>Ga0255338_1000125_pt1 | contig 337948 bp, 294 predicted proteins | sample MeOH1_35cm_T4_19_FD_203715 | JGI IMG/M metagenome (GOLD analysis project Ga0255338, IMG submission 203715) | Sandy soil microbial communities from University of British Columbia, Vancouver, Canada - MeOH1_35cm_T4_195 | ecosystem: Engineered > Artificial ecosystem > Sand microcosm >...
ACCGTCCCGACTACGTCGGCAACGACATGCCTGCCTCGGGCGGCGAACCCGATCGCTTTCCGCTGTGGGGCAGCCTCAGGCTGATTCGCGAGTCGCCGTACCTGCGCGCGATTGCGTGGTTAATCCTGATATCCGCCGCGACGACGACGATTGCGGGATGGCAGTTCAAGGCGATTGCCAAGGCGGCGGTGCCGGGCACCGATGACCTGGCGATGTTCTTCGGCACGTTCAACATGGTGGCCGGCCTGATGTCGCTGGTGCTGCAGCTGCTCCTGACCGGCCGCTTGCTGCGCGTGTTCGGTGTCGGGTCGGCGCTGTTCATCGTGCCGACGGCGATGTTGATGGGATCGGGCGGCGTGCTGCTGCTGGGCACGCTGGTCGCCGCGGCGGCGCTGAAGGCGAGCGATCAGGTGCTGCGCTATTCCATCGACAAGGCGACGGTGGAACTCCTGTATCTGCCGGTGCCGGCCTCGCACACCTTCCGCGTCAAGTCGTTCATCGACACCGTGGTGTATCGATTCGGCGATGCCGGCGGTGGCCTGGTGGTGCTGCTGTTTGCGGCGGTGCTCGGCTGGTCGCCGGTGCGCATGTCGATCGTCGGCCTGGCGCTGACCGGCGCGTGGATCGCGGCGGCGTATGTGGCGCGGCGGCAATACGTCGAGAACCTGCGCGAGAGCATCCATCAGCATCGCGTCGATTCGGAACGCGCGTCGATGCCGGTGCTCGACCGCGATACGAGCCTGCTGATCACGTCCCGCCTGAAGGGATCGCCGAAGGAAATCGGCTACGCGCTCAGCCTGTTCGAGCTGGCGCACGATCGCAAAGTGCATCCCGCCGTGCGCGGCCTGTTGACCCATGAAGTCGCGGAGATTCGCCAGCAGTCGATCCGCTTGCTGGCCAGGGCCGGTGATGCCAGCGTCAAGGACCAGGTCGAATCGCTGGTGAAGGATCCGGATCTCGGCGTCCGCACCGAGGCCTTGTTGTATCTCACGGAGTTCGATCCGATCGATCCGCTCCAGCGCATCGAGGCGCTCGGCGACTTCGAGGACTTCTCGATCCAGGCGGCCGTGGTGGCGTTTCTCGCGCGGCCCGGCAAGTCGCAGAATCTCGATGCCGCGAAGCTCCTGCTGTCGAAGATGGTGGAGGAGCAGGGGCCGGAAGGCAAGCGCGCGCGCCTGGAGGCCGCCCGGCTGTTGTCGGTGCTGCCGGATGCGTTCGATCGCGAATTGCGCGCGCTGGTCGATGACGAGGAGGTCGAGGTGGCGCGGGCGGCCATCGCGGCCGTTGGTGTGCTGAAGAAGCGATCGTTGATCGGCGAGTTGATCGAGCGGCTCGCCGAACCCGCGCTGACCCAAGCGATCGCGGCGGCCCTCGAGCCGTTTGGCGATCGGATTGTCGGCACCCTGCGCGACGCAATCACCGACCATGAAATGCCGGCCGAGATCCGCCGCGAAATTCCCAAAGTGCTGGAAGAAATCGGCACGCCGAAGGCGCAGGCGGTGCTGATCGAAAGCGTCCTCGATCGCGACGTGGTGCTGCGCTATCACACCATCGCGGCGCTCAACCGGCTCGGCCAGGCGCATCCCGATCGCGCGACCGATCGCAAGCTGATTGAATCCGTGCTCGCGGCCGAGATCATGGGTCACTACCGCTCGTATCAGGTGATGGGCACGCTCGGCAGTTCGATGAACGACCCCGCGAATCCGCTCGAGCATGGCTTGCGCGAATCGATGGAGAAGGAAACCGAGCGCATCTTCCGCCTGCTGAAGATCCTGTATCCGCAATACGACCTGCACAGCGCCTACGTCGGCCTGCAGTCCGCCGACCCGGTGGTGCACGACAACGCGGTCGAGTTCATGGACTCGGTGCTGCCGCCGGAGGTGCGCGCGCTGGTGATCCCGTTGTTCGATCGCGAGGTCACGGTGGAGGTGCGCATCGCCTCCGCCAACCGCATGCTCGGCGCCGCCATCGGCGATCGTGAAGAAGCGATCGAGGTGATGGCGATCAGCGAGGATCCGTGGCTGCGCGCCTGCGCGGCCTATGCGATGGGCGAGATGCGGTTGAGGCGGTTTGCCGAGACGCTCGACCTGTGGGCGACCGACGCCGATCCGCTGTTGCGCGCGACCGCGATCGATGCCCGGGAAAAACTGCGCCACGCTGCCGCAGCCGCCGCCGGTGTCGACGCTCTCTGATCCAACTTACCGAGGGCCGATGGCTTCTGCGGCAGGAGAATCCGGCCAGGCCGGTACCGGTCGCGCCACGTAGCCGGCGTGTGCCAGCTTGCTCTGGAATAACGCGGTCTGCGAGGCGGTGAACTGCAATCGCACGATCACGCGCATCACGATATAGAGCTGGCCGATCGCGAACGCGAGCAGGTTCGCCCGGCCCGAAGGCGCCATGAAGAAATAGATGCCGATCACGATCAGGAACAGCAGCGCGTTGATCTTGTAGACGGCCCACACCGCCATCGGGTTGCGGCCAATGAATCGCCAGCTCGCGACGATCGCGCCGATCATGCTGCGGCGATCCTCGACCACCGCTCGAATCTTGGCGTAGTCGAACAGGATGTTGAACGCGAACAGCGGGATCGCGAAAGCGGCATACATCGCGAGGTGGATGAAGAAGGCGGTGCGTTCGACGGTCGTGTTTCGGGTCAGCTCCGGATAGACGTCTTCGAACAACCAGCGATGGTACGGCCCGAATAGCACCCAATAGACGCCGGTCGCGATCACGGCGAGGCGGAGGAACCTGAAAAAGAACACGCCGCACGTCGAGAAGAAGGCGCCGGAGCCGACCTGGTGATCGCGCGCCAGGCGATCGATCACGCCGCCGAGCAGGAACAGCGACACGATCATGTTGATCACGACCGCGGTCGCGATGACGGACGGCATCATCGTCGCATCGGCGATGGTGCTGAGGTTCTTCACCACCGCCGCAAATCCGAGGATCGCCGGCACGAAACTCACGCCGACGCCTGAGGTCTGCGCCAGGAATTCATTCCACCAGTCGTAATTGACGCCGTCGGCGGCCGACTGCGCCGCCATGCTCGCGCCGAGATGCGCGCCGAGCTGGCCCTGCAGCGCGATCGCCAGCGGCAACGCCAGCGCGATCGTCGACAGCCACAGCCCGATCACCAGCCACGGCGCCCGCTTGACGCGATTCAGTCCGTCGGTCCAAGCCCCGAGCCAAGTCCCAAGCGCCAAACTCCCAGCCCCCAAATTCATACGAGAAACGACGTCGCCATGAACAGGTCCTGCAGCCAGACCATCCAGCGCAGCGTCCACTTGGTGGCCGCGCTATCGGCGGCCGGCTTCATGACGCGGCTGTTGTTGGTGTAATTCGTATCGAGCAGCAGCACGCGCTCCGGATCGACCTGCGCCGACACCGCCTTGACGGGTCGATCGTAGGTGAACACCTGCCAGCGGCCGCGCCCGTCCCATTTCTCCCGCGCCTGCTCGCCGTTACTGAACGTCACGAGCACATCGACGGGGAACTGGCCGGCCTCGAGTCTGCGAACGACCACGGTCGTTCGAAACTGCCCTTCGACCTTCTTCTCCTGGAACTTCAATCCATCCGGAGATTCCATGAGGCCGCGCGATTCGATCGGCTCGCTGGTCAATTGATCGACCGAGTAATCAAACGTGTTGGAGCTGCGATACACCTGTTCGATGAACCAGGTCTGGTCCTTGCCGGTCACTTCGCCCAGCACGGTGAAGAAATCTTCCGGCAGCGGATGCTTGAACTTCCAGCGCGAAAAATACACCGACATCACGCGCTGCATTACTTCCCACGTATACATGCGCTCGAGCGTGTGCAGCATCAGCGCCGTCTTGTGGTACGTCATGTTCTGGTGCGTGCCGGGCCACAACGCCGCCGTCGGCACCGAGATCGAATCGCGATCCGGGTTGCGGCGGTAGGTGTTCATGTAATTCGTGTCGGTCGCGCGCTTGAGCGCGATGTCGCGGTACTGCCACGGGATGAAACCGCCGAAGAAGCGCTGCACCAGGTAATTGGGCTGGAACGCCACATCCTGCACGCGCGAGTCGCTGTACTCGTTCAGCCCTTCATCCAGCCAGCCGTGCTCGACTTCGTTGTTGGCGACGAGCCCGTACCAGAACTGGTGACCGGCTTCGTGCAAGACGACGTATTCGGGATCGTTGCTGTTCTTCGGCGAGAGCCATCGCGTGCCGGCGGTGAAGATCGTCGGATACTCCATGCCGCCCGATTCGCTCTGGAACGCCGGATCGACGATGGTCAGTTGGGGATAGGGATAGGCGCCGTACCATTCGCCGTAATACTTCAGCGCCGCGGCGGCGCCGGCGAAGTGGCGATCGGCGAGATGCTGATGCTCGGGCTGCAGCAGCAGGCGCAGCTGCACCGGCGGTTTGCCGGGCATGTCGAATTGCTGCCGCCGCTCGATGAAATCCGGACTCGTCGTCCACGCGAAATCGTGGACGTCGGCTTGCGTATAGCGATGAGTCGTCATCGGGCCGCTTGCCCTGAGCGCAGTCGAAGGGGCATCAGTTCGCGATTGTTCGACCCCGGTCGCGCCGAGCATCCAGCCCTTCGGGACGGTCATCCGCACGTCGTAGTTGGCGAAATCGGAGAAGAACTCGGAGTTGGCGAAGAACTGGTGCGCCGTCCAGCCGCCCTCGAACACGCCCAGCTTGGGGAACCACTGCGAGACGAAGAAGTAGTTGCCGATCGCGCCGGTGCGATCGAAGTTGCGCGGGAACTTGCCGGTCCACTCGATCCGCAGCCGCATCGACTGCCCCGGCTGCACCGCATCGGCGAGGTCGGCGGCGGCCAGCGATCGATCGTCGGTGTTCTGATCGTCGGGCGAGATGTAGTGGAGGCCCTTCAGCATGTCCGTCTCGCTGCCGTCGGCGTTGAGGCGAATCAGTCGGGTGACGTTGGTGTAACCGAAGTCGTCCGCGTCACTTTCGGCAAACGGATCGTCGCCGGCCAGGTGGCGCTGCTTCAGCCACGTCGAGTTGGTGTTGCGAAACGCATTCCAATAGAGATGCAGGCGGATCGAATACGCCGCGATCTGCCCGGGGTTGGTCCAGGTGATGACCTCGCTCCCGGTGATGGTCCTCGCCTTGGGATCGAGCGAGACGTCGATGTCGTAGTTGGCGGTCCGCGGCGACTCCGCGACCGTTAGTGGCGGGGGCGTCTGCGCGTAAGCCGAAATGTGCAGGATGGCGGCAACGAGGGCCGCCGTTGCGGCCGCTCCCCGAAGGATCTGTCGGCGGAGTCCTCTGCTGTCTGCCACGAGTTCTCATCCTAACCCGTTCCGCCCCGCCGGAGGCGGGCCGGGCAAAATAGCGCGGCGTAAGCGGATATAATCCACAGCTTGTATGGCGATTAGAGTCTTGATGTATGGCCTGGGTCCGATTGGCGCCGCCGTCGCGCGGCAGATTGCGTCCCGCAAGGGTTTTCAGATTGTCGGCGCCGTCGATATCGATCGCGCGAAGATCGGCCTCGATCTCGGCGAGGTGATCGGCCTCGACAAGAAGTTGCGCGTCCGCGTCACCAACGACGCGGCCGGCGCGATCAAGGCGGGCAAGCCTGATGTCGCCGTGCTGTGCACGAGCTCATCGCTCAAGAAGGTGATGCCGCAGATCGAAGCGGTGCTCAAGAAGAAGGTCGCCATCGTTTCGACGACCGAAGAGTTGTCGTACCCGGTCGGCAAGAACCGCGCGCTCGCCAAGAAGATCGACGCCCTCGCCAAGAAGGCCAAGGTCGCCGTCGTCGGCACCGGCGTCAACCCCGGCTTCGCGATGGATGCGTTGCCGATCACGCTGACCGGCATCTGCGAACGCGTCGACAGCATCCGCATCGATCGCGTGCAGGACGCGCGCTCGCGCCGCCTGCCGTTCCAGCAGAAGATCGGCTCCGGCCTCAACAAGGAACAGTTCGCGCAGAAGGTCAAGGACGGCAGCGTCCGTCACGTCGGCCTCGCCGAAAGCGTCACGATGATCGCCGACGCGATGGGCTGGAAGCTCGACAAGGTCACCGACGAGATCCAGCCGAAGATTGCCGACAAGGGCGTCGAGAGCGAGTTGATCGCCGTCGACCCCGGTTACGTCTGCGGCATCATCCAGGACGGCATCGGTTACGTGAAGGGCAAGGCGGTGATCACGCTCCACATGGAAGCGTATCTGGGCGCGCCCGAATCGTTCGACGCCGTGACCATCGAAGGCCACCCGCGCATCACGCAGAAGATCACCGGCGGCCTGCATGGCGACGTCGCGACCGCGTCGATCACCGTCAACAGCATCCCGAAGATCCTCCGCGTCACGCCGGGCCTCCGGACGATGGCGGACATGCCGATTCCGAGTTGGTTCGGCGGCAAGTAGCGACTGTCGCGGCGTTACACTTGGTGCGTGACGGTGCCACTCACTCGCGACACGTCGCCGGAGATTGAGCGGCGCCAGCTGCAAGCGTGGCGCGACATGTCAGCAGCGGAAAAGGCCAATCTCGTCACGGGCCTGACGACGGCGACGCGTGAGCTGGCGCTCGCAGGCATGCGCCATCGCTTTCCGAAATCTTCTGAGCGCGAGCACTTTCTGCGATTGGCGATCCTCACCTTGGGACCCGAACTCGCGCGTCGCGCGTATCCCGAGATCGCGCTCCTGGATCTGGAGTGACAGTTCCCGATCCGATTGCGCTCGCCGTTCGAGTGGGCGGCGTGCTCGACGCCCTCGGCATTCGTCATACGATCGGCGGATCGATTGCGGCGTCGTTCGCCGGCGAGCCGCGATCGACGATCGACATCGACTTCGTCGTCGCGCTCGAGCGGTCGCTGGTGGCGCCGCTGGTCGCGGCCTTGCCGGATTTCTACGTCGCCGAGGAGGCACTGTACCGTGCTGTAGAGTCACACGGTACTGCAAACCTGATTCACCAGGAAACACAGCTCAAGGTTGATCTGTTTGTGGCCGGTGGCACGCCGCTCGACCATCAGCAGCTCGCTCGCCGCCAGCGCGTCGAGATCCGCCCAGGCCAGGTGATTTACATCCATCCGCCCGAGGACATCCTGCTGCAGAAGCTGCGGTGGTATCGGCTGGGCCACGCGGTTTCCGACCGGCAGTGGCGCGACATCATCGGCATCATCCGCACCCAGCGCGATCGCTTGGACCGTGGTTACCTTGGGGCGAACGCCCCGATGCTGGATGTCGCGGCTGACCTCGCCCGCGCACTGCGCGAGTCGGACGCCGAATTGTAGAGCCGGTTCTCAAGTCACTCCGCTCGCCCCCCTAACAGCATCCTGAAGATCCTCCGCGTTACGCCGGGCCTCCGGACGATGGCGGATATGCCGATTCCGAGCTGGTTCGGCGGCAAATGGCGATTTGTAGAGGCGGGTCTTCCTTGTCCGCCGAAGCGTTTCGCGAAGGTGGAAGGCCCGCCTGCTCGCCTTAGTGACTTTGAGTCGGTGGGATTCGAATCACGCCGACTCCGTCCTCCACCACGATCTTCGTTCCGAACGGCTTGGAGTACTCAATCACCTCGTCGAGGATCTTCTTGGCAACGGCCGGTGAGGGCTTGGTCGGGATGCCGAGACGCGATCCGACGCGCGGGGTCTGTCCGAGATCGACCGGGTAGATTCGCACTTCGGTAAGTTTGCCGTTCTCGAAATGACTCCAGGCGACGAGTGCTTCCAAATTTGGCGTCAGCTGCCAAAACCCCTGGGTCTCGTGCTCACCAACGATCGCATCCGCTGGTTCACCGGCGTTGGCTCTCCGGCCGAACGGCGATTCACCACCCGGCGCCCGGCCCTTACCCTGCGGCATGATCGCCGACTGAAAGACGAAGTTCGAAACACCATAAAAGATCGGCTTGCCCTTGTAAATCTCGACGCCCTTGATGGTGTGCACGCCCTGCGCCAGGAAGAAATCATCACCCTGGTCGATCGCGGCATGGGCGAACGTGATTTCGAAATCGGCAGGGAAGTGGTCGTACGAATAGTGCTGAAAGTCGTAGCGGTTCTGGTGCCAATGGAAATTGCTGGCCATGAAATCGGATGCCTGTTTCCCGGTCCGTATCTGCGTCAGGACTTCCTTGAAGTCGGCAGGATTCATGTCAAAGCTGTGTTCGCCGGGCCGATCCATTACCCGAAACTGAGTGCCGAACGCATGCAGATCCGGACCGGTGCCGGTGTCGGCGGCGATGCCGCGCAACTGCGACATCTGCTCCGCCGTCACCCCGTGGAAGAGGGTGAGGCGGATGGAGTTTTTGACGCCGTCCTCGGCGCCCGCAGGTCGCTCGCCGCGGCCGCCTCGGCCTGACGCGTTGTCCGCGCGGCTTCCGCTCGCCGTTGAAAACGTCACGCCAAAGAGGTTCACGGCACCCGCCGGATCAGGTTCCGGCATGTCGATGGGAACCTCGACTTCGTCGCGGCGCGCAACGATTGAGGCCTTCATCGCTTTGACCTGCGCCAACTGCGCTGGTGTCACGGTGACGTTCGCACCGCCCGCGCAGCAGGCGTCCGTTCCGCCATCGCTCGAGATGCCGACCATGCCGACAAGACCCTTCGCCGTGCTCAGGTAACGCGCCATCCGTGCTTCCGGCAGGGTCTTCGCGACACCCATGTGCACGATGCCGACGCGTTCGACCTGCCGGAAGTCCTCCCACAAGCCGGGACCGGTGGTTGGCTTGTTGTTGGCGCGGCTCACCATGTCGATGCCGATGCGGGCCCAATCGTCAGCCACTTCCTTGGTGCCCAGGTTGCCGCCGTAGTGCCCAAAGTTATCGAAGTCGAACATCTCGTTCTCGAGATCGCCGATCGTCAGGTCGGCACTCTGCAGCAGTTGAACGAAGAACTGGATGTTCGGATCCTGGTTCCTGGAGAACGGTTGGAATTCCAGCAGATCGCCGACACCCACAACCGTGAACGGTTGCTTGATCTTCATGGCGAGTTCAACGGACTGGTCTGGATGAATCGGAAACCCAGGGCCGCCGTCCCACTTCTTCGCGTTCTGGCCGATGTTCGTCGCGGCCTGCGCCAGTGTGAGAGTAGCCATCGCGAACACCGCCGCGACGGTGGCGACTGACACCGGCAAGGATCTGTTCCGACTGGTGGTGCGATGTTCGCTCATGAAATCCTCGCAGTGCTGCAGGTGTCCGGCGTGTGGCGGGGCGGCAGCCTCGCGGGCGGAGTATGCCCGAAGGGTTTTTGCGGGATTGTTGCAAGTTGTTGCGCGACGTCAGGACGGCAATTCGAAAGTCAGCGAGTAGCCGTCACCATGAGCGGTCTTGAGGAATCTGGGCGTGTGGGGGTCGGGTTCGATCTTTTTGCGAAGCCTGGCCACCGCAAAGTCCACCGCGCGCGTGGTCGATCCGTCCTGGACGCCCCAGATTTCGGCGAGCAATTCATCGCGGCGCACCGGCGCGCCCGAGCGTTCGGCCAGGTAGCGCAGCAGATCAATCTCGCGGCGGGTCAAAGGAATCTCCGTCTTGCCTCGCGTGGCGCGGCCCTCGACAAAATCGACTGCAATGGCCCCGAGCAGGACCCGCTCGACGGATGGACGCGTCCGCCTCAGCACGGCGTTGATACGCGCGACCAACTCCTCGATCTCGAATGGCTTGGTGATGTAGTCATCGGCGCCCAGGTCAAGGCCCCGTACCTTGTCAGCGCGTTGGCCTCTCGCGGAAACGAAGATGACGGGTCGTCGTCCGCCCTGGCGGAGCACGCGACAGAGATCGAAGCCGCTGCCATCGGGCAACTTGATGTCGAGCAGCACGAGATCGGGCGCGAACTCCTGGCACTCGCGCAGCGCATCATGGGCGGTCGCTGCCAGCCGGACCTCAAATCCGTCGATGGTCAGGTTGTGCTGCAGCAGCGTGGCGATGCCGCGGTCATCCTCGACAACCAGCAGTCGCGCCCCCACTACGCCACCTCCGCGAGCGGCAAACTCAGTGTTGCAGTCGTGCCGCCGTCTTTGGCGCTCTCAATCCGCAGCGTGCCCTGGTGATCGTTCATGATCCGGCTGACGATGGCCAGGCCGAGCCCGCTGCCATGGCCGGCCGCCGAGCGTCCCCTGATGAATCGACCCTTGACGCGTTCAAGTTCATCAGCCGCAATGCCGACGCCGTGATCGATCACGGCAATCTCCACGCTGCTGCCGACAGCGCTGGCGGCGATCCTGAGATCGCGCGAGACGCCGCTGTAGCGCATCGCGTTGTCGATCAAGTTGTCGAGTGCCAGGACGAGCGATGTCCTGTCTCCACGGATCAGCGGCAAACTCTCAGGCACATCAATCTGCAAACTGAAGCCGCCATCCTTCATGAGCCGCTGGAAACCGCGAGCCGCTTCGGTGATCAGCTCAATCGGGGGCTGAGCCTCGAAGGTATACAACTGCGCCACATCGGTCACCCGCGAATAGGCCAGGAGGTTTTCAATCAGCCGCGACAACCGGTGCCCCTCTTGCACCAGTAGCTGCGCGTACTCCTGGAGCCGCTCGCCATTTTCGACGCGGCCGCGCGCCAGCGTTTCACCGATCGATCGAATCACCTGCACGGGGGTTTTCAACTCGTGCGTGACGGTCGACACAAAATCCGATCGCATTTCCGATACGTTCGCCACGGCGCGCGCCGCGCGCGTCGTGATAAACAGCCCGAGGGCCAGCGCGACGGCGCCCGCTGCGATCACAATCAAAGTCCGTCTGGCGCCGCGCGCGGCCAGCGTCAGCGTGGGATCCGCAGCGGCATTGACATGAATGGTCCAGGTCCTCAGGGGTAAATCCGCCGGAGGATCCAAGGCCGTCGACATCGGATCGAAGAAGGCAACAGGGAAGGTGCGGCGTTCAACCGGTTCGTCCGATCCCGCCGCCGGCAGACCGGCGAGCGGCTGGCCGCGCTCGTCAAGGATGGTCGACACCATGCCCTCTCCCGCTCCCGCGATCCGCGCGACCTGTGCGGTGATGTCGGCGAAGTAGTTCGCTTCGGTCCAGTCGAGGTTCACCAGCATCGCGAAGCCGCCGACGACGGCATTGTGATCGCGTGCATACATCGGCCTCGCGACCACCTGATATCTCTGCCCCTCGATCACCGTTTCAAAGATCGAGTGGGTGCGGTGCAGCGCCACATCGCGTTCGATCCGTTCGCGGAGTTGATCGCCGATCCTCGCATTCGTCAACGCCTCGACCGGGTATTGACGGACCACCGGCGGCGAACTGAGCCACTGCGGGCGCCGCTCCGAGCGGGCAAAGAACACGCCGCCCGCCGCCTCCGATTGCCAGCCAAAAAATTCCTCCGGATAGGGATACCGCGCAAAGGCCACGGCCACGAGATCGATGACGTCTGATCGCGATGTGTCGAAGGTGGTGTCCCATTCACGGGCATCCAGGATCGACGTCTGAACTGCGCGCATGTCGCGCGTCAGCGCGGTGGTGAGTGTCGTCGCGACCTCACTGGCCCGACGTTCGACGAGCAGCGCCGAACTGCGCTGCCACTCGCGAGCCGCGCGGTACCCAAACGCCGCCAACGCGGCAATGCCGCAACAGATCAGGATCCCCAGCCACGTGGACAGGGCCACACTCCAGCGCGCAAAAAAGCGGCTGTCGGTCAACGTGACAGCTCCCGTTCCCGGTAGTACAGCGCCGCGCCCGAATGCAATGGAATCGGCGTCGCCGGTGCTCGCCTGGCGTCCATCAATCTAAGAAAATCGTTGCTGGCCGCGAGCTGCGGCAGGACATCAAACAACGCACTCGTCAACCGTCGGACGAGTTCATCATCGAGATCGTCGCGAGTCAACAACAGTACGTCCACCAGCATCGTCTGGATGGCGTGGGGCACTTTCTGGTAGGTGCCGGCAGGAATTGTTCCTGGCCGCAGGAACGGGTATTCGGAACGCAGCCGCTGGACGTTTTCGCCGCTGATTTCGATCAGCCGCGCACCTGCCGTCGTGGCTCGCTGCACGGCGTCCACCGGATCGGCCGCTACCACGAATGCCGCATCGAGTTCGCCGGCCGCCAGGGCATCTGAAGCGCTGATGAAGGGGAGCGCGCGATTCGTGATGTCGCGTGCCGGCACGCCGAACGCGTTCAATAACAACGCCGACGTCACCGCGGTTCCGCTTCCCGCCGGACCAACACCGATGCGCCCGCGGAGATCCCCGATCGACTGCACGCGAGACCCCGCCGGGACCAGCACATGGACGGCCGACGGGTGCAGGACCGCGATGCCGCGGATCTTGCGCGCCGCATTGGGGAAATCCACGCCGCGGCCGCTGAACGCCGTATAGGCCACGTCCGCGAGCGCAAATCCCAAATCGGCCTCGCCCGATTCAAGGCGCTGAAGGTTGGCGACCGAACCCGCTGTCTCAATCACCTGAAAGTCCGCGTCCGCCATGACTGAGGCGAACCCGTGCGCGAGCGCTTCGCCGAGTGGCTTGAAGGTCATGCCCGGAAGGCCGGTCGTAATCCGGATCACCGGCCGCCCCTTGCGTGGCAACGCCTGGCTCTGGCAACCCGCCGCTAGCAGGCAAATCGAAACGAGGAAGGCACCGCGCACAATCTGCAACATTTGACGACCGTTCCCTTAACCATAATGCGCTCCGGTAATCCGTCCTATCGCCGGACGAGATTCTCCGGCTAACTGCGTAACTTCAGGAGCGACTAATGGTAGTGACTGTCCGCTCGTGGCTTGTAACACGTTTCGTGAGTATTGCGACCCTCAGCGCTGTCTTGCTGTGTCCTGCGATAGCGTCCGCACAGACGAATGCATCCATCGTCGGGCGCGTCACCGACGAGAGCGGGGGCGTGCTCCCCGGCGTGACCGTCACGACGACCAGCCCGGCACTGCAAGTGCCGTCGGTGTCGGCCGTGACCGATGTCAACGGTGACTACCGATTGAGTCCGCTGCCGATTGGCACCTACAGCGTGACGTACGAATTGGCGGGATTTGAAGCGATCCGTCGAGCCGAAATCCGCCTGACCGTGAGCTTCGTGGCGAGGGTTGACGCGACCCTGAAGGTCGGCACGCTCGCTGAAACCGTGACGGTCTCAGGCGCGAGCCCCATGGTCGACACCCAGACGACCTCGGCGACGACGCAGCTCACCCGCGAACAACTTGAGGCCATCCCCGGCAGCAAGAACGGGCTGATCAGTTTGCTCGCATCGGCGCCCGGCGTGCGCACGACGAAGGAGGTCGGCGGCAGCGCCACCAACGACCAGGCGCAATTCAGGGCGTTCGGTCAGTCAGGTGAGGCGTGGAATCTGATCGAAGGCGTGTTCTCGAACGCACCGCAGACCGGTGGCGGCGCCGGAAACTATTTCGACTTCAACAGTTTTGATGAATCGGCCATTTCAACGCTCGGCAATCCGGCAAAGACGCCCACTCGCGGCATCCAGATTGTCAGCGTCGTTAAATCCGGAAGCAACCAGACTCACGGACAGCTCTCGACCGGCGAATACATGACCGACTGGCAGGCGGACAACCTCGACGATGCGTTGCGAAAGCAGGGAGTCTCCAGCGGCAACCCGACCAAGACTCGCTACGATCGCGGTGGCGATGTCGGCGGCAAGATCATCAAGGACAAGCTCTGGTACTACACCGGTTTCCGAAAACGTTACGACGTGAAAGTGATCGCCGGCGCGTTTCAGCCCAATGGCGATCCCGATCTCGAAAGCAATCCGATCTGGTGGAACACCGTCAAGACGTCATACCAGATGACCCCGTCGAACAAGTTCGTCGTGTTCAATCAGTACACCGACAAGTGGGAGAGCAACGGCGCCGATACGCTGACGGCGTGGGAATCGCGCCAGGAACAGCAGACCATCCAGGGCATTGGCAAGGTGGAGTGGCAGGCGGTGAAGGGCGATCGGCTGGTGTTCGATCTGCAGAGCGGCTACTGGCAGTACTACGCCAAGCGCTATGGCATCGACACCGGTCCACAGGCCCAGCCGTCGAGCGAACTGCCCGGCATCTCGATGACCGATGCGATCACCCAGAAGACATGGGGCGAGAACACGGGCGTTGGTGTTCGCACGCGCCAAGGTCGCACGCACACCCGCGGCAACGTCGCGTGGTATTTGCCGAATTCCTGGGCCGGGAATCACACCATTGATTCCGGATTCGACTACCTGCGCCAGTTCGCGAGCCGCGGCGCCGTCGCGCGCGCGCAGCCGCCTTATCAACTCGAGTACCAGAACGGCGTCCCGTTCCAGCTGCGCACGCAGAACACGCCGGTTCACCCCATGCAGCATGACGACTACATCGGCATCTACCTGCAGGATACCTGGACCGTCAGCCGCCGCTTCACGATGAATCTTGGCGGACGATTCGCGCGCGACAATGCCAACGTGCCGCAAGCGTGTCGCGACGCCGCGATGTTCGCCCCGGCGCAGTGCTGGGACAAGATCCAGATGCGGGTCTGGAACACGTTTGCGCCGCGGCTGCATGCCGCCTATGACATTTCCGGCGACGGGCGTTTCGTCGCGAAATTTGGCTGGGGGCGTTTCGTGCACATGCGCAGCATCGAACCGGAAGTGCGCGACCTCGATCCAAAGGCGACGCAGACCACCATTTGGCGCTGGAACGACTTGAACGGCGACAAGCTGTATCAGACCGGGGAGGTCAACCTCAATCCGAATGGTCCGGACTTCGTGTCCGGCGCGTCGGGGAGCACCTCCGTCGCGAATCCCGCGGAGAAACCGCCGATGACCGACGAATTCTCGGCGTCCCTCGAACGGCAATTGCCAGCCAATATCGCGGTGCGTGCCACGGGCATCCACTCCAGGAATCACGATACGCTGAGAGTGACGAATATCCTGCGTCCGCCAAGCACCTACAACGTGCCGATTACGCGCCCTGATCCGGGCCCTGACGGGAGCGTCGGCACGGCTGACGACACCGGCAAGACCCTGACCTACTGGGAATATCCATCGACCTTGGCCGGTGCGGCGTTCGAGAAGTTCATGCGGATCAACGACCCTCGCGCGGATGCTCGGTACACCAGTCTCGAGCTTGCGGCCGTGAAGCGGTCATCCCGCGGCTATCAGTTTTCGGGTTCGTATTCCGCGACCAAGCTGAATGGCGAACTTGGGCCCAATACAGCGTTCGGGCCCGCCGACAATCCCAATGCCGAGATCAACGCCGCTGCGGACTATTGGGAATGGCAGGTCAAGGTAAATGGCGCCTATCAATTGCCGTTGGGCGTGACCGCCGCGGCCAGCTACGAGCTGCGCAGCGGTGACCCATACTCACGCACGGTGCGTGTCACCGGCGGGCGCACCATTCCGAACTTCACGATGCCGGTCGAGGCCCGCGATGCGAATCGGCTGCCGAAGCACAAACTGCTCGACGCCCGCGTCTCCAAGACCGTGAAGATGTGGCGCCAGCAACGCCTGGATCTGCAAATCAACATCTACAACTTCTTGAACGCGAACACCATCCAAGCCGTGCAGACGCGTTCGGGCGCCTCGTTCGGTCTGCCGATTGATTCGGGCGGGCTCACGATTCTGCCGCCGCGGATCATTCAGCTGGGCGCCACGTTCCGATTCTGAGCACTCGGCCGATTCCCCTCGGCCGTCGTGGGAGCGGACGACGCACGATGCGTCATACGTCGTCCGTTCCCCACTTGCTCACCAGTGGCTGTCGTAGTGCTCGTCGGTGATAGCGACCCAACGGAGTGTTCATGAGCGCCCATGATCGGCAGTCGAAGATCAAATCCGTGTTCATTGTCTCGAGCGGAAACTTCCTCGAGATGTATGACTTCATGGTGTTCGGTTACTACGCTACCGCGATCGCGCGGACGTTCTTTCCAAGCAGCAGCGAATACGCGTCGTTGATGCTGTCGTTGATGACGTTCGGCGCCGGTTTTCTGATGCGCCCGCTCGGTGCGATTTTTCTCGGCGCGTACCTCGATCGACACGGCCGGCGCGCCGGGCTGCTGTTGACTCTCGGCTTGATGGCCGTTGGCACGATGACGATTGCTTTCATGCCTGGCTACGCCTCGATCGGCCTGCTGGCGCCGGTGTTGGTGCTGATCGGTCGATTGTTGCAGGGACTATCCGCCGGCGTCGAAGTCGGCGGCGTGTCGGTCTATCTTTCCGAGATTGCGACAGCGGGAAAGAAGGGCTTCTATGTCAGCTGGCAATCGGCCAGCCAGCAAGTGGCCGTCGTCTTTGCGGCAGTGATTGGACTGGTGGTCACGTCGTACGTCGTCAAAGAAGACATGTTGACGTGGGGCTGGCGCATTCCGCTGATCATCGGATGCCTGCTGATCCCTTTCATCTTTGCGATCCGGCGGTCCCTGACGGAGACCGATGAGTTCCTCGCCAGGAAACATCGCCCTCGTCCGGCGGAAGTGTTCCGTTCATTGCGCGCCAACTGGCAGGTCGTGGTCCTCGGCACCATGATGGCGACGATGACGACCGTGTCGTTCTATTTCATTACCGCCTACACGCCGACCTTTGGCACCGTGGTGCTGGGGCTTGATGCGACCAGCAACATGATCGTCATGCTCTGCGTCGGCGTGACGAACTTCACGCTGTTACCATTGATGGGCGCTTTGTCGGATCGCATCGGCCGCCGGCCCCTGCTAATCACCTGCTCGCTGCTGGCCGCGGTCACCGCATATCCGGCGTTGTCGTGGCTCGTCGCGGAACCGTCGTTCACCCGGCTGCTGGTCGTCGAGCTGTGGCTCGCGGTCGTGTATGCAGGTTATAACGGCGCGATGATCGTGTATCTCACGGAGATCGTGCCGGTCCACGTGCGCACCGCGGGTTTCTCGCTCGCGTATAGTCTGGCCACCGCGCTGTTTGGCGGCTTCACGCCGGCGATCTGCACGTATCTGATTCAGAGCACCGGCAACCGCGCGGTGCCGGCCGTGTGGCTGGGCTTCTCGGCGATCTGCGGATTGATCGCGACATTGCTATTAGGCGCGCGAGAGCGTGCTGCGGCGAAGGCGCCTCTTCCTCAGGTGGCTGTAGTGGATCCAATCAACGTGAACCTTCCCGAAATGGTCAAGGAGTAACCCGTGAGAGTCTCAAAGACATGGTCTTTATTCGCAGCCGCCATCGTGCTTGCCGCGGCGGCAGCGATTCACGCTCAGGGACAGGGGCGCAACGAAGGCCTGACCACCTATGAACGCGATCTCACCAAGGAGCTCGCGAACAAGATGAAGGGCACGTACGTCGTCGCCGCCGTCGGCGACGTCCTGATGCAGGACGCGATGGGCAAGACCATCGATCCCGCCATCCAGAAGATCCTTCGCGATGCCGACACCACCGTCGGCAACAAGGAACACTACGTCATCGACGCGCGCGACTGGGCGTACGGTCACGGCAACAACTGGGCTCCAAAGGAGCTGGCGAAGGACCTCGCCGATCTCGGCTTCGATCTGCTCGCGCCCGGCGAGGGTGATGGTGGCATCGAAGGCATGAAGTCCAGCGCGCACTGGTACGATCAGGTCGGCATCAAGATCGCCGGTCAGGGTCCGAATCTGTCAACGGCGCGCATGCCGGTGATTCAGACCACCGACAAGGGCAGAGTGGCGCTCGTCAGCGCCTTCCCGGTACCCGATCGTGGCGCCGGTTCGAATGCCAACATCGCGGCGAACCGCTCCGGCAACAACGGCGTCGATCGATTTGGTCTGAATCCGCTCCGGCTCACGGTGTGGAACGTCGTGACGGAGCCGATGCTCCAGCAGTTGAAGGCCATGAAGGACGCCATCATGGCGCGCCGGACGGAACCCGACGTCGTTCGGCCGATGGCGGTGAGCCAGGACCCGCCCGATCGTGTCACCCTGTTCGCGGATCAGCGGTACATCGCCGGGCCTAAGGCCGGTGAGTATCACTACGAGATGAATCGCTCCGATCTCGAAGCGCAGATCCTGGCGACGCGAAACGCCAAGGAGTTCGCCGACTTCGCCATGTTCACGATGCATGTGCACGAGAACCGATCGGCGTTCCAGGCTTACTCCCAGGACAACTATCCGGTCGATTTTCTCAAGGAGCTCACCCACACACTGGTCGACAACGGCATGGATATGTATGTCGGGCACGGCAATCACACCATGCAGGGCATTGAGATCTACAAGGGCCGGCCAATCTTCTACAACCTTGGCAACTTCGCCGTGCAGCGCTTCGGCAACGACGATTCGGGCACCGGCACGATGACCGACATCGAGCGCTCCGATAACGGTAACGAGTGGTTGCAGCAATACATCAACCTGGTGGCCTACGTGGCGACCAGCAAGTATCAGGACGGTGTGCTCCAGGAAGTGCGCATCTATCCGGTTGACCTCGGCGTCGACCGCGCCAGCCGCCCCTGGTCGAAGATGAGCATTCCGATGACGCCGTCTCCGCAACTCGCGAACCGGATTCTCGTGGACATCCAGAAGTTTTCGGAGCCATTCGGCACCAAGATCACGATCGAGAACGGTGTCGGTGTGATCCGGGTTCCCAAAGAAGCAACGGTTCCAGTCGGGGCCAATCTACGTTCGACCTTCGGTCCGGCCGCGACTCGCGGGAGGGGCCCCGGGGGGTAGCTTGATCGTAGAGGCGGGTCTTGAGACCCGCCTGCTAGACTAGAAGCAGTGCTTTCACGACATTTGCTCCTCACCGCGGCCGTTGGACTCTGTTCGACGGTCGCGGTCGTGTCTCAACAGCGGCGCACCGGCGCGTTCGATCTGTCGATCAACCACCCGGCAATCAAATACCTCGTCGCCGACACCGACACCGTCGTGGATCGCATGAACGCGAAACTGCGCGACGGCTCCGCGAAGCTGGTCTGGGACGACAAGACCGGCTACATCAAGTCGGTCCTCGATCTGCTCGACGTGCCCGTCGAATCGCAAGTCATGGTCTACACGCAGACCAGCCTGCAATCGCAATACATCAAGATGGACAACCCGCGCGCGATCTATTTCAACGATCGCGTCTCGGTTGGATATATTCGCGGCGCGGGGCTGATCGAGCTCGTCGCGCAGGATCCCGCCATGGGATCCATTTTCTACACGATCAACGAAACCAACGTCGCGCTGCCGACCGCCGGCCGCGATTCAACGAACTGCCTGCGTTGCCACTTGTCCTGGGACACGCTCGGCGTGCCCGGCATGAGCATCCTGACGACGTTCCCTCGCAAGAGCGATAGCGATTACGCCAACGGCGGATTCGTCGATCACTACAAGCCGATCGCTGAGCGATGGGGCGGCTGGTATGTGACCGGCAAGAAGCTGCCGCCGCGCCACATGGGCAACTTCCCGTTGTTCATGCCGAAGCCGGCGCCGCCACCGGCGCCGCGCGCCTCGCTCGACGGACTCTTCAATCTCGACGGCTATCTCACGCCGTATAGCGACGTCGTCGCGTTGATGGTGCTCGAGCACCAGGGGACGTTCAGCAATCTCGTCACGCGCGCGACCTGGGAAACGCGCGTCGGCGAAGAGTCGCGTATCGTCGAAGCCGCCGATGCGCTCGCCGACTACATGTTGTTCGTGGATGAAGCGAAGATCCCCGCCGGCGGGATCGAGGGTTCGTCCGGATTCACGGAAAAATTCCTGGCGATGGGCGTGAAGGATTCAAAGGGCCGCTCGCTGCGCGAGCTCGACCTGAAGACGCGCCTGCAGAAATATCCCCTGAGCTACATGATCTATTCGCCGGCCTTCCGCGCCATGCCCGACGAGCCGAAGAACCTGGTGATGGGGAAGATCGACCGCGTGTTGTCGGGTGAGATCAAGGACGTGAAATACGCCCACCTGACGCCGGAGCTTCGAGCAGCGATCCGCGAAATCCTGCAGGAGACTATAGAACGTCCGTAGGAACGTCCGTAGGAACGTCCGTCTGAACGTCCGTCTGAACGCTCGTTATCGTTCGATCGTCCAGACGTACTCGCGATTTCCGTTCCGCTCGTTCTCCTCGATCACCTTCGCGCCGACCTTCCGCATCGCGCCCATCGCCCGGACATTGCCGACCTGCGTTTTGCCGACCAGCGTCCTGATGCCCCACTCGTTGAACAGGAAGTCGAGATAGACGTCGATAGTCTTCTGGAACACGCCGGTGCCCCAGAGATGCGGCGCCATGGCGAAGCCGATTTCGGCGCGGTCGCGATCCTCGAAGCGCAGCGCCATGAACAGGCCGGAGATTTCGTCCTGGCCGGTGACCAGCGTGTAGCAGGCGGCGCGGTCCTCGGCGCGGCGCGAGTGGCTGAGCGCGATCCAGCTGCCGAAGTCGGCAATCGTCGCCGGCGGCGGGTCCAGGTACCTGGAGACGTCCGGCTGCTTGAAGAGGGCCGTCAAAGCGGCTGCGTCCGACAGGTGTACTTCGCGCAGACGAACGCCGTCTCGCGCAAGTACCGGCAGTGATTCCACTGTTGCCTGGCTCACAACGGTTTCAACGGCTCCGCTGGGTGAGAGGGGGCGCGGAGCCACACCGAACAGTAGTGCGGCTGGTCCGTGGGATCAAGACCCATCCAGGGAATCCGTGCAGGTGCCGGCGCCGGCGTCTCGTGGTCAGCGTCGATCACGCCAGGCCGAGGCGATGCCGCTTCAGGTAAAGGCCTTTTCGCGACAGGCCGAGCATCCGCGCGGCTTCGATCAGGTTGCCTTCGGCCAGGGCCATCGCGCGCTGGATCGCCGCGCGTTCGATGTGTTCGACGGCCGCGGTCAGCGGCTGATCGAGCCGCGTCATCACCTCGGTGGATTGCAGGGCCGGCCGTTCCGTCGGGATGGTCTTGCGGCTGGCGGCGATGTCGTCGGACAGGTGCGCCGGCATCAGCACCGCGCCGGGTTCGGCGAGGGCCACCATGCGGCGGATCTCGTTGGCCAGTTGCCGCACGTTGCCGGGCCAGCGATACAGCACCAGGTATTCGAGCGTCTCGTCGGCGACGCGCAGTTGCGCCTTCTGCAGCTCGCGTCCGTAGCGATCGAGAAAGTGCTCGACCAGCGCCGGGATTTCTTCGCGCCGCTCGCGCAGCGGCGGGATGTTGATGCGAATGACGTTGAGCCGGTAGTAGAGGTCTTCGCGGAACCGCCCGTCGGCGACGAGGTGATCGAGGTTGGCGTTGGTGGCGGCGACGATGCGGACGTCGACCAGCTGCGGGCGGGGATCGCCGAGCGGCCGGATCTCGCCGGACTCGAGGAAGCGCAGCAGCTTCGGCTGGGTGTCGAGCGCCAGCTCGCCGATTTCATCGAGGAACAGCGTGCCGCCGGCCGCCGATCGAATCACGCCGGGCGCATCGTCGATGGCGCCGGTAAACGAGCCGCGCCGATGCCCGAACAGCTGGCTGTCGAACATCTCCCGTGGCACGGCGGTACAGTTGAAAGGAAGGAAGATCTTGTCGCTCCTGGGCGACGCCTGATGAAGCGCCTTGGCAAAGAGTTCTTTGCCCACACCAGTCTCGCCGGTGAGGAGGACGCTGAGGTTTGATGTCGCCACATGCCGAATCGTCTTGACGAGTTCCAGCATGCGTTCTGAGGAGCAGATTAATCCGAGTTGCTGTTCCGCGGACTGTTCTGGCCACAGAGCTGCTCTTTCCCGATCCGTTTGCCGAGTCTTGGTAATCGCGAGAGCAATATGGACCAGTCGCTCAATTGCTAGGAGCGTTATGCGCGCTGCCGCATTCGGCAGAGGTGAGACCCTTACTGCATAATGTCTATTTCGGTGTTGCCCGATGGGTATGCAAATGAAGGCGTCGATGTCGTCTGTCCCAGTCGTGGTAGACAACGCCGAGTTCGCCTCCACGGCACCACTGTGATCGTCGACCAATCGCTCGACAACGATCGCTTGCCGAACGGCCCCGCTGTCCTCGAATAGCGCGACCGTTTCTTTAGCCAGTAACGGCGCGTGAGCTCCAAATTCGACGAGCGCCGCGATGCGTTCTGACATGGCGCCTGATCGATCCGAGGCAATTGGAATCTTCAGATCATTGGCAGTAGTGTCGCGGTCCAGAAGTTCGCTGGCATCTTGCTCAACTTCAGCCGAACGCGCCAGATTGCCAACACTTGTCAGGATGCGAGAGGCTCGTTCAAAGTGGGCGCGGGCGCCATGATGATCGTCTTTGGCTGCGAGCCTGCCGGCGACTCTGAATTTCTCGGCCATGAGCTCCAGTGGCGGATCTGGATTGGAGTTCGCTTCTAATGCAAAAAGAGCGGTAGCTTTTGAAGACTGTCCAGAGCGCTCATACCCTTCGGCCGCGAGAAAGCGGATCCGACCAAGGAGATTTCGGTCGCCTCGCTTTTCAATTCGAGGCAATGCTTCGATTGCGGTTTGCAAAGCTTTGTCGACGTCACCCATCCGAAGGAGCCACTTGATTCGTGTCGGAAGGTGCCAGAGCATGTAGTACGAATTTAGAAAAATCGGATCAGCGCGGAATTCGGCGATTTCATTTGCAAGTTTGGTGGCCCCCTCAATATCCCCGCTTGCCAATGCCAGCATCATGGCGGTGTCGCGGACTCCGATATCTGTGCTGTCACTAGTACGCATCAGTAGCAACTCATCAAGGTACTTCCGGGCATCGTCGAATTCCCTCTGCGCGAGCCGGATATAGGCAAGGTTGTTTAGGGTTGGTATCCGCAACTCTCGAGAGCCCGATTTCGTAGCACAGTCAAGCGCCTCCAGTGCATTCTTCAACGCGCCGTGGTAGTCAGCCTGAATTATGGCGATGCCGGAGGCGACAATTGCCACTCGTCCTTGTTGGCCTAGGTTGCCGTACCGGACAAGCAAGCGTTGCGCGGATTCGATACTGGCTACGGCGGCTGGAATCAGCCCCCGCTTGGCTTTGATCTCTGCGTCGAGCCAATGAAGTTCGATGAGCGAATAGGGATCGCCGGTCCGCATTGCCGTCTGACGAACTCTTCGTATCTCAAGTATCGCCGGTTCGATTCCGACCCAATGGACCAACCCTTCTATATGGCTGGACCGCGCTCGCGCCTCTAGCTTCGGATCGCCAGTTGCTTGCGCGGAAGAGATTGCTTGGTGCAGCGCCTTCAGGCCGTCGGTAGTTCGACCGCTATAGAGGGTTACCCGACCAATGATGTCCCAGCAGGTTGCTTGTTCGCGATTGTTAAGCGGTTCTCGCAGGAGTTGTTCCGCAGCCGCTTTTGCGCGATGAGGCGCGCCAATGTGATTCTCAAGACGCGCTCGAAGAACTTTCAGCTCGCGCGTAACTTCCGATGATTGGTCGATGACACGAGCCGCGTCTCTGAAAAGGCCGGCCTCGGCGAGTTCGAAAGCTGACGCGGCCTTTGCCATCAAGACCTAGTGAATCAACGGTTTCCCCGACGTCGTATGGGAATCACTTGGAGAGGTAAGGTTCAGGACCTCGCGAAGCTGCAGAGAGTTTGCAATCTCGACCACCTGAATGTCGGTCCTGCGACTCCGCTGTTGTGTGCTTTGCGCCAAGCCCGCGGCAATCAGGTGCTTTTGCGGAGCTGCTATCAGAAGGTCCGCGGATGACAGCCTCACAACGTGTCCCGTGCTACTCGTCGCCAAGGCGATCGCTCTATCCAGCGTCTCTTGCATGGACCGTTGTCTCTCCGGCGAAACGGAGTCCACGTGCCAAGTTACTCTCACGATCACGTGGCGGTCTGGATCACCCCGATCCGACCAATGCGCCCGACTCGAAAGTAATGCGTCCAAGACGCCGTAGAGGGCTTCTCGGTCACTCTGATTGCTTCCGTCGATAGCAACCAGCTCGTCATGTGCGATTGCTGACGCTACTGCGCTTGCTAGCAAAGGTGCCAAAGACTGAATCAACACTCGTTGTTCAACGGAGATTTCGGCACCCGCTGTCGAATACAAGGTTAGGGTTCCGATAACCACTTCGCCGTCAATGAGGGCCACGCTGGACCCCAGAGCAATTCCTGTTCCCTTTGCCACTTCAGGAGAAAGGTCCAAAGTTGCGTCAGAATTCCAGATCGGCGTCCGGTGGGCCGCTACCCAACCGGACAGTTTTTCGCCTAGTGGAATCTCCGGTATTTCGACTCCGGTCAGTACTCCTTCGGCATATCGACAACTAATGGCCCGCCCGTTATCGCTGGCGCAGTAAAGGGCCATTGCTGTAAATCCCGTGAGCTTCGACAGTTGCTTGGAAATAATGACGCCCAAGTCCTCGACTGAAGTCCCGGCGGGTGACGGCTTTATTGATCGCAGCAGCGACAGCGCTCTGATGGGGAGCCTCTCGCTAGTCTCTGCCAAAGAAGGTGGTGGTGGCTCAGGTGAGATCCGTAACTTTGTTGCCAGCGTTTCTATCGCGTCCGTCTCGCCAGCCGAGCCCTCAGCGATTTCTGAGAGCTGCCGCTGTGATTCGATGAACTTGTCGACAATGAGAGGGTCGTACATGGTGCCGCGACGCTGAAGAAGCACATCGACCGCATCTTCAATCGACATTCGGGGTCTGTACGGCCTATCCGAGGTCAAGGCGTCGAAACAGTCAACAACTGACAGGATGCGCGCGCCCAAAGGAATCGCGACGCCCCTCAGCTTGTCGGGATAGCCATTGCCATCCCATGATTCATGATGGTGCCGAACAATGGGCACAACCGGATAAGGAAAGTGGATTGAGCCCAAGATATCAGCGCCGATATTAGCGTGTTGCTTCATGACGTCGAACTCGTTCGGCGTCAGCTTTCCTGGCTTGTTGAGGATGAATTCAGGAATGGCCAGCTTGCCCATGTCGTGAAGAAGGGCAGCGGCTTCTATAGCCCGAATCTGAAGATCGTCATTGACGCCCATTTCTTTCGCCAAGCCCACAGCGAGACGTTGGACCCGACGGATGTGACCGTGCGTGATCTGATCCTTGGCATCGATCGCCATCGCTAGTGTTTCGATCGTCGAAAGGTACATCTTATTGACTTGGGTCAGGTGTTGGTTCGCGTCCTCGATTCGACCCAAAGAGGTCTTGAACGTCAAGTAAGAGATCAGCAGCAGAGGAATGATGATGCCAAGAGTGGTGAAATCAATTTCGCGAGTGTAAGTAACGAGGAGCCCCGCGACCGAGCCTCCACCGATGTAGTTGACGGAAAGCCACAAGAAGTTGTGGCGCCAAATATAAAGCGGTGACTCACCCTGTTCGAGCGCTAGCGCGATGGTCACCAGCCAGCTGTTAAGCAGGAAATAGGCAACCGTAAACAGAAATAGTGGAAGAAGGATCTGCGAGAGTGGAGTATGCGCGATCGAATACGGGGGAATTCCTGCGACGCCAAAGAAGACTTCGCTAGAAAGGCGAGTCGCTAGAGCGACTGCCGACACATTAAATATCAGCCTAAACGGCTCTCGTAAGAGATGCCCGGCGCGAAGAGAAATGATGAGAGCGTCGAGTAAGGCGGTGATTGTGCCTGCAGCCGGCCCAAACAAGAGTACTGAAGTGAAGACGAATGTATCCGATACGGATAGTCTCGCCGGAACTCCTGGAATGCGAACCGTGAACGTACCAGTGAGCAGGGTTAACGTTGCCAGCATTAACCACTGAAGATCGACGCGCTGAAGGAAAAGCTGTACGAGGGAGTAAACAGCAATCGTCAGTCCGATTACTGACACTCCCAGCACATAAGCGCGACCGCGGTTCGATAGCCGAGTTGACTCAGGCATATCAGCAGAGCGCTAGGATAACCTCGTACTAATTACTCGCCCCAGATGATCAGCTTAGCCATTTTAATCTCCTCTGAAAATTGATGAATCAAGATGCAACAGTGGACGTTTAGTTTCCCCAAACGATCACGTCTTGGGCTTCGATTGCTTCCAAGATCGCGTTGCCCCACACAATTACGTCTGCACAGTTGCCCCAGACAATCACGTCATCCGCTGAATTTCCCCAGACGATGACGTCGTCAGCTCGAGCGCTGTTTCCCCAGACGATCACATTCCCCCAGACGATTACGTCTAGGGCAGCCACCGAATCTCCCCAAACGATGACGTCGCGAGCCGAGTTTCCCCAGACGATGACATCGGTGCTGTTACCCCAAACGATCACGTCCCCCCATTTGATGGAGTCGCCCCAAACAATCACGTCGCCCCAGACGATCACTTGAGCTTCGCTGCCATCAGCATTGGGCACGGAGAAGGAGAAGGCACTCGATGAGCTCTCGCTGGCCGCGCGCAGACTCTTGATTTGGTCGAGGTCTTTGAGATCTAGGCGACCCGCACCGCTAGCCAACAATCCCGCTTTCGGCATGAAGTCAGCACTGGCCTGCAGGGCGATCTTCACCTGGAGGGGAGTCAGATCGGATTGCCCGTCCAGCAACAGCGCCACCGCTCCCGACACCACGGCAGCGGCCATGCTCGTGCCGCTCATGGAGTAGTAGTCACGCGCGCCGGGGCCGTCGAGGAAGCGCTCGGGATACTGCGTCGCCAGGAACGTGCCCTTCGACTCCGTCGACACGATCTTCGAGCCAGGCGCGACGAGATCCGGCTTGACGATGTGATCGATCATCGTCGGACCCTTCGAACTCCACGGCGCCACTTCGTCGTCGCTCGGGTCGGCGGTGCCCTGCGTGCGGAGCGCGCCGACCGTAATCGCGAACGGCGAGATGCCCGGCGACGTGATGCTGCCGAACACCGGCTTGCCGTCCGAGGTCTGGCCGTAGTTGCCCGCGGACGCGACGACGACCAGGCCGGCCCTGACCGCGCGCTCGACGGCGAGGCAAATCGGATCGTCCTTGTAGCTCTGCGTCGGCGCGGCGCCGAGCGACATGTTGATCACGCGGATGCCGAAGGCCTGCCGATTCCTGATGGCCCAGTCGACCGCCTCGACCACATCGGCCGCTTCGCCCGAGCCATCAGCGCCCAGCACCTTCAGGTTGATCAGGTGCGCGGCCGGCGCCATGCCCGATGCCGCGCCGTCGACCTTGGCGTTGTTGAAGCCGCGCGCGGCGATGATGCCGGCGATGTGGGTGCCGTGACCGTAAAGGTCGATGCCGCGGCCACGGGGATCCGTGAAGTCCGCGCTGGCGATGACGCGATTGGCGAGCGCGGGATGTTCGGCGACGCCGCTGTCGATGATCGCCACGCCGATGCCACGGCCGTTCACCGCGCCCAAAGAGGTGATTGCGCCCGCCCACGCGGCATCCGCCCCGGTCACATCCGTCGTCAACGCCATGTCGGAACGCACCCGCGCGTTACCCGAGAGCGCTTCGACCTCGGCATCCTGCGACAACGCATCGAGCGACTGCGCCGTGACGCTGAACACCGCACCCGACGACAACTGCTTCCTGACGTGCAGGCCCTGGCGCTGCGCGATGCGCTCGATCTGCGCCGCGGCGCCGGTAACGATGACGTCGAACGGCACGGTGGAAGTCGACGACAAGCGGGCCGATAGATCCGACGACAACCGCGCGCGATGCGGACCGGCTTCCGCTGCCGATGTCAGCAGCAGCGCGGCCAGGACCACGTTTGAGATGTGCCAGATCACCCGCAGTGGACGGCGCGTCCAGGTAATCGGCTTGAGATAAGACATTCAGGGCTCCAGGGAGTTGGGAGTCAAAAACGTTGAGAGCAGAATTCAGGACGTCGCTAGTGCGACAGGCGCATTTCTTCGACCGAGTCCATCAGCACGCGCTGGGACCCGCCGAGCGTCCGGATGGTGCGGAGCCGGCCATCGCGAATCCGGTAATACACGGTGCGACGCGACACCGCCAGCAACTGGGCGGCCTGCTCGATGCTGACGCTCCGGCCCACCTGTGGCTGAAACTCGGTGTGCGTGTGTTCAAAACTGACCGGTTGGACATCCATGCGAAGTGGCTCCTCGTCCCCTTACAAAGGCAGGGGTGGTGCCAAGTGCACGCGATTCCTGCCAACTACGCGCTAAGTGATTGCATTCGAAGGATTTGTTGGTCTACGATGCCCTCACTGCGACACTGGTGGTTGCCAAGATTCGGGCCAAGTTGTTGCCCCGGTCGGGGTAGAAGGCCAGCAGTTGGCAGGTTCTGCGTGCAGATCGCAAAAATTGCGATGCTTTGCGTGCAAAGGAAAACCGGCCAATAAATTGGCCGACTGGACAAGAAGTGAACCGACAACCGCGGGCATTGCTGAGCGTTCTGCTGATTGGCGTCGTGGCCTTTCTCGGCTGGCGCTGGTACACCAGCACGCACCCAGCCGAAGACACCACCACTGAAATCGTCTTTTCCGACGTCGCGACGCGCGGCGGCACGCTCACCTCGTCGCTGCGCAGCGAACCGCGCACCTTCAATCGCATCGTCGATCGCAGCGTCCCGGTGGATCTCTATTCGATCCTGACCGGCAGCACGCTGGTGCGCGTCAATCGCGCGACGCAGGAAGTGGAGCCGGGCCTTGCCGAGAAGTGGACCATCTCTCCGGATAACCTGACCTACACGCTGACGCTGCGCGACGGGGTGACCTGGTCCGACGGCGCGCCGTTCACCTCCGCGGACGTGCTGTTCTCGTTCCAGGCGATCTACGACCCGAAGGTCGACAGCCTGCTGGCAAGCTCCCTCAAGATCGACGGCAAGCCGCTGGTCGTGACCGCGCCCGATGCAAAGACGGTGGTGGTGAAGTTCCCGCACACCTTTGGTCCCGGCATCGCGCTGTTCGACAACGTGCACCTGGCGCCGAAGCACAAGTTCGAAGCGGCGCTCAAGGCCGGCACCTTCGCGCAGGCGATGGGCGTGGCCACGCCGCCCAGCGATCTCGTGACCCTCGGCCCGTTCAAGTTGACGGCGTATGCGCCGGGACAGCGGCTGGTGTTCGATCGCAACCCGAAATACTGGAAGAAGGACGAAGCCGGCGTCCAGCTGCCGTACCTGGATCAGGTGATCTTCGAGATCGTGCCCGATCAAAACGCGGAGCTCGTGCGCCTGCAGTCGGGGCAACTCGATACGCTCCAGCAGCAAGTGCGCCCGGAGGACATCGCCACGCTGCGGCCGCTCGAGAAGGAAGGGAAGCTCAAGCTGATCGAACTCGGCGTCGGCCCCGACCCCGACGCGTTCTTCTTCAACCTGCGCTCGCCGTATTGGGCGAAGGATCCGCGGCGCGACTGGATCACCAAAAAGGAGTTCCGCCAGGCGATCTCGCACGCGATCGATCGCGAGGCCTTCGCCAACACCGTGTTCCTCGGCGCCGGTGTCCCGATCTGGGGACCGGTCACCCCCGGCAACAAGAACTGGTTTTCGCCGAACGTGACGCGCTACGGACACTCGGTCGAACGCGCCAGGGAGATCCTGGCGAGCATCGGCCTGATCAATCGAGATGCCGACGAGTGGCTCGAGGATGCCAACGGTACCGAGGCGCAGTTTACGGTGCTCGCCTATCGCGGCAACTCCTCGGTCGAGCGCGGCGCCGCGATCATTCGCGACGAACTGAAACCGCTCGGGATCCGCGTCGACGTGGTGCTGCTCGAGCAGGGCGCGGTCGTCCAGCGCATGCTGAAGGGCGACTTCGAATCGATCATGTTCGTGTTCGCGGCCACCAACCTCGATCCGGCGATGAACCCGGACTTCTGGCTGAGCTCCGGCTCCGCGCACATCTGGAACATCGGCCAGGACAAGCCGGCCACCGACTGGGAAAAACAGATCGACGACCTGATGGTCACCGTGATGAGCAGCGTCGACCAGGCCGAGCGCAAGCGAACCTTCGACCAGATCCAGATGATCTTCGCGCAGAACCTGCCGGTGCTGTATTTCGTGGCGCCGCGCCTGTACATGGGCACGAGCACGCGCATTGGCGGCCTGACGCCGTCGATCATCCGGCCGCAACTTCTCTGGAACGTGGAGCGCATGACGGTGAAGGGCGGCCGGTAGCCCTCGAATGGGACGCTACCTGCTGACGCGTCTTGCGTTCGCGCTCGCCCTGGTATTCATCGTTTCGTCCGCCGCGCTCTTACTGACGCGCATCGCACCCGGGGATTTTGCCAGCTCGCAAGGCGTGGACCTGACCATCCAGGAGCGCGAGCGCCTGCGCGACACGCTGGGCCTCAATCAATCTTTCACCGCCCAGTATCTGTCGTGGCTCGGCGGCGCCGTGCACTTCGACTTCGGCCGCTCGCTGCTGTACTCGCGCCCGGTCAGCTCACTCGTCAGCGAACGCGCCCTCAACACCGCGGTGCTGGCGATCAGCGCGCTGCTGATCGCGACGCTGATCGGCATCCCCCTCGGCATCTACTCCGGCACGACGACGGGCGCGGGACGATCGATCGTTCGCGCCGTGTCAACGCTGGGCATCTCGGTGCCGCCGTTGATCGGATCGCTCGCGCTGGTGTTTCTCGCCGCGCGCACCGGCTGGCTGCCGGTCGGCGGCATGACCTCGTCGGCCGGCGCCGACCTGACCTGGCTGCAGTGGTTCGGCGACCTGGCGCAGCATCTGCCGCTGCCGGCGATCGCGCTGGCGATTCCCATGGCGGCGACGCTCGAACGCCTGCAGTCGGAGGCGATCGCGGCCGCCTCGCACGAGCGCTTCGTCGCCGCGAGCCAGGCGCGCGGCGTCGATCGCACGCGCGCGATCCTCCATCATGCCTGGCCGGTCTCGCTGCGTCCGGTGCTTGGTTTGTACGGCGTGATGATCGGGACCTTGTTCAGCGGTTCGTTCGTCGTTGAAGTGGTGACGTCGTGGCCAGGGCTCGGCCGGTTGATGTTTGATGCGCTGAAGGCGCGCGACCTGTTTCTCGTCGCCGGCTGCGCCGCCACCGGCGCGCTGTTCCTCGCCGCCGGCACCCTGATCACCGACCTGCTGCTCGCCTATACGGATCCACGCGTCGGATCGGGAGAGCGCCATTGATTCGCCGGGCAGGGTTGTTCCTGATCGCGCTCACCGCCTTGGCACTCGTCGCGCCCGTGTTGGCGCCCTATGAAGCGGGGCAGGCGTTTCACGAATTCCTGCACGCGCCGCCGATGCGCCCGCACTTCGACGGCCTGACGCCGGTGGTCCATCCGATCGTACTGGCCGATCGCCTCGAGCAGCGCTTCGAGCCCGATCTGTCCCGCACGGTGAAGCTGCCGTGGATCGAACAAGACCACAATGCGCCGGTGTTCCTGCTGGGCGCGGATGACTTTGGCCGGGATGTGCTCTCGCGCTTGCTCTACGGTGCGCGCACCTCGATCGGCTTATCGCTCTTTGCCACGCTCGGCGCCGTCCTCATCGGCGCGCTCGCCGGCGCGTGGGCCGGTTATCGCGGCGGCTGGGTCGACGAAGCGATCATGCGCCTCGCCGATTTCGTCCTCGTCTTGCCGGTAATCTACGTCGTCCTCGTCTTGCGAGCCGTACTGCCGCTCGTACTGCCGGCCTCCACGGTGTTCCTGCTGGTCTCGGGAATCTTCGTCCTCGTCGGATGGCCGTTCGTCGCGAAAGGCGTCCGCGCGATCGTCGCCGCCGAACGCCATCGCGAGTACGTGCAAGCCGCGCGATCGCTTGGTGCGGGACCGTTGCGGATCTTGACGAGGCACCTGATCCCCGCGTGCGGCGGTCACCTGCTCGTGCAGGCGACGTTGTTGCTGCCGGCCTTCATCCTCGCGGAAGCGACGTTGTCGTTCATCGGACTCGGTTTTCCTGACCCGGTGGCCAGCTGGGGCACGATGCTCGCCGGCGCCGGCAACTACAACGCCGTGGCGCGGTTCCCGTGGACGCTTGCGCCCGCGGCGGCGATCTTCCTGGTGGTACTGTCGACCAACCTGCTGGGGACGGCCTCGTCTCCTGAAAAGGTCGATCGGCCCGCAGACACGCCGGAAAACGCCGCGAATCCAGTGGTACAAGGGTTGCACTAGAGGGGGCATGCGACCGCTCCTGATTGCTCTCGCCATCTTCACGGCGGCGTGCGCGACCAATCCCGTCACCGGCAAGAAGCAGGTGTCGCTGCTCAGCGAAGCCGAGGAGCTGGCGATCGGCCAGCAGCAGGACGCGGAAATTCGCCGCGAGATGGGCATTTACGACGATCGCGAGCTGCAGCGTTACGTCAGCGACGTCGGTCTCGAAATCGCCCGCACCTCCCACCGTCCGAATCTTCCGTGGAGCTTCACGATCGTCGACAGTCCGGCGATCAACGCGTTTGCGTTGCCTGGCGGATACGTCTACGTGACGCGCGGCATCCTCGCGTATCTCGATGATGAATCCGAACTGGCCGGCGTCCTCGGTCACGAGATCGGCCACGTCACCGCGCGGCATGCGGCGCAGGCCTACACGCGGCAGGCGGAAGCGAATCTCGGCCTCAACATCCTCAGCATCTTCGTGCCGAGCACGCGCCCGTTCGCGGATCTCGGCGCGTCCGGTCTCGGCGTATTGTTCCTGCGCAACGGACGCGAGGCTGAGCTGGAGGCCGATCGCCTCGGCGTCGAGTACGGATCCGGCGCCGGCTTCGATCCGACCGGTGTTCCGCGATTCCTCTCCACGCTCGCGCGTGTGGATGCGCTCGAAGCGCGCGGCATTCCCAACTGGCTCTCGACCCATCCGGACCCGGGATCGCGCGTCACGAAAGCGGAGCCGGTGGCAGGGAAGTTCGTGTCGGCCGACGCGAAGAAGATCAATCGCGATCAATACCTCGAGCACATCCAGGGACTGGTGTTCGGCGACAACCCGAAGGACGGGATCGTCCGCGGCAACGAGTTCCTGCATCCATTGCTTCGCATCGGCGTGAAGTTTCCCGAGGGATGGGAGCTCACCAATGCCGCCGAAGCGGTGATGGCGAAGGAGCCGGGCACGGAACACTACATGGTGTTGCAGGAAGTCGAACGGCCACGCCAGAGCTACAGCGCGCGGACGCCGTCCGGCGGCGCAGCAGGGCAGGCATCGCAATCGATCGCCGACGTGGCCATCGCCGCGATGAAGAAGGCCGGCTACACGATGGTTGACGGCACCGCGGAGCGCATCAACGGTAACGAGGCGTACGTCGGCATGTATCGCGGCCAGGCCAAGGGCACCGGCAAGGTGACGATGAGGGCGGCGCACATTGCGGTGGGACGCCAGATGTATGTCGTCGCGGGCTTCGCGCCGGAAAAAGAATTCGATCTCGTCGATCGCGACATCCAGCCGTCGCTGCAGACCTTCCGGCAGTTGACGCAGCAGGAAGCGTCGAACGTGCGTCCGAACCGCCTCGAGTTCTACGTCGTCAAGCCAGGCGATTCGTGGCAGTCGATCGCGGCACGACAGGGGAAGAACTTCGTCAACGCCGCGACGCTCGCGATCATGAACGACCGCGAGGTGAGCGTCCAGCCGCAAGCAGGAGATCGCGTCAAGATTGTGGTCGAAGGATGAGACGAGGGTAATAGTAAAATCGCTCCGTGAAACGGATCGGCAGGGCGATTGCTCTCCTCGGCGTCGCCGGCTTCAGTTACATCGCCTACATCTACCTGACGCTGCCGGACGTTCGATCGCTTGCCACCACCAATCCCACGAGCACGGCGTTCATGCGCATCCGCGAAGCGGAAGCGCGCGCTGAAGGCCGCAAGTTCGCGATTCGCCAGCAGTGGATAGCCTATCGGCAGATCTCCCCGCTGTTACGGCGCGCCGTCATCGTCACGGAAGACGCGGCCTTCTTCGACCACGACGGCATCGACCTGAACGAAATCAAGGCGTCGATGGAACGCAATTGGGAAGAAGGGCAGTTCCTCCGCGGCGGGAGCACCATCACCCAGCAACTGGCGAAGAACCTCTATCTCTCGGAGTCGAAAAACCCGATGCGCAAGGTGGTGGAGCTGCTGATCGCCCGCCGCCTCGAAGCGGCGTTGACCAAGCAGCGCATCCTCGAGATCTACCTGAACATGATCGAGTGGGGCGACGGCATCTTCGGCTGCGAAGCCGCGGCGCGTGTCTATTTCGGGAAGTCGTGCAGCGCGCTTGGTTACGAGGAAGCGGCGCTGATGGCCGGCGCGATCATCAATCCGCGCGTCCACAGCCCGGCGCATCCGACGAAGCGGTTGTTGCGGCGCCAGCAGATCATCCTGCGGCGGATGCAGTTCAAGCCGCCCGCACCCGCGACTCCGGCGACGGCGCCCGCGAACGAATCGGCGCCGGTCGAAACGCCGGTCATTCCCGTGCCGCAGCCGTTTCCACAACCGCCGCCGCCCGCGAACGGCAGCCCCGGCAATCCCTCGCCTCAGTCACCGTAGACGATGCGTCTGCCGCTCGAACTCGTGTGGGTCTGGGTGGCGTTGACCGTGCCGGCGTGGCCGCTGGTCGCTCGATACAGCGGCGCTCTCGGCGTAGCGTGTTATTCGATCGCCGCCGGGGCCGCCTTGCTCCTTGCGCCGCGCATCGCCGCATTGATTCCCGTCCGTCGCGCGATGGCGCTCTGGCTCGCGATGTTTGCGATCGTCGTCGTGCTGTTCGCGGTCGTCTACCCGCGCGTCAATGTGCATCAGCCGGGCGCTGGCAGCGATGATGACGATGCGCATAACATCGGCGCGATGGCGCTCGTCGCGGGCGAGTCGCCGTATGCGCGAACGACCTACCTGGGCAACGAACTGCACCAGTTGCCGGGATCGTTCGTGTTGTCGATCCCCTTTGCGCTGATTGGCACCAGCGCGCTGCAGAACGTCGTCTGCCTGCCGTTGTTCTTTCTGCTGCTCCGTCGCGAGACGCGCGATGCGCGCACGCCGCTTGTGATCGCATTGCTGAGCGTGTTGTTGTCGCCCGCGGTTCTACATCAAGTCGCAACCGGCTCGTCGTATTCGTGGAATGCGATCTGGGTGCTGGCCGGATTGTGGTGGGTGACCGCGCGTCCTTCGTCCCTGCTCGCGCCGCTGGTGCTTGGCGTCGCGCTCTGCTCGCGCGCGAATTTCATCCTGTTGCTCGCGCCACTGCTTGGCTGGTTGTGGCGGACGCATGGCCCCGCGGTGGCCATGCGCATCGTAGGCCTCGCCGCACTGGTCGTCGCGGCGCTGGCGATTCCGTTTTACCTGACGAGCGACGCGTTCGGTCCGCTCAGCGTCATCGACCGCTGGCGCGACTACGACATCGTCGTGCCCGGAGCAGGCGTTGCAGTCGTCATCGGCATGGCGATGCTGTCGATCGGCCTGGCGTTCTTCCGCGCCGGGCGCTCGGGATTCTTCCTGCAATGCGCATTGGTGCAGTCGTTTCCGGTCGTGGCGGGGTTGATGCTGTCGTGGTTGATGCCCGCCGATCACGATCGGCTGGCGATGGCGTACTACGGATCGTTTGCGTCGTGGTTTGTGTTGATCGGCGCGACCATGCGGATTGAGCCGTGGCTGGTGGGCGAGGGTCGTCCCGTCAGCTGACGCGCTTGGCGCCGACGAACCGGCTCGCCCAATACTGGGCCGCCAGGCTCTCGACGCGGACCACGCCTTTCTCACTCGGCGCGTGGATGAACTGATCGCCGCCGATCATGATCCCGACATGCGAGGCGCCGGGGGCGACGGTGGAAAAGAACACCAGGTCGCCAGGCTCCAGCCGATTGCGATCGATCGCCTTGCCGACCTTGAATTGATCGCGGACCTGGCGCGGCATGGAGAGGCCGTGCTGTTCGTAGACGTAGCGGACAAAGCCGCTGCAATCGAAACCGTTCGGATCGATTCCGCCTTCCCGGTACGGCGCGCCTCTCAAGGACAGCGCCGTACCCGAAAGTGCGTACCCATCAGCCGAGCCCGACAAGGGGGCGCTCGGCTTCGTGGGTGCGTACGGTTCCTTAGGTGCCGTGGAAGGGGTGCCAGGTGCGGTCGCGGTCGTCGTCGGATCCGCAGTGGAGGGAGCGGGCACGGCGACCGTCCCGCCGCGGCCTCCCGGGACCGGGAACGGCTGCGGGGTATAGACCATGCCGGAGCTCGCGCAAGCGGCGAACGTCGCGGAGAAGATTACGATGACGACAAGGCGAGCCATCGACGCCTAGTATCGGCCGCTGGTGCCGAATTGTGTAGTCCCGCGCGATTCATGGCACAATGCCCGGAAATGGAGCAAACGCTCCTCCTCAACGCAACCTACGAACCGCTGAAAGTCGTCAACTGGCAGAAGGCGGTGACGTTGTGGTGTCAGGGCAAGGTCGAGATCATTGCGCATCACGACCGAGAGGTCCGTGCCGTCTCGTTTTCCTTCAAGCTGCCATCCGTCATCCGGTTGTTACGCTACGTCCGGATCAAGAAACGCTTCGATTATGTGCCGTTCTCGCGAGCGAACATCTACGCGAGAGACGAGTTCAAATGCCAGTACTGCGCGGACGTCTTCCCCACACCCGAGCTCACCTTCGATCACGTGATACCGGTGTCGCAGGGTGGCCGCAAGGATTGGGAAAACATCGTCACCTGTTGCGTCGCCTGTAATCGCCGCAAGGGCGGACGCACGCCCGACGAAGCCCGCATGCGCTTGATTCGCCCGCCGCGACGGCCGATGTCGGCGCCCGCGATTCGCATCACTATCGGCCTGCGCAGCGCCCCCGAAAGCTGGCGCGACTACCTGTACTGGAACCTCGAGCTCGACGAGGACGACGGCTAAGTTGCCGGTACTCACAAGCCTGGAGCCGGTTCGCGTCGTTGAGGGCGGACGGCTATGGCTGCGCGGTGAAGGCTTCCCCCCACCCGAATCCACGGCGGACCTCGTGACGATCGGCGGCGTGTCGGCACGCATGTCGTTTGCCGCGCCCGATCGCCTCGCCGTCGTCGTCCCCGCGGGTCTCGAGGGCGGTGAGACGCCGGTCAAGGTGGCGTGGCTGCCCGGCGCCACGCTCTTCGCGCGGGTCGGCACGCTCCTCGCCACGGGCCTGCATCAAGTCGACAATCCGATCTTCGGCTCCGACGGCAATCTCTACGTCACCTATAGCGGCACGCGCGGACAGGAAGCGACCGTTTCGATCTTCCGCATCAGCAGCAGCGGCGCCCGCGAGCCGTTCGTTCACGGGCTGGTCAATCCCACCTCGATGGCCGTTGGACCCGACGGCCGCCTCTACGTCTCGAGTCGTTTCGAAGGCCGCGTCTATCGCGTCTTTGACGATGGGGAGTATGAGGTGATGGCGTCGGACCTCGGCGTCGCGTGCGGCCTGGCGTTTGGCGCCGACGGCACGTTGTACGTCGGCGATCGCGCCGGCACGATCTACAAGATCGAGCCCGGCGGACGCACGGAAATCTTCGCGACGATTCCGTCGAGCATCGCCGCGTTTCACCTGGCGATGTCGCCCGAGGGACAATTGTTCGTGGCCGCGCCGACACTCGCGTCGTACGATTCGGTCCGCCGGATCGATCCCGACGGACATGTCGAAGTCCTCTCCATGCCGTTCGGACGGCCGCAAGGGCTCGCCTTTGATGCGAACGGCGTGCTGCACGTCGTTGAAGCGCTCGCCGGCTCCAGCGGCGTGTATGCGATCCGCGCGGATCGCGATCCTGAATTGGTCGTGGCCGGAGCCGGGCTGGTCGGCGTGGCCTTCCACTCGAATGGGCAGATGGTCGTCGCGTCGAACGACTCGGTCTACTCTTTCCCGCCGCCGGTATGATCGCGTTCGGCGTTCAACTGCTGATGGCCCTGGCCGGCGCATCACTCGGTCTTCGCATCACCTCGGTCCTGATCCCGGGCGTCAACGCTGTCGTCCGGCTGGTCGCGGCGCTGCTGATCGGGGCCGCGCTGGTGGTCATGACCTTCCAGATTAGTGACGCCTACGGCGTTCACGATCTCGGGCTCGGCCTGTTGCTTTCCCTTGCGCCGGTGGGCGTCTACGATCTGATCAAATGGTGGATTCGATGGCAGCGTTCCGAACGATCGACCACGCTGAAGCGCTGAGACTGATCGAGGCCGGCGAGGTGACGATCCTCGACGTGCGCACGCCGGGTGAATACGAACAACTCGGGCACATCCCCGGCGCGTGGTTGTTGCCGGTCGATCTCACCGCGTCGGCGCCGGCGGTCCTGCCGCGCGATGGGCGCGCGGTGCTGGTCTACTGCGAGCATGGCGTCCGCAGCGTGGCGGCGTCGCGCCTGTTGGATGCGGCCGGCATCGAGACGGTGCTGAATTTATCGGGCGGCCTGGCGACGTGGAGCGGTCCGCGCGAATTCGGGCCGGGCACGCTGCGCGGCCCTTCCTCCTGGTTGATCGGGAACGCCGATCTGCTGCCGAGCGGCGGACGGGTCCTCGACGTGGCGTGCGGCCGCGGGCGGCACGCGCTGCTGATGGCGAGCGCCGGATTCGAGGTCCGCGCGATCGATCGTGATGCGGAGGCGATCGCGTTCCTGCGCGACACCGCCGCGCGCCTGTCGCTGAAGATTGACACCGACGTGATCGATCTCGAGACCGATCCGCCCCCGGATCTGTCTGCCGGCGCCTTCGACGCCGTCCTGGTGTTCCGCTATCTGTTCCGCCCGTTGATGCCGCGGCTGCGCGACGCGTTGAAGCCGGGCGGACGGTTGTTCTACGAAACATTCACCACGCGCCAGGCCGAGCGCGGGCACCCGAAGAATCCGGCCTTCCTGTTGCGCGACGAAGAGTTGGCGGAATTAATGACGCCGCTGGCAATCCTCCGCGCCCGCGAAGGCGAATTCGACGATGCGTTCCTGGCATCCGCCGTCGCCGAGCGTCGCTGATACGCCAGGCCGCGGGTTATACGTATGTATGTTATTATTTTATACGTATGGCCAAGCTCACCCTCAGCGTCGACGAGCGTGTCATCGAGCGCGCCAAGACCTACGCCGCTGCCCGGGGGACGTCGCTGTCTGGCTTGGTGGAGAAGATGCTGGATCTCGCGGCATCGGGGTCCGATCAGCCGCTCGTGGCACCGCCGGTGCTGGGCCGGCTGCGCGGATCGTTGAAGGGTGTTGATCGATCCGACTACCGTCGCTATCTCGAGCGCAAGTATCGATGAAGCGGTTGCTGTTCGACGTCAACGTCGTGCTCGATGTGCTGCTCGATCGCAAGCCCTTCGCGGACGCGTCCTCGGCGGTGTGGTCGGCGGTTGAACGCGGAGACGCCGAGGGGTTCCTGTCCGCCCACGCGGTGACCACGTTGCACTACCTGAATGCCAGGTCGGTCGGCACGCGGATGGCGAACGAGACCACCGAGGCCATCCTGTCGGTGTTCGAGGTCGCACCCGTCGATGATGCGGTGTTGCGATCGGCATCGGCGCTCAATTGGCAGGACTTTGAAGATGCGGTCACCGCGGCGGGCGCACGGCGGGCCAAGTGCGATGCCGTCGTGACGAGGAACCCGCGCGACTTCAAGGGCGCCGCGGTCCGCATCCTGACACCCGCAGAGGCCGTCGCCTGGATTGAAGCCTCGTCCTAGTCCACTGATCGCCGGCGCTCTGCGGCTACAATGTCCGCGGCTATGAACCAACTCTTTCAACGCAAGCCGATTGCCGATCTCCTCGTGGACGAGGCGGACTCGTCGCGATCGTTGAAACGCGTCCTCGGCGCCGGCGACCTGATCATGCTGGCGATCGGCGCGGTGATTGGCGCCGGCATCTTCGGCGCGATCGGCACCGCGGCGGCGGGACAGGTCGCGCCCGACGGCACGGTGATTCGCTACGCGGCCGGCCCCGCGCTGGTGTTCTCGTTCATCCTGCTCGGCGGCGCGTGCGCGCTCGCGGCGCTGTGCTACGCGGAGCTCGCCGCGATGATCCCGCAAGCCGGCAGCGCCTACGCGTATTCGTACGCGACGCTCGGCGAGCTGGTCGCGTGGATCATCGGCTGGGACCTGATGCTCGAATACGCCGTCGGCAACGTCGCCGTCGCGATCTCGTGGGGGGACTACTTCACGTCGCTGATGCGCAGCGTCGGCGTGGTGTTCCCGGTGTGGCTTACCACCGGGTATCGCACGGCGCTGCTCAGCTCGACGCCGGACATTCACAACCTGCTGAACACCGCGCCGCATGTGCTCGGCATTCCGATCCTCGTCAACCTCCCGGCCTTTGCCATCGTGATGCTGATCACGTGGCTGCTGCTGCGCGGCGCGCGCGAGAGCGCGACCGCCAACACCATCATGGTGGTGATCAAGCTCCTGGTGCTGGCGCTGTTCATCGGCGTCGGCATCACGCACATCACGCCCGCCAACTACACGCCGTTTGCGCCGAACGGATTTACCGGCATCCACCAGGGCGCGGCGATCGTGTTCTTCGCCTACATCGGCTTCGACGCGATCTCGACGGCGGCCGAAGAGACGATCAACCCGCAACGCAATTTACCCATCGGGATCCTCGGCGGCCTGGCGGTCTGCACCGTGATCTACGTCGTCGTCGGCGCGGTGATTACCGGCATGGTGCCGTATACCGAGCTGGGCGTGGCGGATCCGCTGGCCCGCGCGCTCGAATTGATTGGCTACTCAGGCGTCGGCGCCATCGTCGCGTTTGGCGCGGCGATTTCCATGTCGGCGGTGTTGCTGGTGTTCCAGTACGGCCAGCCGCGCATCTTCTTCTCGATGGCGCGTGACGGCCTGCTGCCCGAGTGGGTGGCGCGCATCGATCAGAAGACGCGCACGCCCTACACCGCGACGCTCGTCACCGGAATCCTCGTGGCGGTGTTCTCGATGATTGGCGACGCGGCCGAGACCTACGACCTGACCAACGTCGGGACGCTGTTTGCGTTTGCGCTGGTGTGCGCCGGCGTCATGGTGCTGCGCGTCAAGGAACCGAACCGCGACCGTCCCTTCAAGGTCCCGTTCGTGTGGGTGATTGCCCCGCTCGGGGTGGCGGCCTGCCTGTTCATCATGGTCGGATTGCCGCGCCAGGCCTGGGAGCGCTTCATCATCTGGCTGATTATCGGCATCGCGCTGTACGCCTCCTACGGCTACAAGCACAGCAAGCTGAGAAAATAAGGCCGAAGGCTGTACAATTGGGGATTGGGGTTTCTCGGAAAAACCCCACCTAACGCCCAATGCCGCACAACTGGATTTCCGTTCGAGGAGCCCGGGTTCACAACCTGAAGGACATCGACGTCGACATCCCGCGCAACCAGCTGGTGGTCATCACCGGCCTGTCTGGTTCAGGGAAGTCGTCGCTGGCCTTCGACACGCTGTACGCGGAAGGTCAGCGCCGCTACGTCGAGTCGTTGTCCGCGTACGCGCGCCAGTTCCTCGAGCAGATGGAGAAGCCCGACGTTGACCTGATCGAGGGTCTGTCGCCGGCGATCTCGATCGAGCAGAAGACCACCGGCTCCAACCCGCGTTCGACGGTCGGCACCGTCACCGAGATCTACGACTACCTGCGGCTGTTGTTCGCGAACATCGGCGTGCCGCATTGCCCCAACTGCGGCCGCGAGATCGCCTCGCAGTCGCTCGAGCGCATCGTCGACCTGGTGATGACGTATCCGCAGGACACGCGCATCAACGTGATGGCGCCGATCGTCCGCGGCCGCAAGGGCGAATTCAAGAAGGAGCTGCTGGCGCTGCGCACGCGCGGCTTTACCAAGGCGCGCATCGATGGCCAGACCCGGTCGCTCGAGGAAGACATCGCGCTCGATCGCCGGCGGAATCACAACATCGACATCGTCGTCGATCGGCTGATCGTCAGGAGCGGCATCGAGCGGCGTCTCGCCGAGTCGGTGGAAGTGGCCTTGACGATGGCCGATGACGTCGTCGTGATTAATTCGCTGGACGGCGGCGACCGGCTGTTCTCGCGCAAGCTGGCGTGCCCGGTGTGCGGCATCAGCGTGCCGGAGATGTCGCCGCGCGCGTTCTCGTTCAACTCGCCGCACGGCGCCTGCCAGTCCTGCCAGGGCCTCGGCGCGACGTGGGATTTCGATCCGCTGCGCATCGTGCCCGACGACACGCTGTCACTCGCCGGCGGCGCGATCGCGCCGTGGGGCAAGGGCGACGGCAAGATGGTCAGCGACGCGGTGCACGCCATCGCCTCGCACTTCGGCATCGATCCGAAGGTGCCGTTCGGCAAGCTGCCGAAGAAGCATCGCGACCTGATCCTGCTGGGCCCGGGCAAGTCCGAGGAATCCGAGAAGAAGCCCGCCAAGACCACGGCCAGGAAGAAGGCGGCGGCGCCGGATCCGTTCGGCAAGGACTTCGAAGGCGTGATTCCGAATCTTCGTCGGCGGTTCGAAGAAGGATCGTGGTCGGTCCAGGAAGAACTGGATCCGTATCGCGCGTTGCGTGAGTGTCCCGACTGCCATGGCAACCGGCTCCGCCAGGAGAGCCTGGTCGTCACGCTGAAGGGCAAGACGATCGCCGACTACGTCAACCTGCCGATCTCCGAGGCGCTGCCGTGGTTCGAGGCGATGGAACTGCAGGACCGCGAGGGCATCATCGGCACCCGCATCCTGAAAGAGATTCGCGATCGGCTGCGCTTTCTCAACGATGTCGGCGTCGGGTACTTGAACCTGGCGCGCTCGGCGGCGACGCTCTCCGGCGGCGAAGGCCAGCGCATCCGCCTGGCGACGCAGATCGGATCGAACCTCACCGGCGTGTTGTACGTCCTCGACGAGCCGTCGATTGGCCTGCATCAACGTGACAACCGGAAGCTGTTGACGACGCTCGCCCGGCTGCGCGACCTGGGCAACACGGTGATCGTCGTCGAGCACGATGAAGAAACCATTCGCGCCGCCGACTACGTGGTGGACCTCGGTCCTGGGGCCGGCGACCTGGGCGGCCAGCTGATCTTCCAGGGGCCGCCGGCGGAGTTGATTGGCAACGGCAACGGCTCGTTGACCGGCGCGTATCTCGGCGGCCAGAGCGCGATCGAGACGCCGAAGGTGCGCCGCAAGGAAGCCAGGGGCGAGATCGTCATCAAGGGCGCCCGCGCCAACAACCTGAAGGGCGTGGACGTCAAGATTCCGCTCGGCCGTCTCGTCGCCGTGACCGGTGTCAGCGGCTCGGGCAAGAGCACCCTCGTCAACGACATTCTCTACAAGTCGCTGGCGCGCGAGTTTTATCGCGCCGCAGACGAGCCGGGCGCGCACGACACCATCGAGGGCATCAACCTGATCGACAAGGTGATCGAGATCGATCAGTCGCCGATCGGGCGGACGCCGCGATCGAATCCGGCCACCTACACGAGCCTGTTCACATTCATCCGTGAGCTGTTCGCGATGGTCCCCGAGGCGCGCACGCGCGGCTTCAAGCCGGGGCGTTTCTCGTTCAACGTCAAGGGCGGGCGCTGCGAAGCGTGCCAGGGCGACGGCGTCATCGCGATCGAGATGCACTTCCTGCCGAATGTCTACGTGACGTGCGAGCAGTGCAAGGGGCGGCGCTACAACCGCGAGACGCTGGAGATCCGGTACCGCGGCAAGTCGATCGCCGATGTGCTCGACATGACGGTCGATCAGGCGTTGCCGCTGCTCGAGAATTTCCCGCCGATCGCGATCAAGCTGCGCACGCTGCAGAGTGTCGGTCTTGGCTACATCACGCTGGGCCAGTCGGCGACGACGTTGAGTGGCGGCGAGGCGCAGCGCGTGAAGTTGTCGCGCGAGTTGTCGAAGCGCGGCACCGGCCGGACGCTCTACATTCTCGATGAGCCGACGACCGGGCTGCATTTCGAGGACGTGCGGAAGTTGCTCGACGTATTGATGCGGCTGGTCGACCAGGGCAACACCGTCGTCGTGATCGAGCACAACCTCGACGTCATCAAGTCGGCGGACTGGTTGATCGACCTCGGTCCGGAAGGTGGCGGCGGGGGTGGCAAGGTGGTGGCGCAGGGGACGCCGGAGCAGGTGGCCAAGGCCAAAAACTCCGCCACCGGCCAGTTCCTCGCGGAGATGTTCAAAGGCCAGTAGCGGTTGGTGCCAGGCACCAACGACGACCGGCCAACGGTGGGTGCCTGGCACCAACCGCTACTCGGCGAGTGGCTGTTTTGACACAGTTCGGGGCTTTGCCTCTGTGGCTGGACAAACACAGCCGTCAGGATTGAGAGTCTGTGAAGATTTGTGTAACTGTTGCAGCGACAGGACTTATCTGAATTGCCCAAAAACCTCATGACGGGCATCGACTTTGCTTCTGTGAGGGTCACACGCTAAGTCGTATGGACGCACAACGGACTCTCAAACGGCAAATTTCGTGCGCGGGCATCGGGTTGCACTCGGGCCAGAAGGTCACGCTCACGCTCAAACCCGCGGCGGCGGACACCGGCATCCGGTTTCGTCGCACCGACCTCGGGGTTGAGATTCCGGCCGCGGTTGCCGAGGTTTCCAGCGTGCAGCATGCCACGGTGCTCGGCAAGTCGGGCGCCACGGTCGAAACGGTCGAGCACCTGCTCGCCGCCCTCGTTTCCGCCGGCATCGACAACGTCATCGTCGAGCTCAATCACCGCGAAGTGCCGATCATGGACGGCAGCAGCGCGCCGTTCCTGTATCTGCTGCAGGAAGCGGGCATCAAGAAGCTCGCGTCGAATCGCAAGTTCCTGAAGATTCTCAAGCCGGTGCAGATTGCGACGGGCGACAAGCGCATCGCGATTTACCCCTCGGATCACTTCAAGGTCAGCTACACCATCAGCTTCGACCATCCGTTGCTGCGGCACCAGTCGCGCACCGAACGCATCACCGAAACTTCCTTCGCGGATCACATTGCCGCGGCGCGCACGTTCGGCTTCCTCAAGGAAGTGGAATGGCTGCGCCAGAACGGCCTGGCGCTCGGCGGCTCGCTCGAGAACGCGATCGTGATTGGCGACACCGGCGTGTTGAACGCACTGCGCTTCGAAGACGAATTTGTCCGCCACAAGATTCTCGATGTGGTGGGTGACCTGGCGTTGGTCGGATATCCCATCGTCGGTCACGTCGTTGCCCACCGCGCCGGCCATGCGTTGCACACGCAGCTGGCGTCGGAAATTCTCGCCGACCAGGACGCGTGGTGCCTCGTCGAGGCGCCGGCGGCCGTGCCCGAAGGGGCATACGAACCCGTGGGCGCCACCGGCGCCGTGCGGGCGCACTAGCTCTCTCTCGCCTCGACCTCCTCGTGAACGCATGGGCCGCGGCAGACGCGGCCTTTTTTTTGTGCCGTATGATGGCGCCATGCTGAACTCCGTCCTGGCAGCAGGCCTCATTGCGCTTCTCTCGATTCCAGCCGCCGCCCAGACGACGCCGCGCGGCAGCCTGACCATCGATCGCATCTCGCGGGTGAAATACCCCTCGTCGCCGGCGTGGTCGCCCGACGGGAAGATGGTGGCGTTCCTGTGGGACGCGTGGGGCAAGCAGGATCTGTTTGTCGTAACGCCGGGCCAGGCGCCCATTGCGCTCACGGATTTCCCGGTCGATCCCGATATCCGCACCTCGGACGTCAGCGGCTTCTCGTGGGTCTCACCCACTGAAATCCTGTTCTCGAAAGACGGCGCCCTGTGGACGGTGGCGCCCACCGCGGGCGCGAAGCCCGCGCGATATGGTGGCGGGCTGGGCGACGCGGGCAACTTCCGCCTCTCGCGCGATCGGAAACTGATCGCCTTCACCCGCGGCGGGCAGTTGTGGATCGCGTCGTTGAAGGACAAGACGCAGCGGCCGGTCACCGGGCTGGCGCCGATCAACGTCGGCAATCCGGTGTTCTCGTTTGACGGTGAATGGCTGGCGTTCACCTCGAGCAGTCCGGGACAGCCCGCCGATCCCGGCTTGTTGCCGTTCAACGGCGACATGACCCGCATCATCGGCAACAGCAACGGCGTGGTTGCTGGAGGAGCCGTCGAGCGCCGATTAGGCGTGGTCTCCGTCTACGGCGGCGATATCTCCTGGATCCCCATTGTCGGCAACGCCAACTCGGTGCAGTTTGCGGCTGATGGATCGCTCATTTGGGCAGAGACTTCCGCGAACGGCAAGACGCGGGAAATCAAGTCGTGGCACGCAGGGTCCACACCCCGCACGTTGTGGAAGGATGTTGACGATCGATGGTTCTCGCCGACCGGTCGTGACTCGCGCGTGCTGGTGTCGCCAGACGGCAAGTCGGTGGCGTTCATCAGCGATCGCAGCGGCTGGATTCACATCTACGTCATGCCGGTCAACGCGACGTCGGAGTCGCAGGCGAAGCAGTTGACGACGGGCGGCTTCCTGGCGGGCTTGGGCAGCTGGTCGGCGGACAGCACGCGCATCGCCTATCACCGCAGCGAACCGGGCAACCAGTTCGAGCGTTTCATCAACATCGTCAACGTCAACACCGGCGCGAGCGAAGCGATCGTCACCACGCGCGGCGTCAACTACGATCCGTACTTCTCGCCCGATGGAGCGACGCTGGTCTTCCATCGCACCGACGTCGAGAACTCGCTCGACCTGTATACGGTTGCCGCGAAGCCGCAATCCACATTCGTGCGCCTGAGCGACTCGATGCCCGAGGGCATCAACAAGGCTGACTTCTCTCCGGTCACGGCTGTCGCGTATCCCAGCCGCCTCGACAAGAAGCCGGTGCCGGCGACGATGATGGTTGCGAAGACGCTCGATCGCACCAGGAAGCATCCGGCGCTGGTGTGGATCCACGGGTCAGGCTCGGATCAGAACTTTCTCGGCTGGCATCCGGGCAGCTATCGAATGTATTACTCGCTGTGCCAATACCTCGCGCAGCAGGGCTATGTGATCCTCACGCCGGACTACCGCGGCAGCTCCGGCTACAGCCGCGACTGGTCCACCGGCGTGCACATGGGCCTCGGCGTCAACGACACCGCCGACGTCGCCGCCGGCGCCGATTACCTGAAGACGCTCAGCTACGTCGATCCGGATCGCATCGGCGTGTTCGGATTGAGCTACGGCGGCTTCCTGACGCTGCAAGCGTTGAATACCGATCCCACTCTGTGGCGCGCGGGTGTCGACGTGGCCGGCGTCGTCGACTGGGCGACCTACGGCGCGGGCTACACCACGCCGCGGCTCGGCACCCCGGTGCAGAATCCGGAGATCTACAACATCTCTGCGCCGATTCAGCACATGGATAAGCTGCAGCGGCCGCTGCTGATCCTGCACGGCACCAACGATCGCAACGTGTCGTTCGCGGATTCACTGCGCCTGTTCGACGTGCTCCTGAAGATGGGGAAGCGATTTGAATCGCAGATCTATCCAGGAGAGATTCATTTCTTCCGCCGCGATCACGTGTTGCGGGACGCGTGGCAACGCATCGAGGAGTTCTTCGACCGGACCGTGAAGAACGGACCGCCGATGACCAGCAAGTGAACCAGCGTCTCGCCGCCTTCGGGGTGACGCGCGGGTTGCTGATGCTGACCGGCTTCCTGGCGTTGACACTGTTTCCGGCGCACCCCGTCGAATCCTGGCAGGGACTCGCGTTCCCCGGCCACAACTGGATCGACGGATGGGTGCGGTGGGATTCGTTCTGGTACGAATCGATCGTCGACGCGCATCCGCGCTTCGTTCCCGAGTACCTGTCGAACGCCAACTTCTTCCCGTTTTATTCCTGGGTGTCGTGGCTGGCGGCGCTGCCGCTGCGCGCGTTCACCGATCAGGAACACGCGTTCTATCTCGGCGCGTTGATCGTCTCGTCGGTGTCGTTCCTGCTGGGCCTCACCGCCGTTGAACGCCTGGCGACGCGCCTGGCAGGCCGGGAAGTCGCGATCCGCGCGGTCTGGTTGATCGCGGTGTTCCCGTTTTCGTTCTTCTTCACCGCCGTCTACTCCGACGCCCTGTATTTCTGCCTATGCGCGTGGTCGCTGACGCTTGCCTACGAGCGGCGCTGGCCCCTGGCATGCGCCCTCGCGACCATGGCGATGATGACGCGCATTCCGGGAATCGCGTTATTGCCCGCGCTTGGCCTGGAGTACCTGCGGCAGAATCCGCCGTCGCCCGAGGGCTTCGGCGAGACAGGCTGGCGGCCGGTGATGAAAAGGGGAGCGCTGCTCGCGGCGATCCTGGCCATTGGCCCGGTCGTGATCGGCTCGTACTACGAGTGGCGGTACGGCAATCCGCTTGAATTCCTGCACGCGCGCCAGGTGGGATGGAATCGCGCCGCCGGCGTCGCCGGCTACGTTCGCGATTTCAGTTATTTCTTCGAGCGTCCGATCTTCAACTGCTCGGGCGTCGCGGATTGCGTCAAGGAATTCGCTCCGACGCGAGCGCTGCTCGGGCTTTCGTACCTGGCGCTGCTGCCGATCTCGATCGCGTTGACGGTGACATCGGCGCGCACGCTCGGTGCCGGGCTCACCGCATGGGCGTTGATCTCGATCGGGCTGGCGCTGCCGAATGGATTCGACGGCGTCGGGCGATTCACGCTGGTGCTGTTTCCGGTGTTCATTTCGCTCGCGATGCTGCTGCGCAACCGGATCGCGTTCGTGGCGGTGTGCCTCGCCAGCCTGCCCTTCCTGCTGCTGTTCTTCGCGCAGTTCGCGCGCTGGCGTCAGGTCCTGTAGGCGAGGTGCTTGGCGGGTGGGAAGCGGTCCGAGCGGATCACCCCCCATTTCGCCAATCGGAACTGCGCCGCGGTACCGAGGCAGCCGAAGCCATAGCGCACGCTGCGCGCGAAATTAATCGACGACGCATCCGGCGCGTAGCTCGTCGGGCACGACACCTCGCCGATCGAGAACCCCAGCCACGCGGTTTCCGCCAGCACCTGGTTGTCGAAGACGAAGTCGTTGGAATTCGCGGACATCGGCAACGCCGTCAGCAGCTCGCGCGAGAACGCGCGATAGCCGGTATGAAACTCCGAGACTTTCGTGCCGAGCAGGATATTGCCGAACAGCGTCAGGAACCGGTTGGCGACGTAGCGCCACATCGGCATGCCCCCCTTGAGCGCGCCGCCGCCGAGGATGCGCGAGGCCAGCACGCAGTCATACAGGCCGCTGCCGATCATGCCGGCCATTGCCGGGATCAGCTTCGGCGTGTATTGATAGTCGGGATGGACCATGACGACGATGTCGGCGCCGTTGTCGAGGGCCAGCTGATAGCAGGTCTTCTGGTTGCCGCCGTAGCCGAGGTTTTTCGGATGCCGGTGCGCAATCACGCGATCCAGCCCCTGGGCCAGCGTCATCGTCGCGTCCTGGCTGGCATCGTCCACGACGATCACCAGGTCCACGACCTCGTGCGCGACCACTTCGCGCCAGGTCTTCTCAATGGTGTGCTGTGCGTTGTAGGCCGGCATGACGACGACGACCTTGGGCTTCTGCGTAGGCATTAGTTGTGAGGACTCTATAATAGGCCGCCGTGCTGTGGATTCTCGCAAGCGTTTCGTTCGCGCTGCTCTGTTATGAAATCCCGACGCTGGTGACGGCCGTCCTGTGGCCGCTCTGGCACAACCCGAACGCCCTGCAGACCGACTTTCACTACTACTACGAAGCGGCGCAGCGGTTTGCCGCGAATCGCCACCTCCTGTATCTGGCCAGCGACGACGTGATCGCGGGGTTTGCGTATCCGCCGCCGGCGATCGTGCCGTTCGTGGCGCTCGCGCGACTTCCGCTGGGGGCGGCCCTCGCCGGGCTGACACTCGCGTCTTACGCCGCCATCGTCGTCGCGATTCGCCAGTGGTGCGGATATCTTCGCAAGAACGGCTTCGCGGTGGATCCGCGGACCGCGCTCCTGGCGTCGATCGTCGCGATCGCCCTGGGGCCGACCTACATGAACGCGATCTTCGGCCAGGTCAACGCGTTCGTCCTGCTCAGCGCCGTCGCATTTGCGTGCTGGCTCGACCTGCCGGCCGCCGCCGGGGCGATGTTGGCGATGGGGATCTGGTTGAAGATCTACCCGGTCGTGGCGGCGGCGATCGCGCTGTGGGAACGGCGCGCCTGGCGCGCCATCGGCTGGGCCATCGTCGCGGGCATGGTCATCGCCGTGGTATTGCTGCCGATCGTGCCGTGGGCGGCCTATCAAAGCTTCATCTCAGTCGTGCTGCCCGCGCGCGTCGACAAGACCGCGATCCACATCGCCAATCAATCGCTGGTGGCGTTCCTCGAGCGATTTCGTTTCACGCCCGACCTGTTCCTGAACTGGACCGGGCACGAGGCCGTGACGGTCAGCGGTGTGATTCGCGCGCTCAACCTCGCCGTCGCAGCCGTGGCGGTGCTGTTCTTCTGGAAACGCGCGGCGCTCAATGCCCAATCGCGTGCGGCCAGCACGGCCGGCGTGATTGCGCTGATTGGCATCGTCGCGCCGCTTGGCTGGGGCCATACCTACGTAATGGTGCTTCCGTTAGTGGTCACGCACCTGATCGCCTTGCAGCACGCGCGTCGATTCGAGGCGGTGATGGTCACACTGTGCGTCGGCGCGATGATGATTCCCGCGGGCCGGCACCTGCCGCTCGATGCGGCGCCCGCCTGGTTCCAGAATCTCGCCTATTCGCGCTACCTGATTGCGACGCTGCTGCTCTGCGTACTACCGCTTGACTCGCGGCTCCGACAGGCGTAGTTATGTAGGTACGGAGGTGGAAATGCTTGAGCCACCGGGTCATCTTCGCGCGTGACAGGGGAACCTAGGCCCCAGCCACACGCGAAATTGACCTAACGCTGGATGGGATACGGCATCGGCAACATGATGGTGTCGTATCCCACACAGCCCGATTCCCGCCTAGTAAGTGATCCGCACGCGATACTTCAGTACCGCTGTGCCATCCGCCCCCACCGGCACCTTGAACTGCGCGGCCCACGCCGAGGTCTTCGTCCACTGGTGCGACGAGGTCAGCATCCGCCACGTCCCGCCGATCGGTTCATTCACGTCCACGCTGATCGGGGTCGCCTTGTGATTGCGAAGCGTGATCTCGTAATCGAGCTCGTAAACATTCGACGCGATCTTCTCGAACCCGGTCTGGTTGCGTTCGCACACCACGTCGAACGCGTTGCCGATCTTCACGTTCAGCGTTTCGTCTTTCGGCGTGTGATTGATGCGGTCCTCGCCGACAAACTGCACGCCGCCTTTTGAATCCTGCTGGTAAACCCGCAGCACGCCGGCCGGCATCGGCAAGCCGAGGCCCGACTTTTCGTCGTTCTTGAACTCGTAATACACCTGCACCAGGTCCTTGATCGGTGAACCGGGGTGCAGCTGGTTGTGGTAGTAGTAATTTTGTCCTTCCACAACGTAGCGTTTCGCGACCGGCACGCCGGTGCCGGCGAACATGCTGACCTGCTTGGTCTGGCTGTTGTTGATGGTCGTCTTTCGTCCCATCGTGTAGAGGTGATAGTCGGAGAACGACTCCTGCGCCATGTTCTCCTGGGCGCTGGCGCGCAGCGCAGCGGGCGCGGCCATGTCGGCCATCTTGCCCAGTTGCTGGCGCACGCGATTGAGATCGCCGGCGACGAGTTGCAGCCGCGCATTCTTGAAGCCGGTGCCGCTGTTGTTCGTCAAGGTCACCCAGCCATTGAGGTCCGCTGACTTGTCGTCGCGCGCCACCGTGAAGACGTAGTCGGCGTTCCACGCCAGGCTCCTGGCGAGGTACGAGGCTTCGACGCGCTGCTTCGCGGCGCCGTCGTTCTGCACCGTCCAGATCAACGTCGGGCGCGAGTAGAGCGTCTCGGGCAGCTCGGGGAACTTGATGTGATCGGCGCCTATGCCGGTGACGATCTCGTTGCCGATCTTCCAGACCGGGGCGGTGTTGTAGCTCAGGAGCAGGGCCTTCACTTCTTCCTGTCGAGTCGTGCCGCTGTCCTGGCGATTGCGGATCAGCGTGACCTCGCGGCCGACGTATTTGCGCAACAGCTTGTCGGGATCGAGGAGGTCGTATTCGTAATTCTGTTCAAGCACGCTAACGGCAGAAGGTTCGGTCAGCGATCGAAAATGCACCGTGGCCGGATTGATGGTGGCGGCGATGTCCATGAAGCGCAGGTTGCCGGTGCCGCGCGCGAGTTGCAGGTTGCGGACATCACGAACGAGCGCGATGTCGGAGTTGTAGACGGTGAGCGACAGCTCGGATTGATCGTCTAGCGTCGTCGTTTGATCCTGGCCGTCGCCCGATGTGGTCACGGGCGCATTGGTGTCGGGTTCAGCGCCGGCGAAGAGCTGCGAATACGAATCGGGCCTTGCGAGAACGATCGCGCCGGCGAGGGCAGCGACGGTGAGGTAAGTGTGTGCGGACATCGGAAACCGCTCCTTGAAAGCGGGCCGCTCAGTGGCCCTTTTCCTTAGAACGGGGTGGTCCGGCTTTCTTGCAGTCCCGGGGAATCAGGCCTAATCCTGGCGCCAGGTGCGGCCCGCATCGTCCGTGCGGAACCGGCGTCCGTCAACGGCGATAACGAGGGCGCTGCGCGCGTCGATCGCGGTGACACTCGCCAGATCGATGGCTTCGGGCAGTGGCACGCGCGCGAACGTGGTGCCGTCGGACGAGACCAGGACGATCCCGGACCGCCCGATCAGCCAGCAGATCGATTCGCTCGGCGCCATGCCGCCGGTGATCTCGTCGCCGGCGGCGGGCCGGACCAGGATCCACGTGCGACCGCCGTCTTCCGATCGTTCGACGCCCGTCGTGACGATGCGCCAGCGTCGAGTGGCGTTGGGGGACGCGATCTCCAGCGTCGCCGGTGCCATGCGCACGGTCTCTTGCAAGGTCGGGGCGGCGGTGGGCGGCGCGAGGGCGACAGCACCGGCGGCGTTCTGCCTTGGCGCCTGCTCCCGTTTGAGCGCGTCAGCTTCTTTCGCTTGCGGCGCCACGTCCTGCAGTTTCGCCGGCTTGTCCTTCGCGGGCTCCGCGACCGCGGCGCGTTCACGACGATCGTCGCGGGCCGGCGGCGCCACCGTCGCCGGCGCCGGGGTTTCCGGCGCTGGTGATGATTCGACCGGCGTCGCGGGCGCCGAGGGTGGCGCCGTGACGATCTCACGCTGTTGCGGCACGACCATCCAGATCGTGACCGCGGCCGCCCCGGCGGCGATCGGAATCCACCACGCGGGAATGCGGAAGGCGCGCCGCGGCTCGGCCGCGATCACGGGCGCCGTTCGGGCCAGCACACCGGCGATCGACTGACACCGTGGGCAATTCGAGACGTGGCTTTCGACCATCGCCATCGCGGTCGGATCGAGGCCGCCATCGGCCCAGGCCGCCAGCATCTCGGGATCAACGTGATCCCCGGCCGGCGCGCCCATGGCGCGCAGCTCCTGTTTCAACGCCTGGTCGAGTTGCTGGTCGCGAGCCGCCTTCGCGCCAAACGCGCCCCGGCGGGACAAGTCGGGTTTCACGAGGGGTCCTCACTCATAGAACGATCGACTTCGGATTTCTTGCCTGGCAGCCATTCGTTGAGGTCGAGGTTGCCGGCGTCGGCCGACACGCTCTCGAAGCATTCATCGATTTCCGGCGCCGTAAAGCCGTGCTCCGCGGCCAATCGCCGCTCGGCCTCTTCACGGACGGCCTTTCTCGTTTTCCCCAGATTCCGCGAGACCGTCGCTTCATGCTCGCCGGTCAGCTTCGCAATCTGCGCGAGCGTCATCTCCTGCGCATAGTAGCAGGCGAGGCGCAGTCGATCGCGAGGCGGTAGTGCGGCAATCGCCGCTGCCAGCACGGTGCGCATCGTGGTCACGAATCGATCGCGTTCAGGATGCGCCGGACGATCGTGGCTGAGGAGGGAGGCAGGTGATGACTCCTCCGGGAGTGGTTCGAGGCGCCTGGTCTCACGATGACGATCGACGAACCGCTGGGCGATCAGCGATCGCAACCACGTGGCGAGACCGCTGCGTCCATGGAAGTACCGAAACACGGACTGGCGGATGCCGTCGCGTTCCCTGAGTCCGAAGAGTTCGGCGTACAGCGATTGGGCGATTTCCCGCGCGCCGCCTGAGGCGTCGATGGCGTCGGCCGCGCGATACATCCCGGGGCGGAACTCGCGAACGAAGTGATCCCAGGCGTCGTCCCGGCCCATCGCGCATGCGCACGCCAGCGCGAGATCGTTCAGGTGCAGGCTGTCGAAGTATTTGTCGAGCTCAGCGTCCGAAGGGGAGCGGCCGGCGAAGGCTTTTTCGGCGCTGCGTTCGAGTGCATTCGACAGCACCTCGGCCGGCACTTTCCAGCGACCGGCGTCCGCCTGTTCGTAGAGCCGCTGGGCCCGCCGCGCATCCATCGCTACAACCACTATACGGGTGCGCGCCGCCCGCCGCGAAAAAGAAGGCAACCCGGAGGTTCAGGTTGCCTTCAACCCTCACTGCTTGACGAAGATCCCGGCGCCGCTGATCGGTGGTGTGTAGATCGAGCCGAGCTCGACACCGCCGCCGCCGCAATTCATCCCCGTGGTTCCGGCGTTCAGTACTCCGGTGATCGTGCTACCCGACAGCGTGCCGGTGAAGGTGCTGCCCATGGTGCAGTTCAGCGTGAGGCCCAGACCCGAAATGACGATCGTATCGGTGAAATTCAGCGACACGGCGGTACCTGAAATCGTGCCGGTGATCGTGCCGCTGTCGACGATCCTGACGTCGTTGACGGTGAGGGTCACCGGGGCCAGGGTTCCGGTGAGCGACGTGCCGTTCTGCGTCAGCGTCATATAGGTTGGGCCGCTGGCGACGGACCACGCCCAGTTGCCCGACAGGTTCGTCAGCGTCGGTGCGGGAGCGGGTGTCGGCGCCGGCGTGGGCGCCGGCGTCGGGGTTGTCGGGGCGGGCGTCACTGCCGGCGCCGGCGTCGGAGTCGAGGCGACCGCAGTTGGTGCCGTGGGGGACGCGCCTCCGCCACCGCAGTTGGCGGCGACGAGGCTGGCGAGGAGCACACATCCAATCCGGGAGAATGGGGTCATGTCCTATTGACGGACCCGCCCCACGTTTTCCGCCCGGGCTCCGTAGGGGCGAATGATAGGATTCCCGCTTGCAGGAGTTGTGATGCCCCGTTCCTTGTTGCTGTGTGCCGCCGCTGTTCTGTCCATCGCCCTGACGCCGCTTCCCGTTCGCGCGCAGGCAGCCGCCGATGCGGCGCTGGTCCAGAAAGCCCGCGCCATCCACGATCGGGTCATCACCCTCGATACCCACAACGACATCGAGCCCGGAAATTTCACGAGGCAGAAGAACTACACGCAGCGTCTCGACACGCAGGTCAACATCCCGAAGATGGTGGAAGGCGGTCTCGACGCGTCCTTCTTCATCGTCTACGTGGGACAGGGGCCGCTGACACCGGAGGGCTACGACAAGGCCTACAAGGAAGCGGTCGCGAAATTTGATGCGGTGCATCACCTGACCCAGGAAATTGCGCCCGACAAGATCGGCCTGGCGCTGACCGCCGCCGATGTCACGCGCATCGCCAGGTCGGGGAGGAAGGTCGCGTTAATCGGCGTCGAGAATGCCTATTCGCTCGGCACCGACCTCAAGCGGATCAAGGAGTTTTACGATCGCGGCGGCCGATACATGTCGCTGGCGCACAACGGCCACAGCCAGTTCGCCGATTCGAACACCGGCGAACGCGACGGCGTCTGGTTGCATCACGGCCTGAGCGATCTCGGCAAGCAGGCGGTCGCCGAGATGAACAAGTGGGGCATCATGGTCGACCTGTCGCATCCGTCGAAGGAAGCGAACCTGCAGGCGATCGCGTTGTCGAAGGCGCCGGTGATCGCGTCACATTCCGCGGCCCGCGCGCTGGCCGACGTCAGCCGCAACATGGACGACGAGCAGCTCGAAGCCTTGAAGAAGAACGGCGGCGTCATCCAGACGGTCGCCTTCGCAACATATGTGAAGGTGGCGAAGCCTGATTCGCCGGAACGAGCCGCGGCCATTGCGGGGCTGCGAAAAGAATTCGGGCTACCGGCGCCGGGCGTTGGGGGCGGCGGACGCGGCGGACTCACTGCGTTGAGCGCCGAGCAACGCGCGAAGTACGACGCGCGCATGGCGGGGATCGACCAGCAGACCCCGGGCGATCCGCGCGCGACCGTGGCCGACTTCGTCAATCACATTGATTACCTCGTGAAGAAGACCGGCATCGATCACGTCGGCATCTCCTCCGACTTCGACGGCGGCGGTGGCGTCACCGGCTGGAACGGCGCGGATGAGACCTTCAACGTCACGCTGGAACTGGTGCGGCGCGGCTACACCGAGGAGCAAATCGGCAAGATCTGGAGCGGCAACCTGCTGAGGGTGATGGCGGACGTGGAAAAGGTCGCCAAACAAATTCAAGGCCAAAAGTAGACACGTGATCCAGACCGCGCTCAGTCGCGATCTTCAAGACGCGATCGATTTCCATCACGCCGTCCTCGCCGAAGGCGGCAAGGCGCTCGTTGGCTACGACGTGGCGAAGGCCGTCGCCAACGTGGTCTTGCTGTCGGAAATTCCGACCACCTACGACAAGCGATCGGACCGGCAGGTCAATGCCGGCAACCTCCTGCTGCGCGGCGTCCCCGGCGTCGGCAAGACCTTCTTCGGCATCATCCTGTCGGCGATCAGCGATGCGAAGTTCGCGCGCATCCAGGGCCGCGCCGACTTGCAGCCCACCGAAGTGGTGGGCTTCCAGATGATCAATCCGACGACCGGCAAGTTGACGACGGAATTTGGTCCGATGGCGTCGGCGGAAGTCGTGCTGCTCGACGAGATCAATCGCATCCCGCTCAAGTCACAAAGCGCGTTTCTCGAGGCGCTGCAGGATCGCACCATCACCGTCGGCAAGGAGACCTACGATCTGCCGCCGTTCAGTTTCGCGATCGCGACGATGAACCCGGTGGAGCTGGGCCAGGGCACGTTCCCGCTGTCGGAAGCGGCCACGGATCGGTTCGCGGTGATGGTGAACATCGGCTACCTGCCGCCGGAAGAGGAAGAGAAGCTCGTCAGCTTTGATTTCAAGCAGGTGCGCCTCAACCCGCTGTTGTCGAAGCAGCGCATCATCGAACTGCGCTCGTTGATCAATCAGCGGGTCTTCCTGCACGATCGCCTCGGCCGATACATCCAGCGCCTCGTCGCGGCCACGCGTCCCTACAACGCCGACACCGATTGGCTGCAGCACTCGCCGTCGGAGCTGGTTGAACGCGGCGTGGACCTCGGCGCCTCACCCCGCGCGATCATTTGCTGGAGCCGCCTCGCGAAAGTGTGGGCGCTCCTGCAACGCGGACGCGCCGAAGTGTTTCCGGAGGACATCCAGGACCTCGCGCCGTTTGTCCTCGGGCATCGCATCTGGCTGGGGCCGCATGCGGCGGCTCATGGCCTGACGTCGGAGCAGGTCATCCGCGACGTCATCGAGCAGGTGCCGATTCCATGAAGCGGATCCTGCTTATGCTTCTCCTGTGGTGTGCGGCTTTAGCCGGACACTCAGAGGCCGCCCAGCACGAAGGCCATCAAATGGCGCCGACGCGTCCCGCGCCCACGGCTGCGACGCCACCGTCGCCGAATCCCCAAAAGGTACTGGGATGGGAACCAATTCGCTGCTGGCGCCAGACCACTGCCGGCGCCGTATCGGTCGGCGAATCGTTCACGGTGGTCGTGACGTGCGCGGTCTACGAATCCGACAACGCGCAGGTCGTTCCGGATGAATCCCGCTTGAACGTCGCCTCGATCCAGATGGCGCCGTTCGAGATTCTCGGCGCTTCGCATCCACCGGACGTGCATCGCGGCTCGCGGCGGTTCTTCCAGTACGACTATCAGCTGCGCATCATCAGCCCGGACGTGGTCGGCCGCGACATCAACGTGCCGCCGCTGCCGATTTCGTATCGCATCCACAGCCGCATCGGCGCGGCCGCGACGCTCGAAGGCCGCGACCTGTCGTACCTGCTGCCGATGCTGCCGATCAGGATCCTGTCGCTCGTGCCCACCGACGCGTCCGATATCCGCGATGCGTCCGAAGCCAGCCTGGCCGCCGTCGATTCGTTGCGGTTCCGATCGAGCCTGTTCCGCGTCTTGACGATCGCGTTTGGCGCGCTCGCCGCGGTGATGCTCGTGCTCGCCTTCATCCCGCTCGCCCGCTCGCGAACGGTCGCCGCCACCGGCGACCCCGGCCGCCTGCCGGATCGCGCCTGGTTGAATCGCGTCGCGGATGAGCTCGACGATGTGCGGACGCGGGTGGTGGAGGGGTGGACCGACGAGACCCTGGTGCGCGCCGCCGCTGCCGTGCGGCTGATTGCCGCAGCGGCGATCGATCACCCGATCAGCCAGCGGCCGTTCACCACCGGCCCCGTGCCCGAGGGACGAATCCTGGTACAACACGGCCTGATCAAGCCGCGCAAGATGACGGTGGCGAGTGCGGTGACGACGGCCGATGTCGCCCGCGTGGCCGTGGACGGCCAGGCGCGTTCAACGACCCGGCAGCAGCAGCTCGAAGGATTGCAGTCGGCGCTCGACATCCTGTCGAACGCGCAATATCGCCGCGAGCCGATTCGGGATTCATCGGCGCTCGATGATGCGATTCGTGATGCGGTGAGTGTCGGCCGGGACCTTGCCAACGAACGCAACTGGTGGAGGAACCGGTGGGCGGGGCGCTGACCGCGATTGCCACCGGCCTCGCCTCCGAGTGGCGGCTCCTCGACGTCGCTCACCTCCAATACTGGCGGCGGGATGTCGCCCAGCTCGTCCTGATCGGTTTGGCCGCATTCGCCGTGCTGGCGCTGCTCGGGCGCGCAGCGATCGCGCGCAAGCCGGGAACCAACCAGATCGTGCTGCCCGCCATTTTGCGCGTGTGGTCCGAATCGCGATTGGCATGGACGCGGCACATTCCTGTGGTGCTGTTCGTCGCCGGCCTGCCGTTCGCCGTACTGGCGGTAGCCGATCCGTACTCCTCGCTGACCGCCGAGAACGTCACTTACCCGGGGCGCCGCATCAGCCTGATGATCGACGCCTCCGACAGCATGCAGACCTCGTTCAAGGCCGGCACCTTGAATACCCGCGCGGAGGTCGAGCCGGCGTTCTTCACCACCGTCGCCGCCGCCGAACGCTTCGTCGAACTGCGGCGCAAGGGGAAGTATCGGGACTTGATGGCGCTGGTGGAATTCGGCAGCCGCGCCTACGTGATCACGCCGTTCACGAGCGACTACGACAACTTGATGTTGAGCATGTCGCTGATTGGCGATCCAGTGGAGTTCTCGACGTTTCCGGAATCCGGCACGGTGATCGCGAGCGCGCTCGAAGAGAGCATCGAGATCTTCAAGGCGTTTGATTTTCTCGAAGCCTCCGGCAACCTGATGGTGATCTTCACCGACGGCGAGGACACCACCTCGATCGTCCATGGCCGCAGCCTCGACGACATCTTGAAGAGCGCGATCGACAACAAGATTCCGCTGTATTTCGTGCGCACCAACTATCAGAAGGAATTCGGGCAGGGCATTCCCGATGCGAAGTGGCGCGCGGCCGTCGAAAAGACCGGCGGCCGCTATTACATCGCCAAGGATGAAGCGACGTTGATCGCGGCGGTCAACGATATCGACCGCGAAGCGGTCGGCGCCATTTCCGCTCGGCAGTACACCAGCCAGCAACCGCGATTCACGTTGTTCGCGCTGGCGGCGTTTGCGTTCTGGACCGGCGCGGCCGGGCTCAAGGTCAGTACTCCCTGGTTTGGACGGATCCCATGAAAACCACAGTGGTGCGTTTGCTGATCGCCGTCGTGCTGGTGGCGGCGGCGTGGCTCAGTTGGTCCGAGTCTCAACTGGCGGCGCGAGTCGCCGATGCCAGGCAGGACCTCGCCACGTTCAACCACGACGCCGTCGATGCGCTGACGCCGCAACGAACGTTGTCGGATTACCTGCCCGGCGATCGCCGCCACCTGTCCGATGACATTCGGGTCGCCAAGTCATCGGTCGCGTACTGGCTCGGCCGATACAACGCGGTCGCCGCCGACACCAATTCAGGAAATGCGGATGCCGAAATTCTCCTGGCCGCGGCCAACGCGGCGTTTCGTGACGCGCAGCGGGACCCCGGGACCGGGCCGGCTGCCGTTCAGCGTCTGGATGGGGTGCTGCAGGCCTACGCGTCGGCGATGAAGGCGAGCCCGCGCAATCGTGAAGCCGCATACAACTACGAATTCGTGGCGCGGATTCGCGACCAGGTCGCGCGCGTGCCGCCAGGCAAGACCGCGAAGATCGGCCCGATCACCCCGGCGCGCCCGATGCTCGGTGGCGACCTGCCGCTCGGCGCGACGATCCACGGCGCGCCAGGCGCGCCGCCCCCCGACGCGAAGATGGAAGACCTGCAGATGATCGCGCCGATGGAGTACGGCGACCGTGAAGCGCAGCCCGAGGCCACGCCGGGAGTGAAGCGCGAGCGCAAGGGGTGAGCACCATCGATTTCGGGGCGCCACAGTTCCTGTGGTTCCTCGCCGCACCGGCGCTGTTGCTGCTGATGTGGGTGTGGCGATTCTGGCGGCGGCTCTCGGATCTGCGCTCGCTCCGCGCCCGCCGCTCGATTCCGATCCGCGAGCGGTTCGCCTTGGGCGGCGAGTTGTGGCTCTGGTTCTTCCTGATCCTCTCGACGGCGGCCTTCGCGCTCGCGCTCGCGCGTCCTCGCGGCGTCACCACCATCGTCAATCGCGCCGGCATCGACATCGTCATCCTGCAAGACGGATCGGCGTCGATGCAGGTCACCGACGTGCCTGGTACGCGTTGGCAGCGGTCGATGGATTTCCTGAAGCTGCTCGGCGATTCACTGAGCTGGACCGACGATCGCATGGCGCTCACCGTGTTCGCGCAGATTGCGACGCCGCAAATCCGGCTGACGAGTGATCCCAATACGGTCTTCTTCTTTCTGGATCATCTGCACGGCCGGCCGCCGTTTCGGCTCGAAGACGACGGCACCTGGGATACGAATCTCGAGCAGGGCATCGCCTGGGGCCTGCGGCTGCTCGACAAGGATCGCGAGCTGCACGGACCCTCGCCGAACGGCAAGTTGTTCGTGATGTTGTCGGACGGCGAGGCGTGGAGCGGCGAGGTGGCGCGATCGATCGAGCGCGCCACCCGGGAACATGTGCCGTTGTTCGTGATCGGTGTCGGTACGCTGGCCGGGGGTGATTTGCCGGTCACGACGATCGACGGAAAAGAGGAGCCGTCACCGGGCAAGTCGCGTCTCGAACGCGCGTCGCTGCAGCGCATCGCCGCGGCCGGCGGCGGCCAGTATTTCGAGCTCGATCGCGATCCCGATCGGGATATTGCCAACGCGATTATTGACGCCGGACGACGCCAGTCGCCGGCGACGATCGAGAAGGGGAAGGCCGAGGAGCTGTATTGGCGATTCCTGGCCGGCGGCCTCGCGTTCGCGATGTTGGGCACGCTGTTCGTCCGTGAGCGGACCGAGCTGTGGATTCAACTCGCGGCGGCCATTGCCACCGGAATCGCGATCTGGGGACTAATCGCGATCTAATCGCCGATCTGTAGTACAACCGCCGCATGGCGAAGACATCCAAGAAGGCAAAGGCTTCCAGGAAGGCGCCGAAGCGCCCCGCACCGAAACGCACCAGGAAAGCGCCGCCGAAGCGCGCCTCGAGCCGGAAGGTGCCGACCTCCAGGGCCGATGCGCTCCTCGCGCCGATCAAGGGCGCGACCTCGCGCGAGATCGGCAGCGTCAAGCTCGATGTCGTCGCCGCCGGCGCCGCGCGCGTCAAGCGGATGATCTATCCGCCCGGTTTCCGATGGTCGAAGTCGATGCAGCCGGTGGTGAAGACCGACCGCTGCATGCACGCGCACGTCGGTTTCATCGCCCGCGGTGAAATCCACATTGAGTATGCCGACGGTTGCGTCGTCGAATACAAGGCGCCGCAGGTGGTGGCGATCGATCCCGGTCACGACGGCTGGGTGGTCGGGCGCGAGCCGGTGGTGATGATCGAGTTCGACTTCGAAGGCGAGACGATCGAGAAACTCGGGATGGCGTCAGAGCATCGCCACTAATGGTGAGGCCTGCGCTCAGGAGCCTCGCGCTCGCCGCCGGCCTGGTGGCCGGCCTGGCGGTGGCGCACCCGGCCGCCCAGGAATCGATGTCGCTGGATCAGATGATCGTCGCCGCGCCGGCGATCGTCGTCGCGACCGTTGAATCGCGGCGCGCGGAGTACGAGTACTACGGGTCGTCGCGGCTGATCATCACCAAGGTCACCCTGCGCGTCGAGCAGTCGATCAAAGGCAGTGCGCCGCGCACCGTGGTCGTCGAGGTGCTCGGCGGCACGATTGGCGATCAGACGCTGCATGTCTCGCACGTGCCCGAGTTCCGGGTCGGCGATCGCGACGTGCTGTTCCTCAGCAATGCGCCTCACGCCGTCAGCCCGCTGGTCGGCTCCGACCAGGGCCGCTTCCGCGTCCTCGCCGACAACGACACGGGCACGCCGCGCGTCGTCACGGCCGGCTTCGAGCCGCTGACCGCTGTCGCGCAGGTCGGCGCCGAACGCGCCACCGTTGCGCGGCGGCTGGCTGACGCGTTGAGCCTGGATGATTTCATCACGACGGTGCGCGATCGTTCGCGCGCGCTGGGAGTCCGCTGATGCGCCGCACACTGATCGTCGTGGTGCTGGCGGTCGGCCTGGTGTTGACGGCCGGCCTGGCGCCGTCGGGCGCCTATTGGTACTACGGCCCGCGATGGTCGTCGAATCCGGTGATGTCCCTGCAGTTGGGGTCGCCCTCGAGCGGCGCGGCGCTGATCGACGGCTCGACCACCTGGGGCGCCCCGGTCGAGGCGGCGATGGCGATCTGGAACGACTACCTCGACCGCGTCGACTTCCGCGTGATTCGCGATTCCACCGCCTCCACCGGTCTGGGCAACGGCGTCAACAACGTCTTCTGGTCGAGCACGATCTACGGCCGCTCGTTCAGCGGCTATGTCGCCTACAGCCTGTGGAACACCAGCGGCAACTCGGTGATCGAGGGCGACATCATCTTCAACAACCAGCTGTCGTGGAATTCGTACCGCGGCAACCTGCGCGGCTCGACCAACGAGATCCGCCGCGTCGCGCTGCACGAACTGGGTCACGTGCTGGGGCTCGACCATCCGAACGATCACGGCCAGACGGTGATTGCGCAGATGAACAGCAACGAGACCAACCTCGATACCCTGGCGTCGGACGATATTTCCGGAGGGCAGTACCTCTATTCGCTCGGCAACGGCACGGTGTCGTTTCCCGCGCGCGATCAGTCGCTCGATTTCAGGAACCAGCTCGAGACCAAGTATCGCGATCAACTGCGGCGTGGCAGCGCGGCGACCTTCGTCGATCGCGAAGGCGACATCGTCTGGACGTCGGAGTACTACCGGTATCGCGTCAACGGCTGTTCGCACAGCCAGGCGCAAACCCGCGTCTTCGCGGAGATCGACAACGCCGGCACCTATGGCGTGTGCGGATCGGCATCCTCCGGGTCGGTCGCGTTCCCGCCCCGAAACGAGTCACTGCAGTTCCGCAACGCGCTCGAGGCCAAGTATCGAGACGAGCTCGGGCGCGGCGCGTCGCAGTCGGTGGTCGATCTCGAAGGCGACGTGGTGTGGATCCAGGAGTACTTGCGATACCGCGTCAACGCCTGCAGCCATGCCGTCGCGATCGACAAGGTCTTCGCGCAGATCGACGGGCGCGGCGTCCAGGCGACGTGCGGCTGAGACCGGCCGGCTAGTTCGAGAGGATGATCGTCTTGCCGACCGTCGACGTGTCGTTGAGGCGATCGAGAATGTAGTGCGCGGTGTCGGCACGGGAGATCGACGGCATGCCCGACAGCGGGAGATGCTCGCCCGAACGATACTTGCGCGTCAAGGCGCCGTCGGTCAGCACCGACGGCTGCACGATGGTCCAGTCCAGTCCGCTGGCGCGAATCAGGTCATCGCCGGCGAGCTTGTCGGCGTAGATGTCGCGCAGCAGCGTCTTGAAGAACACTTTTGGCAGGATCGGCGAGTCGCGGAACGTGTCGCCGACGCCCAGCGCGGACGTGAACATCAGGCGCCGCACCCCCGCGGTTTGCATCGCGCCGAGGATCGCCGGCACGCTGCGTTGAATCAGGCCATCAGATCTGAAGGTCTTGCCGCGGCCAATCGTGCTGATCACCGCGTCCTGTCCCCGGGTAATGCCGGTCAACGCGGCGCCTCCCGCCGTGGTGTCGCCGCTCACGATCTTGAGATGTGGATGGTGCAGGGCCAGCTTGCCGGGTTCGCGCGTGACCACGGTCACGTCATGACCGGCATCGAGTGCCTGGCCGACGATTTGCCGCCCGGTCCCGCCCGAGCCTCCGAGTACGAGGAGTTTCACCGTGGGCATCCTAACACTTGGTATCATTCCGGCCCATGACCCGCCCTGTTGTTTCTGCCTTGTTAGGCACGGTGGCCGTCTCCGTGATGCTGCACGCGCAGGCACCTCAATATCGCGCGCGGCTGTCGATGGTGCCGATCGATGTCGCCATGCAGGCGACCGTTGCCGGCTCGGGCACGGCCGCCGCGACTCTCAAGGGCAGCACGCTGACGATCAACGGCACGTTTGCGGGACTCAAGACCGCCGCGACCGTCGCACACCTGTTGCGCAGTCCGAAGACGGGGATGCGAGGCACGCCGATTGGCGACCTCACCGTGACAACGGCGACGAGCGGAACGATTTCGGGATCGATCGAACTGACCAGGCCGCAGATCGAAGACCTGGCGGCGGGACGGCTCTACATCCAGTTGCATAGCGAAAAAGCGCCCGACGGAAATCTGTGGGGCTGGTTACTCGCGCCAGAGAAGAAATAGACCAGGCCACAGAAGGCGCAGACATCATGCTGAAACCTACATTCGTCGTTCTCACTCTGGTCGCGGGTGTGTCGTTGTCGTTATCTGCCGTGCAACAACCACCCGCCGCGCGGCCGTCCATCTACACGGCGGCGCAGGCGACCGCTGGGCAAGCGGCCTACGCGGCCAACTGCGCCAGTTGTCACCTGCCGGATCTCGCCGGACAGAATGAAGCGCCGCAACTCGCCGGCACGAACTTTCGCAACAACTGGCGGGCGAAGACGACGAAGGATTTGATCGACTACATGTCGGTGAGCATGCCGCCCGGGCGTCCGAGCCTTGGCGATCAGGACTACGTCAACCTCGCGGCGTTCATCCTGCAGTCGAACGGCGCCGCCGCCGGCACACAGCTGCTCGCTGCAAACATGACGACGGCGATTGGATCGATCGCGGCCGGACAAGCCGCGCCTGCCACGGCGGCGGCCCGGCCGGCGCAGCGCCCGGCCGCCGGCGGCGGTGATGGTGACGGCGCGCCTCGTCCCGCAGCGGCGCAAGCCTCGCGCGGTTGGTCCGTGCAAGGTGAGGTGAAGAATTACGTCCCCGTCACGGACGCGATGCTGAAGAATCCGCCGGCCGGCGACTGGTTGATGGCGCGGCGCAACTACCAGGCGTGGAGCTACAGCCCGCTCGAAGAGATCAATACCAGGACCGTGAAAGATCTGCGGCTCGCCTGGAGCTGGGCGATGAACGACACCGGCTCGAACCAGCCGATGCCGCTCGTCCATAACGGGATCCTCTACCTGGGCAACACCGCCAACATGATGCAGGCGTTCGACGTTGCCACCGGCGATCTGATCTGGGAGAACCAGGTCGGGCCGAACTCGATCCGCGGCTTCGGCGCGGTCCGCAACACCGCGATCTACCTGGACAAGGTCTACATGGCGACCAACGACGGACGCATCGTCGCCTTCAACGCCAAGACCGGCAAGGTCGAGTGGGACACGCCGATTGTCGATCCGAAGCTGGGCTTCACGAACTCGAGCGGGCCGATCGTCGCCAACGGCAAGGTGATCCAGGGCCTGCACGGCTGCGATCGCTTCCGCGCGAAGGATCGCTGCGTGATCAGCGCCTATGACGCGCAGACCGGCAAGTCGCTCTGGAAGTTCAACACCATCGCGCGCGCCGGTGAAACGGGTGGCGATACCTGGGGCAACGTCCCTGACGTGGCGAGAGCCGGCGGCGATACCTGGATCGCCGGCAGCTACGATCCGGATCTCGATCTGACCTACTGGGGCATTGCCCAGGCCAAGCCCTGGATGCCGGCGAGCCGCGGCAACAAGACGTCCGACGCGGCGTTGTATACCGCGTCAACGGTGGCTCTCAAAGGCAGCGATGGCACGCTGGCGTGGCACTACCAGCACATCCCCGGCGAGTCGCTCGACATGGATGAAGTGTTCGAGAAGGTCCTCGTCGACATCGGCCCGGAGAAGGATCTCTTCACGATCGGCAAGGCCGGCATCCTGTGGAAGATCGAGCGGCGGACCGGCAAGTTCCTCGGCTACAAGCAGACGGTGTTCCAGAACGTGTTCGACAAGATCGATCCGGAGAAGGGCACGCCGACCTATCGCCAGGACATCATCGACCAGAAGCTCAACGAGTGGCTGACGGTCTGCCCGAGCACCGAGGGCGGGCACAACTGGCAGGCGATGTCGTACCACGCGCCGACGCACCAGCTGATCATCCCGCTGAGCCAGTCGTGCATGGAGATGCGCCCGCAGCAGGTGGCCTTCGAGGAAGGCTCCGGCGGCGTCGCCGCCGGCCGGCGCTTCTTCGAGATGCCGGGGAGCGACGGCAACGTCGGGAAGCTCCTGGCGATCGACGTGACGACCATGAAGGAGACGTGGTCGCGCGATCAGCGCGCGCCGTATCTGACCGCCGCGCTCAGCACCGGCGGCGGGATCGTCTTCATCGGCGATCTCGATCGCTGGTTCCGCGCGCTCGACGTCAAGACCGGTGAAGAGTTATGGCGGATTCGCCTCGAGACGTCGGTGCAGGGATTCCCGGTGACGTTCACGGCGAACGGCAAGCAATATGTGGCGGTGACGACCGGCAACGGCGGCGGCAGCCCGCGCCAGGTGCCCGGCACGATCATCCCGGAGATCAAGCCGCCGGTGAACGGCCACACGCTCTACGTGTTCGAGTTGCCGAAGCGCTAGCAAGAGTACCTGTCAGGCTGCCTCGGTCTTTTTGATCAGTCTTGCGATCTCGCCAGTCGTAGCACCGATGCTCAATAGCGATCGCATCATCAGGTCGAGACTCACCGACGTGTCGGCGGCCTCCATCTTGGCCACGCGCGACTGACTGGATCCCAGGCGCTTGGCGAGTGCCGCCTGTGTGAGCCCTCTACGCTCGCGCAGTTGGCGCACACCTGTGGCGAGCGCGAGTTTCAGTTCGACGAATCGTTGCTCCTGCGCGCTCAGCTTCAAGAACTGGGCCGCGTCTCCAACGACCGGATCGGACGGCGGAGCGTTCAATCGACGCAGGGTTGCGTGAAATGAAGAGAATGGGAATAACTGCGGCAATGGTGATGGCTCTACTGGGACTCTCCGTGTCGAGCACGTTGGGGCTTGCGCAGGAGGCCAAGAGCGTTCAGGCGGTTCTGGCAGCGCTCAGCAGCCGAACGCTCGCACCGGATTTCGCATTGAAGAACTCCGCAGGCAAGATCGTGCGTCTCTCCGAGTATCGGGGCCGAGTCGTTCTACTGGACTTCTGGGCGACAACATGCGGGGGCTGCGTCCAGGAGATTCCAATGTTCATCGAAGTCGCCAAAGCCTATGAAAGTCGTGGCCTCGCAACGATTGGTGTCTCTGAGGACATCGCGTACGCAGACCTGAAGAACGCCGAGGAGGCCTGGAACAGGGTACGACCTTTTGTTCGCGATCACCGGGTGCCATATCCCGTCGTGATGGGAGATAGCCTTGTCACGACCGCATACGACATCAAAGCGCTGCCGTTGACGTACCTGGTCGACGCCAAGGGACGTGTCGCCGCTAGATACAGTGGCGTCGTAGAACGCGCCAACCTGGAGGCGAACATCAAGGCTCTGTTGGCGGAGTCTCGGTAATCGTAGCACCGCATAACATCCAAATGGAGCCGACGCGCCAGGCTGTCTGTGCCATCAAGGCGCCGCGGCGCGCGGCTCATTTAGCGCGTTAGCCCGCCATCCAAGCGAACCCTTTCCCAATTTGTCGACATACGCCATTGGCGTATAATCGCTCATGCGGTTTGTTGAGACGCCGATCTTTACCAAGGTCATCACGGCGCTTCTCGACGACGAGTCGTATCGAGGCCTGCAGTCGGCGCTCATGCGCCGGCCCGAACAAGGGCCGACTATCGGCGGCACCCACGGTGCCCGAAAGGTGCGATGGGCACGGCCGGGTGCGGGGAAGCGTGGCGGAATTCGAGTGATCTATTACTGGGCGGCCCGTGAAGCGGCGTTTTACATGCTTTACGCCTACGCCAAGAACGAGCAGGGCGACCTGACCCCCAGCCAGGCGCGCGTCCTATCGGCGCTTATTCGGGAGGAGTTTTAAATGAAAGCCGATGCGTTTCAGGAGTTGGTCGCCAGCGTTCGACAGGCCGGTCGCATTCGTCGGCGCACCCTGCGCGCGTCCCGGGTGACCACGTTCAAGCCGGCAGACATCAAGGCGGTTCGAAAGAAGCTGCACGCGTCGCAGAGCGAATTCGCGCTCATGATCGGTATCAATGTGTCGACGTTGCGCAACTGGGAGCAAGGTCGCCGTGTGCCAGACGGGCCGGCCTTGGCGCTTCTTCGGGTCGCGTCGAAGAACCCGATCGCGGTCGCCGAAGCGCTCCATGGTTGGCGCGGTGCAGCCTAATAGCCGCTGCGCCGACGAGCGGCAGTTGGTTTAGACTCCTCCGTCGCTGCTGCAGCTGATTCGTTTTCGTGGACATTCGGTGAAAGGCAGATAGGATGGCTCGGAAGGAGCCAAGTGAACTCAATGACTAACCTGTTATCGGCTGCTCGCAGCCGCGCCGCCGTCTCCGTGATGTTGATTGTCTGTTTTGCGGCGGCTTTGTTTGCCGTCGATGGCGATAAGGCCATGTATGTCGGTGGCACGCTCACTGGCATCAAGGAAAAGACTGAGGGCAAACTGGTCACGACTTCGGACACGGCGATGAGTTTTGAAGCGGGTTCAAAGGGGTCTGCCACCATTCCCTATGCCAGCGTGACATCGCTGGAGTACGGCCAAAAGGCCGGCCGTCGCGTCGGCGTGGCCATCATGGTCAGCCCCATCGCCCTGTTCTCCAAGAAGCGAAACCATTTCCTGACGATTGCGTACAAGGACGCGGCCGGCAAAGAGCAGGCGGCCGTGTTCGAACTCGGCAAAGACATCTTTCGAACGACCCTGAAAATTCTCGAAGTTCGGACCGGGAAGGAGATCGAGCTTCAAGATAACGAGGCGTGTAAGCAATTCAAAACGCCGAAGGAGTGCGAAGGCAAGTAACGAGCCTCTCAGCCGGAATCCAACCTGAGCTCCAAGTGCATGTCATCTCGCTGAACGTTGGCGGTCCGCGAACGGTGCAGTGGCACGGCCGCACCGTTCGCACGTCCATCTGGAAGGGGCCGGTCACCGGTCCTCATCGCGTTGCCACGCTCAACATCGACGGTGATCAACAGTCCGACCTGACGGTGCATGGCGGACCTCAGAAGGCGGTCTACGCCTACCCGAGCGAACACTACGACTACTGGCGCCGGGCGCTTCCGGGTGTCGAGCTGCCGTGGGGCGCATTTGGCGAGAACCTTACGACCGAAGGCCTCAGCGAAGTCACCGTTCATATCGGCGATCGGTTTCAGATCGGCTCCGCCGAGTTCCAGGTCACGCAGCCGCGGATGCCGTGCTACAAGCTCGGGATCCGGTTCAACGACGACATGATGGTGAAGCGGTTCCTCGAGAGCGGCCGTTCCGGCATCTACTTCTCCGTGCTGCGCGTAGGTGAGGTCGGCGCCGGCGATGCGATCACGCTGCTCGATCACATCGAGGACGGAGTGTCTGTTTCGGACATCGTCTCGCTCTACGTCGGCGATCTTGACGACGAGGAGCTGCTTCGAAGGGCGGCCATCGCGCCGGCACTACCGGAACATTGGAAAGAGATCTTCCGGGAACGACTCGACGGACGTGACCCGTCATGACATCACTGATTGTGATCGCGTTGTTCCCGTTGGTCGTGGCGGCGCAGGCGCCGGCGCGCGCAACCGTGATGGCGGCGGCGACAGACATCATCGAGAGAGCGCACTACTGCACGTTCATCTCGATCGATGCCGCCGGCCAGCCGCAGGCGCGCATCGTCGATCCGATCGCGCCCGACGAGAGCTTCACGATCTGGTTTGCCACCAACCCATTGACGCGCAAGGTGGCGCAAGTGCGCCGCAACCCCAAAGTCACGCTGTCGTGCTTCGATGCGGCAACCGAGAGTTACGTCACCGTGCTCGGCCGAGGTGATCTCGTCACCAAGGTGGCTGAGAAGCAACGGCATTGGAAATCCGACTGGGCCGGCATCTATCCCAACGGCGCCAAGGGCGACGATGTCATGCTGGTTCGGATCACACCGTCGCGCCTCGAGATCGTCAGCCAATCGCGGGGCCTGATTGGCGACGCGAAGACCTGGCTGCCGTTGTCGATCGACTTTCCGCCGAAATAGCGCGGACGATCCGATGGTGTTTGCCACACAACTCCGAGACCGGATCAAGCGAGGAGGCAAGGCAAGGGACAGAAGGTGTTTCTGATTAGGTTCCACTACCTGCCGGCAGGCGCGTGGGATCGATGACGACTCAATTCACCGTCCGGCGTGCCGCGATCGGCGTCAAGTCGAACGCGCGCGCCATCCGGTTCTACGAACGACTGGGGTTTCGGACCACCGGTGAGGAATCACCCTGCGACGGCAACGGGCAGATCGGGATGCGAATGGAGAGGCCGGCTGGTCCGGCAATACCCTAACGCCGGCGTTCGGGAATGCGCTGGCCCTGGTGGCACATGTAGCACTGTGTCGTCGGCATCCGCGACGGCTCGAAATGCTTCGGAATCTCATCGAAGATTGGCAGCATCTTCTCGACCATCGCGTGAGCCGGCTTGGACGATGCTTTCCAGTTACCCGATTCGTGACAGTGCGAGCACTCGACTCCGAGCGATGCGGAATAGACGCTCATGGCCAGCGCGCTATCAGGCTTTGTTGCGAAGTCGGCGGTATGTGCTGATTGAACGCCTTCCCACAGCGGACGCGGCAGCCTCGCTGGCCGCGTGTGCCCGCGATGACAGGTCCAGCAGGTGATGGGATCGACACCGTTCAGCGCGCCGGCATTGAGTGCATCGACCATGCGATGCATGCGCTGCGCGAACGCGAACGTGGGCTTGGCGCCTTCGCTCCAGGCATCGGCGACGTGGCAGTGTGTGCACTGCACGCCGAGTGATGTCGACCAGAGTTGCATGCGGGCCTGTACGTCATCCTGCGCCGCCGCGCTCGATGCGATGCCGAGCGCGATTAACAATATGAGTTGCCGAGACATCGCCGCTATTGTCGAGTATTGTGTTGGCGGAGGACAGCGGTTTCATGGCCATCAGAGCGACTCGTCCCATCCTTCTCGCCGCGTCGTTCGTCTTCGCCGGTACGTCGGTGCTCGCACAGGGCGCCTTCCCACCGTCCTCATTCAAGAATCTGCAAGTGCTGCCCAAGGACTCCGGTCCCGGCGTGGTGGTGGGCACGATGAAGGGGTTTGCCAATAACCTCGGCGTGCGTTGCCAGTTCTGCCATGTCGGCAAGGAAGGATTGCCACTGGAGCAATTCGATTTCGTCTCCGATGAGATCCCGCAGAAGAAGACCGCGCGCGTCATGATGCGGCTGACCGCCGACATCAACAAGCAGCTCGATGCCGCGGTGCCGCGAGCCACCGGCGCCGAAGCGCGCGTGACGTGCATCACCTGTCATCGCGGCAAGTCCACGCCGACCAACACCAAAGAGCCTTAACCATGACGCGAACACTGCTCACGTCCGTTCTCGTCTCGGCGATGCTGATCGTCGCGCGCGCCCAGCAACAGCCGCCGCCACCCTGGGCCTTCACGGTGAATCCGCCAGCCACGCCAGGCGCGACACCGGCGCCGGTCGATCCCGCGCCGAAGCAGCTGCCCGGCAGCACCGCGTCGTTTACCGTCGCGCAGACGCGCGATGCCTACAATCCTCCGGACTGGCACCCCAACGATCATCCGCCGATGCCGGATGCGGTCGCGCACGGACGCCCGAAGGAGATGCGAGCGTGCGGCTTCTGCCATCTCACCAACGGCTTTGGCCGGCCGGAAAACGCCGGCCTCGCGGGTTTGCCGGCCGCCTACATCGTCCAGCAGATGGCCGACTTCAAGAGCGGCGACCGCAAGACATCGGAGCCGAAGATGGGGCCGCCGATGGCGATGATCCAGGACGCCAAGGCGGCGCACGACGATGAGATCCAAGCGGCCGCTGCGTATTTCAATTCCGTCCCCTTCAAGAAATGGATTCGCGTCGTCGAAGCGAAGGACGTGCCGAAGACGAAGATCGCCGGATCGATGCACGTGCCGACCAACGACGGCATGGAGCCGCTCGGGCAGCGCATCATCGAAGTGCCGGAGAACCTCGAGCGCACGGAGCTGCGCGATGCCTCGTCGAGTTTTGTCGCCTATGTGCCGGCCGGCAGCATCAAGAAGGGAGAGGCGCTGGTCAAGAGCATGTCCTGCGGCACTTGCCATGGCGCCGATTTGAAGGGGATTGGTCCGGTGCCGCCGCTGGCGGGACGATCGCCGAGCTATACCGTGCGGCAGCTGTTCGACCTGCAAGCGGGCAATCGCAAGGGCCCGTGGTCACCGTTGATGAAAGCCGCAGTAGAGAAGTTGACCATCGACGACATGATCAACATCGCCGCCTTCACGTCATCGCGCGAACCCTGATGGCCTGATGGCCCGCTACTGCCCGACGCGCACGCGGCTGGCCTGCATCACGAACGACAGTTCGCGCGCGTCGCCGGGACGATCCGCCGACGGCGAGATCGTGTCCGCGGTCAGCGCGAGTTGATTGATGCCGACGCGCGTCGCCGTTTCCGGCAGATCGATGCGGCACTCGGTCCATGCGCCCGGAGCGAGTTTGCACGCCGACGCCGGTGAGCCGTTAAGCGAAGCCTGAAGCGTTGCGCCATTCGCGCTCGCCGGCCGCACGCGCAACAACATTCTGACTGGCGCCGGTTGCGTCATCTTCCACACCAGCGCCGACGAGCGTGGTGACCAGCGGAATCGCTGGGTGCCGCCGCGCTCGCCGAGGTGCCAGCCGGCGCCAAACCAGCCGTCGTGTTCCGCGCCGACTTCGAGCGCGCCGGTAGGTGGGAGTGATGGTGTAGTTGTCGGACACACGCGTACCGCCGCCGCGCCACCCGGTTCGAGCGTGGCGATTGCATGATTGGCCGCCGGCGGCAGCGAGAACCTGAAGACCGCGCGCGTGCCGCGCGTCGCATCCAGCATCAATCTCGAGCCTGGGACGTCGACCGACGCGTCGCCCCGGCCATTCGACAATCGATGCCGCCAGGTCGTGGCCGGAGCATCGGTGTTGATGGTGATCCACGTCTTGCCTTCACCTTCGGCGCTGGCCCACCATCCGCCGTCCGCCACCACACCGGTCACGTCGACTCGTTCGCCGGGCCTCAGCACCTGGCAGGTCGTCTCGTCGCGGAGGATGAAGGGCGTTGGCGGCAACTGCACACCAGCTGTTTCTCCGGCAGCGAAGGACCATTGGCCGCGAAGGCGGCCATCCGGAGTGAATGCCACGACGATGAGCCCGCGATCGATCGCGGCGACCACGTCGTCACCCCACAGCACCTGGGTCCCATCGTCGTTCGACGTGATCGTCAACGCGCGACCCTCTGCGCCCATGACCCGCTGCATCTGGACACCGCTGTCGTTCTGCTCGACCGCGGCGCCGGCATCGCCGATCGTCCACATGATCGCGCCGAAATTCGCAGGTCGCATCGCTGGTCCACGACTGGCGGCCGGGAGCCACTCCACGGGCAGCACGCGACCCGCGGTGGCCGCAATGATCACGGTGCCCTTTGGCTGCGCGGCAAACCAGGATTCAAACGGCTGCCTCGCGACATCCGTGCGCTCGAACACGAAACCTTGCGAGGCCAGCCAGGTCGCGGCGCCTTCAAACGCATACACCTGGAGGCCGTCCGTCACCGCCGTCCTGACGTCGACGGGATCGCTGTCGAGCACGCGAGGATTGGGATCCGGGCGGACCTCGTTCGAGTAATGCATGTAGTTGATCAACCGCGCGAGCCAGTAGTTCTCGGCAACGAGCGCGGAGCGCTGCGGCAACTGCGAGTACAGCGCGCGCACACCGGGACCTTCGCCAGGTTCGCGCAGCAGCTCGATCCGCGGTCCGTTGCTCATCACATTCGTGATCGGGACGATCATCGCGAGGACACCGGCAGCGGTCAGCAGTTGGCCTGCCGGCCTGACGTCCTGCTGGCCCGCTGGCCTGCTAGCCTGCTGGCCTGAGGTGACCACGATCTGCAATCCAAGCGCCGCGAGCGGCCAGAGTTGCACGCACACCGGCGTGATGAAGCCGACGACATCACCCCAGAGATTCGAGATCATGAATAGCGTCCCGGCCGCGGCGCCGAAAATCACCAGCACATCGGCGCGCCTCTTCCAGATGCCGATGCCGATGGCGAAGGCGACCAGGAGCACCGGGATCGTGCCCATGTTCTGGCGGATGCCGTTCAGCAACATCGGCACTTCGATCTCCGCAACGGTGCTTTGCGCCTGGTAGAAGCGGGCCCACGAGACGTCCTTCGCAGTGATCACGTCGAACACGCCCATGATCGTGGTGGCGCGCGCCTCGAGATACGGCGCGCCCTGCATCGTCCTGATGGCAATGAACCAGTACTGCAGCACGCCGATGATGCCGATGATCGCGGCGGTGATCGCGACGCGCGGCCGCAGCACCGATCGATCCTTCCAGACGCCGTAAATCACCGCCGCCGGCAGGATGCCGACGATGGTGAGGTGATTGCCGAAGCCGGCAGCCCACATCGCACAGGCGGCATAGAGGCGCCAGGTCTTGCCGGTCTGCACGAAGGCGATCAGCCAGTAGATCGCCATGCCCGAGAGCACCGCCGCGAGCGTGTACACCTCCGCGGTGACGCTGTTGCTCCACACCGGGTAACTCGTCGCCGCGGCCAAGGCTGCCGCCAGCGACAACCACGTCGTGACGTTGAGCCGGCGCGCGGTGAGGAAGATGCACAGGCACGACAGCGCGCCGCACACGGCGGAGAACAAGTTGACGCGATAGGCGAGCGTGCCGAGCGGCACGCGCGTAAACAGCCAGGTCGCCATCACGTAAAACGGATAGCCCGGCGAATGCGCAGTGCCGAGCACCTGCCCGACGAATTGAAATTTGGGAGAGTCTTCCGTGCCGCCGACGTCGGGACGAAGCGTGACGATGAAGAAGGCCAGCGTGACGAGGGCGGTGATGACCGCCCACGTCACATCACGCCTATTTACCACCCTTGCGCTTGGCGAGGTAGGCCGCCTTCAGCGCGTCGACCAGCCGATCGTCAACCAGTCCTGGCGCATTGCCCTGGTAGTTGAGCTTGTTGTCGGTGCGGTACTTGTCCACCGCCGCGATTGTTTCATCGTCAAACGTCGCGACGTCGCGCGTGTAGGTGCGGCGCTGCTCCTGCAACTCCGGTGAGTTGCCGTTCGCCGGCGGGTCCGGGAAGGTGGCGAGGCCTGGACGCCAGTAACCGAGCGCGTGCAACATCTGCTTCAGTTCAACCACGTCGTTGCCTTCGACCTTCGAGAACGATCGGTAACCGAGGCGCCGTCCGGTGGTGTAGTAGATGCGCTTCATCTCGGCGACGGGGTTGATGTTCTCGCCGACTTCAATCGCGAGCGCGATGTGATCGTTGCCGCGGCCGGGATTGTTGGGATCGGCGATCTTGATCGCCGCCGACTGCAGGCTGCCCCAGCGCTTGTCGCCGCCTTTCGCGTAACCGGCCTCGAGCGCGAGAATCATGCGTTCGGCGAGCGGCATGCCGGTGCCTTCGGTGGCCTCGAAGGTCGCCGAGACGGCCTCGAGGACTTCAGGGCCGACCATGATGTTGGCTTGGGTCGTGTAGTTCTTGCCCTGCTTGCTGCCGGCCCAATCGCTGTTCTGCTTGCCGGTATGCGCGGCCGAGCGGCCCTGCATGTCGATCATGCCGAGCTGGCGCGACTCGCGCTGTGCATCGTCGGCAAGCAACTGCTTGATCGCATCCGCGGGGACCACGCCCTTGGCCATCAGGTCGAGGCCGCGTGGACCGTACTCGACCATCGTCGATGCCTGCGTGCACACGGCGCCGATGCCGGCGCGCACGTGCGGCACCGCGCGGCCCACAAACGGCACGCGGGTCGTGACCGCGGCACCCGACTGGCCGGTGGCTGGATCGATCGCGCAAATGGAGAACGTCGAGTACTGCGGATTGCCGTCGTCATCGATCTTCACGCCGTCATAGGCAACGTGTTGCTGTTGCGCGAGGGCGGTGCCGGCCGAGAGAAGCAGAATCAGCGCAATTCGTTTGATCATAGTTGTGCCTAGGAGACCCACAAACCGCGAGTGATTGTCTGCGAGCCCGCGGTTTCGAACCAGTCCACGCCTTCACTCACCAGGTCGAACTTCAATCCGTAGCGCCCCGGTTTGTCCGGCGTGGTGACTTCGATCTGCACGTCGGTGGAACCGCCAGGGCCGAGATCCGCCGGGAGCCATGCGCGCGCGTAATCGCGATCGATCACGTCGCCATGCTCGTTGGTGAGCTGCGCGCCGAGACGGACGACGCGGCGATCGACCTTGGCGCGGAAGGGCCGGCCCGACAGGTTCTTGATGTGCGCGGTCAGGGCCACCGGCGTTGAGGTGCGCGTCAGGAACGGCAGATCCGGCAGCACCTGGTGCACGTAGATCTCCGCGCGCGGGGTCGCGCCGGGAATCGCGTTACCAAGGCCGCTGTTGTCCCAGATCTCGTGACGAATCGATTCGTAGCCGGGCGTGCCGGGCGCAAAGCGGCGCGAGAATGAATCCTCCGGGTGATCGGTGATCTCCCAGCAGAGGCGATCGACGCCGTATTCCTTCGCCATCTCGCGCGCGCGGCCCATCTCTTCGTCCGAGTCGTTCCACTTGAAGAGGATGTAGCGCCAGTTGACGAACGGCGCATCGCTGCCGGTCTTGGCGCGCTCGTCGAGGAAGGCGCGCATATTGGCGATCGCCTTGTCGAAGTTGCCGCGCTGGCGATACTTGACGTAGTTCTCCTGCGACGAGCCGTCGATCGAAAACGTCACTTCGTCGATGCCGGAGCGCGCCAGCTGCCGCACCTTCTCGTCGGTGAAGGCGAGCCCGTTGGTGCTGGTGTAGAGGTAGATGTGCGGGAACTTCGCCTTGATGTATTCGCACATCTCCACGGCGCGCTTGTGCAGGAACGCTTCGCCGTAGTTGAAGAAGTCGATGCGGCCGAGCGACGGGCCCGCTTCGTCGATCACTTTCGTGAACAGATCGAAATCGAGCATGCCGGCCTGGCGCGTGCGCGTGATGCCGGTCTCCGGCGCGCAGATCGCCTGGTTGCAGGAGATGTTACAGGCGGCCGTGCACTCGATATAGAGCCGCTTGGGAATCGGCGCGACGTTGAGATCGCGCTGCGGCGGCATTTCGCCGGGTCCGATCGGCAGCTTCAGCGGGCAGTCGCCGCAGAAGCTCGATCCGCCTTGATTCAGATCCGCGCGGAGTTGCGAGGAGACCGGTCCGGTCCAGATGCCGGCGATCGAGGTGGTGCGCGCATCACCGAGGACGCGCTTGGCGTAAGGATCGGCACAGCCGCACACCATGCGGCCGTCGCACAGCATCACGCCGATTTCCCACGGCCAGGAGCAGCGATACCGGGTTGCTAAGTAGTTCAATGACATGGTGCGTACCGTGCGTACTGTGCCTTCGTGCCTAGCCTTCGGTCCTGCCGAGTTTTCTCAAGTAGGCTTCGAGTTTGTCGTTTTCGTACTTCACCTGATTCAGAAAAAGACTCTCTGCCAAGTAGGCCTTCTTCTCTTCTTCTGTCAGTTGATCGATCAGGTGATTGATCTCGCGATTCATGTCCTCGAACGAACGCTCGAGTTCCTTGCGCGCCGTGACCTCGTGATAGAGCGCCTCCAGCACGGCCAGCAAATCGCCGTCGAGCGCGATCTCGACTCCGGACGTCGTCTTGATGGTCCTCATGGTTAGGCCCCGAAGCTCTGGAGAGCGCCCGCCTCGTCCGGGAACATCTTGAGGAAGTTGTGCGCGCCGGTCATGGTCAGCATCGTCTCGACCCGCTTGTTGACGCCGGCCAGCCGCAGCTCGCCGCCCGCCGCCGTCGTCTGGCGATACAGGTCCATCAGGCAGCCGATGGTCGCGGAGTCGACGTAGGTGACTTTCGAAAGATCGATCATCACCTTCTTGTCGCCGCCGGTCAGCAGCGACATCACCGCGCCCGAGAAATCCGCGAGCAGCGGATACATCAGGCGCGTCTCGCCGACGCGGACGATGGCGATGCCTTGCGCGCGATCAGTCGTGAGATTCATTCCGGTGTCCCTTCATCTGTGGCCCGTATTCGTTGCACCTGCCGCGCCAGCTCCGTGCGGCCGCGGTTGATGCGAGATTTGACCGTGCCTTCCGGCAGGTTGAGTTGATCGGCGATCTCCTGGTAGGAGAGCTCCTGGATGTCGCGCTTGACGACCGCTTCGCGCAGCGTCGGCGGCAGCTCCGCCATCGCCTTGCGCAGCAGCTCGACGCGGTCGGCCTGTTCGAGCGCCTGGTAGGCGTTCTGGCCCGGCGCGGCCGGCGTCAGTTCATTCGCGTCCACGTCGCGGTCGATCGTCTCGCGCTCCTTGCGCACGCTGCGGTAGTGATCGATACAGAGATTGCGGCTGACGCTGACCAGCCACGTCTGGAAATTCGCGCGGCGGTCGAAGGTGTGCAGCGACTTGAAGATCTTGAGGAAAATGTCCTGGGTCAGGTCTTCCGCTTCATCATGCCGCCCGGTGAATTTGTAGGCGATGTTGAAGACCTTGCGGCGATGCTGGCGAACGATGTCGTCCCACGCGCCCTGGTCGCCGCCGAGGCAGCGCTGGATCAGCGTATCGATTGCATCCGTAGAGACCGACGAAGGGTCAGACATGTCGAAAAGTGACCCTGAATCATACCATCCGCCCGCGCACGGACCGGCCGTGAAAGGAGGGCGCCGCACAGTGAAAAACGCTTGACGCGGCCCGGCCGGCGGCGAGAGCATGCAGCCGGCCGGCCCATAGCCGCCAGGAGCCTCCCATGCGCCGGTGTTTCATCGTCGCCGTCTCGCTTCTCGCCCTGTGGATGGTCGGCGATCACGCCGTCCTCGCGCAGAACGCCAACAGTCCCGCCGACAACTGCGATCCCAGCCGGCGCAAGGACAACCCCGGCTTGCAACGCGCCAAGGAGGCCAAGAAAGCGCAGCTGCGCGCGCGCGGCTATCCCGAGCGCTTCCTGAAATTGATCGATCGTGAAGAGTGCATCGCGTGCGTCGAAGAAGCGGCCGATGCGTTCCATATCATGATCGTCTACAAGGACAACGACTACGCGCCGAAGGACTACAAGACCGGCAATCGTTGGACGCACGTCAGCCATCTCTGGGATCCGGAAAGCGAAATCGAGGCCCGCGAAAAAACCAGGGACGGCACGATCAAGGGTTACTACATCCTCAACACGTTGAAGAAAGCCTGTCGCTGCTGCGGCGACACCGCTGACGGGCACACCACGCCGGATAGTTATTCCGACTGGGACGAGGACCTCGGCGCGAACAAAGATCACCTGATCCCGTTCGACCAGAGCAACACCGGCGGCCCCCTGCCCGACGACCTCGTCAATCCCAGCGACAAGTGGGTCGGTGATCCGATCCCGAACCCCCAGACGTTCACCAAGCCGGCGAAGAAGCAGGCGCACGCGGCCTGCCCGGCGTGCCAGGCCAGCGTTGACGCCTTGAATGCGGCGTACGACGCCCTCGACGCGCTGTGGACGGACAAGGTCGACAGGCTCAACGCGCGAGAGCTTAAAGAGCTCGAACTCGCCAAGACGCAAAACGAGATCAGGCTGCTGTGGTACCGCCAACGCTCGGCGACGATGAGCAGCGCGGCCAATCAACAGCGCATCGAGGAACTCGAAGCCGCAGAGACGCGCCTCACGAACGAGATCCGCGCCGGCGCGCGCGAGGTCGAAGCGATTGAGGCCAGGATCGCCGCGCAGCAACCCGCAATCGCCGCGCTTGAAAAGGCCGCCGCGGATTGCACCGCGAAGTGCGCGACGACGAGCACGGCGATCACCGAGACGCCGCCGGCGGTTGCCATCAACACGGTGAAGCCAGTCGCACCGCCGCCTCCGCCTGCTTCCGTGCCCCCATCGACCAGTTGCTTCGGCGATGCGTGTTCGAGCGAGTGGAGCGCATGCGAGGCGAGCGGCACGTGCCCGCGGATCGAAGACGACTGCGGCGTCCCCGGTGTCTGCACCGATTCGCCCGGTCCATCGGTTACCACGCCATTTATCGATCTGTCCACGCCGATCGCCTGGGACAGCAACATCCGCTTCGACGGCGAGCCGGGCGTGCAGGAAAAACTGGTGGACGTGATCGATCCCAGCGGCTTTCCGCAATACGTCCAACCCTACGAAGCCGGCAACTGGCGCTCGCGGGACCAGAACCAGTCGGCGTATGCGCCCGCTCCCGTGATCACGCCGAGCCTGGTGATCCCGCCGTACCAGCAACAAGGCGTGCGGCAATGGTTCAATCCGCTCGGCCTGCTCGCGCGCAACCTGATCGAACACCTCGATCGGTGGCGAGGCAGCGTCGGGCCTCGTCCGTTCATCACGGCGGCTGATCTGAAGACGATTGAGCGCTTCTCCGATGGCCAGGCAGCGGGCCTGCCCAATGGCGTGCACGTGCTGCTCAGCGACCAGGGCGGATCGACCGGCAAGACGCTGGTGATGCAAATCCTGAATCTGAGCGGGCGTCCCGTCCGCCTGTCGGCAAAGCCGTTTGCGGTGCAGCCGATCAAGCAACAGGCCCAGCAACAAGCGCAGCAGGCCTTCAGCCGTCTTTCGAAGGCGGCGCCGGTCCGACTCAATCTCTCGGCGTACTGTGTCGAGTTTCTCAAGGCGCCACCGGGCGCGAACACGCTGCTCAAGCTGGCGCCGGCCAGTGTTCAACAGAAGTACGGCTCGATGTCGAAGATCCTGCAGTCGGCGTATCGCGTTTCGAAAGGCAACCTGCTGCATCCGGACAGCAATGCGGCGGCGTATGCGGACTCGGTCAAGCAGTGGTCGCTGTGGGCGATCGAGCAGAACCTGAACGAATCGCGCTTTACCAGCGCGTTCATCGCGCACACCAAGAAAAACGTCCTCGCCGCCGGCCAACAGTGGCCGGCCGCCGCCGAGGACGCCATCCGCAAGGCCGCCCCCAACCGCTGGCGCGACATCGCCACGATTCTTCGAGGTGCGCAAGCACAAGTGCCCCAATGACTTAGCCCGTGTCCGTTACACCCATCAGGAGACGTTTATGATTCGGTCGTTCGCTGTTGGCGTCATCACGGTCGCACTCGTAGTCCTCTTCACACCCGTCGGCCTGCTGCAGGCGCAGGCGGCCAAGACGGTGCCGAGCAACGTGCCGGTTGAATTCTCCGGCGGCACGCCCGGCTTGAACCTCGAACTGTTCATCAACAACGGCAAGGTTGCGGATACCACCGTCAACGCGCAGGGCACCGCGTCGTCGATTCTCGACTTCAGCAACCTGGGCAAGGCCCAGGTCCACATCTATATCGATGACTGCCAGGACGGGAAGACCGTCAAGGTGATGGTCGCGGCCGGCCAGCAGGCGGAAGACAACGGCTGCAAGCGCCGCTTCGTCGGCGCCGGGTGGTGGAACGACTGCGGCGTGACGCGCATCTCGATCGACCTGCGCAAGTTCGGCGCGCACGTGGTTGGTTGCGGCAGCTTCTTCACGCAGCCGAAGGGTTACTTGACCACCGGCGGGGCGCTCGTTGCCGGATTGTTTCTCACGCAGGTCGGGGGAGGTTCGACGACAACGTTCGCGAGTACGCCGGTGACGACCTCAACCAGTAACACCGTCAGCAGCCAGCCGACGATCGTAATCCCGCCGATCGCGCCGACGCCGACCACCAACACCACGACGCCAACGCCAACGCAGCCGACCACCCCCACGACGCCGATTGATTACGCGGTGACGGTCACCGGCGGTTACAACCATCCGGGGGGCAGCACGTCGCTCGCCTGTATCCTGATCGTGACCTCGCCGCCCCAGGCGGCCGGCACCTATCTGGTCACGTTCTCGGGGCCGGGTGTTGTCTCGAGCGGCTCGTTTGGCGGCGTGTTGAACTCTGCCGGCCGGGCGGTCGTGCAGGCGATCATCAACGCGTTCGGCACCTACGGAGCGAACGTCTCGATTACGTCCGGCGGCACGACCCGCACCGGCACCGCCAGCATCATCGTCGTCGCGACCCAGAGCAGCTGCCCCGCGCTCTAGTCGCGGTCTCACGACTTCCGAACGGACACGGTTTCGGCCGTGTCCGTTACTCCGTACAGAAGAGAGTCAATGCTGCGCCATACCTGCGCTTTTGCCCTTGCCCTGCTGACTGCCGCAGCCGCCAGCGCACAGCCGCCCGTCGCATTGCCGGATCGTTTCGCAACCGTTCCTCCAGACGTATTCGGCGTCTACCACCCTCCCGCGCCTGGGCCTGTCTCAGCCATGATGGAGTTCAAGAACAACTGCGACTGGGATCAGCGCGTCTATGCAGGGACGTCGACGATGGACGTGCTTTCCGACATCGTGCCGGCACACGACAGTGCCGTCGTCATCCTCCGGACACATTACGCCCTGGTGCTGACCGGTAGTCCGGGAACAGAGGGTGGTTTCTCTTTCAATTTCTCGCATCGAGCCGAGCGGGTGTTCAATGGAAAGAAGCAGACCTGCCAGGCTTCGCACAGGACGATTCGGGTGAATTGGATCTTTCAGGCGCCAGCCGATGGCGCGAGCGCCGGGCCCTCGACGCTGGAGCCGATCGTCGTCGTGCTGGAGCAGAGCGAAGATGGAGGTACGCCCCCGACGCGCGTTGACCCGCCGCGAACCACACCACGCGCGCTGCCCTTTACGCCTCCTCCAGCCGACCGCGTCTGTCCCCCGTGCCAGGCGATCGCCGACGCGATCGCCCTTTTCGAAGGACACCGCAAGGATCTCGAGCGGAGCCTCGGCGATCTCGACGAGCGCCTGGCGCTGCTGGAACGTGAATCGGATCTGGACGCGCGCGCAGGGACCAAGAACGATGCGCAGCAGACACGAAACGAGCAGATCGCCAACACCCGTCGAGAGGCCGGCGGCGTCAAGGCGGAGATTGCCCTGATTGCGAGCGAGATTGACGCCTTGCGCCGCCGACTCGAAGATTGCACGCAGGCCTGTTCGGCACTTGGACCCGCATCGGCGATTGGGTTTGTTCCAGGCGCCAGGCTCCCTCCTGGCGCCGGGTGCATCGAATGCCAGGAGATCGCGGAATTGCTCATTGCGGCCGAGGAAAAGACGAGCGCGCTCGAGCGCGAGATCTGGGCTCGCTTCCGAGACGGCCGGAAGATACAAGACTTGCCGACAGAATTAACCGTGGCCAGGCACAGCGCCGACCTCTATCGCCACCAACTGGACATCTGCAATGCGCGCTGCGTTGCGACGCCGGCATCAACGACGACGGCCCCTGTGACGCAGCCGATCACGGCGACGACAAGAAATGTCGGGGCCACGACAGACACCCCGGCGGTGGGTATCCCGGAAGCCGACGGCTGTGGCGGAGCCACTGACTGCATTCCGCTTGATTCATGCACCGGTGGTGGCACGTGCGGTGACCTTCCGGCGGCCGGAGGGCTTGAAGAGAACTACCAGTCCATCGGCGCTGAGACCATTCGCGTGCAAATCAGCGTGACGCCCCAGCAGGCGCGTCGCGATCAGAACCCGATGGGACTGCTGTCGCGCAGCGTGTCTGAATTCATCAACTGGTGGATGCCGGCGCTGGAAGCCGCCGAACAGAATCTGCAGAAGGGCCTGCAGTTCCTGATCACCAGCCAGGGCGGCTCGACCGGCAAGAACCTGACGATGCAGGTCCTGAATTTCACGGGCAAGCCCGTGAGCTTGCAGGGGATGATCGCGCTCGAGCCGCTCAAGAAAGACGCGCAACAGAGAGTGACGCAGGCGTTCTCGAAACTCGCCGGCCGGCAATTACCGACGAAGGTCGATCTAAGCGCGTACTGCCTCGAGTTTCTCAAACTCCCGCCGATCGCCGGACAGGTAATGCGTGTCGCGCCGCCGGACGTGCAAAAGCGCTTCGCGCCGATGAAGCGCGTGATGGCCGCGGCGAATCGATTGGCGCAAACCGGCGCGTTGAAGCCTGACAGCAATCCTGCGGCCTACGCCGATTCGATCAAGCAGTGGGCGATCTGGACGGCGCAGGAGAAGTTTGACCAAAGCAAGTTCGCCGATGCCTTCGTCAATCACACCAGGAAGAACGTCGAAGCCGCCGGGCAAAAGTGGTCGAAGGCCATCGAGGATCAAATCCGGCGAGTGGCGCCGAACCGCTGGAACGACATCACGCAGATCCTGACGCTCGCCCGGCCATGACCTGTCCGGGTATTGCGCGGCTGAATGCCGTCGCATAGCCTCGGCCCTGAGTTCGATCGCGCCGGCACGGGGCCGGCGACAGAGGGGGCATTCGTGGCATTCACTTTCAAAAATGCGGCGCGCATCGGTGCGCCGGGAATTCTGGTGTTGTTGGTCAGCACCTCGGCCCATGCGCAGGCGCCGATTCGCGCGTGCGCCAATCCGGCGGGGCAGTTGCGCCTGATCGGCGCGGCCGAGCAGTGCCGGTCACAGGAAACGCTGGTCACCTGGAACAGCGCCGGTGCTCAAGGTGCGACGGGTCCACAAGGACCGCAGGGCATCCAGGGATTGCCGGGTTCTGATGCTCCGGGCGTCACCGGTGGAGCCGATCGAGGGCCGGCTCCCGGCACGGGCCCGGCGCTGCTCGGAGCCGCGCAGACCGCGCTGACCACCGACAACATCGCGACGGGGTTCCCCGGCTACATGGTGTGGGCGAACGTATCGCTGCAGTACAGCTCCGGCAATGTGGCGCAAGGTACCGGACCCAGTCCGTCCGGCGCGGGTTGCGCGATCGTCTACACCGTCGATGGCCGGGCCGGCACGTTCCTCGCCGACGCGCGCGGCATCACGTTCCCGATCTTTGCGTTCAACCAGAACGATCGCGTCGCCCAATTCGCGGTCGGCCTGACCGGCATGATCGGACAGGACCTGTCGCCGCCCCTCGCGCCGACCGACGTGGTCAACGTCACCCTGCAATGCAATACACCGGGATTCAATCCGCCGCCGACCGGCCCGCAGCCGATTCCCGTCAAGGCGACCAGTTGGAGCCTGACCGGCATCGGGGTCAACAAGGCGTTCCAATAAGTAAGAAAGTAGAATGGAGGGAGTGGCATCCACCACTCCCTCGTCTTCCCTCGATCTCCGCACGTCGCAACTGGGCGAGATCGCCGCGGCGGTCGGCACGCCGTGCTACGCCTACGACGCGGCAGCGATCCGCGCGTCGTACGCGACGCTGGATCACGCCTTCGACGGCTATCCGCACGCCATTCACTACGCGCTGAAAGCCAACTCCTCGCTGGCGATCGTCCGCCTGCTGCAGGCGCTCGGCAGCCATGCGGATGCGAATTCGCTCGGCGAGGTGGACGTGGCGCTGCGCTGCGGTTTCCGCCCCGATCAGATCGTCTTTACCGGCGTCGGCAAGAGCGCGGCGGAGATCGATCGCGCGGTGGCGCTGGGCCTGCTGGCGATCAACGTCGAGTCGCCGGGTGAGCTGGATCGCATCGACCAGCGCGCCATCGCGCAGAACGCCACCGCGCGGGTCGCGCTGCGCGTCAACCCCGACATCGACGCCAAGAGCCATCCTCATATTTCAACGGGCCTCAAGTCGAACAAGTTCGGCGTGCCGATCGATGAAGCGCCGGCGCTGTTCCGCGAGATGTCGTCGCGCCGCGGGCTGTTGCCGGTCGGCGCGCACGTGCATATTGGATCGCAGATCACGACACTCGATCCGTTGAGCAAGGCCGCCGAAGCGGTCGTGGCGCTGGCGCGCGATCTGCGCAGCGAAGGCGTCGAGTTGCAGCATCTCGACATGGGTGGCGGCCTCGGTATTTCCTACGACGGCAGCCCGGTCGTCGATCCCGCCGCGTACGTGCGGGCGCTGGTTGCCGCGACGAAGGGCAGTGGCCTGAAGGTCGCGATCGAACCCGGCCGCGTGCTCGTCGGCCCGGCCGGCGTGCTGCTGACCACAGTCGTGGACGTCAAGCAGTTCCCCGGCGCGAAATGTTTCGTGGTGCTCGATGCGGGCATGACGGAATTGATGCGGCCGGCGCTGTACAACGCGTTCCATCGCATCGAGCCGCTGCGCCGCCGCGACGGCGCGGAGGCGCCGGTCGACCTGGTCGGGCCGATCTGCGAAAGCACCGACGCGTATGCGCGCGATCGCATGTTCCCGCCCGTTGAAGTGGATGACCTTGTGGTCGTCCGAGATGTTGGCGCCTACGGCGCGGTGATGGGTCACACCTATTTGCGTCGCCCACTGCCGCCGGAAGTCTTGATCGACGGCGATCACTGGCGCATCATCCGTCGTCGCCAAACGCTCGACGAACTCCTGGCCCTCGAGACTGAATGAGCCCCCAAGCCCCAAGCCCCAAGCCCCAAGTCCCGGGACACCTGATCGCCTTTGAAGGCCTCGACCAAAGCGGCAAGCAGACGCAGGCCGAGCGGTTGCTCGAAGCATTCCGTTCGTCAGGGCGCAACGCCGAATTCCTGACCTTTCCGGAATACACCACCGCGATCGGCATCGAGATCGGGCGCGCGCTGCAAGGCGAGCGCGACTACCAGCCAGACACGTTGCAGTTGCTTTACATCGCGAATCGATTCGAGTTCCGTCCGCGGATCGCGGAGTGGCTGGCGGCCGGCACGATGGTGGTGTGCGACCGCTACCTCGCATCGAGCATTGCCTACGGCGGCGCCCAAGGTGTCGATGCCGGATGGCTCACCGACATTCAGCGCTTCTTGCCGCAGCCCTCGTTGACCTTGCTGCTCGACATTCCGCCGGACGCGTCTTTGAACCGAAAGAAAGTGGCGCGGGATAAATTCGAGCGCGACCTGCCGCTCCTCGGCCGCGTGCGGGAAAGCTACCTGCAACAAGCGGCGCACTCGGAGGCGTGGGTCCGCATCGAAGGCAGCCAGGACAAGGACGCCGTCTCGCAGGCCGTCCTCAGCGCCGTCCGCTCACGACTCGGGCTGCTGTGAATCCATGAATCCAGCGCCGTCCGAAATTGCCCTTCGCGTCGCCAACCACATCTCGGCGATGGTTGCCTATTGGAACGCCGACCAGCGGTGTGTGTTCTCGAACAATGCCTATCAGGAATGGTTCGGCAAGAGCCCGGAACAGATGAAGGGCATGACGATGAAGGACCTGCTTGGGCCCTTGTACGAGTTGAACCTGCCCCACATTCTTGCTGCCCTGAAAGGGGAGAAGCAGGTGTTTGAGCGGCGGATTCCGCTGCCGAACGGCGGCGTCAGGGACAGCATCGCCACTTACACGCCGGACGTCGTCGATGGCGTCGTGCGCGGTTTTTTCGTTCACGTGGCGGATGTGACGCTGCTGCGCGAGCGAGAGGCCGCGTTGGAGCAAGCAATTCGAGAAAGGGACGCGGCGTTAGCGGAAGTGCAGACGTTGCACGGCATCTTGCCGATCTGTTCGTTCTGCAAGGCGATCCGCGATGAGCACGGCGAATGGCTGCCGATGGAGACCTACGTCAGCCGGCACTCTGAGGCCAGGTTCAGCCACGGGTTTTGCCCAACATGCGGAGAGAAGCATTACGGCGAATTCATGCCGCCCAAGCCCGGCGCCTAGCCGGCATCCGGACGCGGTGTCACGACGCGGGCTGCCGTAAGCGCACGCACTTCCTTCACGCCCGCGTCCTTCAACACCCGCGCACACGCCTCGAGGGTTGCGCCCGTCGTGGAGACGTCATCGACCAGGACGATCACGCGGGGATCAGGGATCAGGGATCGGGGAACAGGGGAAAATGCGAAGGCGCTCTTCACATTTTCCTGCCGTTCATGCTTCGGCAGTTCGATCTGTGATCGGGTGAAGGCGATGCGCTTCAGCAACGGCGCGACCGGAACGCCGAGTTGCCTTGCCAGATCGTCCGCTTGATTGAAGCCACGTTCGTATTGGCGTCGCGGATGCAGCGGCACCGGCACCACCACGTCGGCATCCCGCAGCAGATCGTGCCCGCACTCGCGCATCAGCGCCCCAAGCGGTGGTGCGACCGACCGGCGGCGCTCGTATTTGAGCGCGTGCACGATTTCTTTCATCCGCCCCTCATACCGATCCACGGCGGCGGCCCGTGTGATCGCGTGATCGACGCCGTAGCGCTCGTCAATGCGAGGAGCGAGTCGAATGTGGGTCCAGCAGTCGGCGCAGACGGCGCCGTCGAGTGGAGAGAGGAGCCGTTGCCGGCAGGCCGCGCACGGCGGCTCGAATAAGGAGGAGAGGAGAGCGTTAAGCCACGTCGGGGAATTCGTGGCGCGTGGCGCTGCCCCAGAGGCGATCGAGGCCGTAGAAATCGCGGGCGTGCTTCGAGAACACGTGGATGACGAAGTCGAAGTAGTCGAGCAGGATCCACTCGGCGCGGGCGTAGCCTTCCACCAGCGACGGGCGCTGTTTCTCAGCCTTGAGAGCGGTCTCGACAGCATCGGCAATGGCCTGCACCTGCCGCGGATTGGACGCCGAGCAAATCACGAAGTAATCGGTGAACGCGGCCGCCTTCTTCAGGTCGAGCACGACGACCCCCGACGCCTTGCGGTCGTGCGCTGCGGCAATCGCCACGCTGATCGCCTTCGGCAATCGCGGTGTGGACTTCGGCGCCTTCGCGGGCTTCTCGGCCTTCTCGGTCTTCGTGATCTTCGTGATCTTTGTCGTGGTCCGCCGGCTAGTGGTTTTGGCCATGCAAGTTACTTTCCAGAGTAGAGATGATGTGTCGCGATGTAATCGGCGACGCGATCGGGCACGTACCCGGTTAGTGGTTGTCCCGCGCGTACGCGGCGACGGATATCGGTGGAGGAAATGTCGGGAGTGTGCGCTTCGACCAGAATCACGCGTGTTTGAGCTGAAGGCCGAAGGCCGAAGGCTGAAGGCACCCGCTCACGTAACGAGTCTAACGTGATTCCGGGCCGCGACACGACCACGAAATTCGCCAGGTCCAGGAGAGCCGGATACCGGGACCAGGTGGCGATTTCTGCGAACGCATCCGCGCCCGTAATGAACGAAATCTGCGTACCCTTCGACTCGCGTCGCTCGCTCAGGGCCAGCTCGCGACCGAGGTCGACCAGCGTGTCGTAGGTATACGACGGGCCCTCGCGATCCAATTCGATGCGCGACGCCGACCACCCTGGCCGGCCGGCGGCAGCCAACGCCGTCATCGCGAATCGATCTTCAGGCCCGGCAGTGACCGGACCGGCGCGGTGGGGAGGAATACGTGACGGAATCAGGACGATCGATTCCAGCGAGAGCGCCTGCTGCGCCGCTTCCGCCGCCGCGAGATGTCCGAGATGGATGGGATCGAACGTGCCGCCGAGAACGCCCAGTGTCATCGTCGCCGTTTTGCCTTCGGCGCTTTCCTGGCGTTGGCGGGCTGCGGCCGCAGCGAGCGCGGCAGGCCGGGCTTGAGCGCCTTCAGCGGCTTGAGTTTTTCGGCCTGGACCTTTTCAGGCACGTGGCCTTTGCGCGGCCCGCGGCTGAGGGGCGCGACGAGCGCCGGGTTGTAATTTCCCGGCAGCACGCGTTCGTCCTCATCTTCCTCTTCGGCTTGTGCGAGCTCGAGCGCCTTGGCGTCTTCCGCGCGGCCCGCGGCAATGATCGGCCACGCCGCTTCGATCAGTTCCTTGGTGCCCTGGCCGGTCACCGCGGAAATCTCGAAGAACTTCAGCTTGAGTTTCCTGGCCCGCTTCTCGAGTGCCGCGACGCGCTTCAGGTCGTCGACCGCATCGATCTTGTTCGCGGCCACGAGCTGCGGCTTGGCCAGCATCTCGGGATTGTACAACTCGAGCTCGCGGCGGATCGTCTCGAAGTCTTCGACCGGATCGCGTCCCGATTCGCTGGAGATGTCGACGAGGTGAATCAACACCTTGGTGCGTTCGATGTGACGCAGGAACTGGTGGCCGAGCCCGTGGCCTTCATGCGCGCCTTCGATCAAGCCAGGCACGTCGGCGACGACGAAGCTACGATCGCCGCTGAGCGCAACGACGCCAAGGTTCGGAGTCAGCGTCGTGAACGGATAGTTCGCAATCTTTGGCTTCGCCGCGGAGATCACCGAGATCAACGTGGACTTGCCGGCGTTCGGATAGCCGACCAGGCCGACATCCGCCAGTAGCTTCAGGGTGAGATGAAGGTCGAACGCTTCACCTTCTTCGCCCGGCTGTACCTTGCGCGGCGCGCGATTGGTGGACGTGGCGAAGTGCGCGTTGCCGAGGCCGCCGCGCCCGCCCTTGGCGAGCTGCACGCGCTGGCCGACCTTGGTCAGGTCCGCGACTTGTTCGAGCTCACCGGTCTCCGGATCCTTGGCGTAGATCAGCGTGCCGACGGGGACGGGAATCTCGAGATCGCGGCCGCCGCGACCCGAACGCAGCGCGCCCGCGCCGTTGCCGCCGCGCTGCGCCTTGTAGTCAGGATTGAACTGGAAGTGAACGAGGGTGTTGCGATGCGGATCGGCGACCGCGTACACGGAACCGCCCACGCCGCCGTTCCCGCCATCGGGCCCGCCGCGCGGGACAAACTTCTCACGGCGGAAGCTGAGTGAACCGCTGCCGCCGTGACCGGCTTGAATGTGGATGTCGACTTCGTCGACGAATTGCATGGGAAGGGATCAGGGATCAGGGACCGGGGATCAGGGATCCCCGAGACCTATTCCACTGGATGAACGGAGATGAACCGGCCGCGCTGGCCGTGGTCTTCGAACTTCACCTTGCCGGTGACCTTCGCAAACAGCGTGTCGTCCTTGCCGAGGCCGACGTTGAGTCCGGGCTGGTACTTCCGGCCACGCTGGCGCACGAGAATCGAACCGCCGCTCACGAGGTTGCCCTCGAAACGCTTGACGCCCAGGCGCTGCGAATTGCTGTCGCGCCCGTTACGGGAAGAGCCTTGTCCTTTTTTTGTTGCCATTGCACTACACCTGAATGTCGGTGATGCGAACGCGCGTCAGGAGGCTGCGATGGCCCTTGGTCCGACGGTACTGCTTGCGTCGCTTCTTCTTGAAAATGCGAACCTTCTTGCCCTTGTCGAGCTCGCCGACGACACCGAGCACCTTGGCGCCCGTGACAAACGGCGTTCCCGCCGTCACATCACCGTTGTCGTTGCTGACGAGCAGGACCTGGTCAAAGGACACCTCACCGCCGGCATCGCCGGAATTGTGGCCGTCGACGGCGATGACGGCGCCGGGTTCGACACGGAACTGGCGGCCTGAGGTCTGAATGATTGCAAACACGATGATTTCTCCGAACTGTAGGGCGGAACTTTAGCTCCGCCGGGAACTCAAAAGGATACCACGGGAGGCGTTTGGAGGGCGACGGCTTTAGCCGTCGCCGGGCCTCAGCGGGGGCTACAGCCCCCGTTCTCCAAACGTCTTCGCGCTACTTCAGGAGGGTCCTGGTTCCCTTTATCTTCTGTGCGCTCAACGTGTTAAGGAAGGCCGGGAGCAGCCGATCCATGAGCTCGAAATACGAGGACAGGGCCGGGGTCTGCTGGCTGGCGTTATACAGAATCTCTTCCCGGAAGGTCTCGGTATGCAGCGTCTCGCCGGTCCGGCCGTCGATGAAGACAAAGGTCGGGCGGAGCACAAATCCCTTCCGCTCCATGTAGGTGCGGACCGGGACCACCACGCGGCGACCGAACGGATCGTAAGACTCCTGCTCGCGCTGCACGAACCCGGAGCGCTGTTGGGGCGCAAACAGGATGGCGCCGGTCACGATTAACGGCTGCTGATATTCCTCGCCGATCTTTTTCCAATAGGCGACGTTCGCGAACAGGTGTTGATACTGCTCGAGATCCTTTTCGTCGTTGATGACCGGAGTTTTTTCTTGATCCGGCGGCTGCGCCGGCGGCGTCGCGGCCTGCTGATCGGGCGCGGGCGGGGCGGCTTCAGCCGCGCCATTCTGCTTGGCGATTTCGAGGAGCGGCAGCGTGTCGGCGTCGATCACGCGCATGATGCCCTTGTTGCGCAGCTGGCTGCGAAGCAGGCGCACCGTTTCCATGTTGGCGTCGACATCTTCATTCGCGCCGGCAATGAAGCCCGCGATGAAAATGCGTTGGAACGCCGAGACATCCAGCTTCGGCTGGATGGGCGTTTCGATGGGTATCTCGATGTAGCTGGTGCACGCCGTGAAGCCTGCAATCAGCAACAGACTGAGACTAGCGCCCGTCTTTCTGAGCCGCGCGGTCATTGATTTCCTTGAACAGGTCGTAGTTCTGCCGGACGAGCGCATTGTTGGGTTCGAGCGCGAGCGCCTTGTCGTACGCGGCGCGCGCTTTCGCCAATTGACCTTCGTGCTCGTAGGCGACTGCGAGGTTGTTGAACGCTGCGGCGTAGGTTGGATCGAGCTGGGCGGCGCGTTCCCAGCGGTAGATCGCCTCTTTCCACAGACCACGCTGCGCCACCTGGATACCGAACTCGACTTGTTCCTTGGCCTGACCTCGCTGATCGGCCCACGCAGTGGGTGCCGACGCCAAGGCCAGGAACAGTGCGAGCGCCACGTGGCGGGATGTCATGGGTTACCTAAGGCCACTATAGCCACCTCCCCCCGGGGGGGCAAGTGACAATCAGGGAACAGGGAACAGGGATCAGGAATCAGGAAATGCTCGAAATTCCCCGATCCCTGAGCCCCGCTCCCTGATCCCTGATCTGATGTATCGTCGTCGTCGGTCAGGGCGCAGTCCTCAGGTGATTTGGCTATGGACTGCATCCATCTCGGCACTTCCGAATACCCGCAACTGCTGGCGGAAATCTCCGATCCTCCCCGGTGTCTCTGGACGCGCGGCGATCGCTCGGTCTTCACGGCGATGGCGGTGGCGGTGATTGGCGCGCGGGCCGCGTCTCCCGAAGGTTTGAGCACGGCGGGTGAGATTGCCGGTGACCTCGCGCGCGCCGGCGTCGTGGTCGTGAGCGGCCTGGCGCGAGGCATCGATGCGGCCGCGCATCGGGGCGCCCTCGCGGGCGGCGGGAAAACCATTGCGGTGCTTGGCACCGGGATCGATCGTGTCTACCCTGCGGAACACGATCTCCTGACTGCGGAAATCGCGGCGAACGGATTGCTGCTCACGGAGTTTCCGCCGGGGACGCATCCGGAGGACTGGCACTTTCCTCGACGCAACCGCATCATCAGCGGCCTCTCGAAGGCCGTGGTTGTCGTGGAGGCGCGGGAGAAAAGCGGGTCGCTCATCACCGCCCGCCTGGCGGCGGATCAAGGCCGGGACGTCATGGCGGTGCCTGGCACCGTCGTTGGCGGCCGCAACCGCGGCGCCAACGCGTTATTGAGGGATGGGGCAAAGCTCGTGGAGTCTGCGGTCGATATCCTCCAAGAACTGGGTTTGGCTCAGAGCCTGGCGCGGCGGAGCCCGAATGGCGAAGGCGGGAGCCAAGTTGTTGAATTCACGGTAGATCAGGTCGCAGACGAGATGAAGATTCCGGCCGGAGAAGCGCTGGCCCGTTTGCTCGAATGGGAGCTGACCGGAGAAGTTCAACGGATTGGATCCGGTCGGTTCATTCGTTCCCGGAGTAAGGTGTAAAGAAATTCGAATGGCGAAATCGTCCGTACCGTTAGTCATTGTTGAGTCGCCTGCGAAGGCCCGAACCCTGTCGCGCTTCCTCGGAAACAAGTACCGAGTCGAGGCCAGCTACGGTCATATCCGCGATCTGCCTGAGTCCGCGTCGGAAGTGCCGGCGGAGATCAAGGGGAAGCCCTGGGGCCGGATGGGCATCGATACCGACGGCGACTTCACCCCTTACTACGTCGTCCCTGCTGACAAGAAGAAGAACGTCACCGCGCTGCGCGCGGCGATGAAGGATGCCTCCGAACTGATCCTCGCGACCGACCCTGATCGCGAAGGCGAGGCGATCAGCTGGCATCTCAAGGAATTGCTCAAGCCGAAGGTGAAGGTCCGGCGCATCGTCTTCCACGAAATCACGGAAGAAGCGGTGAACGCGGCGCTCGCCGAAGCGCACGACGTGGATGAGAATCTCGTTCGCGCGCAGGAAAGCCGCCGCATCCTCGATCGTCTTTACGGCTACACGTTGTCGCCGGTGCTGTGGAAGAAGGTGCAGACCGGACTGAGCGCGGGTCGCGTGCAGAGCGTTGCCGTGCGCGTCATCGTCGAGCGCGAAGAGGAACGCCTCGCATTCCGCGCCGCGAGTTACTGGGACCTGGAAGCGAAGCTGCGCGGCGGCTCGATGGAATTCACCGCGACGCTCGCGAAGGTCGGCGGCCAGCGCGTGGCCACCGGCAAGGACTTCGACAGCAAGGGCGTGCTCGAATCGAACACGGTGCGCCTGCTCGGCGAGAAGGATGCCCAGGCGCTGCGCGAAACGTTGATGCGCCGCCTGCCCTGGACCGTCAGCAGCGTCGAAGAGAAACCCTTCACGCAGCGCCCGGCGCCGCCGTTCACGACGTCCACGTTGCAGCAGGAAGCGAACCGCAAGCTCGGGTTCTCATCCGAACGCACGATGCAGATCGCGCAGCGGTTGTTCCAGGGTATGGACCTCGGTGGCGGCGAGTTGGAAGGCGTGATCTCGTATCACCGAACCGACTCCACCACGCTCAGCCAGAAGGCGCTGGCCGAAGCCGGCGCGGCGGTGCGGGAGCTGTATGGCCCCGAGTACCACAGCCAGCGCCAGTATCAGACCAAGGTTCGCAACGCGCAGGAAGCGCACGAGGCGATCCGTCCCACGCACTTCAATCGCACGCCCGCGTCGCTCGAGCGCATTCTCGAGAGCGACGAACTGAAGATCTACGAGTTGATCTGGAAGCGCGCCGTCGCGTCGCAGATGGCGGACGCGAAGATGCTGCGCACCAGCGTCGAGATCACCGGCGAGACCAACGACGGCGCGCCGGCGACCTTCAACGCCAGCGGCAAGGCGATTGAATTCCCCGGTTACCTGCGCGCGTATGTCGAAGGGTCCGACGATCCGAGCGCGGAGCTCGCCGACCAGGACACGGTCCTGCCGAAGCTCGCGGTCGGCGATCAGGTGTGGTCGCCTGACAAGCTCGACAAGGAATTGATCCTCCTCGGCCTCGATGCCAAGGGCCACGAGACCTCACCGCCCGCCCGCTTCACGGAAGCGTCGCTCGTCAAGAAGCTCGAAGAGGAAGGCATCGGCCGCCCCTCGACCTATGCGCCGACGGTCGCGACCATTCAGCGCCGCGGCTACATCTCGCGCCAGGGCAAGGCGCTCGTCCCCAGCTTCACGGCGTTCGCGGTCACGCGCCTGCTGCGCAATCACTTCGGTGACTACGTCGACATCGGCTTCACCGCGGAGATGGAAGAGATCCTCGACAAGATCTCGAACGGCGAGAAGGACTGGCTCGAGTTCCTCGGCGAGTTCTATCGCGGCGACAAGAAGCATCGCGGTCTCGAGCACCTCGTCGAGGACAAGGGCCAGGCGATCGAGTACCCGATCATCGAGCTCGGCCGCGATCCCGAAAGCAATCTGCCGGTGCGCGTCCGCATCGGGCGCTACGGTCCGTTCCTGCAACTGGGCGATCAGAATGACGGCGGCCCGCGCGCCTCGCTGCCCGAGGATCTCGCGCCGGCCGATCTCAATCTCGAAAAAGCCGTCGCGCTGCTCAAGGCCAAGGCGGCCGGACCGAAGTCGCTCGGTGTCGATCCGACGAGCGGCCAGCACGTCTACGTGATGCACGGCCGCTTCGGCGCGTATGTGCAGCTCGGCGAGACGCCGGAGGATCGCGACATCAAGCCGCGCCGCGCCTCGCTGGGCCGCGACAACACCGAAGAAACCATCACCCTCGACATCGCCCTCAAGCTGTTGTCGCTGCCGCGCGAGCTCGGCGTCGGCGAAGACGGCGAAGCGATCCTCGCCAATCTCGGCCGCTTCGGCCCGTATGTGAAGCAGGGCTCCGAATTCCGCTCGCTCGAGGACACCGACGACGTCTATACGGTGTCGCTGGAGCGCGCGAAAGAATTGCTGGCGCAGCCGAAGAAGTCGATGCGTCGCGCCCGCCAGGCGCCGAAGGAACTGAAGGCGCTCGGCAAGCACCCCGAGAGCAACGAACCGGTGCGCGTCCTCGACGGGCGCTATGGTCCGTACGTGACCGACGGCACGACCAACGCCTCGGTGCCGAAGGGCACGCTGGTCGAGTCGCTGACGATGGCCGCGGCGGTCGAACTGCTCAACGCTCGCGCGGCCATGGGCGGCGGCAAGAAGGCCAAGGGGTTCAAGAAGGCCAAGCCCGCGAAGGCCGCCAAGAGCGCGCCCAGGAAGAAAGCGGCGGCGAAGAAGAAAACCGCGTAAGAAGAAATCTTGAAGCGCTGGTCGTCTCTGTTCCTCGAGGCGATCCGCGGCTCCGATCGGGACTACACGATTGGCGCCGTGGGTCCCGCCCTCGTCATGCTCTCCGTCCCCATGGTGCTCGAGATGGCCATGGAGTCGATGTTCGCGGTCGCCGACGTGTTCTACGTCTCGCGCGTCAGCGCGGACGCCGTCGCCACGGTCGGCGTCACGGAATCCATCCTCACGCTCGTCTACACCGTCGCGATGGGCCTCGGCATCGGCGCGACGGCGGTGGTGTCACGCCGCATCGGCGAGAAGGACGAAGACGGCGCGGCGCAATCGGCCGCGCAGTCGGTGGCGCTCGGCCTGATGGTCGCCGCCGTCATCGGCGTCATCGGCTACTTCAGCGCCGAATGGATCATGCGCGCGATGGGCGCGACGCCGTCGATGATCGACTCGTCGCTCGGCTATACGAAGGTGATGTTCGCCGGCAACGCCACGGTCACGCTGCTGTTTCTCAACAACGCGATCTTCCGCGGCGCCGGCGACGCGGCGATCGCCATGCGGATGTTGTGGCTGGGCAACGCTATCAACATCGCGGTGTGCCCCCTGTTGATTTTCGGTATCGGCCCGTTTCCTGCGTTGGGTGTCACCGGTGCGGCCATCGGTACCAACATCGGCCGCGGCACCGCCGTGCTGGTGCAACTGTGGATGCTCGCATCGGGGCGCAGCCGCGTCCACATCAGCCGTCGTCATTGGCGCATCGTCCCCTCGGTGATGTGGAACGTCTGCCGGCTGAGCGGATCGGGCTTTCTGCAGATCCTGATCGACACCTCCAGCTACATTGGCTTGATTCGCGTCATCGCCGCCTTCGGCAGCGAGGCGCTCGCGGGCTACACCATCGGCATCCGCATGGTGATGTTCGCAATGATGCCGGCGTGGGGCCTCGGCAATGCGGCGGCGACGATGGTGGGGCAGGCGCTGGGGGCGAAGAAGCCGGATCGCGCCGAGCAAGCGGTGTGGACGGCGGGCAAGTACAACGCGATCGTCCTCGGCATCGTGAGCGTTGCCTTCATCGTGTTCGCTCCGCAGATCGTCGGCATCTACACGCACGACCCGGTGGTCGGGCCGTATGCGCTCTCGTGCCTGCGCATCGTCAGTGCCGGATTTGTGTTCTTCGCGTACGGGCTGGTGCTGACGCAGGCGTTCAACGGCGCCGGCGACACCTGGACGCCGACGTGGATCAACCTCGGCTGCTTCTGGTTCTGGCAGATTCCGCTGGCGTGGTTCCTGGCGATCTATCTCGGCCTGGGACCGCAAGGCGTCTTCATCGCGATGACCGTCGCATTCTCCACCCTTGCCATCGTCAGCGCTGTTATCTTTAGACGGGGCTGGTGGAAGAACAGGGAAGTCTGAAGGCAGAAGGCAGAAGGCAGAAGGCAGAAGTGATTCACATCATCGGCGGCGGATTGGCCGGATCGGAAGCCGCGTGGCAGGCGGCCGAGGCCGGCATCGACGTCACCATCCATGAGATGCGCGGCGTGCGTCCGACCGCGGTTCACAAGACCGACGCGCTGGCCGAACTGGTGTGCAGCAATTCCTTCCGCGCCGACAAGATCGACAACGCGGTCGGGCTGATCAAGGAAGAGATGCGCCGGCTCGGATCGATCGTGATGCGCTCCGCGGATCACGCGCGCGTGCCCGCGGGCGCGGCGCTGGCGGTCGATCGCCACATGTTCTCCGAGACTGTCACCAGGGCGGTGCAATCGCATCCGCGGATCCAGATTTCTCGAGAGGAAGTGACCGCGGTCCCCGGACCGGAATGGTCGCCGGTGATCATTGCCACCGGTCCGCTCACCTCGGACGCGTTATCGCAGAGCATTCAGCAGATGGTCGGCGAGGAGCACCTCGCGTTTTACGACGCCATCAGCCCGATCGTGCTGGCCGAATCGATCGACATGTCGAAGGTGTTCCGCGCCTCGCGATGGGGACGCAACGTCTGGAGTCCCGAGCCTGGCGCAGCGCTCGAGCAATCCGAGGAGGGCGACTACCTGAATTGCCCGATGACCAAGGCGGAGTACGACGCATTCTATGCGGCGCTCGTCACCGCCGAGTCCGCCACCGTTCACGATTTCGACAACACCAAGTTCTTCGAAGGCTGCCTGCCGATCGAAGTGATGGCGCATCGCGGCGAGGGCACCCTTCGTTTCGGGCCGATGAAGCCGGTGGGCCTGAAGGATCCGCGCACCGGACATTTGCCGTACGCCGTCGTGCAACTGCGCCAGGACACGCTCGCCGGCGATCATTTCAGCCTCGTCGGATTTCAGACGCAGATCAAATGGGGCGACCAGGCGCGGCTGCTCAGGATGATTCCCGGCCTCGAGAATGCGGAGTTCGTGCGCTACGGGATGGTGCATCGCAACACCTATATCTGCGGACCGAGGGTGTTGCTGCCGACGTGGCAGACCCGGCATCGCGCCGATCTGCTGTTTGCCGGCCAGGTGTCAGGGGTTGAAGGCTACGTGGAGTCGGCCGCTTCCGGATTGATTGCGGGCCGCAATGCGGCCGCCCTCGCCAAGGGGGAGGCGCCCCAGGCGCCGCCGCGCAATACCGCGATCGGTTCGCTGGCCTATTACGTGTCGCATGCCGATCCGAAGACGTATCAACCGACCAACATCACGCACGGCATCATGCCGCCGCTCGAGCAACCGCCGCGCGACAAGATGAAGAAGAAGATGCTGATCGCCGAGCGCGCGCTCAGCGACCTCGACACCTGGATCGCCGCTCCAGTAGAGGCGGGTCTTTAGACCCGCCTGCCCCATGCGCGATCATCTCAAGGCTTTTCTCGCCTACCTCAAGCTCAATCGACACGTGTCGCCGCACACGGTGCGCGCCTACGAGAGTGACGTCACGCAGTACCTGGCGTGGATTGCCGGTGAGAAGGGCAAGAAGATGTCGCAACTCGGCCCGGACGATCTGGACATGACCTCGGTCCGGTCCCACGTGGGCGAACTGAACAAGGCCGGCAAGGCGCGCTCGACGGTGGCGAGGAAGCTCTCGGGGCTCAGGACGTTCGTCAAGTACCTGCGCCGCGAAGACATCATCGCGCACGATCCCACCGCCATGGCGGTCGCGCCCAGGCGCGACCAGACGATTCCCGTCCACTTGTCCGAGCCCGAGATCGAACGGCTCATCGAGACCCCCAACACCGGTGATGCGCTGGGCCGCCGCGATCGCGCGATCCTGGAGCTGTTCTACGCCTCGGGCCTCCGCTTGAGCGAGCTGGTGGCGATCGATCTCGAGGACCTCAACCTTAGCGAGCGCATGGTTCGCGTCATGGGCAAGGGCGGCAAGGAACGGCTGGTGCCGTTTAACCAGAGCACGCTCGCGGCGATCAAGGCCTGGATGAAGGACCGCGAAGTCATCCTGCTATCGCGCCGAAAGCCAGAGCCCCCGCGCGCAGCCGCCAGGCGCGGGGTCGCGCCGAAGCGGCCGAAGGCGGACGTCAGTGATCCCTTGTTTATCAACTATCGGGGGTCGCGATTGACCGGCCGCAGCGTCGATCGATCCCTGCGCCGTTACGTCGCGCAGTGCAGCACCCGGATGGGCATCAGCCCCCACGCGCTCCGCCATTCGTTTGCCACGCACCTGCTGCAGCGCGGCGCCGATCTGCGCGCCATTCAAGAGCTGCTCGGACACGCGCGGCTCAGCACCACCCAGCGCTACACCCACGTCAACGCCGCGCAGTTGATCGACGTCTATCGCAAATCGCATCCGCGTGCCTCAAAGAGCGAGTAGAATCGATCGGCAGGTGACCGTCACAAGACTCGTCGCGCTATTCCTGATCCTCTGCGTCTCACCGGCTTTCGCGCAGCAGTCCGCGCCGCCCCCCGACGCAGGCACTGATCCTGTCAATCTCTTCGGCTTCACGTTCAACCAGAGCGAACGCTATAAGTTCGGCGGGGAGCTGGTGGTGGGCTGGTCGCACGACGGCGCGCAGGCGGCGCTCGGCCTCGAAAAGCAGGGCCGCATCGGCATGGCGATCCTGTCGCTCGGCGGCCGCGTGTCGGATCGGGTTCGCTACTTCGTGTCGGTCAATCCCGTCAGCGAAACCACCTCACGGCCCGCCTGCGGCGAAAAGGATTTCTTCTTCCCGAACGATCCCGGCCTGTTTGCGGCGGCCGGGCCGATCGTCAAGTGCGATGAAGAAGACGGCCTGAAGCGCGTCGACACCTACAACACCTTTTCGCTCGACTACATCACCCAGCAGGGCATCCTGCGCGAGGGCTACGTCGACTGGGGCATCTCGGACGTGGTATCGCTGCGCGGCGGGCGCTTCATCCTGCCGATCGGCTTTGCCCCCCGCGAAGTCGGCGCCGGCACCGCGAAGGACATGACGCGCATTACGCGCCTCAACGCGGAAGCGAATTTCGGCGCGATGCTCGCCGTCTCGAAACGCAACGCCACTCGCGGCCTGTTCGACGCGGCGATCATGGCGGTGCTCGGCGACGGCAATCGCGAGAAGGACTACGACTGGTTCTACTTCGTCAATCGGACCCTCGATACCAACAGCGCCGTTACCGTGGTCGCCTCGGCGCGGGTCCAGCCGATCAAGCAGCTCGACGTCCGCGCCGCCTACAAGCGCGGCTTCACCGGCTCCAAGGTGGAGCGCCTGCCGAGCTACTGGGCGTCAAAGCGCAACGATGACGCGCTGGTCGTCAGCGTCAAGCTGTCGCCCGTGTCCTGGGCATCGGCGTTTGGCGAATACGCCAAATACAAGTGGGGCCCGACGATTACGTCGGGCGAGTTGGTGGGGATTCCGACGCTGGGCCCAATCGAAAAGCCCGGCTACTACATGGGCGCGCAGATCGATGCGCCGGTCGGCGGCAAGATCCACGTCGGCGGCAGCGTCACCCGCGAAGAATTGACTCGCGACGACAGCCTCATTCAGTACCTGGCGCTCAATAATCTTTACGGCGTGTCGATGGGAAAGAAGGACCGCGAACTGATCGTTCGCGGCTTCATCGACGTCAATCGCCTGGTCAACGTCAGCTTCTTCTGGATGGACGTCTCGAATCCCTTCCCGTGGGTCAGCGGGAGCTGGCCGGTCTCCGGCCCGGTCGCGTATACCGGCCGTCAACCGGATCGCATCGGCGTCACCATCACTGTTCGTACCCCTTAGGGTATAGTGAGCCGTTTGGCTCTGGCGCCGCCTCCCCCGTCGGCCGTCACTCGCTCCATCTACCTCGGCACGTTCGCGGCGCTTGCCGTCGTGGCGACGCTGAGCGTCGTGACCTATCGCTCTGCCGTCAATGAGGCCGTCGCCCAGAATTCCGCACAGCAACTCGCCACCGTCCGGACCGCGGCCGTCGGCATCGACGGCGAAATCCAGTCCCTCGCGGCGCAACTCCGGCAATTCGGCAGCCTGCCCAGCGTGCAGAACCTCGACATCCCGTTTCTCAGTCAGCGCGTCGATGCCGCCTTTGGTGACAACACCAACTCGCTGATCACGATGATCGTCCGCGCCGACACCAAGGGCCGCCTCTATCTGTGGACGCCGAAGGGGCAGATGCTCGGCAGGGGCGAGATGGAGTATCACGACGCGGACCTGGAGAAGTGGGCCTCCGATCGCGCGAACGCGTCGAAGATCCGGATGGTGCACGACTGGGGCGCCAGCGTCTCATCGCGTCGCGCGCTGATGATCCCGATCTGGCGCACCGCGCCGAGCGGCGAACACCCGGCGCCGCCCAACGACTACAACGGCGTGCTGGCCATCATCGTCGACCTGAACCGCTTCGTGGAGGTCTATCTCGGCCCGGCGATGGCCGATCTCTCCGACTCGCGCCTGGTGGTTGGCCTCGCGACCCCGGAGTTCGGCGTGCGCATGGGGCCCGGCAAGGTAGGCGTCGCGCCGACGCCGGCGGATGCGCACCATCACCTCGAACGCCAAGGCACGATGATCCTTAACGATGCGGAAGGGCGCCGGCTGCACGCGTGGGCCAAGCTCGACGCCGCCGACGAGACGTGGCTCGTGGCGTCGTCCGCGCGCTACAGCCTGGTCGCGGGCGATCTGCGTCGCTCGGCGATGGGCCAGCTCGCGCTGACGGCGCTGCTGCTGGTGGCCGTGCCGCTGGTGGGATGGGTGCTGGCGCGGCGGGAGCGCAACATCCAGGAAGAACAGCGCGGCCTCGAGCGGCGCCTGGCCGAATCCCAGAAGATGGAAGCCATCGGCAAGCTCGCCGGTGGCATCGCGCATGATTTCAACAACATGCTCACCGCGATCCTCGGCTACGCGAGCATGATCCAGGAGGATGCGCCGCCCAAGTCCGCGATTCGCGATCAGGCGTCGCAGATTCGCCGCGCCGCCGAGAACGCCGCGGCACTGACGCACAAGCTGCTCGCCTTCAGCCGCCGCCAGGTGTTGCAATCCGACGCGGTGGACTTCCGGTCGATGCTCGGCAACCTGCTGCAGTTGGTGCGCGGCGCCGTCGGCGAAGACATCACCGTCTCGACGCAAATCGGCGAAGACCTGTGGCCGATCCTCGCCGATCCCGTGCAACTCGAACAATCGATCATCAACCTGGCGATCAACGCGCGCGACGCGATGCCGAAGGGCGGCACGCTGCAAATCACCGCGCGCAATGCGCCGCGACCGAACGGCGAACGCCGGCCCGATGCCGACGTGAAGGCCGGCGATTTCGTGCAGGTCACCGTCACCGACACCGGCGCCGGCATGGACGAAGCGACGCGGCTGCGGATGTTCGAACCCTTCTTCACGACCAAGGCGCCGGGCAAGGGCACCGGCCTGGGGCTGTCGACCGTTTACGGATTCGTGCGCCAGTGCGGCGGCTCCATCGGCGTGCTCTCGACGCCCGGGCAGGGCACCTCGATCGAATTGCTGCTGCCGCGCGCGCGGACCGCGGCGACCCCGCATCCGACGCCTTCTGGCGGGCTGGAACCGGCCAGCGGTGGGCAGTCGCGCACGGTGCTGCTGGCCGAGGATGAAGAGGGTGTGCGTCAACTCGCCATTGACGCGCTGACGCGCCACGGCTTCCTGGTGATGGCGGCGGCCAACGGGGAAGCCGCGCTGAAGTTGGCAAGCGCCCATGACGGCACCATTCACCTGTTGATCACCGACGTGGTGATGCCCGGCATGAAGGGTCCCGAACTGGCGGATCGCATGCGCGCGATGCGTCCGGGCATCAAGGTGCTGCTGATTTCAGGCTATGCGACCGACATCGTCACGCCGGGTGATTTGCAGGAAGCGACGCTGCTCTCGAAGCCCTTTACGGCCGCGACCCTCGTCAAGACCGTCCGCGCCATCCTGGACGTCGCGCTTTCCACGACCCCCGTTTCGCGGGGATAATAACTTCCGCCTTCGGCCCTCAGCCTTCGGCCGTCGGCCAATGGTTTCTCAAGGAGATTTGGATGACCCGTTTATTGACAGCTCTTGCATTGGCGGCCATGGTGGCCACGCCGGCCTTCGCGCAGACCGGCAAACCGTCGCTGATGAATCCCGCCTCGCTCACCGAGAAGGCGCCGGCGATCTACAAGGTGAAGTTCGACATGAGCGCCGGTCCCGTGGAGATCACCGTGACCCGCGCGTGGGCGCCGCTTGGCGCCGACCGTTTCTACAACCTCGTCAAGAACGGCTTCTTCGACGGCGCCCGTTTCTTCCGCGTGGTGCCGAACTTCATGGTGCAGTTCGGCATCAACGGCGACCCCGCCATCCAGCGCAACTGGGCGAATGCCAACATCAAGGACGACCCGGCCGGGATGAAGAGCAACGTGCGCGGCACGATCACCTTCGCGAACCGCGGACCGAACACCCGCACGACGCAGGTGTTTATCAACTATCGCAACAACGCCAACCTCGACAAGACCTTCATGCCGTTCGGCGAAGTCACCTCGGGCATGGCGGCGGTCGACAAGATCAACGCCGAGTATCGCGAGGAGCCCGAGCAGGGACAGATCCAGGCGAACGGCAACAATTACCTCAACAAGTCGTTCCCCAAGCTCGATTACATCAAGAAGGCGACGATCGAGCCGGCGACGGCCCCCGCAGCCAAGAAGTAAGCGCCATGAAAAACATCCTGTTCGCGTCGGCGTTGATTGTTACGTTGTTCAACAGCGCCGGCGCCGGGCAGGTGCCGGTCCAGGATCGGCAGCCGGCGGGTTCGGCGTTGCGCCCCGCCGTGATGGGACCGACCGGTGGCGTCTCCACCGGTCATCCACTCACCACCGCCGCGGCGTTCAGCATCCTGCTGAAGGGCGGCAACGCGTTTGACGCCGGGGTCGCGTCGCTGATCGCCGGCGGCGTGCTCGAACAGGATCTCTACAGCCTCGGCGGCGAGGCGCTCGTCCTCGTCTATCCCAAGAAAGAGAACAAGGTCACCTCGATCGTCGGCCAGGGCTGGGCGCCGAAGGCCGTTGATGTGGATTGGTATGTCTCGCGCAAGAAGACGCTCGACGGCGCCGGTCTCGATCCCGCCGTCGTCCCCGGCGCGTTGCACGCGGCGCTGACCGTGCTCGAGAAGTGGGGCACGATGAGCTTTGAAGAAGTCGCGGCGCCGGGCATTGGTTACGCCGAGAACGGCTTCCCGATGCGCACCAGCACCGCGCAGGCGATTCAGCGCCAGCTGAAATTCTTCGACAGCTGGCCCGCCAACAAGAAGTTCTGGTTGAAGCCGGATGGCTCCCAATATAAGCCGGGCGAAACGATCAAGCTGCCGTCACTCGCGCGCACGCTGCATCGCATGGTCGATGCGGAACGCGCCGCAAAGGCGAAGGGCAGGAGCGCCGGGATCATTGCCGCGCGCGATCGTTTCTATAAAGGCGACATCGCCGCCGAGATGGTCGCGTTTCTGCAGAAGCACGGCGCGCCGTTTGACGCCAGCGACTTCGCCGAGTACTTCGCGCGCATCGAGGAACCTGCGAAGACGACCTATCGCGGCTACACGGTCTACAAGCACGGCTTCGGCAGCCAGGGGCCCGTGCTGCTGCAGGAACTCAACATCCTCGAGAATTTCGATTTGCACAAAATGGGCTACGGCAGTGCGGATTACCTCCACACCATCACCGAAGCGATGAAGCTGGCCTACGCGGATCGTGATTCGTTTTACGCCGACCCCGCCTTCGTGCAGGTACCCGCCGAAGGATTGCTGTCGAAGGCCTACGCCAAGGAGCGTGCGGCGCTGATCGATCCGAAACACGCGTCGACGTCGTTCATCGCCGGCGATCCACTGAAGTACGACTCCAAGGTCAAGCAGTGGACCTACTGGAAAGCGAACGTCGCGGGCGCCACGCCGCGCACGCGCAGCGGCGACGAAGAGAACACGCCGGAGGTGGTCAAGGACACCACCCACATGGCGGTGATCGACAAGGACGGCAACATCTTCGACGTGACGCCGAGCGGCGGGTGGGTGCCCGGGGCGGTGATCCTCGGCGACACTGGCATCGGCATGAGCGTGCGCGGCGAGCAGTTCTGGCTCGACAAGACGCACGCCAACCAGATCCGTCCGCGATCGCGTCCGCGCTACACCCTGACGCCGAGCCTGGTGTTCAAGGGCGACACGCCGATGATGGGCCTTGGCACGCCCGGCGGCGACAACCAGGATCAAACGATCCTGCAGGCGCTGCTGAGCATCGTGGACTTCTGGGATGAGTGGTACCCGAACCTGCATGGCGCGCTCGAGCGCCCGCGCGTGCAGACGATGCATTTCTACGGGTCGTTCTGGCCGCACACCGCCGGCTTCAACCAGTTGAACGTGGAAGCGACGATTCCCGATGCGGTCTACAACGAACTGAAGGCCCGCGGCCACGATGTCAGCCGGATTCGTGCGTTCGGGATGTCAGGCTGCGCGACGGCGGTGATGATCGATCCGGCGACCGGCAATCGATTTGCCGGCGCGGATCCGAGACGCGATTGTTACGCCATTGCTTACTAGGGTACGCACCTGCCGTTAGGCCGAGGCGGCGAGCACTCGCCGCCGAGGCATCTCTATATTTAAGGTCTTGATCTTGTAGTTCATGACGCGCGGGCTGATCTGCAGCAGCTCGGCCGCGTCCTTCTGCACCCAGTTCGCCATCTTCAGCGCTTCGGTGATGGCCTGGCGCTCGATGTCTTCGAGCGCGATGCCGGTCGGCGGAATCTTCACCACGCTCTGCGAGTCCTTGCCTGAGCCGGAGGGTGCGAAATCGCCAAGCCGCAAGTCACTCGAGGTGATCACCGATGTTTCGGCGAGCAGCGCCGCGCGCTCGATGGCGTTTTCCAGCTCGCGGATGTTGCCCGGCCAGTTGTAGCGCACCAGCAGCTTCTGCGCGTCGTTGTCGAGGCCGTCGAGCCGCTTCTTCAATTCGCTGCCGAAGCGGCGGATGAAGTGCATCGCCAACGGCAGGATGTCGTCCTTGCGTTCACGCAGCGGCGGGGTCTCCACCGAGACGACGTTGAGGCGGTAGTAGAGGTCTTCACGGAATTGTCCGGCCGCGACCATCGCCGACAGGTCGCGGTTGGTCGCGGCGATCAGCCGCACGTCGACGCGGATCGTGCGGGTGCCGCCGAGGCGTTCGAACTCGTGTTCCTGCAGCACGCGAAGGATCTTCGCCTGCGTGCTTGCGCTCATGTCGCCGATTTCGTCGAGGAACAGCGTGCCGCCGTCGGCCTGCTCGAAGCGGCCGATGCGCTGGCGGTCGGCGCCGGTGAAGGCGCCCTTCTCGTGGCCGAACAGTTCCGACTCGAGCAGGTTTTCCTGCAGCGCGGCGCAATTCACCTTGACGAAGTTACGGGCCGAGCGCAGCGAGTTGTGGTGGATTGCGCCGGCGATCAGTTCCTTGCCGGTGCCGGTTTCGCCGCGGATCAAGACGGTGGAGTTGCTCTTCGCGACCTTGCGCACGACGCCGAGCACGCGGCCGAGCGACTCGCTGCCGCCGACGATCTTGTCGAAGTCGTAGTTTTCCTGGCGCTCGTTGCGGAGGTAATCAAGCTCGTTTCGCAGGCGCTTCAACTCGAGCGCTTTCTCGACCTTGACTTCCATCTCCTCGAGCTCGAACGGCTTCTGCACGTAGTCGAACGCGCCGTGCTTCATCGCCTCGACCGCCGTGGTCACCGACCCGAACGCCGTCATCAGGATCACCGACGCGGTGGGATGCAGCGTCTTGGTCGTGCGCAGCACGTCGAGGCCGTCGGAGCCGCCCATCTTCAGGTCGCTGACGACGACGTCGAAGTAGCCTTCGTGGAGGCGCTCGAGCGCGGCGTTGCCGTTACCCGCCTCTTCGACCTCGTGTCCGGCCGTGGTCAGCGACAGCGCCAGCCCGCGCCGAAGAGCATCGTGATCGTCCGCTACGAGTATGCGAGCCATGTCTTGTGTCCTCTATCCCTGTCGGCCCGTTGGCCTGTTGGCCTGTTGGCCCGTCTTGTGCGGTTCCACCGGCAGCGTGACGCGGAATTTCGTGCCGCGGCCGTCGGCGGTCGTCATGTCGATGCGACCTTCATGCGCGTCCACGATCTTGCGAACGATGGCGAGGCCGAGGCCCGACCCCTGGGCCTTGGTCGTGAAGAACGGGTTGAAGATCTTTTCGGCGACATCCGCCGCCATGCCCGGGCCATCGTCCGTGACATCGACGACGACCGTGGGCACCGGCTGGTGCCCATCGGGCAACAAGGCGCCGTCCGCCGCGGTGGTCGCCATCCGCGCCGCGATCTGGATATGGCCGCGGCCTTCGAGCGCCTCGTAGGCGTTGATCAGCAGGTTGCAGAACACTTGCGTGAGTTGATGTTGATCGGCGCCGACCAGGGGAAGCTCGGCAGGCACCGTGGTATCGACGAGGATGCTGCCGCGATCGACCTTGCCGTCCGCCAGTGACACGGCGCTGCTGATCGCGTCGGCAACCGACGTGCGATCGACCTGCAGCCGGACCGGCCGCACGAACGCCAGCACTTCCTGGACGATCGCGTTCGCCATCTTCGCTTCGCTGATGATGTCCTTGACCAGCGCTTGCGCGTCGGCGTTGTCCGGCACCTTGCGGCGCAGCAGGCCGGCGAGCACCTCGATGCCGGCCAGCGGGTTCTTGATCTCGTGCGCCATCACCGCCGCCATCTCGCCGACGGCGGCCAGGCGATCGCGCAGACGCTCGCGTTCTTCCATCTGCTCGACGTGCGTCAGGTCCTTGAAGAACAGCGCGGCGCCGACCGCCTCGCCCTGGTCGTCGCGAATCAGCGACAGCGTGTAGCCGATGACGGTGTCGGTCGACTTGAGCCGCAGCTCGGCGCGGTTGGGGAGGGCTTGCAGTTCGAAGGCGCCGCCGAGCACGCGCACGATATCGGAATGCTCGTGCAGCACGTCGGCGTAAGCGAGGCCGATAACATCACTGGCCGGCAGGTGGAACAGGCGACGCGCTTCGTCGTTGAGCAGGACGATGCCGCCATCGCGATCGATGGCGAGCACGCCGTTGCGCATGTTCCCCACCATGTGGCGGAAGAACACGTCCTCGTGCCGCGATGACTTTCCCACACGCTTGGCCATCAACATGTTGCCGAGGCGGGTTGAGCAAAGCCCATGCCCCTTACGGCGACAACGACTTAACGCTCTAAGTCGTTGCGATTACAGAATTTGGATTATGCCCTAGAGAGAGGGCTGATGACGAAAATGTAATCGAACTACTGATTCCGTATGTCGGCGTACTGTTCAGCTTCGCTCTGAAGCATCTCCCACTGCCCCAGGAGCTCGCCGACTTCCCACATCAGGGCCTGATGCTGCGCCAGCACTGGCTTCGACTTTTCATGGTCGTTGTAGAAGTCCGCTGCCGACATCGTCTGCTCGACGTCCTTGATTGCCTTTTCGCGATCGGCAATGCGTGCTTCGAGTTCGGTGATGCGATTCTTGAGCGCCTTGAACGCGCGCTCACGCTTGCTCTTCTCGGCATTCGCCTGCTTGCGTTCAGCGTACGACGGCTCGGGTTGGGACTTGGGGCTTGGGACCTGGGGCTTGGGGCCCGGGGCGTGAGGCTTGGGAGCTTTAGTAGGTCGCACGACCGGGACTTCCTTTTGCTGTTTGCTCCACAGGAAGCTCTCGTACGAGCCCGGATAGAGCGTCGCTTTCCCGTCACCCACTTCGATGATCTTGGTCGCGAGCCGCTCGACGAAATAGCGATCGTGCGAGACGAAGATCAGCGTGCCGCCGTAGTCGGCGAGCGCATCGAGCAGCACTTCCTTCGAGTCGATGTCGAGGTGATTGGTCGGTTCGTCGAGCAGCAGCGTGTTGGACGGCCGCAGCAGCATGCGCGCCACCGCGAGACGGGTCCGCTCGCCGCCCGACAACACCCCGGCCTTCTTGTAGACATCGTCGCCCGAGAACAGGAATCCACCGAGGATGTTCCGGATCGCCGGCACCATGTGATGCGGCGATCCATCCGACAGCGTGTCGTGCACGGTGAGCGCGGGATCGAGGCGCGTCGCTTCGTCCTGCGCGAAGTACTGCATGACGACCTGGTGGCCTTCGGTGCGCGTGCCGCTGTCCGGCGATTCTTCGCCGGACAGGATCCGCATCAACGTCGACTTGCCGGCGCCGTTGTGGCCGACCAGCGCGATGCGATCGCCGCGCTCGACGTGCAGGTTCACGTCCGCCAGGACGACCTTGGCGCCGTACGCCTTGCGCACGTGCTGCAGTTCCTGCACCATGCGGCCGCTCTTCACCGCCGCGGGGAACTGGAAGTGAATGCGCTTGCGCTCCGGCGGCACCTCGAGGCGCTCGACCTTGTCGAGCATCTTGATGCGGCTCTGCACCTGCGCCGCCTTCGTCGCCTGGTAACGGAAGCGATTGATGAATTCCTCGACGCGTTGAATTTCCTCGTCCTGGCGCCGCTTCGCTTCGCGCAGGCGCTCGAGGTTGGCTTCGCGCTGCTCGAGGTATTTCGTGTAGTTGGTGTGGTACTCGGTGATCTTGCGCAGCGTCAGGTCGGCGATGTGGGTCACGACCGCGTCGAGGAAGTAGCGGTCGTGCGACACGAGGATCACGGAGTGCGGGTAGGCGACCAGGTACTCTTCGAGCCAGTTACGAGCTTCGAGATCGAGATGGTTGGTCGGTTCGTCGAGCAGCAGCAGATCGGGTTCGCTCAGCAGCAGCTTGGCGAGCGCCAGCCGCATCTGCCACCCGCCGGAGAGGTGATCGCTCAACTGATCCTGGACGTCGGGTTCAAAGCCGAGACCGCGCAGGACCGTCGCGACCTTCAGCTCGATCTGGTAGCCGTCCGAGAGGCGAAAGCGATCCTGCACTTCGCTGTAGCGCGCGAGGATCGCATCATGGTCGGCTTCGCTCAGCGTCGCATCGCCCAGCCGCGCTTCGAGATCGTGCATCTCGGCCTTGAGATCGAGCAGCGGCTTGAGCGCGAGGCTCGCCTCGTCCTTGACCGTGCGCCCGGTGTGGACCAGGCCGTCCTGGGGCAGGTACCCGAGCGTGAGCGCGTTGGGCTTCTGGATGACGCCGGCATCCGGTTCGTCGAACCCGGCGAGCATCTTGAGGAGCGTGGTCTTGCCGGCGCCATTCGGTCCGCACAGGCCGACGCGATCGCGATCGCCGACCTGCCAGGTGACGTGCTCGAGGAGGGTCTTCTCGCCGAAGGCTTTTGTGACGTCCTGAAGTTGAAGCATGAAGGTCCTAGGGTCTGAGAGTCCTAGGGTCTTAGAAGAAATCTTAGGACCCTAAGCCCTTAGGACCCTAAGACGACGCCGTGATTATTCTCCGAGGGCCCGTGCCGCAGCCGCAAGGACTTGAGGCACGCGAAATGGCTTGGTCAGGTATCCAGCCACGCCCAGATTCACCGCTTCGATCGCGCTCGATTCGGTGGAGAAGCCGGTGATGATGATGACCGGCAGATCCGTTTTCAGCCGCTTGGCCTCGCGGATCAGCGTCAGCCCATCCATGCCCGGCATTTTCAGGTCGGCAATCAGCAGGTCGTAGTTGCCGAGACGCAGGCGCTCGAGCGCGGCGCGCCCGTCCGGCGCGGTATCCACGTCGTATTCGGCCAGCGCCAGGGTCTTCTGGAGCAATTCGCGGATGCTCGACTCGTCGTCCACGACCAGCACGCGGCTGCGCCCGTCGCGCGCTTGCGGACGGTCGGCCACGGCGGTCGACGGCGCCCGTTCCCCGCGGGGACGCTGCGTGTCGAGCCAGGCGTCGATGTCGCGTTTGCGGAACCGCCATTGCCGCCCGACGCGGACGGCCGGAATCTTCCCGGCCTTAATCAGCCGGTAGACCGTGCGAAGGTTGACCTGGAGATACTCCAGGACTTCTTCTGTCGTGAGGAAGATTTCGTCGTTTGGAAAGTTCACGCCCACTAAGTGTCTCTGAAATCGGTATCTTACCCTATCAGCTTGTTTGCCGCGCCGAAGCCTTGGCAAGGCGCCGACTTTCAGGGCGGGGCCGGAGTCTTAGAGAATAGCGTGAACGTTTCGCGAAACTGATCGCATGGTAGCGACCGACGAAGAGCTCGTCGCCAGGTCCATGGATGGCGATGCCGATAGCTTCAACCAGCTCGTTTTACGCTGGGAACGGCCGATCTATGCCCTGGCGTACCGCGTCATTGGTCGCGACGAGGACGCGCGGGACGTCGCCCAGGAAACCTTCCTCCGGGCCTTCCGGGCGCTACCGGGATTCAAGGGCCAGGCGAAATTCTCCTCCTGGCTCTACAGAATTGCGCTGAATCTCTGCCGGGACTGGATCCGGCGCAAAAAGCGCACGCCGGTCGTCGACATGCCCGAGGGCGTCGACGTCATCGAACTCGCCGCCGACCAGGGCCCGGTCGAATCGATCGAGGACCTGGTCGCGCGACAGGAAATGAGCCGCATCGTCGCCGACGGCATGAAGCTGCTGCCGGACGAGCAACGCACGGCGATCGTGTTGAAGGAGTACCACGGACTGACGTTCCAGGAAATCGCCGACTTGCAAGGCTGCCCGCTGAGCACGGTGAAGACGCGGTTGTACCAGGGCCTCACGGTCCTGCGGCGTCACCTGGAAAGCCAGGGAATGACCAAGTACGAGGGTGGAAGCTAATCATGAGCATGCAGTTCACGTGTGACGACAAGGCAACCCTGATCGCCTATCTCTATGGCGAGGTGGATCCGGCCGAGCGCAAAGCCGTCGACCATCACCTCGCCACTTGCAGCGCCTGCGCGGCGGAAGTGACGGCGCTCGGCGGCGTGCGATCGGAGATGGGCCTGTGGCTGCCCCCCGAAGTGGAACTGGATTTCGCCATCGTCAAGAAATCTGCGGTGCCGCCGTCGAACGTGTTGCGCCCCGCGGCGTGGTGGACCACGGTCCCGGCGTGGGCGCAGGCCGCGGCCGCGGTCCTGGTGCTCGCCGCGGGCGCGGCGATCGCCAATGTGCAGGTGAAGTCGGACCCGCAAGGCTTCGTGGTCACGACTGGCTGGATGGCGCCGCCGCCCGCGCCAGCCCTGGGCGAGCCGTTCGACGGCAAAGCCGTTGAACAGCGAGTCGAACGGGCGCTCGTCGCGCTCGAACAGCAGTTGCGCAGCGAGATCAAGTCGACGCGCGAGCCGGATACGCGCGTCGTGTCGCGTGGCTCGGCGGACGAAGCCACGGTCCGCCGCGTGCAGCAGTTGATCAGCGAATCCGAACAGCGTCACAAGCAGGAGCTGGCGATGCGGTTTGTCGAGTTCACCCGCGACATGACGCTGCAGCGCCGCGCCGACCTGATGAAGATCAGCCAGGGATTCGATGAATACAACGGCCAGTTATTGCGTCAGCGCCAGATGTTGAACAACGTCATTCGCGTGTCGGCCACGCCGCAACAGTAGTCAGGAGCGAAGAGTCAGAGCCATGAAGAAGCAGATCACCACGTCGATTGTTCTTGCCGCGCTTGCGGTGGCAGCCCCGGTCGCGGCGCAGGATGCGCCGGCGACGGTGCCGGTCCAGATCGCAGCGGTACCAGCGCAGGCGACGGCCCCCAAGCCCGTCAATCTCGACGAGATGCGCCATCACATTTACGTGATGGAAGGGGCGCTCGCGAGGGCCGTGGATTTCGGCGCCAAGCAGTTGAACCGCGAGATCCTCGCGGTCATGCCCGGGACCTTCATGCTCGAAGGCGAGGCGCGCGCGCGCGGCGTGCACCTCGATGGCTACGGCGTGTTCTTCGACGTGCGCGTGCCGATGATGCGCCAGAGCATGATGTGGAGCCTGCGCATGATGATGGACCAGGACGACGCGGCCAACCAGGCGGCGATCAACGAGCTGCGGCGATCGATGCAGGGCGTGACCGATCCCGCCACCCGCGCGTCGATGGAGAAGGCCGTGCGCCAGCTCGAAGCCAAGTCCGGTGTCCTGGCCCGCAAGCAGGTGGCGCCGGGCGTGGTGCTGCCCGACCCGTCCTCACCGGCGGTCGGCGCCGCCACCGCCGCGGGCCTCTCCGTGCCGCGACCCGCCGCGATGCCGCCCTCCGACAGCATTTGGGCGAAGGACCCGAATCGCGCCTATACCGAAGCCGTGACGCGGGCCCTCGTCGACGCGATGATCGACTACAGCACCCCGATGGCCATCGGCCCCGACCAGTGGTTGACGGTCGCCGCGCGCGACGATGAAGGCCGCGATTCGCTCGCGCCCCAGGACCCACTGGAAGAGGTCGTGACGATGATTTACCGCATCAAGGGCAGCGATTTACAGGCCTATCGCGCCGGCAAGATTGATCGTGATGAAGTGCGGAAACGCGTGCAGGTGACCCAGTTCTAACCGATCTGCAATCGGCCATCTGACATCCAAATTGTTGAAAACGGTGTCATAGAATATTGATATGGCACCCTTGTCCCTGCGCCCGGCCGTCTGCAGCGCCATCCTGTTCGCTGCGCTGTTCTCCGTCAGCTGCGGCTCGTCCGTGGACGCGGTCGCCTCGCTCGAACCGATCGACGTCGTTACCGGGTGGTTCGACGACGGCATCATCCAGGGCGGGAAGAACAAGCTCGTGCCGAGCGTCAGCCTCAAGCTGCGCAACAAATCCAACCAGGAACTGAAGTCGATCCAGATCAACGCGATCTTCCGCCGTGTCGGCGAGAAGGAAATGTGGGGCGAGTATTTCGGGTGGGCGATTCCGCGCACCGAGCCGCTCGCCGCGGGCGCCGAGACCAAGTTGCTGGTGATGCACTCCACGCTCGGCTACACCGGCGATCAACCGCGCATGCAGATGCTGCAGAACCGCGAGTTCGTCGACGCCAAGGTGGAGATCTATTTGAAGCAGGGATCGAAGGTGCTCGCCAAGCTCGCCGAGTACCCGATTCAGAGACAGTTGATCACCCGTTCGACGGCTGAAACAAAGACCCCCTAGGCACTCGTACGCACCGTACGCACTCGTACGCACCCGTACGCACCCGTACGCACCTATAATCCGGGTCGATGACACCTTCGACCCTCGAACGCCGACTTGGTCCGCTTGATGCGGCGGCGATCATCGTTTCCAACGTCATTGGCGGCGGCATCCTGTTTACGCCACCCCAGGTGGCCGCGATGGTGCCGAGCCCCATGTGGTTCCTGGCCACGTGGCTGGCTGGTGGCGCGCTCGCGTTCGCCGGTGCGATGGCCTACGCCGAACTGGCCGCGCTGCGGCCGCGCGCGGGTGGCGAGTATGTCTACCTCGATGCGGCGTACGGCCGCATCGCCGCGTTCCTGACCGGATGGACGTCCTTCATCGCCGGGTTCTCCGGCGCGATGGCCGCGAGCGCCGTCGTCGTCACCTTCTATATCGATCGCTTTGCACCGGGCGCCGCGAATTCGACCCCGTTCTTCGTCGTCCCGCTGCCATACGTGCCGCTGAGCATTTCGCCGCAGACGATCGTCGCCGTGGCGGCGATCTGGCTGCTCGCCGCCGTGCACGTTCGCGGTGTCGGGCCCGGCCGCTTGCTGCAGAACATCCTCGCCGTCCTCAAGGTGACGGCGCTGTTGATGTTCATTGCGCTCGGTTTCTCGTTCGGCACCGGCGCCGGCGCGAACTTGTCGCAGGCGGCGGCGTCGGTGGCCCCGGGCAACTGGCTGTTCGCGTTGATCCCCGTGATGTTCACCTACTCGGGATGGAACGCCGCGGCCTACGTCGCGGAAGAGATCCGCGATCCGGGACGCAACGTGCCCAGGTCGCTGGCGATTGGCACCGTCGCGGTGATCGTGATCTACCTGTTGTTGAACGTGCTGTATCTCTACGTCTTTTCGGTCGGCGAGCTGGCGGCGGTGAAGGGCAGCGTGTTGGACGTGGTGGCCGAACGGCTGCTGGGCGGCACGGCCGGCAACATCATGGGGATCGTGTCGATTGTGAGCTTGATGGCCAGCATCAGCGCGATGACGTTTGCCGGGCCGCGCGTCTATTACGCGATGGCGCGCGACGGGGTCTTCTTTGCATCAGCCGCCAACGTGCACCCCACCTACAAGACGCCCGCCGTGGCGATCGTCGCTCAGGCGATCTGGGCGACGCTGCTGGTGTTGTCGGGCAGCGCCGACACGCTGACGACTTATACGGGATTTGCGGTGGTGTTGTTTGCGGGCGTCGCGGTCAGCGCGCTGTTCGTGCTGCGGGTGCGCGAGCCGAATGCCGAGCGGCCGTTCAAGGCGTTGGGCTATCCGATCGCCCCGGCGATCTTCACGATCGCGAGTTTCCTGATCCTGTCGAATGCGCTTTACACCGACCTGGTGAAGCCGGTGATGAATGACACCGCCTTCGGTCCTTCGGCAGCGGGGTTGCTGGTGATCGCCCTCGGCTTGCCGCTGTACTTCTTCTTTTCGAGGAAGAACTCCTAGAACCCTCGGGCCCGGTTCCAATCGTTCCTGTTGTTCCAGGGGTTCCAAAGGCTTCGTTCTGCCGGAGTTCCAACGGTTCGAATAGAACCCTGGTACTGCAGCAGAACAATGCCTCTGGAACTCTGGAACCCATTGGAACCCGTGGAACCGCAGAGGTCTGGTTACGGCCTCGGCCTCAGGTCCTCGTTCAGCGTGATCGTCTTGCCCGCCTGCACGTGGACGTCGAGCTCGAGGTCGGCGAAGCCGGGCATGTGAATCTCGAGCTTGTGGCCGCCTTGTTCCAGCCGCAATGACTGGAACGTGCCGTCGAAGTCATCGACCAGCCCCGCGTAGTAGCCGTCGACGAACACCTGCGCATCGCGCGGCCTGATCCGCAGTCGAATGCCGCCGATGTCGTAGCCGGAGGCCTGCCACGGTGAGTACGTGCCCGGCCCCGCGTAACCGTACCCATTCCCGTACGCGTAGTTGCCGTACACGGGATAGGGCGAGAAGCCAGGCCCGTAGTAGCCGAAGTTCGAGAACCCGATCGCGCCATAAAACGCCGACCACGGAGCGTAATACCTCGGCCGGTAATACGACGGACCGAAGTTCACGTTGATGCTGGGCCGGTTGCGCGTGATGATGATCGGCCCGTGATTGCGATCGCGATCGCGATCACGATTTTGTGCGCGATTCCGATCGCGGTCCTGATCTCGATTCCGATCCGCTTCTCGATTCCGATCCGCTTCTCGGTTGCGATCTGCTTCTCGGTTTCGATCTTGCTCGCGATTGCGCTCGCGCTCGCGATACCCGCGAGACGGCTCACTGCCATCGCGGGGCACCGCCGTGCGGGTGGTTTCGCCGCGCTTGCGGCCTTGCTGATCGTCTGTCGTTGGGCTTGCGGTGGCCGGTAATCCCAGACAGATCGCCGCGATCAGGGGAATCGCAACGACACGTAACGTCATACGTGCTCCTCTTGACGCGCTGGCAACGCGGCGTAGGCACTTTCACGATACCTTGCGGCGCATCTCCGCGCAAGGCTGCCGGTATGCCGCGTTGCCAGCGCGCGCTGGGCTCTTTCTCTTGGCCCCGCCTCCGGCGGGGCATAGACTACAAGGATGGATTCGACCTTCCACGCGACCACGATCCTGGCGGTGCGCCGGGACGATCGCGCGGTGTTGGCCGGCGACGGGCAAGTGACGCTGGGCAACACCGTCGTCAAGTCGGGTGCCAAGAAGATCCGGCGCTTGTATAACGACAACATCCTGGCCGGCTTCGCGGGATCGGCGGCGGATTCGTTCGCGCTGTTCGCGCGGTTCGAAGCGAAGCTGGAACAGTATCGCGGCAACCTCGAACGCTCCGCCGTGGAGCTCGCCAAGGACTGGCGCACCGATCGCGCGCTGCGCCGGCTCGAGGCCATGCTGATTGTCCTCGACAAGAAATCGATGTTCCTGCTGTCGGGCACCGGCGACCTGATCGAGCCGGATGAGGGCATCATCGGCATCGGATCGGGCGGCGCGTTTGCGCAGTCAGCGGCGAAGGCGTTATCGCGTCACACGACGCTGGCGCCCCGCGAGATCGCGCAGCACGCGATGATCATCGCGTCCGAGATCTGCATCTACACCAACGCCAACCTGACGATCGAAGAGTTGTGATGATTACGCTTCCCGAACGCACCACCACCGGGATCGATTCCCTGACGCCGCGGGAAATCGTCGCCGAGCTCGACAAGTACGTCGTCGGACAGGGCAAGGCGAAGCGCGCCGTGGCGATTGCGCTGCGCAATCGCATGCGCCGGCAGAAGCTGCCGCCGGACCTGGCCGAAGACGTCGCGCCGAAGAACATCCTGATGATCGGGCCGACCGGCGTCGGCAAGACCGAAATCGCCCGGCGCCTCGCGAAGCTCGCGCATTCGCCGTTCATCAAGGTGGAGGCGTCGAAGTTCACCGAGGTCGGCTACGTGGGCCGCGACGTCGAGTCGATGGTCCGCGACCTGGTCGAGCTCGCCGTCAACATGGTCCGCGACGAGCGCATCGAGGAAGTGCGCGCCAAGGCGGAACTCAACACCGAGGAACGCCTGCTCGACCTGCTGTTGCCGCCGCGGCCGGCGGCGCCGGACGAAGATCCCGGGCGGATTCGCGACGAGATGGGCGGCACGCGGCAGCGGATGCGCGAACAGCTGCGCGACGGCAAGCTGGACGATCGCATGGTCGACGTCGACGTCCAGGAAAAATCATTCCCGTCGATCGAGCTGATCACGGGTTCGTCGATGGAGGAAGTCGGCGTCAACCTGCGCGACATGATGCCGGGCCTCTTCCAGGGCCGCTCGAAGCGCCGCCGCGTCACGATCGCGGAAGCGCGTGAGCGACTGAGCGGCGAAGAAGAGCAGAAGCTGATCGACATGGACGCGGTCTCGGCCGCCGCCGTCGAGCGCGTCGAGCAGGCGGGCATCATCTTCGTCGATGAGATCGACAAGATCGCCGGGCGAGAGGGCAGTCACGGCCCCGAGGTGAGCCGCGAGGGCGTGCAGCGCGACATCCTGCCGATCGTCGAGGGCACGACCGTCAATACCAAGCACGGCATGGTGCGGACCGATCACATCCTGTTCATTGCGGCCGGCGCCTTTCATGTCTCGAAGCCGTCGGACCTGATTCCCGAATTACAGGGGCGCTTTCCGATCCGCGTCGAGCTCGAGGCGCTCGGCCAGGCCGAGTTCGTGCGCATCCTCACCGAGCCGCGCAGCGCCTTGATCAAGCAATACATCGCGTTGATGGCGACCGAGGGCGTCGACCTGCAGTTTTCGGATGACGGCGTGGCGACGATCGCGGAATATGCCGCCGTCGTCAACGAACGGACCGAGAATATCGGCGCGCGACGGCTGCATACCGTGATGGAACGGCTGCTCGATGAAGTGTCCTTCGAAGCGCCGAACCTGCAGGAGAAAACCATCGTCATCGACGCGCCGTACGTGCGCCGCATGCTGGCGGACATCGTGAAGAACGAAGATCTGTCGCGCTACATTCTCTGATGAGCCCTTCGACTCGCCACGCCGCGCCGACGGCGCGCCGTGGCTCGCTCAGTTCCTTCGGGTGGGTCGTGATGCTGGCCGTGGTGTGTGCCGGCGTGGCCTGCGGGAAGAAAGGCCCGCCGCTGGCGCCGTTCGTGCGCGTCCCGGCGCTCGTCACCACCGTGACCCCGCAACGATTTGGCGGCGACGTGTATTTGTCGTTCACCGTCCCCGAGGCCAACGTCGACGGCCAGAAGCCCGCGGACATCGAATCGGTGGAGGTCTACGCCGTCACGGCCGATCGACCGCCGACGACGGAGAAGCAGCGCGAACTCGCCACGTTGGTGGCGACGCTGCCGGTGAGACCGATCCTGCCCGATGTGCCGGCGCCGGCGAACGGCTCGGCGCCGCCGGTCGTTCCTCCTCCGCCCGGTGTCGATCGCGGCGCCGCGGTCGCCGCGCGCGACACGCTGACGGCGGACGCACGCGTGCCCATCGAGCTGCCGCTCGACAAGCCGGTCGCGACGGTGGTGGCGCCGGTTCTCGACACGCCGGAGATCTTTGGCCCGTTGGTGGCGCCGTTGCCCACGCAGTTGCCGCGGCGGCATTACTTCGTGCTGTCGAAGAGTCCGCGCGGACGAAAGAGCGTTCCGTCGACGCCGGTGTCAGTGCCGCTCGAGAGCGGCGCCTCTGCGCCAGGTCAACCGGTCGTGACGCACACCGCGACTGACCTCACCATCACCTGGACTCCCTCTCCGGATGCGCGCGCCGCCACTTTCTTCGTTCCGCCGACCGTCAAGCCGGTCGCCGGCGCCAACGCCACGCCGGCCAACGTCACGCCGAAAGCGCCGCCGCCACTGCCGCCACTGCCGGCGAAATCGCTTGGCTTCAACTCCGAAGCGACGATGTATCACCTCTACGATGTGACGCCGCCACCGGCCGACGCGCCGTCGGACCCGTACGCGATCAAGCTGCCCGCACCGATCACGCCGGCGCCGATCGCCGACACCGAGTGGCCGATCAAGGGCGTGGCGTTCGGCGTCGAGCGCTGCTTCGAAGTGCGGCCCGTCGACAAGGTCTTTGGCGCCACCGTGATCGGTCCGCCGTCCCCGCGCACCTGCATCACGCCGAAGGACACCTTCCCGCCGGTCGCGCCGAAGAACCTGGCGGCGATCGCCGGTTCGGGCGTCATCAACCTGATCTGGGACGGCAACACCGAGAGCGATCTAGCCGGCTACATCGTGTTGCGCGGCGAAGCCCCAGGTGACACACTTCAGGCGATTACGCCCGAGCCGGTGACCGTGACCTCCTATCGCGACGACAGCGTCAAGGCCGGGACCCGCTATGTGTATGTGGTCGTCGCCGTCGATCGCGCCGTGCCGCAAAACGTCAGTCCGCAATCAAATCGCGCGGAAGAAACCGCGCGGCAGTAGATCAGGGATCAGGGAATAGGGATCAGGGATCAGGGATCAGGCATGGATCGCATTTATAAGATTCGACAGGGCTCGGAAGGCCGTTACGCGGTGGAACGCGACGGGAAGATGTTCTGGATGACGGGCGACGTGTTTGGCAGCTACGGCATCGGCGAGCCGGTGCCGGCTGCGACCCCGCCGCTGCCGCTGCTGGCGCCGGTCACGCCGTCGATCGTCGTCTGCATCGGCCTGAACTACAAGGACCACGCGGCCGAGATGAACAAGAAACTGCCCGCGGAACCGCTGGTGTTCCTGAAGCCGCAGAGCGCGGTGATCGGTCCCGAGGACGACATTCGATTGCCGTCGTGGGCCGGCCGCATCGAGCACGAGGCCGAGATGGCGGTGGTGATCAAGCAGCGCGCGTCGAACGTCAAGGCCGCGGATGCGATGAGTTATGTGCTCGGCATCACGTGCCTCAACGACGTGACGGCGCGCGAGCTGCAGGCCAAGGACGTGCAATATTCCCGCGCCAAGGGCTTCGATACCTTCTGCCCGATCGGTCCGTGCATCGCGGTGGGTCTCGATCCGTCCGAACTCGGCGTCGAGGGATGGGTCAACGGCGAGCGCCGCCACAACTCGAACACTCGGGAACTGATCTTTCCGGTGCCGTACCTGATCGAACACGTTACGCGCTTCATGACGCTGAGTCCCGGCGACGTGATCACCACGGGCACGCCGTCGGGCGTCGGCCCGCTCACCCCCGGCGACCGCATGATGGTGAAGGTCGAAGGCGTCGGCACCCTGTCGAACCCGTGCATCGCCGGCTGATGGATCCCCTCGATCGCCTGAAAGATCGCGAACGCCTCGCCGAGCTGGGCGGCGGCGAAGAGCGGCTGAAGAAACAGCACGCGCAAGGGAAGTTGACCGCGCGCGAGCGGATGACGCGGTTGTTCGATCCCGGCACCTTCGAAGAAGTCGACAAGCTGGTGACGCACCGCTGTGTGGATTTCGGGATGGAGGAGCAGATCATTCCGGGCGACGGCGTGGTCAGCGGCCACGGCCGGATCCACGGCCGGGTGGTCTACGCCTTCGCGCAGGACTTCACGGTGTTCGGCGGTTCACTCTCTGAAACCAACGCCATCAAGATCTGCAAGGTCATGGACATGGCGATGCGCAACGGCGCGCCGATCGTCGGCCTGAACGACTCCGGCGGCGCGCGCATCCAGGAAGGCGTCGTCTCGCTCGGCGGCTATTCCGATATCTTCCTGCGCAACACCCTCGCGTCCGGCGTGGTGCCGCAGATCTCCGCGATCATGGGGCCGTGCGCCGGCGGCGCGGTTTATTCGCCGGCGATCACCGACTTCATCGTGATGGTGAAGCAGACGAGCTACATGTTCGTGACCGGTCCGGATGTCATCAAGACCGTGACCCACGAGGACGTCACCAAGGAAGATCTTGGCGGCGCGATGACGCACAACGAAAAGAGCGGCGTCGCCCACTTCGCGGTGGAAGACGATGCCGAATGCATCGCGATGATTCGCGAGCTGTTGTCGTTCATGCCCGACAACAACCTTGACGATCCGCCGCGTAAGCCGACCGACGATCCGCTCGATCGGGAGGATGACGCGCTCGACACGCTCGTGCCGGCGTCGCCGAACCAGCCCTACGACATGCTGGACCTGATCCACACGATTGCGGACGAGGGGTATTTCCTCGAGGTGCACCAGCATTACGCGCGCAACATGCTGGTGGGCTTTGCGCGACTGGGCGGCCGGCCCGTCGGCATTGTCGCCAACCAACCCGCCTACCTCGCGGGCACGCTCGACATCAACGCCTCGGTGAAGGGGGCGCGGTTCGTGCGTTTCTGCGACGCGTTCAACATCCCGCTGATTACCTTCGAGGATGTCCCGGGCTTCCTGCCGGGCACGGTGCAGGAATACGGCGGCATCATCCGTCACGGCGCCAAGCTGCTCTATGCGTTTGCGGAAGCGACGGTGCCGAAGATCACCGTGATCACCCGGAAGGCCTACGGCGGGGCGTACTGCGTGATGGCGAGCAAGCACATTCGCACCGACTTCAACTACGCCTGGCCGAGCGCGGAAATCGCCGTCATGGGCGCGGAAGGCGCGGTCAACATCCTCTACAAGCGCGACATCGAGAAGGCGCCGGATCCGGCGGCGATGCGCGCGCAGAAGATCGCCGAGTTCCGCGAACGCTTCGCCAGCCCCTACGTGGCCGCGGAGCGCGGTTACATCGATGAAGTGATTCTGCCGCGCATGACCCGTGCGAAACTGGTGCAGGCGCTCGCCACGCTCGATCACAAACGCGACAAGAATCCGCCGAAGAAACATGGCAACATTCCGCTGTAGTGATCATGACTGACAGAAATACGTTCGCCGTCAAGACGGCAAAGCTCATGGTGATGCTGCTCTTCAGCCTCGCGTGCATCTCGCGCGAGGGATCGCCGGAGGCCGCGTCGGCGGCCGCTGAAGAAGCGAAGATCCAGAAGATTCAGATCGAGCACGTGACGCCGCACCCCGATTTCGTCGGCAAGCTCCCGTCCGTGCTCGAATGGACCGCTGCGGCCGGAGTCGATCGCTATTCGGTGAGCGTCGAGAACGAGATTGAACTTCCGGTGTTCGACCAGGAGGGCATCACGTCGACGTCGATTCCGTGGCCGAAGGACATCAAGATCGAGCCCGGCACCTACTTCTGGCGCGTGGTCGGATGGAAGGGCGATCGCAGCATCGCGGACTCCGGTCGGGCCGCATTCGTGGTCCGCGAATAACGAACTGTCGGGATTCTGGACAGTCCGCTAGTTCTTTAGATCCAAGCAGTTCCGGCTATTGACCGGCTCCGGATTGCACGTCTGTGCAATTACAGCACACAACTCTTTCTGGCAGAGTCACTTACGCCCTCTATTGCCCTTGACGCAATTGGAGGGATCAGCAATACTTTGCATGACTCTATATGACAGTTTGACCCTGCGTGATCGCTTGCACGGTCAATTTTGAAAGACGGTTTACGTTTTCGTCCCTCGCTACTGGAACAGGCTGATGCGATTGGCTCCCCTCTCCTTCGTTCGTCGGCGTGCTCGGCTGTTGTTTGCGACGCTCGCAGTGATTGCGATTGCCGCGGGCACGGCCCTCGCGCAATTCGGTACGTTCAACCCTGCATTCGATGGCGAGCTGTGGGGTGTGCGACACGAGTTAACGCCCGGGAGTGACGCGACGCCGTCCGGCGTCGCCTTCGTCAATGGCACGCTGTTCGTCGGCGATTCGACGAACAACACCGTGATTGCTTACGACAACGCCGGCCAGGTTGTCGCGACGCCCGGCGCGCAGTGGGACGCGGCGCTCGCTGACTCGCCAATTGCCGGCATGACCGTCAACCAGCTCGCGGCCATCGTCGTCAACGTCGACGGCACGGATCGCAACGCGCTGCTGATTTCCGATGACGGCTCGAACCGCGCGGCGGCGTTCGACACCGACGGGACGTATCTGTTTACGTTGCGCTTTACCCGGCCATCCACTGAGCCGCTGTTGTCGTTGTCGATTGGCGAGCTGGCCACGACGGGCGGCACCAAGTTCACCCTCGACACCGCCACGCAGATCCTCAGCCTGTCAGGAGCGCTGGCGGTGGGGTGGACGGAACAGATTTCATCCGGCAGCGTGGATAGCGGTGCCCTGGTGTTCCAGGGACCGTTGACGTTCCCGTTCGTCGCCGGTGAGCACCAGGCGACCGCCACGGGCGTCGTCAATGGCACCGAGAATGATCCGGCGGCGCCGGCGCCGCAGCGCTTTGCCTCGGTCGCCTACGACAAGATCGGCAATCTCTATATCCTCGATGCCTACACCGAACGCCTGAGCGTCTACGACTCGTCACTCACCAGGCTCTTCACCTTTGGCACGCCGGTCGCCGACGGCACCACCGCGGAATTCCACGAGCCATGGGGCATGGTGTTCTGGCCGGACGCAACCGGGACCAGCGGGCGCTTGCTCGTGAACGACACCTACAAGAGCCGCATCCTGGTCTATCGGCCCGTCGACGGTCCCGATGCTGATTCGGTGATCGACGGTTTGCAGCTCGAATCGACGATCGCCGGGTTTGTGGCGCAGGATCCGGCACTCGAATTGTTCTCCATCGCGGTCGATCCAACGAGCGGCCGCATTGCGGTGACCGATTTCGCGCAACCGCGCGCGATCGTGTTGCAGAAGCCGGCCCTCGCCGCGTTTGACCTGCAGGTCCTCGACGCCAGCGACGCGGTCACCGAAAGCGTCTGCATCGACGCCGCCTACAAGATTCGTTTCAGCCTGACGGTCCCGGCCGGCCTGCCCGCCGTGACCGGCGTCACGCCTCGCCTGCGCATCGATGGTGTGCCGGTGGGAGCCGTCCCGGTCCCGGGCGGGGCGTATCCGTCGACGACGCTGTCGGCGGGTGACGTCGTCACCTTTACCTATGACCTCACGGCGCCGGCGGCGGCGAACGCCGATATCGGCGTGATCGTCGATGCCACCGCCAGCAACACCACTGACATCCTCGGTCGTGCGCAGGTGATTCAGGTCGCCGACTGCTCGTCAGAGACCGACCCGTCCACGATTACCGCCACGCCGAGCCGTGCACCGCAAGTGTCTGGCTGGACGCCGGTGTTCGTCGGCGAGGAGTATCACGTCACGCTGGACGCGCAAGACGACGACGGCATCGACGCGATCGAGTATCAGCTCGACGGCGTGAACGAAACCGGTGACCAGCCGATCGAGACGCATTTTGACGGGTCACAGACCACCGCCCAGTTGCCGGTGCCGCTGCCGAATTTCGGCCGCACCACCATGAAGTACCGCGTCCGCGATGGCAACATGATCTGGTCCAGCTGGCATTCGCTCGACGTCCGTCCGCGGTTGGTGGTCGATCGCAGCTCCAACGAAAACGTCGGCGTCGAGTTCCGCGTCGGCGATCCCGAAGGCACCGGCTTCACCTACAGCGTCACCGGCCTGCCGGCTGGCGTCACGTTCGCGGCCGGCACCGGCCAGTTCGGCGGCGTCGTCTCCTTCGACGCCGTCAAGCCGTACGTCGCGGATCCGATTCTGTCGAGCGGCGTCTACCCGGTGGTGATCACCGAAACCGCCCCGGGCGGAGCGACCTCGAGCGTCGGCTTCACGTGGACTATCAACAACGTCAACCGCGAGCCGATCATCACCAACCAGGTGGCGTCGGGCCTGTCGATCAACAAGGGCGCGCTGTTCCAGATGCAGATCGTCGGCTTCGATCCCGACGACGATCCCGCGGTGTACACGATCAACGGCCGGGGCCTCAACAACGGCCAGGAATTGCCGGAGACCGTCACGATCGATCCGGTCACCGGCCTGATTAGCGGCGTCTTCCCGCAGGAAGCGGACAATGCGTATCGCATCACCGTCGGCCTCGCTGAATGCTCGGTGCAGACGGTCACCCCGCCGTGCAACCGTCCGTTACAGGGCGGCGAGCGCCTCGCCACCTTGCTCGGGTTCGAACTCGCGGTGCTCGACGTCAACCAGCCCGCCGACATCGTCAACCCCGGCCCACAGACCAACGCCGAAGGCGACACGGTGTCGCTGCACATCCAGGCGAGCGATCCGGACGGTGACCTGCTGACCTTCGAAGCCGGCGGCCTGCCCCCGGGCCTGACGATTACGCGTCTCGACAGCCAGACCGCGCTCATCAGCGGCACGGTGGCGTGGGGTTCAGTCGGCAGTTACGGCGTCACGGTGAAGGCCGATGATCACGTCAACGCCCTGAAGCGTTCAGTGACGTTCGCGTGGGTGGTCACGCATACGAATCGTCCGCCGGTGATCGTCGTGAGCGACAAGACCAGCATCGAAGGCGGCCCCGCGGGCGGCTTCGTGTCCGGCACCGATCCCGACAACGACACGCTGACGTATACCGCGGCCGGCTTGCCTCCGGGCGCGTCAATGGATGCGCACGGCGTGTTCACCGGTTCGTTTGATTACAACGCGGCGGGCGTCTATCCCGTGACTCTCACCATCAGCGATGGCACCGCGCAGACCAGCGTGAGCTTCATCTGGACCGTGCAGAACGTCAATCGCCCGCCGGCCCTGGTGACACCGCCGCTCTTCAACGCCGAGGGCGACGTCGTCACGCTGATGTTGGGCGCCACCGATCCTGACGGCGACACGCTGACCTACAGCTACAACGGCCTGCCGATGGACATGTCGCTGGACACCGCCACCGGTCGGATCAGCGGTACTTTCAGCTACGCCAGCTCCGGTGTCTACACCGTGAACATCGGCGTCAGTGACGGGCAGGCCTCGTTGCTGCGGACGTTTGTGTGGACGGTGACCGAGACCAACCAGCCGCCCAACGTGACGGCGATCCCGGATCGCGTCAACACGGAGCAAGACATCATCAACGTGCAGGTCATCGCCACCGATGCGGATGGCGATGCCATGTCGTACAGCGCCACGAACCTGCCGACCGGGCTGACGATCAACCCGGTCACCGGCGCGATCGCCGGCACGTTGCCTTTCAATTCGTCGGGCATCTACCTGGTCAGCATCACGGTGACGGACAGCCGCGGCGGCCGCACGACGGTCTCCTTCACGTGGACGGTCAGGAAGCTCAATCGCGCGCCGACGGTCACTGCGCCTGATCGGAACAACGCGGAGAACGACACGGTGTCGTACCCGACCACGGCGTCGGATCCGGACGGCGACACGCTGAGCTACAGCGCCGCGGGCCTGCCGGTGGGCATCACGATCGATCCGGCCACCGGCGTCATCGGTGGCACGCTGGGTTACACCACGGCCGGCACCTACCACCCGACGATCACGGTCAGCGACGGATCACTGTCGGCCTCGGCGACGTTTACCTGGGTCGTGACCGACACCAACGCTCCGCCGGTGATGACGAACCCGGGCAACCTGGTGAATGCCGAAGGCGAAACGATCGCGCGGCAGATCGTTGCGACCGACGTCGATCCCAACACCACGCTGACGTTCAGCGCGGTGGGCCTGCCGCCGGGCCTGGCGATCAGCGCGTCGGGCCTGGTCACCGGCACGCTGCCGTATACGGCGGCGGGTGTCTACAACGTGACGGTTACGGTGAGTGACGGCACGACCTCGCGGACCGCGACGTTCCAGTGGACCATCAACAACGTGAACCGCGCGCCGGACGTCATCAATCCGGGCCCCCAGGCCAGCAACGAGGGCGCCGTGGTCGGGTTGCCGCTGACGGCGACGGATCCTGACAACGATACGCCGCTGGCATTCAGCGCCACCGGACTGCCGGCCGGCCTGTTGATCAATCCTGCCACCGGGCTGATCAGCGGCACGCTTGGTTACGCGGTGTCGGGCACTTACACGGTCACAGTCACCGTCAGGGATCCGGGCGGCTTGTCCGACTCCGAGACGTTCATCTGGACCATCAACGACGTGAATCGTCCGCCGGTTGCTGCCGCCGATGCATCGTCGGTGACGCAGGGCCAGTCGGTGGTCATCACTGTCCTCGGCAACGATACCGATCCCGATGCCGGCGATACGCTGACCATCACGTCGGTGACGCAGCCGCCGAGCGGCCAGGGCACCGTGACGATCGCCGCGGATCGCAAGAGCGTGAGTTACGCGGCACCGTCGACCTTCCTCGGCGTGCCCACCTTCACCTACACGATCAGCGATGGACACGGCGGCACGGCGACCGCGACGGTCACCGTGACGGTGCTGAGCGCGAACCAACCGCCGGTCTGCACGGCCGCGGCCGCGTCACCGGGCAGCATCTGGCCGCCGAACCACAAGCAGGTCTACCTGTCGATCACCGGCGTCACGGATCCGGATGGCGGCACGCCGACGATCAAGTTCACGTCGATTCTGCAGGATGAGTCGACCCAGACGACGGGTGACGGCAATACTCTGCAGGACGGCGGCATCGAGAACAACGGCGCGACCGCATGGGTGCGCGCGGAGCGCCGGGGCGACGAGACGGCCGTGTATTACGGCCGCGTCTACATCGTCGGCTTCACGGCCACCGATTCGAAGGGGGCCTCGTGCACGGGCACGGTCTATGTCGGCGTGCCGCACGATCAGGGTGAACACGACGCGCCGATCCCGAGCCCGGGCCGCTGGAACTCCCTCACCGGCGCGCTCGTGACGCCGCCGCCACCCGTCGCGAATAACGACACCTACAGTCTTGCGAGCGGCGCGACCCAGGTGTTGACCGTGCAATCCGACGACGACCTCTATGGTGCGACGATGACCATCGTGTCGGCGCCGTCGAAGGGCACGGCGACGGTGAACGCCAACGGGACAATTACCTTCAAGGCGGCATCGGGCCAGACCGGAACGACCACGTTCACGTATCGCCTCACCAACGCGGCCGGCTCGGATACCGCGGTGGTGACCGTGACGATCGGTTCACATGAGGGGGATGACAACTGCGGCGATCCTTCGCATGATCACGGCCGTGACAATGACGGCAAGGACCGTGACCATCGCCGCGGGGATCATCGTCGTTGCACCCACGAAGGCGGCGGCCAGCACGATCACCGCAGCGACCCGGATTGTGGCAATCCGTCGCACAACCACAAGAAGGACTACGACGGGCACGAAGCCGCCCACAAGCGCGGCGATCACCGCTACTGCCAGCACCGCTAGGGTGTGTGTCATTCGGCGCCGGTCCGCAAGTGCGGATCCGGCGCGGCCTCGTTCTATCCGTATAATTGACGGGCAATGCCCGCAAACCTGAGGGCGCTGGTCTATCGGCCTGGATCCCTGGGCGACACGCTGGTGTCGTTGCCGGCGATTGCCGAAATTCGCCGTCAATATCCGCGTCATCGCCTGACGCTGCTCACCGAGAACACGCCGATCGGCTCGACCCGTGTCTCGCCGTGGGCCATCCTCAAGAACACCGGCTGGTTCGAGGATGTGCACTTTTACGTCGTCAAGCCGGTCTCGATGCGTGATCGCCGATGCAACCTGGCGCTCGCGATGCGGTTGCGCCGCGTCGGATTCGACGACATCTTTTCGCTCGCGCCGCCGCGCACCACTCGTCAGCTGCGGTTCGATGCGGCGGTGTTTCGAGGCCTGGTCGGCGCGCCTCACTATCATGCCGCGACGACCCCCGCGTGGCCGCCGGCGGCCGATGCCACCTCCGGCATTCATGAAGGCCTGCGGCTGCTGCACATCGTCGATCCGACGGCATCGGCTGACTGCCTGCGCGACTACCGGCTGTTGGTCCCCGATGCCGAGCGCGCGATGGGGCAGGACCTGTTGGCGGACCTCGGTGTTCGACAGGACAATGTGCTGATCGGCGTCGCGCCCGGGTCGGGCCGTTCCAGCACGACCTGGCCCGCGGAGCGATTTGCGGCGGTCGGCAGCGCCCTGTTGGACCGGTTCCGCAACGTCGTCTTGCTGGCGATCGGCGGGTCGCAGGAGCGCGCACTGTGCGATCAGTTGTGCGGATCGTGGGGGCCGCGGTCGCACAACCTCGCGGGCCGGCTGAGCGTGTTTGGATCGGCGTCGATCCTGTCGCGATGCACCACCTTCATCGGCAACGACTCCGGCTCGACGCATCTCGCGGCCATGGTCGGCATTCCGTGTGTGGCGATCTTCAGTGCGCGGAACGCGCCAGGGCAGTGGGAACCCATGGGGCCGCATCACGTGGTGCTGCAGGACCGGCCCGAGTGCGCCGGCTGCATGCTCGATGAGTGCGTCGACGAAGCCAAGAAGTGCCTGACCCGCATCGAGACGGCCCGCGTGGTGCGTGAGGCCGCGTCGATGATCGCGTCTCGAGGCGCCTGTCTCTCGGCCTGAGCGGATGATCCCGAACGCCTTCGCAGGCCAGACGGTCGCCGTGACCGGCGCTGCGGGATTCCTGGGCGGGCGCCTCGTCGAGAGGCTTGCCGCCACGCCCTGTCGTCTGCTTCGCGTCGCGCGACGTCCCCTCCCGGCCCTCGAATTCGGCTCGACCGCGCCGATTGATGTCGTCGGCGACCTCGCCGACCAGGTCACCTGGGATCGCGTGGTGGCGGCTGCCGACGTGGTGTTGCATTGCGCCGCGCAAACGAGCGCCGTCGTCGCCGAAGAGAACCCGGCGGCGGACTTCCAGGCCAACGTCACGCCGATGCGCCATCTGGTCGCGGCGTGTCACAAGTGCCATCGACACCCGGTGGTGATCTTCGCGGGCACCGTCACGCAGGCCGGCCTCCCCTCGCGATTGCCGGTTGATGAGGACGTCGCCGATCAGCCGGTGACGGTCTACGATCGGCACAAGCTCCTGGCGGAAGCCGAATTGAAATCGGCGGCGTTGCACGGAACGTTGTTGGGAGGCAGCTTGCGGCTGTCGAACGTCTACGGGCCCGGCGCCGCTCGCCCGCGCCCTGGGCGCGATGTGTTGAACCGGATGATTAAAATGGCGGTGGCCGGAGAAGGCTTGACCGTCTATGGTAGCGGTGAGTTTGTGCGGGATTACCTCTTCATCGACGACGTCGTGGAAGCGTTCATGCTGGCGGCGATGCAGGCCGCCGCGGTCAATGCGCGTCACTTCATCGTCGGGAGTGGCAGTGCGATCACCGTCCGCCAGGCATTTGAATTGATCGCCTCGCGAGTGGAGGCGCTCACCGGCCGTCACGTGCCCGTGACCATGGTCGCACCACGCCAGCCGCTCCCGGCGATCGATGGCCGTAATTTTGTCGCAAACCCGGCGCGTTTCATCGCCGCCACTGGCTGGCGCCCGGCGTACACGCTGGCGCAGGGCATCGATCGAACCATCGAGGCGTTGACGTGCGGATAGTCGTCACCGGCGCACTCGGGCATGTCGGGTCGCGCCTGATCCGGGAGCTCCCGTCGGCCTGGCCGGACTGCGAGATCGTGATCCTCGACAATCTCGCGACCGAACGGTATGCCTCGCTGTTCAACTTGCCGGCGGCCGGCTGCTACACCTTCATCGACGCCGACGTGCTGACCGCGGATCTGGTTCGCATCTTCGGCGGTGCCGACGTGGTCATTCACCTGGCGGCGCTGACCAACGACTCGCGAACCGATCTGATGGCGCGCATGGAGCAGGTCAACGTGCACGGCACCGAGCGCGTCGCCCGCGCCTGCCTCGCGACCGGCAGTGCCATGCTGTTCCCGTCGACGACCAGCGTCTATGCGATGCCCGACGGCGTGGTATCGGAGGATTGCCTGCTCGAGAACCTGGGACCGCAGAGTCTATATGCCGCGTGGAAGCTCCAATCGGAGAGGCTGTTGCAGTCACTCGGCGCGCAGGAGGGCTTGCGGTTCGCGATCTTCCGCATGGGCACGATCTTCGGGCCCTCGATCGGGATGCGTTTCCTGACGGCCGTGAACCAGTTCTGCTGGAAAGCGGTGGCCGGGCAGCCGCTCGAAGTGTGGCGGACCGCCGTCAACCAGTATCGCCCCTATCTCGATCTGGGCGACGCCGTCCGCGCGATGCTCTTCGTCATCGGGCGTCAGCAGTTCGACGGCCGCGTCTACAATGTGTCGACGCTCAATGCCACCGTGCAGCAGGTGATCGATACCTTGTCGCAATACGTGCCCGACCTGCAGATCGACCACGTCGACTCGCCGCTGATGAACACGCTTTCGTACCGCCTCGACAACGCCCGGTTCCGGGAATTGGGTTTTGACTTCACCGGCACGTTGTCGCGAGGCATCGGGGACACCGTGGCGATGCTGTCGAACGCGGGCCGCCGGCGGTGGGTCGACTGAGCGTGCCGGGCGACGGACGCGTCTGGGAGGATCCCAGCTTTCTCGAGCTGTTGCGGCGCCATCCCGCGCTCGAAGCGATGCGCGGGTACCTGCCGGCCAGCCGCGACTCGTGGGCGTTCGAGGGCCAGCGGGAGATCGAGGGACTGCAGTCCTCCTACATCGCGCACGGATACGGCTCCTTCTTTTACGCGCTGATCCGGGTGCTGCGGCCGGCATGCGCGGTCGAATGCGGGTTGTTCCAGGGCTACAGCCTGCTCAGCGCGGGCGCGGCGTTGCGCGACAATCGCGCCGGGAAGATCGACGGTTACGACCTGTTCGAGGCCTATCCCTACCGGCATGCGGATCGGGAACAGCTGGCCCGCCAGGTGACGGCGTCCGGGCTCGATGACGTGGTGCACCTTCACAGCCGCGACGCCGATTCGGTCCACACCGTGTGCGACAGCGTGGATTATCTTCATGTCGACGTGTCGAACAATGGCGACACCTATCGCCGCGTGTTCGCGCAGTGGTCGCCCAAGGTCCGGCAGGTGATCCTGCTCGAAGGGGGCAGCGTCGAGCGCGATCAGGTGGAATGGATGCGGCGCTACGACAAACCCGCCATCGTGCCGGCACTGGCCGGGCTCGAAAGGGCGTATCCCGGCTGGAGCTTCAACGTGCTGCAGCCATTTCCTTCGCTGACAATCGCGTGTAATCTGCAAGTCATCGAATTCGGATGAACAGAACCGACGCGCTGACGATCCTGTTGACGCTCAAGGATCGCGCGCCCTTCACCGAGCGCTGGCTCGCCTATGCGGCGCACGTGAAATTGCCGTTCCGGGTCTTGATCGCGGATGGCAGTGTGGACGACGCCGCTCAAGCGATGGCGGCGGCGGCGCGCGCCGCCGGCCTCGATGTGGAATGGCTCCGGTGCCCGGTCGATCGCACCTATGCCGACTACTACGCCAAGGTCGCCGGCGCGCTGTCGCGAGTGACGACGCCGTACGTGGTGCTCGCCGACAATGACGACCTGGTCATTCCCGGCGGGCTCGACCGCGCCGTCCAGTTTCTGTCGGAGCATCCCTCATACGTCGCTTGCGGCGGCCAGTGCGCCGTGTTCTGGGTCTCGTCGCGCGAGGCCGTGTACGGCGATGCCGTCGAGTGGAAATGCAGCAGCCAGATGCATTCGGACGTGGCCGACACCGCCGCGCAACGCATCATCGATCAGTCTCTCGGCGCCAGCGATGTGTTCTACGCCGTGCACCGCACGCCGCTGCTGCGCGCGCAGTTCGAGGCGATTCGCGACTTCAATCCGCACGACCTGTTCCTGATGGAACAGCTGGTCGCGTTTCTGACGGCGATCTCCGGAAAATGCCGCCAGCTGGAGGTGCTCTACATTGCGCGGCAGCAGAATTCGCCGGGCAGCAGCGGCGGCCAGCACCAGGAGCGCTTCGGCGGCTGGTTCGATCGCATGCTGGTGCCGACGTTTTCGAGCGACTTCACGCGATTCGTCGAGCTGTCGGCCGGCGCGCTGGCCCGCGCCGACGGCATCACCATCGAAGCCGCGACGCGGGTCATCCTCGATGCCTACAAGATGTCGGTGGCGCCGTCCCTGCTCAACGATCTGCTGACCGAACCCACCATCACGCCGACCATGCCAGTGGTGCTGCAGGTGGTGGGCAGCCTGGCGCGCCTGCCGCGACACAGCTTGCTTCGCCGGTTCGCGCAACGCTGCTACCGGCGCGCGCAATGGCTGTCGCACGATTTCGTGCACGGCACCGAGTTCCGCACCCGGCGCGCGCCGGATGCGGCGGACGCGTTCTCACCGGTGCATGCGTTCTTGACCCGCGCTCACCATTCCTCGACGCCGGGGACGTAGACCAACCACCGCCCGCCCGCGCGCGCGAACGCCGATTCCTTGGCGCGAATTTCCGCCGCGTGGTTCCACGAAAACATCAATGCGCAATCGGGATAGTTCGCCGCGAACGCCTCGTGCGGCCGCACCGGGATGTGCGCGCCAGGGCTGAAGGTCCCGTGCTTGGCGGGCGTGGTGTCGCTGATGAACTCGACCAGCTCCGGCGTGATCCCGAAGAAGTTGATGCTGGTCGTGCTCTTCGACGTCGCACCGTAGCCGACGACGCGCTGTCCCCGGGAGTGATAGCCGCGCAACCGCGTCATCAGTGTCCGGCCCGTGGTCGTGACGCGATCGCGAAAGGCGGCCAGCGTCTCTGGGCGGTGAAGCGCGGCGGCCTGTTCCTGTTCGAGCAGCGCCGCGACCTGCGGCGACGGCGTGCGCAGGCCGGCCGCGCCGATGACATACCGGACCGAGCCGCCGTGGACCGCGACGCGCTTCACGTCGAAGACGGCGAGGCCATGGCTGGCCAGGAGCGAGGTCATCGCCGACAGCGAAAAGTACGACGCGTGTTCGTCGTAGATCTGGTCGAATGCGGTCTGGGCGACGACATCACCCCAGTAGGGATCCTCGATCACGCACACACCGTCCGGCGCCAGCAGAATCTTGAGGCCGTCGATCACCGAATGCAGATCGGCGACGTGCGAGAGTGCATTCGCGGCGATGACGGCGGCGGCCGCGCCGTGCTCGGCGACCAGCTCGCGGGCGAGCGCGGCGTCGAAGAACCGGCAGATGCTGTGGACGCCGCGGGCCGACGCGGCCGCGGCGACACCGGCCGACGGTTCGATACCGGCGTGCCGGATGCCGGCGTGCGCCATGTGCTGCAAGAGGGTGCCGTCGTTGCTGCCGATCTCGACGATAAAGGGATCGCCCGGTGCGACCGCCGCGATCACGTCGCGCGCGAGCGCGGCGAAGTGCGCGGTCATGTATGACGAGGTGGCGGTGAAGAATGGATATCGATCGTGGAACATCCGCTCACGTGGCGGCTGCTCGACCAACTGGACCAGCGCGCACCGCTGGCAGCAGGCAGCGCTCAGGTTGAAGAAGAATTCCTGCTCGAACTGATCGGGTGTGAGGAACCCGTTGGCGAGCGGCATCCTGCCGAAGTCGATGAACGGTTCGATCGCCGACTGGCACAGGCGGCAGGAGGGCATGCGTCGCCTTCAGCGTATCGCGAAACCCGAACCTGCTAGAATTCGCACGCCCCGTGGCCCACGTTCTCCTGCTCTCGACGGCCAGCCGGCCCCGCGATTTCTATTTCGACGAGTGCGCGCGGATCACCCGCAGCGTCGCCAGGGACAGATTCAAGGTCCACCTCACCACTGACGATCCCGAGGCCGCTGACGTGATCATCCTGTTCGAGCCGGACGACACGCTGCTGGCCAACGACGTCAGGCATCATCCGTACGCGAAGGGCTATCCCGACAAGACGTTCGTGTTCGACCCGAGCGATCGCATCGTTCCGTTTCTGCCCGGCGTCTACGCGTCGGTGCGGCGCCACCAGTACGATCCCGGGCGCGTCCGAGCCGGCTTCTTTCCGGTCGTCTTCGATCACGACTGGATCGTGTGCGATGACCAGGCAGCCCCGCGGCTGTTGTTTTCATTCATGGGCGACATGCGCGGGATTCCGGTCAGGGAAGCGATCGGCCGGATTACGCACCCGCGCGCGATCATCCGCGACACCGGCGACGATCCGGCGAACGCCGACGGCGGCGACGCGGCGTTTTACGAGCCCTTTCATCACGAGTTTGCCGCGGTGATGGCCGACAGTGCGTTCGTCCTGTGCCCGGCCGGCGCCGGCGCCTCGACGTTCCGGTTGTTCGAGACGATGAAGGCGGGGCGGGTGCCGGTGATCCTGTCGGATCAATGGGTGCCTCCCGAAGGACCCGACTGGCCGGCGTGCTCGCTGGTCGTACCCGAACGCGAGGCGGCGTTGATTCCGCGTCTTCTCGAGTCCCGCGAAGCCGAGGCGGCGGGCATGGGACGCGCCGCGCGGGAACAGTGGGAACAGTGGTTCTCCGAGCCCGTGGCGTTTCATCGCATCGTCGAATGGTGCCTGAGCATCCAGCGTTCGCGCCGCCGTCCCGAGCGGCTGATGCGAGCCGTGGTGATGACGCAGCTGCTCGAGCCGTACAACTTCCGCTACAAGCTCATACCGGCGTTGCGTCGGCTGGTGCGGGCCCGGTCATGACATGTTCGACGGCAATCAGCGCGAATGAGATCACCGCTGGAAACGCGGCGAAGAACATGCGTCCGAAATTTCCCGAGAGCAGTGCGAAGCCGAACGCAATCGGCACGGTGGCGACCACCACCAGGGGCACGTCACGAGTGCGGTGCCGGGCGTTCAGCCACGCGCCCGCGACGGCGAGCGGCAGCCAGAGCGAGAACCCGTTTTGCAGGTCGTAGACGCCAGACCACGTGAACAGGCGGCTGGCGGTGTGCGGCAACGCGACGGCATGTTCCACCAACGTGCCGACGTACGACGCGTCGGAATCCCCGTAGATGTTCGACAGGATTTGCCCGCTCGAGACGAACGATGCAGCGGCGGCCAGCAGGCCCACCCATATCACCCAGCGGTGTCGTAACGGGGTGAGCAGCGGCAAGAGTAGGAATGGGATGGTCGTGGCCTTCAACAGGATCAAGACGGGCATCAGCGCCGCGAGGGGCGTGACGCGTCGCTGCACGGTCAGGCAGACGAGCAGCGCAACGGCGCAAAAATATCCCGCATCGACCAATGGCGTGCCGGTGACCAGCACGGTGATCCGGCTGCTGGCAAATGCGCACACACCGAGTAAGCCGAGCGCGGTCGAAAAGCCCATTGCCTGCAGGAGCCAAAACAATGCGAGACAGGCGACCAGGCTGAAGGCCAGGTTGACCAGGTAGAAGGCCAGCCGCAGGCCCAGCTCGTCGTCGTCGACGACGAGCTGCCGGGTGATGGGCATGACCAGGGACGCCGCCGCTGGTGTGACCCAGCGATAGTGCCGGATCTCTGGCTCACTGGGCCGTTCACCCTTGGCCATGGCGACGTAATGGACCGCGTCGGTGGCGCCGCCCGGGTCGGCGAGCGTGAAGAATCGAAACTGCTGATAGCTCGCGCCGTACAGGATCGCGGCCGACACAGTGGCGACCAGCCAAGCGCGCCGGGTCATCGCGAAAGGCAATCTGGCGGCGGCCCGAACGCGCCTGAGAACACCGTTGAATTATAGGCGGGTTACGAGGGCTCGCACGCGGCCTGGGACGACGAACTGACATAATCAGGCGTGTCCCTTCGGTTCTCTCCTCGCGCCGTCATCTTCGACATCGACGGCACCATCGTCGACAACATGCACCTGCACGCCGAGGCGTTCGCGGTATTCGCCGAACGTCACGGCCTGCCGCCGCTGACGCAAGCGGATCGCGCGCGCCTCGATGGCCGGCGCAACAGCGAGATCTTCCCCATCCTGTTCAATCGCGACGTCCCTCGCGACGAGTGGCTGGCCTACGAACGCGAGAAGGAGGGGCTCTATCGCGAATTGTCCAGGGGTCGCCTCTTGCCGATGAAGGGCCTGCACACGCTGATTGCGCGGCTGGCGCACGAACGGATCCCGATCGCGCTGGCGACATCGGCGCCGCAACTGAATGTGGCGCACACGCTGGCCGAACTGGGACTCACCGGCGCGTTTCCGATCATCGTCAGGGGTGATGAGGTGGCGAAAGGCAAGCCTGCACCGGATGTGTTCATCGAGGCGGCTCGCCGCCTTGCCATGAATGCCGCCGATTGCCTGGTGTTCGAGGATGCGCCGATGGGCATCGAAGCGGCCCATGCGGCCGGCATGCCGGTCGTCGCGCTCACCACCAGTTTTCACGCCAGCCATTTTGCGCAGCTCGCACAGCCGCCGATCTATGTCTGTGCCGATTTCGACGAGTTCCTGAGCCCTCCGGTCAACTGACACGCCCTGCCGGTCGTTGCGGCGGGGCCGCCGCTCGCCTGGCATCGGTGAACCGATCACCTTGTGGCGTCGTCTCACAGAACGTCCGGATACAAGGAGACCGAACCATGAATAGAGCTTTCACTGTCGTCGCCGCCCTGCTGCTCGCCGGCCTTGCCCAATCCAGCGCCCCTGCTTTGGCGGCGCCGCTGGCCGCGACGGTCACGGCCGGCACCGTCAAGGTGACCATTCACTACACGGGTAAGGGGACCGTCGATGCCTCGCACAAGGTGTGGGTCTGGTTGTTCGACACGCCGAACATCGGACCGGGCGCCACGCCGATTGATCAAGTGTCGATCGACCAGAACGATATGGACGCCGTGTTCCAGGGGGTGGCGACGGAGAAGGTGTATATCGCCGCGGCGTTCGATGAGACCGGTTCAATGATGGGCGATGCACCGCCGCCGACGGGCACGCCGATCGGGATCCTCGGCGCCAACGGCGCAGCGAGCCCTGTCCAGAGTGGTGCGAAGGAAGCGGCCGTGCTGACCTTCAACGACACGTTGCGGATGCCCTGAGCTCGTCATTACACCTGCGGGGCGATCGTCGCCAGGCGATCGCCAACGATTAGTTTGCTCTACACAGCGGAGGGTTGTTTTTACAGCCCTCCGTTCTTCGTTTCCGCCGGCCTTCCCGCGACGTGCCCACATTGGCCGCGCGCCTTCACCTAATCTCCCATGCGCGTTCCGAATTGATCCGTTCGCGTGCTGCGCGCGCGTTGGCCGCGTCCTTGCTCTGTCGAACACCGAGGACTCGGCTCTGATTAGCGCAACACATGCGTGCGCCGAGGAGGAGGATAGATGAATTCGATTCGAAAGGTTGCCCTCGCATGCATGACCGCAGCGATGGTTACGATGTCGGTCAACGCGCAAGCGCAGGGGACCGCCAACCAGGATACGTTCTTCACGTTCAGCCAGGCCGTTGAGCTGCCGAAGACGACGTTGCCCGCGGGCACGTACTTCTTCCAGCTGGCGGACAGCGCCAGCAATCGTCACATCGTGAAGGTGATGAGCCAGGACCGCAAGCAACTGCTCGCCACGCTGATGGCGATCCCGTATTACTCGAACGACCGCCCGAGCGACAAGCCCGAGGTGCGTTTTCTCGAAGTGCCGGCGTCCACCGCCAGTGCGTCGCCGACCAACGCGATCAAGATCTGGTTCTATCCCGGCAACTCGACCGGCCACGAATTTATCTGGCCGCGCGAAAAAGCAATGGCGCTCGCTCGCGCCACCAACCAGTCCGTGTTGACGACCAAGACCGACGCGGACGATTCTGAATTGACACGTGTCGACAGCGCCGGTGTGGAAGCGTCGGTGAGCGCCGAATCGACCCAGGCGTCGGCCGCGGTCGAAACGCCCGCGACGGAGCCGGTCGCGCAACCCGCACCCGCCCGTGAGACGCAGCCCGAACCCGCCCGTGAGCCGGTCGGTGCGATTTCCGGAAGCGATGCGACGCCGGCGCCCGCGCCGATGCCGGAACGCACGGCTGACGCTGCGCCGCGCCAGGACCTGCCGCACACGGCCGGATTCCTGCCGTTGCTCGCGCTGATGGGCGTCGGCTCGCTGGCCGGCAGCCGCATGCTGCGCCGCGCGCGTCAGTAAGGTGTGAGAAGTGGGAAGTGTGATCGACGGAGGCCCGGACGATGAGATTGACGTTACTAATCTCGATCCTGATCGCCGGCTCCGTCGCGCTTCCCGCTTCCTCCTTGTCCCGTGCGCCAGGACCGCAGGATCGGCCGACCTTCAAGTCGAGTTCAGAACTGGTCGTCATGCACGTCTCGGTCCGCGATCGCGGCGGCCGCTACATCACCGGCCTGGCGAAGGACGCGTTCACAGTCATTGACGATGGCAAGCCGCAGGCGGTGGAGATGTTCTCGGCGGAAGACGTGCCGGCGACCATCGGCGTGCTGATCGACAACAGCAACAGCATGCAGCCGAACCGCGATCGGGTGATTGCGTCGGCGGTGGCGTTTGCGAAGAGCTCGCATCCGCAGGACGAAATCTTCGTGCTCACCTTCAACGACACAGTTCAGCATGCCTTCGGCCCGCGGGTCATTGCGGACGTGGATCCGGGCATCTTCGAGCAGTCGATGTCGCAGGCGATCGTCGCGCGCGGCATGACCGCCATCTACGACGGGATCGTCGCCGGTCTGTCGCGTCTCGATCACGCCGTGCATACGCGCCAGGTCCTGATCGTCGTCAGCGACGGCGGAGATAACGCCAGCAAGGCGAAGCTGGATGACGTCCTGAAGGGCGTGCACGAATCGGATGCGATGGTCTATAGCGTCGCGCTGGTGGATCCGCTGATCCGTGACGGCAGCAACCCGGGCCTGTTGCGCCGCCTGGCCCGCGCCACCGGCGGGGAGTTCTATTCGCCGCGCCGGATGAACGAAATCCCCGAAGCGTTCGAACGCATCTCGAAAGATATTCGCAGCGCCTACACGATTGCGTATACACCGACGAAAGGCGCCGACGGCGACGCCGCGCGGCGGCGGCGCACGGTCCGCGTCTACGTCCGGTCGCAGGACGGCAAGCCGCTGAACGTGCGCACCCGCGACGGCTACTTCGAACGGCGCAGCGAGGATCGGCCATGAAGGCGATCGGCGCGTGGATCGCGCAGTTCTTCGAATACGCGCTGCTCGGGATCGCGATCGGCTGCTTCTGCATGTATGCCTACGAAACCGTCGAAGCCCGGCGATTCCAGGCCGAACAAACCGCGGCCTTCGAGCGGGCCGCGAAGACGCAGGTCGCGCCCACCCACGTGCGGCGCGGCGGCCTGGTCGGCATGCTCGATGTGCCGCGGCTCCAGCTCACCACGCCGGTCGTCGAGGGCGACGATGAGCGGACGCTGCAACGCGCGGTAGGACACTTGTCCGATACGCCGATGCCGTGGGAGCACGGCAATAGCGCGCTGGCCGCGCACCGCGACGGTCTCTTCCGCCCGCTGAAGGACGTCAAGATCGGCGATGAGATCCGCTTCCGCACCACCCGGGATGAATTCCGCTATCGTGTCACCGGGACCTCGATCGTGATGCCCGACGATGTGTCGGTGCTGGCGGGACGGTCCGAGACCCGCCTCACCCTGATCACCTGCTACCCGTTCTACTACGTCGGCTCCGCTCCGAAGCGCTTCATCGTCCAGGCCGAACGATACGAACCCTGAGCGAGAAATTCGCCCGTAAAACGGGCCGGATTTTGAGTCGAAGGGATAGAATCGTAAGTGGTTCGCCCTGATGAAAAAGATCCTGATCGCCAACCGCGGCGAGATCGCCGTGCGCGTGATTCGCGCGTGCCGCGACATGGGAATCGCGACGGTCGCCGTCTACTCCGAGTGCGATCGCGCCGCCCTGCACGTGCGGATGGCCGACGAAGCGTGGCCGGTGGGCCCGAGCGCGCCGCGCGAGAGCTACCTGCGGATCGACGCGATCATCGACGCCGCGCGAAAGTCCGGCGCCGATGGCGTGCACCCCGGCTACGGGTTCCTCGCCGAGAACGAAGACTTTGCCGCGGCGTGCCGCGATGCGGGCTTGATCTTCATCGGCCCGTCACCTGAAGCGATCACGCTGATGGGCAGCAAGACCGCGGCGCGCCAGGCGGCGATCGCGGCCGGCGTGCCGGTCGTGCCCGGCACCGAACAACCGCTCAGCGACACGGCGTCGGATGCCGAGGTCCTGAAGGTCGCGGAGGGCATCGGCTATCCGTTGATGTTGAAAGCGGTCGCGGGCGGCGGCGGCAAGGGCATGCGCATGGTCGCGACGCCCGCCGATCTTCCCGGGTCGCTGCGCGCCGCACGATCGGAAGCGCAGTCCGCCTTCGGCGACGGCGCGGTTTATCTCGAGCGCCGCATCATGTCGCCGCGCCACATCGAAGTGCAGTTGCTCGGCGACCATCACGGCACGGTGCTGCCGTTCGTGGAGCGCGAGTGCTCGATCCAGCGGCGTCACCAGAAAGTCGTGGAAGAGAGTCCGTCGCTCGCCGTGACGCCGGAACTGCGCCGCCGCATGACGTCGGCCGCGGCGTCGGTGGCGAAGGCGGTCGGCTACACCAATGCGGGCACGATCGAGTTCCTGCTCGACACGGACGGCTCGTTCTACTTCCTCGAAATGAACACGCGCCTGCAGGTGGAACATCCGATCACCGAAATGGTGACCGGCGTCGACCTGGTGCAGTGGCAGATTCGCATCGCGAGAGGCGAGCGGCTGGATCTCGATCCCGAGGCGCTGCTCCGTCCCATCGCCCACGCGATCGAGTGCCGCATTTATGCGGAAGATCCGGACAGCGGCTTCCTGCCGTCGCCGGGCCGCATCCAGGGTTTGCGCGTCCCGCAGGGCCCCGGCGTGCGTGACGACAGCGGCGCCTACGAAGGCGGCGACGTGCCGATCTTCTACGATCCGATGATCTCGAAACTGATCACGTGGGGTGATTCCCGCGACCACGCGATCGCGCGGATGCGCCGCGCGCTGTCGGAGTACCAGGTGCGCGGCATCCGCACGACGATTCCGTTCTTCCAGTGGATCCTCGAAGACGACGACTTCAAGGCGTTCCGATTCGACACGGGATTCATCGATCGCAAGTTCGGCAAGGAGCCGCTGCAGGTGGTCGATGCCGTGCACGAGGACCTCGCCGCGATTGCCGCGGCCGTCCATTTGTTTACCAAGCCGGTCGCGAATCACGTCGCCCCGGCGGCCACGAGCCGATGGCGTGATGCCGGCCGGATCGAGGCACTGCGATGACATTTGAAATCGCCATCGGCGAACGCCTTCGCACGGTCGCCGTCACTCGCAAAGGCAACCTGCTGCACGTCGATGTCGATGGCCGCACGCACATCGTCGATGCGCGCCGCGTCAACGACCACGTCCTGTCGATGCTCGTGCAACTCGAGGGGGACGCGGCCCCGTCGCGATCGGTCGATGCGGCGTTGGCGTCGAGGCCCGTGGCCGGCGACTTCGATGTCCACATCGACGGCCGGACGATTCCGCTGCAGATCCGCCCGGCCGGTTCGTTCGGGCGTCAGAAGAAGGACGGCGCCGCCGCCGGCACCGGACCGCAGCGCATCCTGGCGCCGATGCCCGGCAAGGTGGTGCGCGTGCTGGTCAAGGCCGGCGACGAGGTGAAGGCGCGCCAGGGCCTGGTCGTGGTCGAAGCGATGAAGATGGAAAACGAACTGCGAGCCGCCCGCGACGGCCGCGTGCGCGACGTCTCGGTCACCGAAGGCCAATCGGTGGACGCCGGCGCGGTCCTGCTGATTGTTGAATAGGCTCCGCACGCTCTACCGTTACGCCCGCAGGTTTGCGGTGACGATCGGCGTGATCGTCGCGGTGCTGCTCGTCTCGCTGTTGACCATCGACCTGGGGCCGGCGCTGAAGGCGCGCGCCGAGAAAGCCGGCGGCGACTGGCTGGAACGAAAGATGACCATCGGCCGCCTCGGCGTGCAGATTGGCCGCGGCCGATTCGTCGTCGAAGACCTCACCATCGGCGGCATGTATCCGGGGGAACCGCCGTGGCTGACCGCGAAGCGCATCGACGTGTCGCTCACCTGGAGCGCGCTGGTCCGCCGCGAGATCCTGCTCGATTCGATCGAGATGACCGACTGGCGGATGACGGTCGAATCGTTTCCCGATGGCCGCCAGACGTTTCCGCGCCTGACCGGTCCGCCGCGACCGCCGCGCACCACGCCGCGTCCCGTCGTCACCACCATGCAGTACGTGCACGCGCACCGCGGCGAGCTGGTCGTCAACGACTACGGCTCGGACTGGTATGCGGTGGCGCGCAACCTCGACGTGACCGTGACCAAGTCCGGCGAGTATCGCGGGACGATGCGCTATACCGACGGCACCGTCAACATCCAGAAATACGAGCAGATGAAAGCGGAGTTGTCGGCCGCCTTCAGGATGACCGACGGCAAGCTGGTCTTCGATCGCATCGACCTGCTGACCGACGGCGCCGTGACGAACCTGACCGGCGTGGTCGATCTCGCGCAGTGGCCCGAGCAGCTCTACCAGATCAATTCGCGCATCCAGTTCCCGAAGATGCGCGACATCTTCTTCGCGCACGATTCGTTCAGTCTCTTTGGTGAAGGCCGCTTCAAGGGCACGTTCCACATGTTCAAGGGCGGCCGCGAAGTGAAGGGCGACTTCACCAGCGCCGTCGCCGGGGTGAACGACTACCGATTCCCGAATCTCGACGGATCGGTGGTGTGGGTGCGCGACCGCATGGAGGTGACGCGCGCGACCGCGGATTTTGCCGGCGGCAAGGCTGACTTCAAGTATCTGATGGCGCCGCTCGGCGACAAGGATCATCCGGCGCGTGCGGTGTTCGACGTCAACTATCGCGACGTCGACCTCAACGCCCTCACCGACTTCTACAACATGCAGGGCCTGCGGCTGGCGGGACGCGCCGCCGGGCACAACGAAATGTCGTGGCCGCTCGGTCACTACGCGGAGCGGCGCGGCTCCGGCACGTCGGCCTTCACCTCGGTCGCGGGCCTGCAGGGTCCGCAGCTCGCCGCCGACGCGGCGGCGAATGCGCGCGAGCGCTATTTGATCGAAGGGCCGTTCAGCACGCACACGCCGTTGACGCCGGTCGCGGTCGCGGGCGACGTGACCTATACGTTCGATCCGGAAGCGATTCGCTTCGAGCCGAGCCACGTCCTCACTGAAGACACCTATATTTCGTTCGAAGGGGCGACCGCCTACGGCGAGCGCTCGAAGCTGCCGTTCCGCGTCACCAGCCGCAACTGGCAGGAGAGCGATCGTTTCCTCGCCGGCATCATGACGGCGTTCGGCGCGCCGACGAAGGCGATCCCGGTGGACGGCGTCGGCAAGTTCGACGGCGTGATGCTCGGCGCGTTCCGCCGCCCCCGCATCGAGGGCCGCTTCACCGGTTCGGAAATGCTGGCGTGGGAGGTGAACTGGGGCGACGTCGACGGCGACTTCGTCGTCGAGAATTCGTACGCCAACATCAGTCGCGCGGTGATCCGGAAAGACCTGTCGCGGATGGACGTGACCGGGCAGTTCTCGCTGGGCTATCCGCGCGCCGACGGCGGCGAGCAGATCGACGCCCGCATCCGCGTCACCGAGCGGCCGTTGTCCGACCTGCGCGAGGCGTTTGACCTCCAGGATTACGACGTCAACGGCATGTTGTCCGGCGACTTCCACGTCTACGGTGATTACGAAGGACCGCACGGCTTCGGCACGATGACGATCGCGCGCGGCATCGCCTACGACGAGCCGTTTTCCGAGGCGACGGCGTCGCTGCAGTTCGAAGGCGCCGGGGTGCGCCTCAACGGCATCGAGATGAAGAAGGGCGGCGGCACCGTGACCGGCGCCGCCTACGTGGCGTGGGCCGGCACCTATTCCTTCGACGTCGATGGCCGCAACCTGGCGGTCGATACGCTGACGCTCACGGCGTATCCCGGTTACCCGGCGCTGTACGGCGCGCTGGATTTCACGGCGACCGGCGCGGGCACCTTCGCGGAGCCGCGCTACGACGTCAAGTGGAGCGTCAACGACCTGTTCTTCGGTGACGAAGGCATCGGCGAAATGACCGGCCGCTTGTCGATGCGCGGATTGTTGATGACCTACGAGCTCGAGGCGGCGTCGCCGCGGCTCGCCGTGTCCGGCACCGGCCGCGTCGAGCTCAACGACGAAATGGACGCGGAGATGTCGTTCCGCATCACCGATACGTCGCTCGATCCGTACGTGCGCGTCCTGCAGCCGACGTTCTCCCCCTATACCTCGGCGATCGCCAGCGGCACGATCCGCGTCGTGGGCGAGCTTTACAATCCCGACGCGCTTCGCATCGACACCAATGTCGAACAGCTCAACGTCGCCTTGCTCGATTACCGGCTGCGCAACCAGTCGCCGATTCGATTGAGCGTCGAGCACCAGGTCCTGCAGGTCGACGCCTTGAAGGTGGTCGGCGATGACACCGAACTGGACCTGACCGGCTCGGTGAACATGGCCGACCAGACGCTGGCGCTGCAGGCGAATGGCGCCGCGAACCTGGCGGTGCTGCAAGGATTCCTGCCCGACATTCGCAGCTCGGGTCGCGCCGAGGTGTCCGCGCGCGTCTCCGGAACGGCCGCGGCACCGGTCGTGGCGGGTAACGCGTTACTGACCAACGGCCGCATGCGCTCGCTGCAATTCCCGCACGCGCTCGAAGAGGTCAACGGCATCGCGACGTTTGATGTGGCCGGCGTTCGTCTCGATGGCATCACGGCGCGGCTCGGCGGCGGCCCGGTTCGCTTCGGCGGGCGAATCGGCATGTCCGGCTATCAGTTGAGCGAGTTCGACGTCACGGCCGTCGGCCAGGACATGAGCCTGCGCTACCCCGAAGGGATGCGCTCGGTCGTGGACGCGAGCCTGGCGCTGCAGGGACCGGCCACGGCGCCGCTCGTGACCGGCACCGTCAACGTGAAGAGCTCGAGCTGGGCGCGCGGGTTTGGCGGGTCGGGCGGGCTGTTCAGCGGGCTGACGGGGGGCGAGGCGCCGATTCCCTCGATCGAAGGCCAGGTGGCGGCGACGTCGAACGTGCGCTTTGACATCCGGCTGCAGGCGCCCGGCACGTTGCGCATCGACAACGATCAGGCGCGGGTGGTCGCCAGCGCCGACCTGACCATGCGCGGCACGCTCGATCGGCCGCTGTTGTTCGGCCACGCGGAGATCGATCGCGGCGAGCTGGAATTCGAAGGCCGGCGTTACCTGGTCACGCGCGGCAGCCTGGATTTCGCCAACGCCAACCGCATCCAGCCGTTCTTCGATATCGAAGCGGAAACGCGCGTCCGCGTGCCGGGCCAGACCTATCGCGTGACGATGCGCATGGCGGGCACGACCGAGCGCATGCAGCCGCAATTCACGAGCGACCCGCCCCTGCAGACGCTCGACATCCTGACGCTGCTGTTCAGCGACCAGGCGCCGAGCGGCGACATCGAGCTGGCCGGCCTGCAGCGGCCCAACGAACGCGAGCAACGGCTCGTCGAAGCGCGCGCCACGCGCGCGCTGACCGGCGCGCTCTCGCAGGAAGTCGGCCGCGTCGTCGAACAGACCTTCGGGGTCGATACGTTCCAGATCACGCCGCTGCTGTCGGATCCCTACCAACAGTCGTCGAGCCTCAACCTGAACCCGAGCGCGCGCGTGACGATCGGCAAGCGCATCTCGAATCGCATCTTCCTGACCTACGCGCGCAGCTTGTCCTCGTCGCAGCGCGACCAGATCATCCTGCTGGAATTCGACGAGAGCGAATCGCTGTCGTGGGTGTTGTCGCAGAACGAAGACCGCACCTATGCCCTCGAAGTGCGCAAGAGGCTGGCGTTCTGATGCGCCGGTTGATCGTGACGGTCACGCTGATGGCCGCGATGGCGGTCAGCGCCCCGGCGTCCGCGCGGGATGTCCAGCAATTCATCGGCAAGACCATCACCGATGTTCGCGTCGAAGTGGCGGGCGTGACCCTCGCCGAGCCCGGCGTCCTCGAGCTGATCGAGACGCGCATCGGCGAGCCGCTCGGGATGCGGAGCGTCCGCGGCACCATCGACCACCTCGTCGGTCTCGGGCGCTTCGAAGACGTGCGGCTGACGGCGTCGCCGACCGATCAGGGCGTCGCGCTCCGCTGGCAGTTGCTGCCGGTCAAGCGCATTACCAGGGTCACGATCGCCGGGACTCCGATCCTCACGCCTGCCGCCATCCGGGCGGAGCTCACCGAGCGCTTCGGCGCGCTGCCGTCGACCAGCCGCGTCGACGACATGGTGGCGCGGCTGCAAGCCTTCTATGCCGAGCGCGGCTTTGAGAGCGCGTCGATTCTGCCGCGGATCCAGGACGAAGATCGCGCCCCGGAACTCTCGGAGTTGGTGCTGACGATTGCCGCCGGCGAGCGCATCACGGTGGGCTCTGTGGCCGTGACCGGCGCACCGCTCGAATCAGCAGCCGAGGTGTTGCGCGCGCTGGGGCTGGCGGCGGGGCGGCCGTTCGATCAGGCGGCGCTGGATGCGCGCCTCACCGCCTACGAAGGATCGATGCGGGAACGCGGCTACTACCAGGCGCGGGTCCGCGAATCGCACGTTCCCGCAGCGGACGGCCGCGCCATGGCCGTCACCGTGTCGATCACTCCCGGTCCGCGCGTCAGCATCGTGTTTGCCGGCGATCCGATGCCGCAGGGCAATCGCGACACGCTGGTGCCGATCAAGGCCGAGCGATCGGTGGATCAGGATCTGCTCGAAGATGCCAGCCTGAGGATCGAGAACGCCTTGCGCGAGCAGGGCTATCGCAACGCGCGCGCGCCCTATACGCGCGATGAAAAGGGCGGCGAGCTGTTCATCACCTTCACCGTCGCCCGAGGCCCGCTGCACCGGGTGGAGTCGGTCGAGGCGGTGGGCCACTCGCGCATCACCGCGCTCGAGCTCGCCCCGCTCCTGCAGATTAAAGCCGGCGATCCCTTCGTCGAGGCGCGAGTCGGACTGATCGCCGCGGCGATCACCGAGCTCTACCGCGTTCGCGGATTCGCGCAGGCGGTCGTCAAGCCCGGCAGCCAGGTCCTGCCCGAGGCCTCGGCGGTGAACGCGCCCAGTTACCGGCCCGTCGCGATTCGATTCGACATCCAGGAAGGCACCCAGACCCTCGTCAGCGGCGTGACGTTCGAAGGCAACGCCGGCCTTTCCACGGAGAAGCTGCAATCGGTGATGGCGCTGCAGGGCGGCAAGCCGTTCTATCGCCCGCAGTTGTCGATCGATCGCGACACCCTCGAGCGCACCTATCGCAACCAGGGGTTTCAAAACGTCTCGGTCACGTCACAACTGTCGTTTGCGCCGGATCAGCAACAGGTCGCCTTGTCATGGACGATCCGCGAGGGCGACCAGATCAAGATCGATCATGTCCTGATCAACGGCAACTCGCGCGTCTCCACCGCGTTGATTCGCCGCGAGCTGACCATTCTTCCCGGGAGCCCGGCGAACGACGACGAGATGATCGAGAGCCAGCGCAAGCTGGCCGCGCTGGGGCTGTTTCGACGCGTGCGCATCACGGAGCTGCCGCGGACCGGATCGCTGATGCACGACGTGCTGGTCGATGTCCAGGAAACGGATCCGACGACGGTGGATTACGGTGGCGGCTTCGAGGTCGGCCGAATTGCCGGATCGGCGGCGGATGGCAGCGGCGCCACCGATAAGCTCGACATCGGGCCCCGCGGATTCTTTGCGATCAGCCGGAGAAATCTCTGGGGCAAGAACCGATCGGTGACGTTGTTCGGCCGCGTCACGATGCGGCGCCGCGAGCCGCCGGTGGATAACCCCGATCCCACCGACACCGGCGGCTACGGCTTCAACGACTATCGCGGGCTGTTCACGTTCCGCGAGCCGCGCGCCTTCAACACCACTGGCGACGGCCAAGTGACGGCGTTCCTCGAACAGGGCCGCCGCTCGAGTTTCACGTTCAACCGCAGGGGCGTGACCGCCGACTATGCGCGCCGCATCCGCGCCTTCACCGTGACCGGCCGCTATACCTACGACTACACCCAGTTGTTCGACGAACAAATCGCGGCGGAAGATCAATTGCTGATCGATCGCATCTTCCCTCAGGTCAAGCTGTCGAAGTTCTTCGGGGCGGTGCTGCGGGACTCGCGTGACGATGTGCTCGATCCACAGCGCGGCAGCGTGATTGGCGTGGACGCGTCGCTCGCCTCGCGGGTGATCGGCTCCGAAGTGGGCTTCGTCAAGTCGTTCACGCAGGGATTCATCTACCGCCGCTTGCCCGGCAAGGGCCTGGTGCTGGCCGCCGGCGCGCGTCTCGGCGTGGCCGTGGGTTTCGCGCAGGCCGTGGCGCCGCCGCTTGAAATCGCCAGCGTTCCCCAGGGCCGTGGCACGGCGGCATTGACGAGGGCGGTCGATCGCGCCGAAGCGTTTCCGACGGTGATTCGTGAATTGCCGGCCAGCGAACGGTTCTTCGCCGGTGGCGACACGACCGTCAGGGGGTTCGCGCTCGATCGGCTCGGCACCGTCGAGACGCTGGACCCGCAAGGCTTCCCGCAGGGCGGCAACGGCATGGCGATCTTCAACGTCGAGACCCGCGCGCCGTACTGGAAGAACCTGCAGTTCGTGTGGTTCCTCGATGCCGGCAACATCTTCAAGGGCGTCTCCGACATCCGGCTGGATGAGCTGCGCGTCTCGAGCGGCGTCGGCTTCCGCTATCGTTCACCGATCGGCCCGTTGCGCGTCGACTGGGGCTGGAAGTTGAGCACGCGGCTGTTGCTGACCGGCGGCCGCGAGCGTTCGAACGTGCTGCACATTTCATTGGGGCAGGCATTTTGATCCGCGCCGCGATCCTCGCCATCACGCTGCTGGCGCAGCCCGAGATGATCGAGCGGACGCTCGCCCTGATTGGCGGCCAGCCGATCACCTTGAGCGACGCGCGGGCTGCGCTTGCGCTCGGCCTCGTCGATGCCGACGCGGCCGAGGCCCTCATCCCGGTCGTGACGCTGCAGTTGATCGATCGCGAACTGATGCTGCGCGAGGTGCAGCGCTACGCGCCGGCGGCGCCGGCGGAATCCGCGGTGGAGGCGCGCCTCGACGAGATTCGCAAGCGCTTTCCCAGCGAGGCCGCCTTCACGCGGGCCCTCGATCTGTACGGCTTCACCGATATCCGGCTGCGGACCTGGGTGCGCGACGATCTCCGCACCGTGGCCTATCTTGCCCAGCGCTTCGCGTCGGCCAGCACGCCGGGCGATCAGGAAATCAGCAGCGCCTATGCGCGCGGCCGCGCCGAGTTCGACCGCGCCGGCCTGACCTTCGAACAGGCCGCGCCGGTGATTCGCGAACGGCTCGTCACCGCCCGCCGCGCCGAACTGATCAGCGACTGGTTGTCCGATCTTCGCCGCCGCACCGACGTCGTCATCCTGCAGCAATAATCAGCGGACAAAGGCGCGCAGCAACTCGCCGCTGTTGAAAAGCGAGTGGCTGACCATCGACGCGAGCGTGCTGCCGCGTGTCAAGTAGATCAGGCCCCACGCGGCGCCGAGCGTGCCGGTGATGACCGCGGCATCGAGTCCCTGGAGCGTGTGTCCCATGCCGAACGACATGCTGGTGATCAGCAGCCCCATCCATGGCTGGCCGAGGTCGGTGCGAAAGCGATGCAGCAGGAAGGCGCGTTGCAGCTCCTCGCGCACGCCGCCCGCGACGATCACCAGCGCCAGGAACAGCCACAGGTTGACGCCGCTGCCGATCATGCCTTCGAGCGGATTGTCGGCGACGTTGTGCAGCGTCGGCACGTAGCGCCGGATCCCGACCGTCAAGGCGACGACGATGCCGAGGATCGCGGGCAGGGAGGCGATGCCGAAGAGTACTTCGCGGCCGGGCGCTCGCCCGCCGAAGAACACCGCCAGCGGCCGTTCGCCGCGCCTGACAATCAGCCACAGGATGATCGTCAGCAGCAACGCCGTATCGGCAAAGGACAGCACGAAGACGAAGGTGGCGGACAGCGAACCGTCGGCGTTCGAGGGGCGGATGCCGGCCAGCACCAGCGCCTGGCCCAGCACGAGCTGTGTCGGATAGCCGGAGCAGAGCAGGATTTCGATCCACGTCGGCCAGGTCGGCCGTGGCGGTGCGTCTTCGATGTTCCCGATGATAGATTGAAAACAGTGACCGAGTCCCATTCCGCCGAACGTGTCCTGATCGTTGAAGACGATCCCGCGACCCGCAGCGGTCTCACCGAGCTGGTGCGGGCCTGGGGGTTTACCGCCGAGGAAGCCGCCGACGGCGCCGAAGCGCTGGAGAAGGTCACCTCCTTCCGGCCGTCGATCGTCGTCACCGACCTGGTGATGCCGCGGATGAGCGGCCTCGAGTTGCTGAAGGCGCTGCAGCCGGAGATCGAACACATCAAGGTAATCCTGCTGACCGCGCAGGGCACGGTGGATACCGCGGTGGAAGCGGTCAAGGCGGGCGCCGAGGACTACCTCACCAAGCCGCTCGATCCCAACAAGCTCCAGCGGCTGCTCGAGCGCCTCGCCGAGCTCAACGAACAGAAGCGCGAGAACCAGGCGCTGCGCCGCCAGCTGAACGATCGGGGCCGCTTCGGCCGCATCATCGGCAACAGCGCCGCGATGCGCGCGCTCTATCAGGTGCTGGAACAAGCGGCGCCGACCCCCGCCTCGATGTTGATTCTCGGCGAGTCGGGTACCGGCAAGGAACTGATCGCGCAGACCATTCACCAGTTGAGCCCTCGCACCTCGCATCCGTTCGTGGCGATCAACTGCGCGGCGATCCCGGACACGCTGCTCGAGAGCGAGATTTTCGGTCACGAGAAAGGCGCGTTCACGGGGGCGACCGATCGCCGCGCCGGCTGCTTCGAGCTGGCCGATCGCGGCACGTTGTTCCTCGACGAAATCGCCGAGATGACACCGGCCACGCAGGTCAAGCTGCTGCGCGTCCTGCAGGAGCGGAAATTCCGCCGGCTCGGCGGGCGGATTGAGCAGGAAGTGGACGTGCGCGTCCTTGCCGCCACCAACATCGATCCGGCGACGGCGATTCGCGAAGGGCGGCTGCGCGAAGACCTCTTCTACCGCTTGAACGTGTTCACGATCGCGCTGCCGCCGCTGCGCGACCGCAAGGACGACCTGACGCTGCTGATCCAGGCGTTCATCGATGAGTTCAATGCGCGCGACAATCGATCCGTCCGATCGGTGTCTCCCGCCGCGATGCAGATCCTGCGGGCCTACGACTGGCCCGGCAACGTCCGCGAGCTGCGCAACGTCATCGAGCGGGCCACGATCCTCGCGCGCGGCGAATTGATCGAGCCCGCGCACCTCCCGGTGTTCAGCGGCGCGCCGGTCCCGGCCACGGCGGCGCCCGCCAACGGGGTCACGATTGCCCCGGGCATGACCGTCGATGAAGCGGAGCAGAAGCTGATCATGGCGACGCTCGATGCCGCGGGGGGCAACAAGACCCGCGCCGCCGAGATGCTCGGCATCAGCCTGAAGACGCTCCACAACAAGCTCAATCGCTTCAAGGAAGACGATGCCAAGGGCCTTACCCCTTAGGCACTCCAGGCACCGTACGCACCGTACGCACCGACTGTGATGCGGTTATCCCTCAAGCAAAAGCAGGTGCTTGGCGTCACCCTGATGGTGGCGCTGATCGTCATTGCGCTCAGCCTCCTGCATCTCATCAACACGGCCGGCGTGCTGCTCGCCGAGAGCCGCGACCGCTTCGAGCTCTTCGGCAGCGCCGTGTATTCACAGGCCGCCAGCGCGATCACCACCCCGGAGACGGCGTACAACGACGTGCGCACGAGCCGCTACGTGCAGTCGGCGCTGCAATCCGCCCTTTATTCCGCCGACGTCGTCGATGCGTTCATCGTCGACACGACCGGCGTGGTGATTGCGTCGAGCGTGCCCGCGCAGGTGGGGCAGACGGTGCCGCGCCGCCCGCAACTGAACGACCTGATCGCGATGGATCCGATCGCGCGGCTGCGCGCGATTTACGAGAAGGAAACGTATCTCGAATGGACGCAGCCGATGGCCCTCGGCGAACAGCCGTTCGGCGAGATCCGGATTGGATTGACCAACGCGCTGGTTCGTCGCGACCTGACGCAGTCGCTGGCGCCGGCGGCGCTCGCCGCCGGCCTGGCGCTGTTGATCGCGGTGATCACGTCGCTGGTGCTGGCGCAGATCGTCCTGCGCCCGATGCACGTGATTCGCAGCAGCTTTTCCCGCCTCGGCCGCGGCGATCTCGGTGCCACGCTGGACCTGCGCAACGAGGAGGAATTCCGCGAACTGGGAGACGTCTTCGACCAGGTGAGCGCGCAGTTACGGGCGGCCGCGCCCGAGGGATTGAAGCCGGCGCAGCTGGCGGAGTTGTCGAGACGGGTCACGATGATCGGCCGGTTGACGACCGGCGTGGCGCACGAGATGAAGAATCCGCTCAACGCGATGACGATTCATCTCGAGCTGCTGAAGCAGAAGATCGCCGCGGGCAAGTCGCCCGCGGCGCATGTCGAGATCATCGAGCAGGAGATTCGCCGGCTCGACGATCGGATCCAGGGCCTGATGAAGTTTGTCCGGCCCGAGGAAGTGAGCTTTGCGGCGGTCGCGGTGTCACCGCTCCTGTCGAGCGTGCTCGATGCGGTCTCGCCGGAAGCGCAGCGCGCCGGCGTCTCGATTGCGCGCGGCTGCCACGACGGCACGCTGCTCGTGGAAGGCGATGCCGCGCAGTTACGCGACGTCTTCCTCAACCTGGCGCAGAACGCGATCCAGGCGATGCCCAGGGGCGGGCGGCTGACGATCGACTGCTCGTCGATGCCAAACCGCCGCGTCCGCGTGCGCGTCGAAGATACCGGGGTCGGCATCGCGCCGGAGAACCTGGCGAAGATTTTCGACCTCTACTACACGACACGTGAGCGCGGCACGGGCATCGGGCTGTCGCTGGTGTATCGAATGGTCCAGATTCATAACGGCACGATCGACGTCGAATCGACCGTCGGGGTGGGGACGACGTTCATTGTCATCTTGCCGAGCGCGGTGAGTGGGTAGAATGGCCGGGATGCGTGCGTCCTCGATTGCGCTGGCCGTGCTGCTGACGGCGTCGCTCACCGCGTGCGCCGCGAAGGCGCAGGTGCGCACCGAGCCGGAAGTGCCGCCGCTCTCACCCCCGCCCCCCCCGCCACGCGTGGTCGCTGTCTACGCGCCGGAGCCGGAGCCCGTGCCGCTGACGCCCGCAGTGGAGCCGAACGTGCCCGCACGGCCGCCCGCGCGCCCCGTGCGCCCGGAGCAGAAACCCGAGCCGGTAACGACGACGCCCGAGCCAGTGGAGGCAGCGCGTCCGTCGCCGCCGCCGGCACTGACGCTGACACCGTCGCCTGGATCAGAAGGACAAACGCTCACCGCGATTCGCGAACTCCTTGGCCGCGCCAATCGCGATCTCTCACGCGTCAATGCCGCGTCGCTCAACAGCGACGGCCGCGCGCAGTATGACCAGGCGCGCCGCTTCATCCAGCAAGCCGAGGAAGCCCTGAAGACGCGCAACATCGTCTTTGCGGGCAAGCTCGCCGACAAAGCCGCGACGATGGCCGCGGTTCTCGTCCGCTGATTTCGGCATCAAACAGGTGCAGGTAGCGGTCGGTGCCAGGCACCGACGGCGACGATTTCTCGGTTATCGGGACTGCACGACACTGCACGGTTGAGGTCCTGTTACCTTGCCGAAAAACTTTCGTTAAGCGAAAATAGGGCGAATGGTTGGTTTTGGGCCGGAAACATCGATATCTTGCGGACGACCTAAAAGAAAAGCGCAACATGTTGTGCCTGAAGTGCTTGACAACAAATATTTACAAGCGCATATTGGGCGTCGCGCGCGAAGATGACTTTCAGTCGTATGACACCTCCCGGCGTTGGACGATTGAGCGGATTCGAAGCGGGTAAGAAAAGCACAAAGGCAATAACGAGCAGCGTTTAAGAGACAGTCAGACCGCGCGTCCCAAACCGATTTTTAAGTAACCGATTGATTGATAGGGCGATTGCCCCTTGGGGAGGGGTGTCGCTATGCGGAGGAAGAAGCATGCGTGAAGGCGCTTCTGAGAAAGGTCTGTCGGCCGCGCCCGCCGGACAGGCAGTAAGTTCATCGACCAGCAACAGCGAAACGACGGAGACCTCGCGCAGTCGCAAGACACCGGCCTCCCCCGGCCTCGAGTTTCCGAGATTTTTCTCGACCGCAGGCGCCGATCCCTTCGACCAGGTCGAATGGGATGTGCGTGATGCCATCATTGGCAACGAAAAGGGCACCGTTGTCTTCGAACAACGCGGGGTGGAAATCCCGAAGTCCTGGTCGCAGCAGGCGACCAACATCGTTGTCTCAAAATATTTCCGGGGCCACGTCGGATCACCCGAGCGCGAACGCTCGGTCAAGCAGCTGATCGGACGCGTCGTCAACACGATTACCGAGTGGGCACGCAAGCAGAAGTACTTCGCGTCAGACGCGGCGCTGCAGGCGTTCAGCGACGACCTGAAGTACTTGCTGGTGCACCAGAAGGCCGCGTTCAACAGCCCGGTGTGGTTCAACTGCGGCTTCGAAAAGGCGCCGCAGTGCTCCGCGTGCTTCATCAATGCCGTCGACGACACGATGGAATCGATCCTCGGCCTGGCCAAGACCGAAGGCATGCTGTTCAAGTTCGGCTCCGGCACCGGCAGCAACCTCTCGGCGATCCGCTCGTCGAAGGAACTGCTCGCCGGCGGCGGCACCGCGTCGGGCCCGGTCTCGTTCATGAAGGGTTTCGATGCGTTCGCGGGCGTGATCAAGTCGGGCGGCAAGACCCGCCGCGCCGCGAAGATGGTCATCCTCAACGCCGAGCACCCCGACGTCCTCGAATTCATCAACTGCAAGGTTGAGGAAGAAAAGAAGGCGTGGGCGCTGATCGACGCCGGCTACGACGGCTCGTTCACCGGCACCGCCTACGGTTCGGTGTTCTTCCAGAACTCGAACAACTCCGTCCGCGTCACCGACGAATTCATGCGCGCGGTGCTCGACGACGGGCTGTGGCAGACCAAGGCGGTCACCAACGGCGAAGTGGTCGACACCTATCGCGCCCGCGACCTGATGCGCGCCATCGCCGAAGGCACCTGGGTGTGCGGCGATCCCGGCATGCAGTTCGACACCACCGTCAACGAGTGGCACACCAGCCCGAACACGGCGCGCATCAACGCCAGCAACCCGTGCTCGGAATACATGTTCCTCGACGACTCGGCGTGCAACCTGTCGTCGCTGAACCTGATGACCTTCGTCAAGGACGACGGCGAGTTCGACGTCGATGCCTATCGCGCGGCGTGCCGCGTGATGATCACGGCGCAGGAAATCCTCGTCGACAACTCGAGCTACCCGACGCCGGCGATCGCCAAGAACAGCCACGCGTTCCGCCCGCTCGGGCTCGGCTACGCCAACCTCGGCGCCTTGCTGATGTCGCGCGGCCTGCCCTACGACAGCGACGGCGGCCGCGATTACGCCGGCGCCCTCACCGCGGTGATGACCGGCGAGGCCTACGCCCAGTCGGCGCGCATCGCGCGCGATCACGGCGGTCCGTTCGCCGGCTACGACATCAACCGCGAACCGTTCCTGCGCGTGATGCGCAAGCATCGCGACGCGATCAAGGACATCAATCCCAAGCACGTGCCGGATGATCTCTACGCCGGCGCGAAGCAGGCGTGGGACGACGCGGTCGAGCTCGGCGAAGACTTCGGCTACCGCAACGCGCAGGCCACCGTGCTCGCGCCGACCGGCACCATCGGCTTCATGATGGACTGCGACACGACCGGCGTCGAACCCGACATCGCGCTCGTCAAGTACAAGAAGCTGGTCGGCGGCGGCATGATGAAGATCGTCAACCAGACCGTGCCGATGGCGCTGCGCAAGCTGGGCTACACCGCGGCGCAGATCGACGACATCATCAAGTTCATCGACGACGAGGAAACCATCGAAGGCGCGCCGCACCTGATGGAGCGCGACCTGGCGGTGTTCGACTGCGCCTTCAAGGCGATGAAGGGCGAACGCTCGATCCACTACATGGGCCACATCAAGATGATGGGCGCCACGCAGCCGTTCATCTCGGGCGCGATCAGCAAGACCGTCAACGTCCCGAAGGACGCCAGCGTCGAAGACATCGAGCAGGCCTACCTCGAGTCGTGGCGTCTCGGCGCCAAGGCCGTCTCGATCTATCGCGATGGCTCCAAGCGCACGCAGCCGCTCAACACCTCGAAGGCGGCGATCGACGCCAAGGGCGTGGTCATCAGCGACGCCACGGCGGATGCGGTCAAGACCGCAGTGGCCGCGGCCATCGCGTTGCGCGCCCCGGCGCGCCGCAAACTGCCGGATGAGCGCCAGGCGATCACCCACAAGTTCGACATCTCCGGTCACGAGGGCTACATCACCGTCGGCCTGTTCGAGGACGGCATGCCGGGAGAAATCTTCCTGGTGATGGCGAAGGAAGGCTCGACGATCTCGGGCTTCGCCGACGCGTTCGCCCAGGCGATCAGCTACGCGCTGCAATACGGCGTGCCGCTGCAGGCGCTGGTCGACAAGTTCAGCCACGTGCGCTTCGAGCCGTCGGGCATGACCAAGAACGCCGACGTGCGCTTCGCCAAGTCGATCGTCGACTACATCTTCCGCTGGATGGCGTCGAAGTTCCTCTCGCAGGAGGCGCAGTACCACGCCGGCGTCAACAACCGCGACGAAGCCGTCGAGCACAAGGACGAGCCGACCACCGTGCCGGCCCCGAAGGTCACCGCCACCACGACCGCGAAGGTCAGCGCGACCGGCGTCATCATCCCGCAGCGGAACCAGTTCGCGGCGATGCAGAACCAGGAAGACGCGCCGCCGTGCACGACCTGCGGCTCGATCATGGTGAGAAGCGGCGCCTGCTACAAGTGCAGCAACTGCGGCACAACCTCCGGTTGTGCCTAGGCCAGCTGGCCAGCGGGCTGGCAGGGTAAGTTTGTAAGAGGCTGACTAAGCAAAAGGGCCGGGGAGAAATCCCCGGCCCTTTTGTTTTCGCTGGCCTGCTAGCCTGCTAGCCTGTTAGCCCGCTAGCCTGCCTTATCCCCCGCACGCCCGATCGCCCTGGACGAGCGCGCATTTCACATACGCGACGCGATCGCGCGCGAACGACAGCATCTCGCCGGCCTCGCCTTCGTAGCTGTTGTTCGAGAACGGCTTGTAGGGATCCTCGCGCATCGCCGTGTCGATCAACTGCACATTGCGGATGATCTCCGTGTCGAGCCAGTTGTCGGCTTCCGCCATTTCCTGCGCGCGCTTGATCTCGGTGTACCACAGCGCGTTGTATTCCGGGATGCGCATCAACTTCTGCATCAGCACGTTGGTGTCATCGGGCTTGACGGGGAAGAGCGGTCCCCAGAAAGTGTTGTCGGTGTCCCATGAGATCAGGACGTGCTGGTCCTGGTTCTCGAGGCGATACAGGTAGAAGTTGTTCATCCCGTAGGCGCCGAGGAAGCCGTCGGTGTCGCCGAGGAATGCCTGCGCGGCGACGTAGCGGACAAAGCCCGCCAGGTCGAAGCGCGGCCCGATCACCTCGACGAACCGATCCTCCGGGGTCTGGTTGATCAGCGTGATCAGTTCCTGCACCTTGCGGTACTTCTTCTCGTCGGTCTCGGATTCGTGCGTGGTCGCGTCGAAGCGCAGCTTGATCGCCGCCAGGTCGGTGCCGAGGTCGGTGAGGCGCCAGTCTTCCTGGTAGGTGAACTCGTAGAGCCAGCCGTCGTTCTGTGTGTCGTCGCCGATGACGCCGTAGACCCGCGCGAGCATCTGCTTATCGACGGCTTCGACGAGCGAATAGAGGCCGATGTACTCGTTGTTGACATACAACCGGACGGCCGATTCGCGCGGCGCGGCGATCCCCAGTCGGTTGAGAAACGCCATCGCGGTCTTCTCGTGGATGCCGGACGCGTCCTGGGTCAGGTTGTCGAGGACCAGCGCCTTCAGCCCGAGGAATTTCTGCTGGTCCGAATACTTGTCGAAGTCGATCTTGAGGCCCGGCTTGTGGGTGCTGCGCGAACCGCGGCCGCGCGAACGAATGCCGACGTTATAAACCGTCTGGCCGTTCCACAGGAAGTCCGCGGGATAGTAGGTGTTGGTCTGGAAGTTTTCCTTCAGCTTCGTCCAGTCGGCAGAGTGCAACTGGAGGTCGACGCGGCCGAGCACGGCGCCGTTAAACAGGTCATCGGTCGTCTGGGCCCGCGCCGCCAGCGGGGCCAACAGCGACAGACTGAGGACGAGGGCGGCCTGTAACAGCCGTGTTGCACTTGAGCTGGTCACGGTAGACAATAATGGACTATAGGGTCTTATCGGTCGTCAAGCCCCGTATGGGTAGGACCGCTATAACCCCCAAAAGTTACATGTCTTCTCGCTTCCGGCCGGTGTTCGGGTTCGCCTTCCTGCTGGGGAGTGCACTCGCATTGACGCAATGCGGTGGAGGAAGCTCGCCGACCTCGCCCGCGCCCGTTGTCGAGAATCCGATTCCTGTCACCACGACGCCTCCGATCACGTCTCCGGATCCGGCCGTCGAAACCCCGACCGGTCCTCCCGTGATTCCCGCACCGGGCAACGCCTCGACTACGGTGAGCGTCATGGGCGATACCGGTTGGTGCGGATCCCCCGCGTTGGCGCCGATCGCGACGCTGTTCGGCCGCCTCGACGGCGACATTCTCCTCGCCGGCGACCTGGCGTATCCGGGCGGCACCGCCGCGGAGTTCCGCGACTGCTTCGACCCGAGCTTCGGGAAGTTCAAGTCGCGCATCCGCGCCACGCCGGGTAATCACGAATACGTCGCGTCGGTCAGCGCCGATTCCTACTTCACGTATTTCGGCGATCGCAGCGGCCCGAACCGGCTTGGCTACTACGCCTTCCGCGAGGCCGAATGGACCGTGCTGATGCTGAACTCGAACGTGCCGATCAGCAAGACCTCGGCGCAATACGCGTTCGTGCGAACGACCATGCAGCAGGCGCCGACACGATGCACCCTGGCGGTGATGCACCATCCGTTCGACAGCTCCAGCCTGAACGGTCCGACGCCGTCGCTGCGCGACATCTGGGAGCTGATGTACAACCTCGGCGCCGACCTGGTGATCGCCGGGCACGATCACGTGTATGAGCGTCACTCGCCGGTGAGCACCGATCAGCGCCGCGACGACGTGAAGGGAATCCGCCAGATGACCGTGGGCACCGGCGGCGCGCCGCTCTACGGCCGAGTCCGCAACGCCGCGAACTCGGAGCTCCTGATTTCCACCTACGGGATCCTGCGCCTCAAGCTCGATCCGGCGCTCTATGAATGGCAGTTCCTCGACACGACCGGCAACGTGCTGGATCGTGGCGTGACTGTTTGCCACTAAATAAGAATCTCAGATTTTCAGATTTGAGATGGCTGATCAATTGACGATTTTCGAAGGAACGATTGCGTTTCAATCGTAAGATCGTCCATCAACAATTGATCTGCAATCTGAAACCGGCAATCTAAGATCGTCACGTCTTTGTCCGACCTCGCCGACATCCTCGAAAAATACTGGGGCTATCACGCGTTCCGTCCGCTTCAAGAAGAGGCGATGAACGCGGTGCTGGCCGATCGCGATTCCCTGCTGGTGCTGCCGACCGGCGGCGGCAAGTCGCTGTGCTTCCAGGCGCCGGCGATGGTGCGCGACGGCCTCGCGGTGGTGGTGTCGCCGCTGATCTCGTTGATGAAGGACCAGGTCGACACGCTGGTCGGCAACGGTGTCCCGGCGGCCTGCTACAACAGCTCGCTGCCGTCGGAACAGAAGTCGGAAGTGGCCCGGGGTGTGCGAGAGGGCAAATACCGGTTGCTCTACGTGGCCCCGGAGCGCCTCGTGGGTGACGGCGCCGATGGCTTCCTCAACCTGCTGTCATCACGCCCGGTCAGCTTTATCGCCGTGGACGAAGCGCACTGCATCAGCCAGTGGGGACACGACTTCCGTCCTGAATACCGGCAACTGGCGCGCGTGCGCGATCGCTGGCCGTCGATTGGCCTGCACGCCTACACGGCGACCGCGACCGCGCGGGTCCGGCGCGACATCGTGGCGCAGCTCGGGCTGCGCGATGTCACCGAGCTGGTCGGATCGTTCGATCGCCCGAATCTCGTCTATCGCGTGCTGGCGCGCTCGGCGCTGAAGGCGCAGATCCTCGAGGTGCTCGAGCGGCATCGCGGCCAGTCGGGCATCATCTATTGCGGGTCGCGCAAGGACGTCGATTCACTGGCGCAGTGGCTGCAGGACACCGGCTGGCGGGCGCGTCCGTATCACGCCGGCATGCCGGACGAGGATCGCCACCGCAACCAGGATGCGTTCCTGAACGAAGAGATCGACCTGATGGTGGCGACGGTGGCCTTCGGCATGGGCATCGATCGCTCCGACGTGCGTTTCGTGATCCATGCCGGCGCGCCGCAATCGCTCGAGCACTACCAGCAGGAATCCGGCCGCGCCGGCCGCGACGGCCTCGAAGCCGAATGCGTCCTGATCGCCTCGGGCGCGGACTTCCTCAAGTGGCGGATGATGCTCGAGAAGAACGGCGAGCTGTCCGACGCGCGGCGCGGGCTGCTGCGCGACATGGAACGCTACGCGGCCAGCGTCGGCTGCCGCCACAAGCGGCTGGTCAGTTATTTCGGCGAGACCTTTTCGAAAGACGACTGCGGCGCCTGCGACTACTGCCTCGGCGAGCTCGAGGCCGTGCCCGACGCCGTCACCATCGCGCGCAAGATCCTGTCGTGTGTCGCCCGCGTCGGCCAGCGCTTCGGCGCGGCGCATGTCGGTAACGTGCTGCGCGGCAGCGACAGCGAGCAAGTGCGTTCCCGCGGCCATCACGAGCTGTCGGTGTTCGGCCTGATGAAGGACGCGACGATCGACGAGCTGCGCGGCTACATCGATCAACTGCTCGCCCACGGCGTGCTGCTGCAGGCCGGCGACGAGTATCCGATCCTGCAGATCAGTCCCGACGGCCTCGCGCTGCTGAAGGACGCCGCCGCCTCGCCGGACCTGACGCTGGCGCGACAGAAGCGGCCCGATCGCCGCCTGCAAAAGCGCGCGCGCGTCGAGACCGAAGGCTGGGAGGGCGTCGATCGCGATCTGTTCGAGGAACTCCGCGTGCTGCGCCTCGAGATCGCCCGCCGCCGCCGCGTGCCGCCGTATGTCATCTTTCACGACACGACGCTGCGAGAAATCGCGCGCTCGAAGCCGACGACGAAGGAAGCGTTGCGTCACGTCTACGGTGTCGGCGATCGCAAGGCGGAAGACCTTGGCGAGCAGGTGCTCGCGGTGGTCGCGCGGAGAGTTTAAGGTTTAAAGTTTAAAGGGGAGTTGGAGTTGGAGTTGGAGTTGGAGTTGAAGTTTCTGCCCTGTGGATCGCGAGATCGCATCGCGAATTGTGCGATCCGAGCCGCGCTGGATCGAGAAAACCCTCCGAATTCCTGACGGCGCGGCGCTTGCTTTGACGAGGGGCATGAAAGAACTCTCGGCAAAGCGACAACGGACTCTGGCTCTCCATGAACGTGCGCTTCGGTTCAGTATCCTCTTCGAGAAGCGAAAGAGTCAGGCGCGGCACTGATGAAAGTACGGGTCGGTCGTCTCGATCACTTCCAACAAATTGTCGACTCATGCCTCGAGTCGGAAGCGGGCCAGCTCGCAGCCATTTTCGCGACGATCATTCTGAACATGCGACTGCGTCTCGGCGAAGAAGCTCTAAAGCGAAAAAGGAACTCCAACTCCAACTCCAACTCCAACTCCAACTCCAACTCCAACTCCAACTTGAAACCTTAAACCTTAAACTTCAAACTAACGTATACAATCCCTTCCACCCCATGACGCGCCAGTACTGTCATATCGGTTCCCGCACCATTGCCTATCTCGATTCGGCGCCGGGCCAGGCCGATCTGCGCGCCTACGTGCTGCTGCACGCGTTCCCGATCGGCGCGAACCTGTGGGAGCCGCAGATGCGCGCCATTCCCGCGGGGTGGCGGCTGATCACGCCGGACCTGCGCGGTTTCGGCGGCAGCAGCGACATGGATTCGATCAGCGCGTTGTCGATGGCCGACTTCGCCGACGACGTCGTCGATCTGCTGGACGAGCTGGGTGTGAAGCACGCGGTGATCGGCGGCTGCTCGATGGGCGGCTACGCGACGCTGGCGCTGTACTCGACGCGGCCGGACCTGTTCGATGGCCTGGTTATCGCCAACTCGCGCGCCGGCGCGGATTCGCCTGAAGCGCGCGCGAATCGCCGCAACATGCTGGCGCTCGTCGACCGTGAAGGCGCCTCGGGTGTGGCGCGGGACATGATGCCGAAGCTCATCGGCAAGACGACCAAGGAACTGAATCCGGCGGTGGAAGCGAACGTGCGCCGGCTGATCAAGCAGCAGTCACCGGTGGCGATCCGCAGCGCGATTCATCGCATGATGCATCGGCCCGACTCGACGCCCCTGCTAGCTCAAGTGTCGGTGCCGTCGTTGGTGATTACCGGCGAAGAAGATGAGATGATCCCGGTAGACGAGTCGCGGCGGATGGCGAGCGCCATTCCTGGCGCGAAGCTGGTCATCATCCCGGGCGCGGGTCATCTCGCCAACATGGAACAACCCGACGCCTTCAACACCGCCCTGAACACATTTTTGACGACACTGTAATCCATGAAACTCCTTGCCCTGCCGGTGATCCTCGCGCTGGCGCTGAGCCAGGCCTCACCACCGGCCGCCGTTGATCCGCTGCATCGCCCGTTCGACGAAATCCTCGACGTCTACGTGCGCGACGGCCTGGTCTATTACTTTGCGCTCAAGCAGGAACGCGGCAAGTTCGATCGCTACGTGCAGTCGCTGAGCGACGTCGGCGCGGAGACGCTCAAGAGCTGGCCGCGCGAGCGGCAGATGGCGTACTGGATCAACGCCTACAACGCGTTCGTGTTGCGAACCGTGATCGACGCGTATCCGATCAGAGGAAAATCCGCGCAGTATCCGGCCAACAGCATCCGGCAGATTCCCGGCGCGTTTGAACGGCGCCAGTTCCGCGCCGGCGGGCGGATGCTGACACTCGATGCGATCGAGAAGGACGCGATCGGCGAGTTCGGCGATCCCCGCGCATTGCTGGCGTTGTCCCGCGGCGCCATGGGCGGGCCGCGCTTGAAGAGCGAAGCATTCACGGCCGACCGGCTCGAGTCGCAGCTCGCCATGATGGTGACGGAGCTGGTCTCGAACCGGGACCTGGTCTTCGTCGATATTCCCAACGAGCGGCTCGCCGTCAATCCGCTGTTTTCGTGGCGAGAGGACGTGTTCGCCAAGTCCCTTGGCGGCCGCGCGCCGGCGATTTACGCCTCGCGCAGCCCGCTCGAGCGAGCGGTGTTGTCGCTGATCGATCCGCAGCTCGTCGCCAGCGAAACGGCATTCCTTCGCAAGAACACGTTCCAGATGGTCTTCAGCACCTTCGACTGGAAACTCAACGACCTCACCGGGCGTTAACGCATGGATTTAGGACTGACAGGCAAGGTGGCGATCGTGACGGGTGGCAGCCGCGGGCTCGGGCTCGCAGCCGCAGAGGCGCTCGCCGCTGAAGGCGCCCATGTCGTGATTTGCGCGCGCGGTGAAGAGGCGTTGAACGCGGCCGCGGCGAGGTTGCAGAAATCCGCCGGCGCCGGCGCGAAGGTGGCGATCGCCGTCGCGGACGTGTCGACTGAAGCCGGTGCGGCGAAGGTGATCGAAACGGCGGTGTCGTCGTTCGGCCGCATCGACGTGCTGGTCAACAACGTGGGCCTTGGCAAGGGGGCCGACATCGAGGCGACCAGCGACGCCGAATGGCAAGAGGCCTTCGACCAGACGTTGTTCCCGGCGATTCGCATGACACGGCTCGCGGTGCCACACCTCCGCCAGCAGGGCGGCGGGGCGATCGTGATCGTGTCGTCGATCTTTGGCCGCGAGTCCGGCGGCCGCATGACCTACAACGCGGTCAAGGCGGCCGAGATCAGCCTTGCGAAGTCACTCGCCCAGCAACTCGCCAAGGATCAGATCCGCGTGGTCTCGGTGGCGCCGGGCTCGACGTTGTTCGAGGGCGGATCGTGGTGGAAGCGGCAGCAGGCCGATCCCGAAGGCATCGCCCAGTTCGTCAAGCAGGAGCTGCCGTTCGGCCGATTCGGCAAGCCCGAGGAAGTCGGCGCCGCGATCGCGTTTCTCGCCTCGCCGAAGGCGAGTTGGATCAGCGGGACGACGGTGGTTGTGGACGGCTGTCAGTCGCGGATGTTCTAGCGAACCAGATGTAATACACCGGCAAGCCGAGCAACACCACCGCGAACGTGATCGACGTCCACTTCGGATCCGTGATCAACGCATTCACCACCAGGTAAATCGCCGCCGCGATGAACACCGCCGGCACCACCGGATAGCCGACCACCTTGTAGGGCCGCTGCAGGTTCGGCTGTGACTTGCGCAGCGTGTAGATCGCGGCCACGCTCAGCGCATAGAACGGCCACATCGCCAGCACGAAGGTGTCGGTGAGTTGCTCGAAGGTCTGGGTCATGACCATCGCGACGCCGAGCACGGTGGCGACGGTAATCGCGACGTGCGGCGTCTTCCACCGGGGATGCACGCGGGCGATCGGCGCCCACAACAGCTGGTCGTCGGCCATCGCAAAGAAAATGCGCGGCGACGCCAGCTGGCTGCCCATCAGCGAGCCGAACGTGGAAATCATCACGATCACCGACACGAACGACACCCCGGCGCGGCCGAACAACGCGCCCATGGTGTCGGCGGAGATCAATCGCGACTGCGCCATGACGCCGATCGGGTTGATGTAGAGGTAGGCGGCGTTCGCGGTGAGGTAGATCAGGATGATCAGCAGCGTGCCGATGATGATCGCGCGCGGCAGGTTACGTTGCGGGTCGGTCACTTCGCCGCTGGCAAACGTCAGGTCGGCGAAGCCATCGTACGCCCACATCACCGAAATCAGCGCCAGTCCAAACACCCCGGCGTCGATCGGCGCGCCGGTCGAGGCGAAATTCGTGAACGATCCGCCGACGCCGCCGCCAAGCATGAACGCGGCGATCACCAGCAGCGCCAGTGCGCCGAATTTGGCGATCGTCGAGATGCCCGCGAACAGCGCACCGAGGCGGACGCCGACGATGTTGATGGCGCCGGCGAAGATGATCGCGCCGGCGGCGAGATAGTCGGCCCACTGCGGATGCGCGGCGGGATCGACCCCGACGACGCGCAGGAAGTATTCGCCGAACACCGAGGAAATGCCGCCGAGCGCCGCGGCCCGGATCAACACCAGTTGCGCCCAGCCATACAGGAACGCCGACGGCCGCCCCCAGCCTTCGCGCAGGTAGACATACATGCCGCCGGTCTCGGGCATCGACGCGGACAGTTCCGCGAACGCCAGCGCGCCGCACAGCACGATCAACCCGCCCAGCACCCAGACGCCCATCATCCACACCGGATCCGGCACGCGCGTCGCAATGCCGGCCGGGGTCCTGAAGATGCCGCCGCCGATCGTGATGCCGATCACCAGGCCAATCGAGCTCCACAATCCGAGTCTGCGCGAGAGGGTCGCCATGTGGGTGGATACTATCCGCTGCGGTAGAATCCGTCCATGAATCGATTCATCACTCGCACCGTTCTGGCTGCGTCGATCGCGCTGGCCGCCGTCCCGGTCTTCGCGCAGGAACCCGGCAAAGACGAGGAGGGCTGCAAGCCGTCGGCGCTGATGTCGCGCATGCCCGGCTGCGGCATTTACGAGTGCGCGAAGAAGGATTTTGATTCGTTCGACGCGGTGATCAACAAGGCGGCCGAGACCAAGACGCTCGAGGGAGAGGTCGAGGCGCTGCGGTTCGTTTGCCCGGCCAACGCGTCGCCGCTGCAGTTGGTCCGCAACGCCGAAGCCGCGCTCAAGAAATCCGGCTACGTGGTGGTGTTTACGGGATCGCACGCCAATAACGACAACCCGGTCGTCACCGCGCACAAGGGCAACCAGTGGGTGAGCGTGCAGACCAACACGATGAACGAGTTTCCGACGTATGAGCAGACCGCCGTGCTCGTCAAGGAGATGGCGCAGGAGATGTCGGCCACGGCGCAGGCGATGTCCGATGCGATCGCGAAGAGCGGCAAGCTCGATGTCTACGGCATCACGTTCGCGACCGGCCAGGCGACGATCACACCGGCCTCCGATCAGGTCTTGAGCGACTTGCTCGCGGTGCTGACCGCGAACGCGGATTGGAAACTCCGCATCGAAGGCCACACCGATAACGTGGGCGACAAGGCCGCGAACCTCAAGCTGTCGAATGCGCGTGCGGCGGCCGTGGCGGCGTGGCTGACCGGCAAGGGGATCGATGCCGGGCGCCTCTCGGTCGCCGGCCTTGGCGACACGCAGCCCGTGGGTCCGAACACGACGGACGAGGGCCGCGCCCGCAACCGACGGGTCGTGCTCATCAAACAGTAGAGCCACCTTCGGTAGACTTTCGCTTTCACCGGTTGATCGTGTAGCATTGCACACGATTACCTATGGCTCTACCTGCTCGCCGACTCTCTGTGCCGTCTGCGCCCTCTAAGGCCAAGCAGGTCGCGCTCCAGAGCGCACTGAGCGTCCTGAACTCGGGCGAGGCCCTCGATCGGCCCGACACCCCGGATGAAGTCGTTACCGCGGTGCGCCGGCTGCCGGCGGTGGAGGCGGCCTACGCACCGTTTCCGGAGGGCATCGATCCGCGGCTGAAAGCCGCGTTTGAATCGCGCGGCGTTCAGCAGCTTTACACGCATCAGGCCGAAGCCTTCGCGCACGTCGCGGAGGGCCGCCAGGTGGTCGTGACCACGCCGACCGCCTCGGGCAAGACGCTCTGCTACAACCTGCCGGTGCTCGATCGCATTCTCAAGAATCCGGCGACGCGCGCGCTCTACCTGTTCCCGACCAAAGCGCTGGCGCAGGATCAGATGGCGGAGCTGCACGAGCTCACCAAATCGATCGGCGAGGTGTCTGGCGAAGCGATCGGTGTTCACACCTACGACGGCGACACGCCGCAGGATGCGCGCCGCACCATCCGCACCCGCGCCCACATCGTCCTCAGCAATCCCGACATGGTGCATTCGGGGATCCTGCCGCACCACCCGCGATGGGCGAAGCTGTTCGAGAACCTGCAGTTCGTGGTGATCGACGAGCTGCACGCGTATCGCGGGGTGTTCGGCAGCCACCTGACCAACGTGCTGCGGCGGCTGCAGCGCATCTGCCGGCATTACGGATCGAATCCGCAATTCATCTGCTCGTCGGCGACGATCGCGAACCCCGCGGAGCTCGCGGAGCGCCTCGCCGAAAAGCCGTTCTCGCTGGTCGAGAAGAGCGGCGCACCGAGGGGCGAGAAGTTCTTCGTCTTCGTCAATCCCCCGGTCGTCAATCGCGAGCTGGGCATTCGCCGGTCGTACATCGCGGAATCGCGACGGGTGGCGGGCGAATTCCTGCGGCGCAACCTGCAGGTGATCGTGTTCGCGCAAAGCCGGTTGTCGACGGAGATCCTGACGACGTATCTCAAGGAGGATTTCGAGGATGTGCCCGGCATGCCGGAGCGCATTCGCGGCTATCGCGGCGGCTACCTGCCGCTGCGGCGCCGGGAGATCGAACAGGGCCTGCGCGCCGGCCAGGTCCGCGGCGTGGTCTCGACCAACGCGCTCGAGCTCGGCATCGACATCGGCGCGCTCGATGTCTGCGTGATGGCGGGCTACCCGGGAACGATTGCCTCGACCTGGCAACGCGCCGGCCGCGCCGGCCGCCGCACCGGGCAATCCGCGGCGGTGATGGTGGCCTCGAGCGCCCCGATCGATCAATTCGTCGCGCGCCATCCGTCATTCTTCTTCGACGCCTCACCCGAGCACGCCCTGGTCAATCCCGACAACCTGCACATCCTCGTCGATCACGTGAAGTGCGCGGCCTTCGAACTGCCGTTCACGACCGACGAGCAGTACGGGCAGGTGAACGTGCAGGAGGTGCTGGGCCTGCTGCAGGAATCCGGTCTCGTGCATCGCTCCGGTGGCGAAGACGCCGAAGGGCAGTGGCACTGGACGAGCGAGTCGTACCCGGCCAACGCGGTCAGCCTGCGATCGGTCTCGTCGGACAACTTCGTGATCACCGATCACACGAACGGCGCCAAGGTGATTGGCGAAACCGATTTCACGAGTGCGTTGTCGACGTTGCATCCCAAGGCCATCTACATGGTCGAAGGGAAGATCTTCCAGGTCGAGGAGCTCGACTTCGTCGGCCGCAAGGCCCACGTCAAGGAAGTCGATTGCGACTACTACACCACCGCGATTACCTATACGAAGGTGACGATCCTCGATCGGTTCGAAGAGGATGCGTCGAGGGTGGCGTTACACGGCGAAGTGCACGTCGTCTCGCGCGTCGTCGGGTTCAAGAAGATCCGGTTCCAGACCAACGAGAACGTGGGTTCGGGCGAGCTCGACCTGCCCGAGCAGCAGATGCACACGACCGCGTACTGGCTCGAGCTGCCGCTGCCGGTCGTCAATGCCTTGCCGTATGCCGCCGACGATCGCCGCGACGGCGTGATCGGCCTGGCGTTTGCGATGAAGCAGATCGCGCAGTTGTTGTTGATGTGCGACGGGCGCGATCTTGGACTGTCGGTCAACGCGGGTGAGCCCGACCAGTCCGGAACGGACTGGTCGCGCCGTAGCGGCGACGCCGCGCAGGCGGACGATACGCCGCGCATCTTCCTGTATGACGCCTATCCCGGCGGCATCGGCCTGAGCGCGCCGCTGTGGAACATGCAGACGGAACTGCTCGCCCAGACCAGCGCGTTGATTGCGAGTTGCGACTGCGACAACGGCTGCCCGATGTGCGTCGGTCCGATCGGCGAGACCGGCCCGCTCGCGAAGACCGTGGCGTTACGGATTCTTCAGCATCTCCTTGCGTCATCGCTCGGCGATGGTTCAGCGGCGGCTAAAGCCGTCGCTCTCCAAACGCATGAAGAGGTGCCGTTCTAAATGGCGACCCTCGATCGACTGCGCGAGATCGTCAAGAATCATCGGCCTTCAGCAGTCCCGGTTATCGCGCAGGAAGGCGCGTCTAAAGACGCGCCTCTACAAACGCCAGCCGATTGCGTCGCTCGAAGCGGGTCTTCAGACCCGCCTGACAATCTCAAGGCCGCGATCGAGTTGGGCGGGTCTGTGGTCGAACGACCCGAGGGTGCGGTGATCGTCGTCGATCGCGAATACCGCGCCGACATGCTGCACGGCCGCACCCCGATCGGCGACATCGTCTCGACGATTACCGAGGGCCTCGACGCGATGACGCTGATGGCCAAGGCCTGGCCGGCGGCGCAGGGGATCGATGGGCGGCTGTTGTTTCTGGATCTCGAGACGACTGGTTTGTTTACCGGCGCCGGCACGCAGGCATTTCTCGTCGGGTGTGCGGCGATCGAGGGCAGGTCGATCCGCGTTCGCCAGTTCGTGATGCCGGGGTTCGAACACGAACGCGCCGTCTTGAACGAATTCGCATCGTGGGCGAAAGCCCAGGGCACGATCTGCACCTACAACGGCCGCAGTTTTGACGTCCCGCTGATCGAAACGCGGTTCATGTATCACCGCGCGCCGTGTTTTCTCGACGGCCTGCCCCATCTCGACATGCTGCATGCGGCGCGCCGCTTATGGCGTCAGCGTCCGCTGACCATGGGCACGCCGGATCCGGATGATTCGAGCTGCTCTCTCGGGGTGCTCGAGAAACACATCGCCGGGGTGCATCGCGTGGGCGACGTGCCCGGCTTTGAAATCCCGTCGCGCTTCTTCAATTTCGTGCGGAGCGGTGATGCCCGCCCGCTCGAAGCGGTGATGGAACACAACCGGCTCGATTTGATCTCGCTCGCCGCGGTGCTGGCACGCGCGATTCAATTGCTCACGTCGGGTCCATCGATCGCCTCGACCGCACAGGAAGCCTATGGATTGGCGCGGGTCTACGAGCGCGCCGGCGCCTACGACAACGCCGAAGCCGCGCTGCTGCGGACGATCGAGTTCGCGAAACGGGTCGGCGCCGAGCCGGAAGTGCACGGCGAGGCGTTGCGCCGGCTCGCCTGGATCCGGCGGCGCGATCGACGCCTCAACGAAGCCGCCGATGCCTGGAACGAACTGGCGGTGTTGCCGCGATGCGCGGCGGCGCTCCGCCGCGAAGCCAAGGAAGCGTTGGCGATCCACCACGAACATCGCCTCAAGGATCTTCAGTCGGCGCGGCGGCACGCGCTCGATCTGCTGGCCGAGGGCACGGCCAATCCGGCCGGCGTGCAGCACCGCCTTGATCGCATCGAACGCAAGCTGGCCCGCTATACCGAGGCCATGCTGCCCCTGAATTAAGGCCGCCGAAGGCGCGGAACAGACCGGATACAATCGCGCCCGTGGAAGAACCCGGGTTGCTGGCGCGCGCTGCCCTCAAGCTGACCGCGTGGACCGAGCGCTGGATCCCCGACGCCTTCATCTTCGCGCTGCTCGCGACCGTGATCGTCTTCGTCGCGGCGATTGCCTGGACACCGTCATCTCCGCTGCAGGTCATCGATGCCTGGGGCAACGGCTTCTGGGACCTGATCACGTTCACGCTGCAGATGGCGCTGATCATCATCACCGGCCACGTGCTGGCGACGTCGGCGCCGATGGGGAACGCGATTCGAACGATTGCCTCCTGGCCCACGACGCCGCGCGGTGCCGTGGCGCTGGTCGCGTTCTTCGCGATGTTCACCTCGTGGTTCAACTGGGGCTTCAGCCTGATTTTCAGCGCGGTGCTGGCCAAGGAGCTGGCGCGGCGCATCGAGGGCGTTGACTATCGCGCCCTGGCGGCCGCGAGCATGCTTGGCCTCGGCAGCATCTGGGCCCAGGGCCTGAGCGGATCGGCCGCGCTGCAAATGGCGACGCCCGGTGCGCTGCAGCCGCAAATTCGCGACATCGTCGCGGCCGGCGGCCTCGTCCCCGGCGGACTGATTCCATTCCGGCACACGATCTTCCTCTGGCAGAGTCTGACCTCGGTGGCGATCGAGATCGTCGTCGTCACGATCGTGATGTGGCTCGCCACGCCGCCTGCAGGCAAAGCAAAGACGGCAAGAGTCCTGGGAATTGAACTGGGCACTGCCGAACTCGAAGCCCCAAGCCCCAAGTCCCAAGCCCCCGGTCCCGGCCAGTGGCTCGAATATTCGCCGCTCCTGAACCTGGCGATGGTCGCGCTTGGGGCGATCTATCTCGTTCGCTATTTCAATCGCGCGCCCGAGCCGCTCAATGCGATCACCCTTAACACGCTGAACTTCGCATTCCTGATGCTTGGTGTCTTGCTCCACCGGACGCCGGCGCGTCTGATGCACGCGGTGCAGGCCGCCGTTCCGGCGGTGTGGGGCGTGATCCTGCAGTTCCCGTTCTATGCCGGCATCGCCGCGATCATCACCACCACGCATCTCAACGAGCGGCTGGCCAACGCGTTCGTCAGCATCTCAACGCCGCAGACGTTTCCAGCGGTCGTCGCGATCTACTCCGCCGTGCTCGGCGTGTTCGTGCCTTCGGGCGGATCGAAATGGGTGATCGAGGCGCCGTACGTCATCGCCGCGGCGCACGAATTACAGGTGCATCTCGGCTGGGTGGTGACGTCGTACGATCTGGGGGAAGCGCTGGCGAACCTGTTGCAGCCGTTCTGGATGCTGCCGACCCTGGGGATGTTCGGGCTGCGAGCGCGGGACGTGATGGGGTACACCTTCATCGTCGCCCTGGCGCTCGCACCCGTGGTGCTGTTGCTGGTCACGTTGCTTGGCGCAACGTTGCCGTACCCGCTCTAGCTGGCCTTCTTCTTCGCGGCCGGCTTCTTCGCGTCCTTGGCAGCCTTGGCGGCCACCTTGCGCTGTTCGACGGTCTGCGCGCCGAACTTCTTGGTGAAGCGGTCCACGCGGCCTTCGGTGTCGATCAGCTTCTGGCGGCCCGTGAAGAACGGGTGGCAGGCGGAGCAGATGTCGAGGTGCATGTCCTTGGCGGTGCTGCGGGTCTGAAACTTGTTGCCGCAGGCGCACTGCACGGTGAGTTCGGCGTAATCGGGGTGGATATTCGGTTTCACGTTGGTTCCTTCCGCCGGGACCGGGGCCGCTAGGCCCGCTTACCGGCAATAGAGCGAAACAATAATCATATCAGATTGCTGATATGAGACGGCTGATCGGCACAAACACCATCAAAATTCAGGCTGTTGCTGGGTCAAACAGTGAATCGCGCCCAGCCCCCAGATGAGAGCCCGGCAGTTGACGCCGATCACTTTTCGGCGGCCGACGGCCCCCTGAAGGACGGCAATTGCCTTCGCGTCGCGAGCCTTCTGGCCGAAGGTCGGCACGAGGAGGGCGCCATTGACGAAGTAGAAATTCAGGTACGTCGCCGGCACGCGCTGGCCTTCGATCGACAGCGGCTTCGGCATCGGCAACTCGACGACGTTGAACGGGCGGCCGTCCTGATCGCGGAACTTGTCGATCGCCCGGCGGGCCTTCTGCAGGATCGCGTAGTTGGGATCGCGCTGGTTGGTTTCGATGCCGATCGCGATGGTCCGCGCGTCGAGAAACCGCGCCAGATCGTCGATGTGACCGTCGGTGTCGTCACCCTCGATGCCTTCGCCCAGCCACAGCACGTGCTTCTGCCCGTAGTAGTCGCAGAGATACTTCTCGAGACGCTTCTTCGCGCCAGCTTGCCCACCGTGGCCCTGGCGAAGGTGGGGATTGCGATTCTTGTTCAACAGGCACGACGTCGTCGTCAACACGGTGCCGGCGCCGTTGAAATCCACCGCGCCGCCTTCCATGACGATGCCGGGGTAGAACACCGGGAGCCGCAACTCCCTGGCGATGCGCGTCGGCACATTGTCGTCGGCGTCCCACGGCGGATACTTGCCGCCCCAGGCGTTGAAGCCCCAGTCGACGATCGCCGCTTCGGTCTTGCCGCGCCGGGTCCGCAACACGAACGCCGGGCCGTGATCGCGCGCCCACGCTTCGTTGGTCGGGATGTGATGGAAGAACACGCGCCGCATCGGGATGCGACGAGCCATCAGGAAGGCGCGAACGATCAGCTCGTAGTTCTCGTTCGGAACGTTGAGATGGACTTCTTCACGCGTCACCAGGACGCGGATCAGTTCAGCGATGTCTTCGCGGGCTTCCTGGTAGCGGCCAGGGAAAGAGATGCCCTCCGGACGAGGCCAGGAAATCCACGTCGCCTGGTGCGGGAACCACTCCGGCGGAAACGTGAAGCCGTTCTCAGCAGGGGTTCCGCGCACTAGTCGTTGAAGCGTTTCGTCAACGCCCCGTACGCGTCAATGCGGCGATCGCGCAGGAACGGCCAATGCGTGCGGCTGAACTCGACCTTGGCCAGATCGCAGTCGACCACCGTCACCGCTTCCTTGTTGACCGGCGCGCGATGCACCACCTGCCCATCCGGCGAGGCCACGAACGACTGGCCCCAGAACACGATGCCATCCTTGTTGACCGGCTTGCCCTTGGTGTCCTTGATGATTTCGTGGCCGATGCGATTCGGCACGCACACATAGCACCCGTTGGCGATGGCGTGCGCGCGCTGCATCACTTCCCACGAATCGTGCTGCGCGACGCCGTACTGCTTGCGCTCCGACGGATGCCAGCCGATGGCGGTGGGGTAGAAGAGAATCTCCGCGCCCTGCATCGCCGTAAGGCGGGCGCCTTCCGGGAACCACTGGTCCCAGCAGACCAGCGTGCCGATGGTCGTGACCTTGGTCTTCCAGGCGATGAAGCCGGTATCCCCCGGCGTGAAATAGAACTTTTCGTAGAACAGCGGATCGTCGGGGATGTGCATCTTGCGATACACGCCCATCAGCGATCCGTCGGCGTCGATGACCGCCGCGGTGTTGTGGTAGACGCCCGCGGCGCGACGCTCGAACAGCGAGGCGATGATGACCGCCTGGTATTTCCTGGCGAGCTTGCAGAACGCGTCGGTGGACGGTCCGGGAATGGTCTCCGCCAGCGCGAAGAAGCGGTGATCCTCGACCTGGCAGAAGTACTGCGAGCGGAACAGCTCCTGGGTGCAGAAGATCCTGGCGCCCTTCTTGAGCGCCTGCTCGGTGAGGGCAAGCTGGTGGGCGAGGTTCCGTTTCGGATCCTCGCCGCACGCCATCTGGCTGAAACCTACTTTGACAACGGTCGAAGCGGCCATCCAGCTATCTTAAATCTATTTGCCCGCTTGCATGGCCGCGAGGAATTCGTTGTTGGTCTTGGTCTTGCTCATCTTCGACAACAGCAGTTCCATCGCTTCGACCGCCGACAGCGGCGTCAGCACGCGGCGCAGCACGTAGACGCGGTTGAGGTCGTCCTTCGACATCAGCATCTCTTCCTTGCGGGTGCCGCTCTTCTGGATGTCGATGGTCGGGAACACGCGGCGGTCGGCGAGCTTGCGATCGAGGTGCACTTCCATGTTGCCGGTGCCCTTGAACTCTTCGAAGATCACTTCGTCCATGCGCGAGCCGGTGTCGATCAGCGCGGTGGCGACGATCGTCAGGGAGCCGCCCTGCTCGATGTTGCGGGCGGCGCCGAAGAAGCGCTTCGGGCGCTGCAGGGCGTTGCTGTCCACGCCGCCTGACAGGACCTTGCCCGAGGTCGGCACGATGGTGTTGTAGGCGCGCGCCAGGCGCGTGATCGAGTCGAGCAGGATGACGACGTCCTTCTTGTGTTCGACCAGGCGCTTGGCCTTTTCGATCACCATTTCGGCGACCTGCACGTGGCGCTGCGCCGGCTCGTCGAAGGTCGACGACACCACCTCGCCCTTGACCGAGCGCTGCATGTCGGTGACTTCTTCCGGGCGCTCGTCGATCAGCAGCACGATCAGGTAGACCTCGGGGTGATTGGTCGTGATGGCGTTGGCGATCGACTGCAGCAGCATGGTCTTGCCGGTGCGCGGCGGCGCGACGATCAGGCCGCGCTGGCCCTTGCCGAGCGGCGTCATCAGGTCCATGACGCGGGTCGAGAGGTTTTCCGGATCCGCCTCGAGGCGAATCTGCTGTTCGGGATAGAGCGGCGTCAGGTTCTCGAAGAACACGCGCTCCTTGCCGCGGGCGGGCGGCTCGAAGTTGATCGCCTCGACCTTGATCAGCGCGAAGTAACGTTCGCCTTCTTTCGGCGAGCGGATCTGGCCGGAGATGGTATCGCCGGTGTGCAGGTCGAACTTGCGGATCTGGGAGGGGGAGACGTAGATGTCGTCGGGACCGGCGAGGTAGTTGTAATCGGGGGCGCGGAGGAACCCGAAGCCATCCGGCAGCACCTCGAGGACGCCTTCGGAGAAGATCAACCCCGCCTTCTCGGCACGGGCGCGGAGGATCTCGAAGATCAACTCCTGCTTGCGCATGCCGGTGGCGCCGGGAATCTCGAGCTCGCGCGCGATCTTGGTCAGCGCGACGGTCGACAGATCCTTCAGCGTCGAAAGATCGAGGGTTTGCGGTTCTGCCTTTGCGGCAGTCGGTTCGGCGGGAGCGGCGTCGGTGGTTGCTACCGAGCCGTTAGTGTCAGGTTTGCGATCTTCTTCCACAGTGCATCCAATCCTTCGCCGGTTTCCGCCGAGACGGGCGTCACCGGGCCAGAGTAAATCCGTTCGAGTTCCCCGAGATGACGCCGCCGCTCTGACTGCGTCAATTTGTCCACCTTCGTTGCCACGACGTGACGTACCACGCCGTGACTGTCGAGCCAGTTCCACGTACTGCGATCGCTGTCGAGGCCGGGATGGCGGCTGTCGACCAGCACGAACACACCGCGAAATCGCGGATCGTTGAAGCGCGCGCCGAAATACTCCGCGGCCAGCGCATCAAACTCTTCGCGCGCCTTGTCGCCGCCGCGCGCGTACCCGAAACCGGGCAGGTCCACCAGGTAGAACGGTGGCCGCGGCTCCGCGGCGACCCGGTAAAAATTGGCCAGGCGGGTCTTGCCAGGCGCGGCGCTCGTTCTCGCCAGCTTCTTCCGAACGAGCGCGTTAATCAGGGACGACTTACCGACGTTCGATCGGCCCACCATCGCAAGCTCTGGCAGGCCGTCCTTGGGAAGCCCCTCGGCTCCAGCGGCGCTAGTGACAAACTCGGAAGTAACCTTCAAAAAATCTACGGTCCTAAGGTCTTAGAGTCTTAGAGGCTTAGGGTCTTAGTGCGTCGTCGCGTCGGCCGCTTCGTCGAAGTCGGCGTCCGGCGTCGGCGGAATCGGCGTCAACGGACCCGCCAGCGCGATCTTCAGCACTTCGTCCATGTGGCTGACCATGTGGATGTCCAGCACATCGAGGACGTTCTTCGGGATGTCCGCGAGATCCTTCTCGTTGTCTTTCGGGACGATGATGGTCTTCACGCCGGCGCGGTGCGCGGCGAGCAGTTTTTCCTTCACGCCGCCGATCGGCAGCACCTTGCCGCGCAGCGTGATTTCGCCGGTCATTGCCACGTCGCGGCGGACCGGGATGCGGGCCAGCGCCGAGATCAGCGAGGTCGCCAGCGTGATGCCGGCGGACGGACCGTCCTTCGGAATCGCGCCTTCGGGGATGTGCACGTGCACGTCCACCTTGCGGTTGAAGTCTTTCGGGATGCCGAACTCCTCGGCGCGCGTGCGGACGAAGCTCATCGCCGCCTGCGCCGATTCCTGCATCACGTCGCCGAGCTTGCCGGTCAGCATCAAGCGGCCGCGGCCGGGCATCAGCGTGCATTCGGTGACGAGAATCTCGCCGCCGACTTCGGTCCAGGCGAGGCCGGTGGCGACGCCGATTTCGTTCTGTTCTTCGGCGACGCTGGGGCGGTAGCGCGGCACGCCGAGATACTCGGTGACCTTCGCCGCGTCGATGGTTTCGAACGTTTCGGGGCCGTCGACAACCACCTTGCGCGCGACCTTGCGGCAGATCGAGCTGATTTCGCGCTCGAGATTCCGCACGCCGGCTTCGCGCGTGTAGCGCTGGATCACCGTCTGCACCGCGTCATCCGCGAAGACGATGTTCTTGTCGGTGAGGCCGGCGCCCTCGATGGCCTTCGAGACCAGGAAGCGCTTGGCGATCTCGACCTTTTCCTGCTCGGTGTAGCCGGCCAGCTGCAGCACTTCCATGCGGTCGCGCAGCGCCTGCGGAATGGTGTGGAGCACGTTGGCGGTGCAGATGAACATCACGTTCGACAGGTCGTACTCGACGTCGAGGTAGTGATCGAGGAAGGTGTTGTTCTGCTCGGGGTCGAGCACTTCGAGCAGCGCCGCCGACGGATCGCCGCGGAAGTCCATCGACATCTTGTCGATTTCATCCAGCAGGAAGACCGGGTTCATCGACGTGGCCTTCTTCATCATCTGGATGATCTGGCCGGGGAACGCGCCGATGTAGGTGCGGCGATGGCCGCGGATTTCCGCTTCGTCGCGCACGCCGCCGAGCGACAGGCGCACGAACTTGCGGTTCATGGCGCGGGCGATCGACTTGGCGAGCGAGGTCTTGCCGACGCCCGGCGGGCCGACGAAGGTCAGGATGGTCGCCTTGGGCTTCTTGACGAGCGCGCGCACCGCGAGGAATTCGAGGATGCGGTCCTTGATCTTCTCGAGGCCGTAGTGATCTTCGTTGAGGACGACTTCGGCGTTCTTGAGGTCGCGGTTCTCCTTGGTCTTCTTGTGCCAGGGCACCGCGATCAGCCAGTCGAGGTAATTGCGCGACACGGTCGCTTCCGCCGACATCGGCGGCATCGCCTCGAGGCGCTTCAATTCCTGGACGGCCTTTTCCTCGACGTCCTTCGGCATCCGCGCCTGTTCGATCTTCTTCTTCAGGTCGTCGCCTTCGTTCGCCTTGTCGTCCTTGCGGCCCAGTTCCTTCTGGATCGCCTTCATCTTCTCGTTGAGGTAGTACTCCTTCTGCGCCTTCTCCATCTGCTTCTTGACGCGGGACTGGATGCGGCGATCGACCTGGAGCTTGTCGACTTCCGCTTCGAGGATCCCGGCGATGCGATTGAGGCGTTCGAGGGGCGAGACGATTTCGAGGAGGTTCTGCTTTTCGTCGATGCCGACGAGGAGGTGCGCCGAAATGGTGTCGGCGAGCTTGCCCGGGTCATCGACGCGGACCGCGGCGATCATCGCGTCGTAGTGCAGGTTGTTCGACAGCTTGACGTATTGCTCGAACAGCGTCACGACGCGGCTCATCGTCTGCTCGACGTCGCCGGCGGTGTCCTTCTGCCGCTGCAACACCTTGACGACGACGCGGTAGAAGCCCTTGTCTTCCTTCCACTCGATGACGCGCGCGCGCTCGACGCCCTCGACCAGGACCTTGATGTTGCTGTCCGGCAGCTTCAGGCTCTGCACGACGTTGGCCACGCAGCCCATCGTGAAGATGTCTTCCGCCTTGGGATCGTCGGTCGACGCGTCGTGCTGCGCCGCCAGGAAGATCCGCTTGTCCTTGCCGAGCGCATGCTCCAGCGCTCGAATGGACGACGGCCGTCCAATGACGAACGGCATCATCATGTGCGGGAAAACGACCACGTCCCTCAACGGGACGATCGGGAGGGTCTCGTAGACTTCGACCATAGGAAATTCAGGGGGTGCCCAGGCGTGCGTACTGTGCCTAGTGCCAACGGCCGACCATCGTGCCCGTTAGCCAGCCTTCTCGATTACCTCAAGACCAGCGCTCTTGCTGACGACCATTTCGCGTGTCACCACGCACTCGCGCGCCTTCTTCTGTCCAGGGAGTTGGTACATCAAGTCCAGCATCAGGTCTTCGATGATCATGCGGAGGCCGCGCGCGCCGATCTTCCGGGCGAGCGCCATCTCGGCAATCGCATCGAGCGAATCATCCGTGAAGCGCAGCTTGACGTTCTCGTACTCGAAGAGCTTCTGATACTGGCGGGTAATAGCGTTGCGCGGCTGCGTCAGGATCTGCACCAGCGCGGGGCGATCGAGCTCGTGCAGCGTGCCCATCACCGGCAGGCGGCCGACGAACTCGGGAATCAACCCGAACTTAATCAGGTCCTGCGGTTCGGCCTGCTCGAGGATCGTGCCGACGTCGCGGCCCTTCTGCGACTTGATCTCGGCCTTGAAGCCGAGCGTCTTGCGGCCGATGCGGCGTTCCACCACCTTGTCGAGGCCGACGAACGCGCCGCCGCAGACAAACAGGATGTTGGTCGTATCGATCTGGAAGAATTCCTGGTGCGGATGCTTGCGTCCGCCCTGGGGCGGCACGTTGGCGACGGTGCCTTCGAGGATCTTCAGCAGCGCCTGCTGCACGCCCTCGCCGGACACGTCGCGGGTGATCGACGGGTTCTCGTCCTTGCGGCCGATCTTGTCGATCTCGTCGATGTAGACGATGCCCTGCTGGCACTTCTCGATGTCGCCGCCGGCAGCCTGCAACAACTTGAGGATGATGTTCTCGACGTCCTCGCCGACGTACCCGGCTTCGGTCAGCGTCGTCGCGTCGACGATGGTGAACGGCACCGACAGCAGCTTGGCGAGCGTCTGCGCGAGCAGTGTCTTGCCGGTGCCGGTCGGGCCGATGAGGAGGATGTTCGACTTGGTCAGCTCGACGTCGTGGCGGCTGCGCGGCTGCTTCTGGATTTCGAGCCGCTTGTAGTGGTTGTAAACCGCGACCGCGAGTTTCTTCTTGGTGAGTTCCTGGCCGATGACGTACTCGTCGAGGAACTTCTTGATTTCGGGGGGCGACGGCAGCGACGTGCGCGTACCGCGGCTGTCGAACCGGTTGTCGTCCGCGATGATGTCGTTGCAGACCTCGACACACTCATCGCAGATGAACACAGTCGGACCCGCAATCAACTTGCGGACGTCGTTCTGATCCTTATTGCAGAACGAACAGCGAAGAATCTCGCCGCCGTCCGTGCCTTTCTTCACCATGTGGTCGTATACCTAGGTTACACCCGTTTACGAATCACGTCGTCAATAATTCCGTACTCTTTGCCCTGGTCGGGAGACATGATGTAGTCGCGTTCCGTGTCGGCCTGGATCCGCTTGATGTCCTGCCCGGTATGCTTGACGAAAATTTCGTTAATCGTAGCGCGCATGCGCAGGATTTCCTTCGCCGCCAGATCGATATCCGTGGCCTGGCCGCCCAATCCCGACATCCACGGCTGATGGATGAGGATGCGCGAATTCGGCAGCGAAAACCGCTTACCTTTTGCGCCCGCCGCTAACAAAACTGCCGCGATCGACGCCGCCTGGCCGATGCAGATGGTCTGCACGTCGGGACGAATGAATTGCATGGTGTCGTAAATCGCAAACCCGGCTGTAATCGAGCCGCCCGGGCTGTTGAGATACAACTGGATGTCCTTGTCCGGATCCTCGGCTTCGAGGAACAACATCTGCGCGATCGCCAGGTTCGCGACGTTGTCGTCGATCGGCGTGCCGATAAAGATGATGTTGTCTTTGAGGAGGCGCGAAAAGATGTCGTACGCGCGTTCGCCGCGGTTGGTCTGTTCGACCACCATCGGGACCAGTTGGTTCTGGGGGTAGACGCTCATTGTCTGGTTATTATCCTTCTTAGTTATCGGCTGCGGCGGTCAGGACTGCAACAGCCGAATGGGGAGGTTACCCCTTCTTTATTTGCGCCTTCGTCATGACGTGGGCCACGGCCTTCTCGCGGCGCAGCCCGGCCGCCAACCGGCCCAGTTCCCCGTCCTTCTGCAGCCGGGCCTTGATGCTCGCGACGCTGTGGCCGGTCTGCTCGGCATAGCGCTGCAATTCCGCGTCGAGGTCTTCGGCCGTCACGTCGATCTGCTCGCGCCTGGCGACTTCGTCGAGCACGATCGCCGAGCCGACCGCTTCGACGGCGGGCGCGCGCTGGCCTTCACGGAACGCGTTCCAGTCGATGTTCGCCTGCCGCGGATCGATGCGCTGGTCCATCAAGCGCCGCGCGAAATCTTCGAGCCGGCGATCGATTTCCCGATCGACCAGCGAGTCCGGCACGGCGAAGGGCACGCGCGACGCCAGCTGCTTCAACACGTCCTGGCGCAACTGGCGCTCCGCCGCGTGCATCGCCTCGTGCTCGAGGTCTTCACGCACGCGGGCGCGCAACGCGTCGAGCGAATCGAACTCGCCGAGATCCTTGGCGAGCTCATCATCGAGCGCCGGAATGACGCGCTTCTTGATCTCCTTGAGATTGACCGTGTAGGCGACCTTGCCGCCGGCCAGCTCCGGAATGGTGTAATCGTCCGGATAGGTAATGGTGAAGTCTTTGGAGGAACCGGGCGTCATCCCGATGACGTTCTCGTCGAAGCCCGGGGGATTCGACGGCGCGCCGAGCTCGATGCTGACCTGCTCGTGCTTTTCGACGTCGCCTTCCTTGCCGTCCTTGTCGGTGCCCTTGCGTTCGAGCGCGACGACCACGGTGTGCCCGGCGTCGACGACACCGGTTTCCACGGCTTCGTAGCGCGCGTTGCGTTCGCGCAGCCGCTCGAGCGACTGTTTGACGACCTCGTCGTCGATGACGCGCGACGGCTCGGTCGCTTCGATCGTCGACAGGTCGCCGGGATCGAAACTCGGCACCACGTCGAACGTCGCCTTGAACGTCAGCGGCTTGCCCTCTTCGAGGACCAGGTCCTTGATGTCGGGCGTGCCGATCGGCTCGACACCTTTCTCGACGAGCGCATCGCCGACCGCCTTCGAGACGAGATGCTCGGCGACGTCCTGCATGATTTGCGGCTTGAAGCGCTGGCGGATGACCGCGACCGGCACCTTGCCCGGGCGGAAGCCAGGGATCTTCGCCTGGCGGCCCAGTTTCACCGCGGCATGGCCGATGGCGTCGTCCACAACCTCGCTCGGCACCTCGATCGTGAGATCGCGGCGCGTTTCGTTCACGTCGACAATTTCTGCTTTCATGGGTCGGAATCTGTACCTAGATCCCCGCCGGAGGCGGGGTGTGCGAAAGAGGGGACTCGAACCCCTACAGCCTTTCGGCTACCGGCTCCTAAGACCGGCGCGTCTGCCAGTTCCGCCACTCTCGCGCGGACTAACCGATCAAGCGTAGCACACGGCTGGCCGCGGATCGCAGGGCCCCGTTATTGGCCCCGGAAGATGCGGCGAACCGACTTTTCGAGGCTCGTCCAACGGAGCACGAAGTCCTGGTAGGCCGGGTCCGGCAGCCGCTGCGCCCAGCCAAGCGGCGCATCGATCAGCCGGCGCATCCAGCCGCGCTCGGGTCGACGCGAATCCGATCGGACCAGGGTGTTGACGGCGCTCAGCTCGCTCATCAATGCCGGCAGGTCGAGCCGCAGGCGCCGCTCCGTTCCACCAGGCTTTCTCCCGATAAAATACAGATCCTTCGAGACGTCGTTGCGGAAGAAGGCGTGGCTCTCGAACATCTGTTCGAGCGGCAGCCGCCGTTCGAAGTCGTCGCGATTCAGGTTGCGATAGTAGTCCCAGCCAATCGACAGGCTGCTGGGCGAGTCGAACGGGCGGGTGCGGGTCGTGCCGTGCTCGAGACGGCCGCGCGAGGCGCAGGTGACCACGCAGACGCCGCCGGCCTTCGTCATGCGGTGCATGTTCACGAACGTTTCCAGCCACCTGGGGTTGTGCTCGAAGCATTCGCAGGAGATGGTCAGGTCGAGGCTGTCGTCCGCCAGCGTCACGTCGTCACCGGATGCCACCAGGTCGACGCCAGGGCCCGGGGCCAGGTCGACGCCGGTGTAGTGGCTGCCGGTGAAGAAGGGACGGATCGACCCGTTGACGTTCGCCGAGCCGATCTCGAGCACCGACAGTCCCGACCAGCTCGCGGCCAGGTGGCGCGAGAGCATGTCGACAAACTGCAGCTGCTGAAAATGCGCCATGGCTGCCCTATCCGATACGAGCGGCCGCGCGCGGCTCGACATTCGAGACGACCAACTCGGCCACTTCGCCGCGGCCCTCGGGATTGGAGTTGATCGCGCGGCGCGCCGGAAACCGGAACGCGCGCAGGCCCGCCCGGATCGCGTCCGGATTGTCCTCGTAGAGCCTGGTGACGGACGGAGCCGTCGAGTTGCTCAACAAGACATGCACGCCGCGCTCGGCCAAGGTGCAGACCATGTGCTGCAGGCCTTCCTGATCGCCGCTCGAAAAGCCGCGGCCGGTATAGGCGCGAAAATTGGCGGTGCGGCTGAGCGGCGCGTACGGCGGATCGAAATACACGAAGTCACCCGGGCCGGCGGCGTCCAGCACGCGGCTGAACGCGGCGCGTTCAACGCGCACGTTTGCCGCCGACAGCGCACCCGCGGCGCGCGTCAGCAGCGATCGATCGACGATGCGCGGGCGGTCGTAGCGGCCGGGCGGCACATTGAATTCGTTGGAGGCGTTGACGCGGAACAAGCCGTTGTAGCCGGTGCGATTCAGGTAGATCAGCATCGCCGCCAGTTCGGCGGAGTAGGTGTCGGGATCCGCGCCGCTCTCGTGCCATGCCGCGCGCAGCGGGTTGAATCGCTCGTCGCGCACCTGGAGATAGCACTCGCGTCCGCGCGTCGCGTGATCGATCGCGAGCGCTTCGAGGTGCGCGATCACCGCCTCGAGCGAGTTGCGCACGCGGCGATAGCAGCCGATCAAATCGGGGTTGTCGTCGCTGAGGACCGCGCCGTGGCCGTTGATCGCGCCGTCGCCGGCCAGGTCGAAGAACACCGCGCCGCTGCCGAGGAACGGTTCGTAGTACGCGCCAACCTTGTCGGGATAGAAGCGCCGCAGCACCGGCAGGAGCTGTCGTTTGCCTCCCACCCATTTGAGAAACGGCCGCAGCGTCACGCGGCCATGGTAGCAGCTAATCCGCGGCGGTTTCGGCCCACCACCACAACACCAACGCCATCGTGAGCAATGCCGACGCCATCGCGATCGTCTGGACCTGCGAGAGGAACCGGCTGGTGACGTCGAAGCTGCCGAGCGCTTCCCAGATCGCCTGGAGATCGATCGACACGCGCACAAGACCGAGCGACCAGGCGAGGCCGGCGCCGCCAGCCAGGATGACGAGGATGCCCGCGGCGATCGCGAGATTGAAGCCGAGATCAATGACGCGCTCGGTCTTCCAGCGTTCCTGGCCGAGACGCGCCATCACCGTGGCGGTAAAGGCCGGCGGCGGCACCGCGACCTCACGCATCGCCAGCAGGCCGTCGATGGCGCGGGCGTCGGCGAGGCGCGCCGCGCACACGCCGCAGGCCGCGAGGTGCTGCGCGTCTGCCGCGCCGGGCTGGTACGAGCCGTCGGCGATCGCTTCGATCAATGGTTCCAGGTGGTCGCAACGCACGTCAGCGGAACTCCGTTTCGAGCAAGTGTCTCAGCCGCCGCTTTGCGCGATGCAGATGCGTCTTGACGGTACCCAATGGCATCTCCAGCGCCTCAGCGAGATCCTCGTAACGCAAGCCTTTCAAGTAGTGCCCGTTGATCAACACCTGATAGGGCACCGGCAACTGCTCGATCGCTTTCTGCAGCCGATCCTTCATCACCAGGTCGGCGAACGCGCGATCGTCGGCGGCGGGCTCGAGCCGCGGACGCCCGTCATCCGTCTCATCGAGCGACGTCGTCGCCAGGTCGGGACGCTCTTGCGACAGCGCGTTGACGATGATCCGGAAGATCCAGGTCGAGAGCCGTGACTCGCCGCGAAAATACGGCAGCCCCTTGTGGACCTTCAGGAAGACGTCTTGCGCCAGTTCCTCCGCGCGTGCCCGGTTGGTGATGCTGCGGGCAATGACCGCAAACACCAGCCCTTTGTACTGGTCGACCAGTTCACGAAACGCAGCTTCATCGCCCTGCCGGCACCGCTCGACCAGCTCGTGCTCGGAGGTTCCCGTCATTCGCTATCTAGGTCATTAGAGCGGGCGGTCACGGGTTTTGTTTCGATGGGACGGCTGAAACAATCTCAAACCGCGGCTAGTCTAATCTCCCCAGTTGGCAGAATTGGAGCGAGCTGATGCAGCCTGAAGAACTTTTTGCGACGGTGTTCGTGATCGGCATGTTTTCCGGTGTCTTCATTGTTTATATGGGGTTGCGCCAGCGGTCGCAACAACTGGAAATGCGGCACCGCGAGCGGATGGCGATGATCGAACGCGGCCAGATCCCGCTGGCCGAAGCGTCGGGCGCGGTCCCGCACCGGCGAATCGAGAGCGGGTCCGCCCCGGCGCGATCGTTGTCGCTTGGGATCATCGTGGTGGGGCTTGGCCTCGCGCTGATGACCATCATCAGCATTGCGGGGGAGTCGCCCGAAGTCGGCGTCGGCATCGGAGGGGCGATTGCGATTCTGGGCGGCGCCTTTATCGTCCGCAGCCTCGTGGCCTCGAACCAGCGGCACCTCCCGACTGGTCAGCCGGTTCCCCCGATCGGCCAATCCGAAGACGAGCTCTAACCCGCCTGTCCGCTCCCTGCGGATGTCCTTGACCGGCGTAGGGTTATCCGGCGCCTCGTGTCAGTCCGATAAGACGCACGGGGATGCCGAGGTTTGCACGCCCGGTCACTTCGACCCTCCCTGGCGATTCGCCTAAAAGCCGGTCGCTAATGACAATATGACTCATAAAGTCATATAATGTCGTTTCGATCAAATCCTCAATTACGATTTCGTAATGTGATTGAGAGGGCGAAGCTTTGAGTTCACCGTGATGCGATTAACTGTGGTGATGTTGATAGGTGCGGCCGGCCTTGCCGGGTGCACACCGTCGAACCCGGCCCGGAGCGTGGTGCCGAGTTATGACGACTACACGCGCCGGTTGTTGCAGCTCAGTGCCGACCAAAACGGCGACGGCCGGATCGACCAGTGGACGTATCTCGACGGCAATCGCCCGCTTCGCGGCGAAGCCGACACCGACGCGGACGGGCGAATCGATCGGTGGGAATACTTCGACGCCGACGGCCGGCTGTCGATGGTGGGCTCGTCGAGCCGCGGCGACGGTGTCGAAGACACGTGGTCGAGCACGACGGCCACGGCCGCCGGCGAGACGCAGATTGCCCGATCGTCGAGGCGCGATCGCGTCCACGATCGGCTCGAGTACTACAAAGGACCGGCGCTGGTTCGCACGGAGGACGACACGAACGAAGACGGGTTGATCGACAAGTGGGATCGCTACGACGGCACCGTGCTTCGCGAAGTCGCCTTTGACATGACGTTTTCGAAAGGCCGTCCGGATCGCCGCACCGCGTATGACGCGCGCGGCCAGTTCATCGGGGTGGAGGTTGATCCCGATGGTGATGGCACGTTCGTCGCTGCGCCGGGGCAACCGGAGAAGCCGCGCAGCCCGGGAGTGACGAAATAATGGTGAGCAATCCAATCCGTCTGGGCGTCTGCAGCGTCCTCATGATCATGGGCCTCGGTTCGTTCGTCCCGCGCGCGTTCGCGCAGGCGTCGGTCGGCAGCGGGCCGCTGACGGCAACGCTTACCGACACGGAGCCGCAGACCGGCGTGCTGACGGTCGGCCGCGTCAAGATGGCGCCTGGCATTACCGTGCAGCAGATCGGCTGGGACGACAACGTCTTCGATCAGCCGGCCAGCGAGTCACCGCAACAGGATTACGTTGCCGAAGTGCAGCCGGATATTTCAGCGTTCACGCAACTGCGCTTCGTGCGGCTCTCGGTCTACGGCGGTTCGGCGCTGACCTATTACAAGAAGTTCGACAGCGAGCGATCGGTCGGCTACGACGCGCGCGGCCGCGTCGACTTCCTGCTGAGCCGGGTGCGCCCGTTCTTCGGCTATGGCGAAACGCGATCGCGCACGCGCCCCAATGGTGAAATCGACATTCGCCCCCGCCGCGTCGAGAAGGAAGCCTCGGGCGGCCTGGCGTTCGACATCTCGCCGCACGCGGTGATCTACGGGGCGGCCTACCAGGTCCGCCACAAGTTTGCCGAAGCCTTCCAGGACGGCATCAACCTCGGCGACTCGCTGACGCGCGACAGCTACAGCTACGAAGGCGGGTTCCGCACCGACCTGACGCCGCTGCTGTCGATGCAGTTGTCGGGCAGCTATAAGGAGGACCGTTTCCCGGCCAACGCCACCCGTAACTCGATTACCAAGGAGGGCTCGGCGACGTTCCGGTTTGCCACCGAAGCGGTGATCACCGGGATTGCCACCGTCGCGTATGACGATATTCACTATTCGGATCCGGGGGTGCGGCCGTTCCGCGGTGTGGTCGGCAACGTGATGCTGACCTATCCATTCTTCGAGATTGGCCGTTTCTCATTTTCCGCCGGCCGCAGCACCGAGTATTCATTCGACGCCACCGAGGCGTATTACGTCCAGAACACCGCGATGCTGAGCTATACGCATCGCCTGTTCGGGGAAGTGGACGCGCAGGTCAAGGGATCGCGGTCGTTGTTCGACTACTCGGCGCGTCCGACGGAGCCGGCGCACACCGACACCCTCGATACCGCCGGCGGGAGCCTCGGTTATAATCTGCGCAATCGGACTCGCATCGGACTGAACTACGAGTACTCGCGTCGACGCTCCCCGGCCTTCTCCGTCCGTAACTATCAACGTCGTCGCGTGTTTCTCTCCTGGTTGTTTGCGTTCTGATCATGCTGCACACACTGTTCTCGCTGATTCTCTTGGTGACCGCACAAGTCGCGGTCCCGGCCCAGGCGCCAGCCCCGACCGCGCCGGCGCCGGCCGCGGCGCCGTTGCCCTTCAATGCCACCTACAAGATCGGCGGCTCGGACGTGCTGTCGATCAAGGTGTTCAATGAAGACCCGTTGACCAACAAGTACACCGTCGACTCCGACGGCAGCATCACCTTTCCGCTGATCGGGCGGTTCCAGGTCGGCGGCAAGACGACGCGCGAGATCGAAACCGAGCTCACCGCGGCGCTGGCCAACGGCTGGTTGAATCGCCCGCAGGTGGCGGTGGAGATCGCGCAGTACCGCAGCCGCTCGATCTACGTGCTCGGCGAGGTCCGCACGCCGGGCCGTTACAACATCGAAGGCCCGATGACGCTGCTCGAGGTCATCGCCAATGCCGGTTCGACGACGCCGACGGCCAGCAACACCATCATCGTGCAGCGGTACAAGGACGGCCTCGCCGCGGCGGTGTCAGCGCCGACCGCGCCCGGCGACAACCGCTGGGCGGAAGTGACGCGCATCAATCTCGACGAGCTGCGCGAAGGCAAGCTGTCGGCCAACCTGCTGTTGCAGGACAGCGACATGATCATCGTGCCGCCGGCCGAGCGCTATTACGTCAGCGGCTTCGTCAAGCAGCCCGGCTCGTTCGTGCTGCGTCCCGGCATGACCATCCGCCAGGCGATCGCCGAAGCGGGCGGGTTGACCGAGCGCGGCTCGACGCGCGGCGTGAAGATCATGCGCAAGGACAAGGACGGCCGCGAGATTGAAGTGGACGCCAAGATGTCTGACCTCGTGAAGCCGAACGACACCATCAAGGTCCGGCAGCGTCTCATCTAGTTTGACCGGCGCGCGGCGTGACCTCGCCGCGCGTCTTCCTTCCTTGAAAATCATCATCGAGCCCGGACGGGCCGCGACCGACTATTGGCGCGACCTGTGGCGTTATCGCGAACTGCTCGCGTTTCTGGCGTGGCGCGATATCGCGGTGCGCTACAAGCAGACCGCCATCGGCGTGGTCTGGGCGCTGATCCGGCCGCTGCTGACGTTGACCGTGTTCGTGGCGTTTCGGCGCATGGCCGGACTGCAGCAGGGCGACGTCCCCGACGTGATCCTGGTGCTGGCGGCGGTCGTCCCGTGGCAGTTCTTCTCGTCGGCGCTGACGGAAGCGTCGGGCAGCCTGATCGGCAATACCGGACTGATCTCGAAGGTGTACTTCCCGCGCCTGATCATCCCGTTGTCGGCCATTGCGACCGCGCTCGTTGATCTGGTGGTGACGCTGGTATGCCTGGCCGTGCTGATGGTGTGGTACGGAATGGCGCCGGACGCGCGGTTGCTGGCGCTGCCGTTGTTCATCGGGCTGGCGGCGCTGCTGTCGTTCGGCCTTGGGCTGTTGATGGCGGCGCTGACGGTGACGTACCGCGACTTCCGCTACGTCGTGCCGTTCATGGTGCAGCTGGGCTTGTTCGTGTCGCCGGTGGCGTTTGCCACCTCGCAAGTGCCGCAGCGGTGGCGCGCGCTCTACGCCCTCAACCCGCTGGCTGGGATCATCGACGGATTTCGCTGGTCGATCCTCGGCGGCCGCACGCCGCTCGATCCCCTCTTCCTCGCCACCGCGATCGCGTTGACCGCGATTGCGCTGGGGGCCGGGACCTGGTATTTCCGCCGCACCGAGCGCGGCTTCGCGGACGCGATCTAACCGCTGATGAACGACACCATCGTGACCGTCGAGGCCGTCGGCAAGCGGTATCGCCTGCGCCATCGCCACGACGACTCGCCGTATCAAACGCTGCGCGACACCATTGCCGCCGGCGCCACCGCGCCGTTTCGCTGGCTGTCGGGCACGCGCGCCCCGGGCGCGACGACGGATGATTTCTGGGCGCTTCGTGACGTCTCGTTCACCATCACCACCGGCGAAGTGGTCGGCATTATCGGCCGCAACGGCGCCGGCAAGAGCACGCTGCTCAAGATTCTCAGCCGCATCACCGAACCGACCACCGGCCGCATCACGCTCGGCGGCCGCGTCGCCAGCCTGCTCGAAGTGGGCACGGGTTTTCATCCCGAGTTGTCGGGCCGCGAGAACATCTTCCTGAACGCCGCCATCCTGGGGATGTCGCGCGCGGAGACGACCCGCAAGTTCGACGAGATCGTGGCGTTTGCCGAGGTCGAGCAGTTTCTCGATACGCCGGTGAAACGCTACTCGTCCGGCATGTACGTGCGGCTGGCCTTCGCGGTGGCCGCGCATCTCGAACCGGAAATCCTGGTGGTCGATGAAGTGCTCGCCGTCGGCGACGCCGACTTCCAGAAACGGTGCCTCGGCAAGATGCACGAGGTCAGCCGCGGCGGGCGCACCGTGCTGTTCGTCAGTCACAACATGGCGGCCATCCAGGCGCTCTGCGGCCGATCGATCTGGCTCGATCGCGGCGCCGTGGCGGCCGACGGCGTGACCGCCGACAGCATTCGTCACTACCTGGCGTCGTCCACCGACGCGGCCGGCATCAGCGGCGAGCCGGTTCGTCTCGGCGAGGCCCTCGACCTGCTGCGATTCGATCTCTCGCCCAATCCGGTGACCAGCGGCGGACCCGTGGAATTCACGATCGAGCTGTTGGCGCGCGCTGCGACGCGCATCACGGATCTGGCATTGCTGATCTATTCGCCGATCGAAGTGCGCCTGGCCATTCTCGATCTGCGGCCGATCGGTTTCCCGCTGTCGATCGCCGCGAACGAGCGACGCACCCTGTGCGGCACGATCGCCGCGGTGCCGCTGGTGGACGGCGACTACAACGTCGGCCTCGGCATCAAGACCAATCATTTCGCTGGCGACCGGCTGGGCCTGTGCCGGTTGTCGGTGGCGGCGCGCCCGGCGATCGGCGGCGTGATTCCGTACGCGCCCGAGTATCGCGGGGTGATCGATCTCGACTTCAGGATGCACCCGTAATGGCGCCGAAGCTCGCGGTCTGCATTCCGGCGTACAACCAGCCCGACTTCCTGCGCGAGGCATTGACCAGCCTTTGCGATCAGGGCCTCGATCGCGACGCCTATGTTGTGGCCATTGCCGACGACGCGTCGCCAACGCCGTTGGCCCCGGTGATCGACGAGTTTCGCGGGCGATTGCAGATCGTGTATCACCGTCACCAGCAGAACGGCGGTCACCTCGCCAATTGGGACGCGGCCTGGCAACTCGTTGAGGCGCCGCTGATCTCGTTCCTCGCGCATGACGATGTGGTGGCGCCCGGGCACTTTGGCCGTGCGTTAACCGCCATCGAGCACGATCGCGAGGCGGTGCTGGTGTCGTCCCTGGTCCTGTGCCAGAGCCATCCGGGCGCGCTGAACACCCACCAGCAAGGCGTGTTGTTGCGTGGCGCGGCGGGCGCGTCGTTCCTGCGGCCCTACCAATGGGACCGCGATGAATGGCTGGCGCTCTCGCTCGTCGCGACGCCGAACTCCATCGTTGGCTCGGTGTTTCGCCGGGATGCGTTTCGGCAGTGCCGGGAATGGCTGGCCTACCCGATCTGGCACGATCGGCTGATGCTCGCCGAGATGGGCTTGCACGGCCGGGTGCTGACGCTGCCGTGGATCGCGGGCGCGTATCGCACCGGCGACTGGCAGTTGAGCGGCCGCATCTGGCAGCCGGACATGAGCGAATTCAAGAAGGCGACGGCGGCGGTGATGGCGTGGTGCGCGGCCAACGGCATCGACGTGATCCGTTTCTGGGTCGATCACATTTGCGCCGCCGCCGACAGCGAGCGGCTGCTGTATCTGCAGATGGTGCAGGGCGCGCTCGAACCGGCCGCGTTCGAATCGATCAAGAAGACCTGCGAGACACGCTTGCAGACGCGGCTGGCATTGGGGCGGCTCGAGCGGCTCGGCATTCCGGCGCCGCTGGTGGCGCTGCTGCGCAGCGTCGATCGGCGGCTGCTGCATCGGCGCTGACGGCGTGATGGAACGACAGTTATGACGAAGACGATCCTGGTCACCGGTTCTTCCGGCCTCATCGGATCCGAGGTCTGCAGCTACTTCGCCCGCGAGGGGTATACCGTCCACGGCGTGGACAACAACCAGCGCGCGGTGTTTTTCGGCGAGCAGGGCGACACGCGTTGGAACCAGCGCCGGCTCGAGCGCGATCTGAAGGGCTTCGCGCATCACGAGCTCGACGTTCGCGACCGGCCCGGCGTCCTCGCACTGGTGGCGCGCCTGCGCCCGCAGGTGATCGTGCACTGCGCGGCCCAGCCAAGTCACGATCGCGCGGCGGCGATTCCGTTCGACGACTTCGATACCAACGCCGGCGGCACCCTGAACATGCTGGAAGCGGCGCGGCGGGCGTGTCCCGAATCGCCGTTCATCCACATGTCGACCAACAAGGTCTACGGCGACGCGCCGAACCTGATTGCATTGCGCGAGCTGGAGACACGGTGGGACTATGCCGATCCGGCCTTCGAGCACGGCATCCCCGAGTCGTTCACCATCGACCAGTCGAAGCACTCGCTGTTTGGCGCCTCGAAGGTCGCGTCGGACGTGATGGTGCAGGAGTACGGCCGCTACTTCGACATGCCGACCTGCTGCCTGCGCGGCGGCTGCCTGACGGGGCCGAATCACTCCGGTGTCGAACTGCATGGCTTCCTGTCGTACCTGGTGAAGTGCAACGTCGAGGGCCGCCCGTACACGGTGTTTGGCTACCAGGGCAAGCAGGTGCGCGACAACATCCACGCGCTCGACGTCGCGCGTTTCATCGCGGCGTTCGCGGCCGCGCCGCGCCGCGGCGAGGTCTACAACCTCGGCGGCGGCAAGGCAAACTCCTGTTCGATCCTCGAGGCGTTTGCGATCACCGAGAGCATGACCGGCAAGGCGCAGTCGTACAGCTACGTCGACCAGAACCGCATCGGCGATCACATCTGCTACTACTCCGACCTGCGCAAGATGCGCCGTCACTATCCCGGATGGGATATCACCAAGTCGTTGTCGCAGACGATTCGCGAGATCGTCGATGCCTGGGAGCGCGCGCGCGCGGGTGCCTGAGCCGACGCTGCCGCGGCTGTTGTATGTCGCCGACGTGCCGGTCGAAGCCAGCCAGCACGGGTCGGCATTGATGTTTCGCGCGCTCGAATCGTATCCGGCCGACCGGCTTCGCATTGTCGAAACGGGCGTGGCGTCGAAACCCGAGCGGCGGTTGCCGGGCGTCGCGTATGCGGCGATGCCGATCGGCCGGCGCCGCTGGCTGGATTCACGCGCGCATGGCATTTATTCCGTGTGGCTGACGCATAGCGCGGCCGATCGCGCGCAACGCGTCATCGTGGCGCTGGCCGATTTTGAGGCCGACGCGGTCGTCACGGTCGGGCACGGATTCGGATGGCTGACCGCGGCGGCGATCGCGAAACGCCTGAAGGTGCCGCTGCATTTCATCGTCCACGACGACTGGCCGCGGCTGTCGGCGATTCCAGGAGTGTTGCGCGGGTGGCTCGATTGGAAATTCGGCCGCACCTATCGCGCCGCAGCCACGCGGCTGTGTGTCTCGCCGTTCATGGCGGAAGACTATGTGCGCCGCTATCGCGCCACTGCGGCGGTCATGTATCCCTCACGCTCGAAAGACTGCCCGGTGTTTCCCGCGAAAGCGCCGCGGCCGATGCCGGACGGCGACATCGTCATTGGCTACGGCGGCAACAGCAGCGCGCCGCTGGTCGAGTGCCTGCGCCGGCTGGCCGCCGCGCTGCCGGGCACGCGCGCGCGGCTGGAAGTGTTCGGGCCGTTTGACGAGGAGGCGAAGCGGCTGCTGCTGGCAGAGTCGCCGGCAATCTCGTTTCGCGGGTTCGTGCCATTTCAAGAGATGATCCGCGGCCTTCGCGACGTCGCGGACGTCCTGTTTGTGCCCATGAGCTTTGCGGAGGCCGAGCGCGACAACATGACGGTGTCGTTCCCGAGCAAGCTCGCCGACTACACCGCGACGGGCCTGCCGCTGCTGATTTACGGCCCCTCGTACTCGTCGGCCGCGCGCTGGGCGCGCCGCTACGACGATGTTGCCGAGATCGTCGATCGCGAGGATGCGACGGCCCTGCGCGAGTCCATCGAGCGGCTGGTCGTGAATCCCGAACGCCTCGCCGGGCTCGCTGAACGCGCGGTCACCGTTGGACGCGAGTGTTTCGACGCCGAGCAGGCGCGGGCTTCGCTGACGTCAGCGCTCACCCACGGACGGCGATGATCGACCCGACCGCCGCCGACGTTCGGGTCTATCTCTTCACCTACCGGCGCAACCACCTGCTGCCGCGCGCGCTCAACAGCCTGATCGCGCAGACTCATCGCAACTGGATCTGCGAAGTCCACAACGACGATCCGCTCGACCCGTTTCCGAAACAGCTGGTCGCCGACGCCGCGGACCCACGCATCCATTACGTTGCGCACGAGCGCAATCTCGGGCCGACCGAAAACTTCAACCATGCATTCCGGCCGATTCGCGAGCCGTTCGTCAGTTTGCTCGAGGACGACAACTGGTGGGAGCCGGCCTTGTTGTCGCGCCTGTTGGCCGCGATTGCGCCGCACCCATCAATCAACGTCGCCTGGGCCAACAGCCATTTATGGCGCGAAACCGAAAGCGGCGAATGGGAGCGGGAGGGGACGATCTGGCCGGTGACCGGTCACGGCACTGAGACGATCTTCGACGTGCCGGATCCCCGTCAAGCCTGCCGCGCCGTGCACTCCCACGGCGCGATGGTGCTCCGGGTCACGCCCGAGACGATGGTGCCGTCGCCGTTAACGATGCCCATCGTGGTCATCGAGCCGGTGCGCGAGCGCGCCTATCCCGGCCGCCTGCTGCTCGTGCGCGAGCCGCTGGCCAACTTCGCCATCACCCGCGAATCGTGGCGCAGTGAGACGGCCGACGAGAACATGCAGCTGGTGGTGCTGCTCGCCTTGACGTTGATGCGCCGGTGTCCTGACACGGCGCCGTTCTTTCGCCAGATGTGGGCGGAGTGCCGCGGTGACCGCGGGCATCGCCAGCGCAGCCTCGTCGTCGCCGGCGCCATGGCCGGGCGGCTGCGGCGCGTGCTACTGTCGGCGGCGCCCGGTGAACTGGCGATGGTGGCCGGTTGGGCGCTCCGCCATCCCCGTCGCTTCGCCCGCCTGTTCGCGGCGCCGAGCCGCTTTCCCGACGTGCTGGCATTCCTTGAAGCGGCCGACGCACGCGTGACCGAGATGAGTGAGAGATCATGAGAGATCAACTGTTACTCGCGGCGATGAAGGCCATCCCCGCGCCGCTTGCGCGACACCTGCTGTTCCTGCTGCGTTCGCACCCGGAGGTGCCCGATTCCTGGGGACACCACATCCGGCCGATTCACTATTACGAGCCGCTGCCTGACTTTCGCGAGATCGCGCCGGCTGACACCACCCGCCGCCGTCCGCCCACAGGTTCGGAGTTCAACATCGCCTCGCACCTGGCGCTGATGACCCGCCTGAGCCAGAGCTACGGCGCCGAAGTGCGCGCCTTGCCCGATGAGGGCTACAACTTCAACAACGCCTTCTTCGATGGCCTTGACGCCGCGACCTATTACGCGCTGATTCGCGATTTGAAGCCGAGGCGCATCGTCGAAATCGGGTCGGGCTTCTCGACGCGCCTGGCGTCGCGCGCCATGGAGCGCAACCGCGCGGAAGGATCGGCCGGTGAAATCGTCTGCGTGGAGCCGTTCCCTGAGCCACGCCTCACGGACGCGAAATTGCCGATCACGCTGATCGAGGAGCGGGTGCAGCGCGTCGGCTTCGACGTATTCGACAGCCTGCAGGCCAACGACGTGCTGTTCATCGACTCGAGCCACGTCGCGACCTTTGGCAGCGACGTGTGCCGGGAGTTCCTGGAGATCGTGCCGCGCCTGCGGCGCGGTGTCTGGGTGCAGGTTCACGACATCTTCTTCCCGAAGGATTACCCGCCCGAGTGGGTACTGGAGCAGCGCCGGGTGTGGAACGAGCAGTACGTGCTCGAGGCGTTCCTGGCCTTCAATGCCGCCTTCACGCCCGCCTGCAGCGTGCACTGGCTGTGGTCGGAGCATCGGGACGAGATGCGAGAGATGTGGTCGCCGGCGATCGTCGATGCCGGCGGCACCCAGGGCCCCTCCAGTTTCTGGATGACTCGCACTGCCTGACGTCACTGCATCCGGGCACGGCATTGCCGTCGTCATTGCGACCATTGGTCGTGCGGACGCGCTCGAGGTGTGCCTCGACAGCCTCGTGTTGCAGACCGTGCGGCCGGCCGAAGTGCTGGTGGTGCACAGCGGCTCCGATCCCGAGACCCAGGCGCTGTGCGAGCGCGATTGGGCCGGGCGCGGATTGAACGTGCAGTACTTTGCGTATCCCCACAAGAGCGCCGCGCTGCAGCGCGATTTCGCCGTCCGCCGCACGCACCAGCCGCTGGTGATGTTTGCCGACGATGACATGGAGTTCGAGCGGGACTGGGTCGAGTCGCTGCTGCGCGTGCTCGAGCAGGATCCGGGGATCGGCGCCACCATGGGCCGCATCATGAACCAGACCATCGCGGTGCCAACGCGCTTATGGCGCGTCTACCGGAAGCTGGTCTCCACGCCGTCACGCGCCGCGGTGCCTGGCAACGTGATCGGCGCGCTCGTGCCCAACGGATTCCCCGCAGAGGCGCTCGACCCGATTCCCGCGGAATGGGTCGGCGGCTGCATCACGCTGATGCGCAAGGACGCCTACCTGTCGGTGAACGGCTTTGCGCCGCACTTTCGCGGCAGCTCGCCGGGTGAAGACGTCGACCTCGGCTATCGACTGAGCCGCCGATGGAAGGTCTACTACGTGCCGGCGGCGCGCTGCCTGCACCATCAATCGCCGTCCGGACGCGAAAACATTGGCCGCCACCAATACCTCTCGATGCGATCGCGCTACGCCTTCTGCCGGGCGAGTGTCGGCATGGGCGCGGCGCGCGCGCTGATCGAAATCGCGGTGTGGGCGTCGTTCCAGACGCTGAGCGAGCTGGGCCAGTTGCGGCGCGGACGGTTACGCCGCGATTTCCTGAGCGCCTGCTGGGGACGCGTGCGCGGCTTCTGGTCGTGCCTGGGATGGAGCCCGGCCGACGAGAAATTTCCCGAGTGGCACGAGACGCATGTCGCAGGCTGACGGTCGGGTGTTGATCGCCGGCGACTACCCGGTGGGTTACGCCAACGGGATCGGCGAGACGCTGTCGAACCTGCTCGCGGATCGCCCCGACGATTCGATTTTTCAGCTGCACCCGGATCACCTGCGCCCGCTCGATGGGGAAGGGCGCGGCCACGCTGTTGGCTTCACCGTGCCGCGGCGGCCGGCAGCATGGCCGGAGTTTGCCGCGCGTGCCTATCAACCGCTGTTGAAGGTGCAGCAATTCCAGGCCGAGACCCGGCTGTTCGAACTGGCGGCGGCGACGATTCGCGAGCAGCACATCGACGCGGTCTTGACCTATCCAGTCACGCCGTGGCTGTTGTTTGCGATGGTGCGATTACGGCGCGCGTTTCCGAACGTGCGTTTCGTGTTCTACGTCATGGACGACTGGGAAGGGCACCACACCTGCTTCGGACTGCCGTTCACCGCGAAACGCCGCGCCGCGCTGAACGAAATGGTGGCGACGAGCGATGCGCGATTCGCCTGTTCACACGTGATGCAACGCGATTACGAAGCGCGTTTTCATAACTCCTGGGGCGTGCTGCACAAGGGCGTGGACGCGCGCGCGCTTCCAGCCGCGCCGGCATCATTCCGCTTCTCGAACATCCTTTACACGGGCGCGATGAACATGTTCCGCTTCGACGCGGTGCTGGCCTTCGCGGCAGGCCTGCGGCGATATCGCGAGCAGTCGGGCCGCGAGGTCACGCTGACACTGCTCGGGCCGACGCCGGATCGCGCGTATTCAACCGCGCTGGCGCCGTATCACTTCATCCGCACCGAACCGTGGGTCGACAATGCCGCGTGCCAGCAACGCATGACCGGCGCCGACCTGCTGTATCTGCCGTTGTCCTTCGCAGCGAAGCTCGATCGCATTGCCAACCTGGCGATGCCGACCAAGTTTTCCGAATACCTGGCATCCGGCCGGCCGACGATCTTTCACGTGCCGGCCATTTCTGAAGTGCACCAACTCGCGGCCGGCGCCGGATTGCCGCTGACGCTGAATTCGGTCGACCCGCAGGCGACGTGCGATCTGCTGGCGAAGCTGGATCGGGAGGGGCTCGACCTCGCCGACTACCGTCGCCGCGCGCATCAACTGCTGTGCGCCGAGTTCGATCAAGACATCTTGCGCCGCCGGCTGGCGACGGCACTCTTTCCATCGGTGAGCCAAGGTTGATCGGTCCCCTCATGCCGCCGGTTCACTCACACGAGCCCGATCCGTATCTGGATCTCCTCAAACGCTGCCTGACGGCCGACCTCTACGACGAAAGCGCGTGGAGCGTCCTCACCGGGTGGCGATCCGGTTACGGTGGCCTGGCGCAGACCGTGCGGCGTGCCGCGGCCAACTTCCTCAAACGCCGGAACGTCCTGTTGATCCGGACGCGGCCGTTCGAAGCGGAGTTGCGCGCCGAGGGCACGGACTGGCCGGCATTCGGCTACACGATGATCGGCACCAGGCGTCTTGACAACGTCGAGTCGTGCATCCGCGCCGCGGTGCGCGATCGGGTGCCGGGCGACCTGATCGAAACCGGTGTCTGGCGCGGCGGCTCGGCGATCTTCATGCGCGCGGTGCTCAAGCAACTCGGCGTCACCGACCGAACCGTGTGGGCCGCGGACTCGTTCGAAGGGCTGCCGAAGCCGAGCCACGTGCACGATCAGGAAGACAAAGCCTGGGACATGTCGCAGAACCCCTACCTGGCCGTGTCGCTCGAACAAGTGCAGGACAACTTCAGGCGCTTCGGATTGCTCGACAACCAAGTGCGCTTCCTCAAGGGCTGGTTTCGCGACACGCTGCCGACGGCGCCGATCGAACGGCTCGCGCTGCTCCGGCTGGACGGTGACATGTACGAATCGACGATGGATTCGCTCGACCATCTGTATGGCAAGGTCAGTCCGGGCGGTTTTGTGATTGTCGATGACTACGCCGGGTGGCCGGCCTGCCGCCTGGCCGTCGATCGATTCCGGGCGAGTCACGGCGTGACGGCCGAATTGTTCCCGATTGCCGGTGGCGCCGCGTTCTGGCGCGTGCCGGGACCCGACGCGGCCACGAGAGCCTGATTATGCGAATCCTGATCATCGGCGGCGGCGGAATGCTCGGCCACAAGCTCGTCCTCGGATTGCGCGCCGCCGGTCACGACGTCAGCTGCACCCTGCGCGACGAGAAGGCGTCGTCGCCGCTGGCGCGGTTGCCGCTGTTTGAAGGGCCGAAGACGTTCTGGGGCATCGACGTCATCGACTGGCCATCGCTGCGCTCGTTGTTGCGGGCGCACCAGCCGGAAGTGGTGATCAACGCGGTCGGCATCATCAAGCAGCGCCAGCTGGCGACGTCGCCGATCCCCTCCATTCAGATCAACGCGCTGCTGCCGCACCAGCTGGCCGAGACGCTGGCCGCCTGGGGCGGCCGGCTGATTCACTTCAGCAGCGACTGCGTGTTCAGCGGCGATCGCGGGCACTACACCGAGGCCGACAACTGCGACGCCGACGATCTCTACGGCCGCAGCAAGTTCCTCGGGGAAGTGACGCACGCGGCCAACGCCATCACGCTGCGCAGCTCGATCATTGGCCGCGAGCTGCAACATCATCAGTCGTTGCTCGACTGGTTCCTCTCGAACAATCACCGCGAGGTCAAGGGCTTTACACGCGTGATCTACTCAGGCCTGACGACCAACGAGTTCGTCCCGGTCGTCAACATGCTGATCGCGCGGTTTCCGCAGTTGTCCGGGTTGTACCAAGTGGCGAGCGAGCCGCTCAGCAAGCACGACCTGCTGCAGCTGGTGGCCAGGGCCTTTGGGCTCGCGGTCACGATTGTGCCGACCGCCGAACCGTTCAGCGATCGATCCTTCTCCGGCGCCAAGTTCACGGCCGCCACGGGGTACGTGGCTCCGGCGTGGCCCGACCTGATTGCCGCCCTCGCTTCGGACGATACTCCGTATACCGAATGGCTCAAGCTCACCTCCGGACCGACGATATGACTGCAGAACGCCCGTTTGAAAATCAGCGCATCCTGATCACCGGCGGCACCGGTTCGCTGGGCCAGGTGCTGACGCGGCGCGTGCTCGGCGGCGAAATGGGCCGGCCGGCCGCGGTGGTGATCTTCTCGCGCGACGAGGCGAAGCAGCACTTCATGCGCCTGCAGCACCAGAACGTCGCGACGGCCACCGACGAAGTCATCTATCGCAACGCCAAGGACGCGCTGCAGTTCCACATCGGCGACGTGCGCGATCGCTGGAGCCTGGCCTCGGTGCTGTCGAAGACCGACATCGTGATCAACGCGGCGGCGCTCAAACAGGTGCCGACCTGCGAGTACTATCCGACCGAGGCCGTCCGCACCAACATCCTCGGTCCGGAGAACATCGTCTCGATCATCGAGTCGCAGCAGCTGCCGATCAAGGTCGTGGTCGGCGTGTCAACCGACAAGGCGTGCAAGCCGGTCAACGTGATGGGGATGACCAAGGCGATCCAGGAGCGCGTCTTCATCCAGGGCAACATGCGTTGCCGCGACACGCGGCTGGTCTGCGTCCGCTACGGCAACGTGCTCGCGTCGCGCGGCTCGGTGATCCCGCTGTTTCACGAACAGATTCGCCGCGGCGGCCCGCTGACGATCACGACGCCGGACATGACGCGCTTCCTGTTGAGCCTGGACGATGCGGTGGACACGATCTTCGCGGCGGTGCGCGACGGGCAGCCGGGTGACACCTACATTCCGCGCGCGCCGGCGGCGCGAATGACCGACCTGGCCCGGGTGCTGATCGGCGATCGTCCCGTCAAGACCGTGATCACCGGCATCCGTCCCGGCGAAAAGGTGCACGAGATCCTGATCAGCGAAGAGGAGGCGCAGCGCGTCGAGGATCGCGGCCACTTCTACGCGATTCGCTCGCTGCTGCCGGAAGTGCAGGCCCAGCGCGCCGCCGGCAGCGTGCTCAGCCGCGAATACAGTTCGAGCGACGATGTCCTCGACGAGCCCGCGCTGCGCGAGCTGCTGACCCAGAACCGCCTGATGGTCGGCGACGCCGACGGCGAAACCGGCGAACTGCTGCGATGAAGATCCTGACCATCCTCGGCACCCGGCCCGAGATCATCCGGCTGAGCGCGGTGATCCGCATGCTCGACCAGCAGGCGGCGCACGTCCTCGTGCACACCGGCCAGAACTACGACCCGCGGCTGAGCGATCAGTTCTTCGACGAGCTGCACGTGCGCCAGCCCGACGAGCAGATGGGCGTGCGCGAAGCCGGCATGGGCGCGCAGATCGGCCGCATCCTCGAATCGTCGGAAGCGCTGTTTCGGAAGCATCGGCCGGATCGCCTGCTGATTCTTGGCGATACCAACAGCGGCCTGGCCGCCATCATCGCCCGCCGTCTCGGCATCCCGGTGTTTCACATGGAAGCGGGCAATCGCTGCTACGACGATCGCGTGCCCGAGGAAGTGAACCGGCGCGTCATCGATCACTGCAGCACGGTGCTGATGCCGTACACCGAGCGCAGCCGCGCCAACCTCATCGCGGAAGGCATTGCCGGCGAGCGGATTTTCGTGACCGGCAATCCGATCAAGGACGTGATGGACCTGCATCACGAGCGCGTGCAGGCGAGCACCGTCTTGCGCGACATGACGTTGACCGCGGGCCAGTACTTCCTGGCGACCTTCCACCGCGCTGAGAACGTCGATCATGAAGGGCGGCTCCGCGGCCTGCTCGACGCGTTCGCCCAGCTGCATCAACGTCACGGCATGCCGATCGTCTGCTCGCTGCATCCACGGACCAAGGCGCGGATTGACGCCTACGGACTGTCGGCCGGCCACGGCATCCAGTTCGCGGTGCCGTTTGGGTTCGCCGATTTCCTGCGGCTCGAGCAGGGCGCGTTCTGCACGCTCAGCGACAGCGGCACGGTGCAGGAAGAAGCCTGCATCATGGGCGTGCCGAACGTGACGATTCGCGACGTCACCGAGCGGCCGGAGACGATCGAGTGCGGATCGAACATCCTGGCCGGCGCGTCGCCGGACCGCATCCTTGCCGCGGTGGCGTTGGCCACCCGCCCGGGACGCCGCTGGACGCCGCCCGCGGAATACCTGAAGAGCGGCGTCGCCGACACCGTGTGCCGCATCGTGCTCGGCCAGCACCTGCCGGATCGGGCCGAACTCGAATGGCAGGAAGGCTCGCGCCGCTAACCGCGGTCCGCCAGGCAATCCATGGGACTTTGGCACTGGCTCGACGTGTTGCAGCGGCACCCGCGGCCGCTGCGGCTGGTCGCGGCGCGATTCCTGGAACGCACCGGCCTGTCGCCGTTGTTCACCATCCCGCTCGACGGCTACCGGCTGCGGTTCTATCCGACCAACGTCTCCGCGAATCTCTGGATCAATCCCGGCGGCCGCGTGCACGGCCTGGCGTTGTTCAAGGACTACTGCCAGCCGGGCGACGTCCTGGTGGACGTCGGCGCCAACATCGGCGAGGTCAGCATCATCTTCAGCCAGCGATCGGGCGCGGCCGGCCGCGTGTTTTCGTTCGAGCCGAATCCGCGCATCCATGGTTACCTGCTCGGCAATCTGGCGCTCAACCGGTGCGACAACGTCACGCCCGCGAATCTCGCGGTCGGCGCCGCGCCAGGCGTGGTGCGCATGTCGGACGACAAGCGCGACGACATGAACCGGATCGTCGACGGCGGCGCGATCGAAGTGCCCTGCGTGACGCTCGATGCGCAGCTGCCGCCGCTCGAACGGGTGGCGTTCCTCAAGGTGGACGTCGAAGGCAGCGAGTTACGCGTGCTCGAAGGCGCGCGCGAGCTGCTGACGCGCACCGACTGCGTCAATTGCGAGATGGGCGAGGATCACTACCGCCGGTACGGCTACGGCATGTCCGATCTCATTGGTTACCTGCAGCGCGCCGGATTCCAGACCTATGTCACGACCGAGGCGAAAGCACTGCGCCAGGTGGCGGTGACGTTCAACGATCCCGGAGGCCACGAGCTGGTGGCGGTCCGCAACCCCGCTGACTTCGTTCGTCGCACGTCATGGCGCCTGGTGTGACCGCACCCGTGACCGCGATCGTCACCGGCCACCGCCGCGTCGACGATCTGCTGAGCACGCTTCGGATCTTGTCCGAATGCGATCCGGCACCCGCGGAAATCCTGGTGCATGTCGACGGGGGAGAGCGCGGCACCGCGGCGGCCGTGAATCGCGCCTATCCGTCGATCCACGTGGTGGTGAGTCCCGAGCGTGTTGGCCCGGGCGGCGGTCGAAACCGCTTGCTGGCGATCGCGGCCCACCCGCTGGTGGCGAGCTTCGACGATGACTCGTATCCTGTCGACAGCGATTACTTTGCGCGCGTGGTGCGGGTGTTCGAAGAGTTTCCGGACGCCGCCATCATCGACGCCCAGGTGTTTCACCTCAACGAGGCGATTGCCCCCGACAGGCGCGCCGCCATGTGGGTGGCCGACTTCTCCGGGGGCGCGTGCGCGTATCGCCGCGACTGGTTCCTGAAGACCGGTGGCTACCTGCCGTTACCGCTGGCGTATGGCATGGAGGAAGTCGACCTGGGCTTGCGGGTGCATGCGATGGGCGGGCGCGTGCTGCGTTCGTCGTGGCTGCGCGTCTTTCACAACACCGATCTCGCGCGGCATGCGCTGCCGGAGGTGACTTCGGCCAGTGTGGCGAACCTGGCCCTGCTCACGTACCTCCGCTATCCGGTCGCGTTGTGGATCGTCGGGGCCGGACAGATCCTCAACCGCGTGCAGTGGTTGATGCGCCATGGCCGCCGCGCCGGCATTGTGTCGGGGCTGATCCACATCCCGGCGCATCTCGCGCATCATCGACACTACCGCCAGCCACTGCCGATGGCGACGGTTCAATCCTTCCTCTCATTACGTCGTCAACCGGTGCCGGCGTGAACCGGGCGATCGGATCGATCGCGATTAGCGGCGTGCTGGTCGCGTCCGTTTTGCTGATGCGCCGGCCGATGGAAGCGACCATGCCGGCCTACGGCGTTTTGGCCGAGCGCCTGAGCGACGCACCGGTCGCGGAGTCGTTCGAGCCGCTCGGCTACTCGTTTTTAATCGCGTCGATGCCGGGGGACACGATCGACCAGCAAGCCAAGCGGCTGCATTTCGTTTGTTACCTGGTGCTGGCCGCGCTGACGGGGTGGTGCCTCAGCCGCACGGCCGCTTCGCATCCGTTGGCATCGACGATGGCCGCGGCGGCGATCCTCTTCAATCCGTACGTCCTGATCAACCTCTTTCGCCTGAACGACAACAACGTCAACGTGCCGGCGATCGCCGCGCTCTTCATGGTGTTGCGTTGGTCAATGGGGATCGCCGAGGCGCACCGGCCGCGCCTGTTGGCGTGCGCGTCGGCGCTGCTCGGGGTGGTGATGAGCGTGCGCCCGAATGCGCTGACGCTGATGGGCGTCCTTGGCCCCGTGGGAGGGATGCGCGAGTGGGTGGCGGGACGACGAGCGCGGGCCGCGGCGTCGGCGCTCACCGTTGCAGGCATCGCCGCTCTGGCGTATCTCGCCTGCGCGTGGACGATCACCGGACGCCCACTGTTCTGGCCGTCGAACGGGCCCTACAACCTCTTTGCCGGCAACAATCCGGCCTCGATGTCGATGCTCGTGAGCGAATACAACGCGGAGACATCCTTGCCAATGGGCCTGCGGTGGTGCGGCATCGATCAACCGTTGAGAAGTGTGGACGCCGCCACGTTCACGTCCTGCACCATCAGATTCTGGAAGGAACATCCCGTCCAGACGCTATCGCTGGCCGCCATGAAGTTCTACACCATGATGTTCCGGCCGAACCTGCGCCTGGCCGACTCGCCATTTGAAGTCGCGCTGCAGCTGGCGACCATGGTGTTGCCGTTGGCATGGTGGGCTGCGGCCGCGGCGGTTGCCCTTCGACGCCGCGAAGTGATCGATCCGCTCGCGCTGGCGTTCGTGGTGCTCTATACGGCGCCGTTTGTGCTCACTAACAGCGATCCGCGCTTCCGACTGCCGCTCGACGCCGTGTATGCGCTGTCGCTGGCGTCGCCATCGGTGCTCGCGAAATTGCGCCATGCTGGAGCCGTGTTGCCCGCGTGAGCGAACAGACCGAAGCGTGGCGGTGGGTGTGCTGCCATCTCGGCGCGCGCGAACATTACGCGGTGCCTCGGGCGCTGCATCGCGCGCAACGCCTCGAATTGCTCGTCACCGACGCATGGTCCGTGCCCGGGACCATCAAGGCGTCGCTGGGAAGCGCCGGCTCGGCACGCCTGGGACAGCGTTTTCACCCAGACCTGGCCGATGCCAACGTCCGTTCGCTGACGGGCTCGCTGATGGCGCACGAACTCGGCTGGAGACTCCGACGTCGCCAGGGGTGGGACCTGGTGATGGCGCGCAACCAGTGGTTCCAGGCGAACGCGAGCCGCGTCCTCGGTGACGGCCCGGCGCGTCCGCGCACGATGGTGTTTGCGCACAGTTATTCTGCCAGGCAGATCCTTGCCGAGGCCAGGCGGCGCGGATGGACGACGGTGCTGGGACAGATCGATCCGGGACCGGACCACTATCGTGCGCAGGAGCGACTGGCGATCGAGCAGCCCGAATTCGGCGCGGCGCCGTCATCCCCGCCAGCCGCGTACTTTGACCAGTGGCGCCAGGAGTGCGAGCTGGCAGACTGGATCGTGGTCAATTCCGACTGGTCGCGCGACTCGTTGATCCGCGCCGGCGTCAACGCAGGGAAGTTGAAGACGATCCCGTTGTCGTACGAGCCCACGGAGGCGCCATCGAATGATCGTCGGTACCCCGATCGGTTTTCGACCGCGAGACCGCTGCGAGCGCTGTTCGTCGGCACCGCGTCGGTCGCGAAGGGCGTCGGCGATCTGCTACAGGCCTTCGGTCAACTTGGCGACACGCCGATCACCTTGCAGCTGGTCGGCGACCGCGCGCTGGGCGTGCCCGATCGCTTTGCCAACGATCCGCGAATCCAGTGGGTGGGCCCGGTCGATCGGTCGACGGTGATGGCGCACTATCGTGCGGCCGACGTGCTGATCTTCCCTTCGCATTCCGACGGCTTCGGCATGGCGCAAATCGAGGCCCTGGGCTGGTCGTTGCCGATCCTCGCGTCTCGCAATTGCGGCCGGGTCGTCACGGACGGTGAGACAGGCGTGCTCCTCGATGAGGTCACTCCGGCATCGATTGCGGCGGCGTTGCAGCGCCTGGCCGCCGCGCCTGGCCTGTTGCAGCGCTTCAGCGAGACGATGCGGTCCACGCATCGCGCGGGCCTGCAGGAATTGGCGGCGGCATTACGGTCGCTCGAACCCGCATGACGTCCGATTTCGCGCTCGATCCCTGGTTCCTGGATCACCTGGCGTGCCCGCGCGATCGCGAACGGCTGACCGTGGCCGGCGACTCGCTGCAGTGCCGTCACGGGCATCGATATCCGATCGTCGACGGCGTGCCCGTGATGTTGCTGGACGATGTGCGGCAGACGTTCGACGCGGCCGGCGCCTCGATCGCCCGCGCCGCCGGTGAGGGCGTCGATACGCGGGCGCCGGAGTTGTACCTGGAATCGATCGAGATTAGCGACGACGAAAAGCGCGGCGTGCTGGCGCTGGCCGCGACCCAGCCGGCGATCGATCCCGTGGTCGCCTACCTGGTGGCCGCCACCAACGGCATCCTGTACCGACATTTGATCGGCACGCTGACGACCTATCCCATCCCGGAGATCACGCTGCCGCCAGGGAACGGCCAGACCCTGCTCGACATCGGCTGCAGCTGGGGACGCTGGACACTGGCCGCTGCGCGTCGCGGGTACGTGGCGGTGGGCATCGATCCGTCGCTTGGCGCAGTGATGGCCGCTCGCCGCGTCGCGACGCAACTCGGCGTGCCGGCGCGCTTTGTCGTCGGCGATGCGCGCTACCTGCCTTTCGCGGATGGCTCGTTCGAGACGGCATACTCGTACAGCGTCATTCAACACTTCTCGAGAGACGACGCGGCGCGGGCGATTGGCGAGATTGGCCGGGTGTTAGTGAGCGGCGGAACCGCGCGCGTGCAGATGCCGACACGGTACGGCGTGCGTTGCCTGTATCACCAGCTTCGCCGGGGATTCGGCGACGGTGCGGGCTTCGATGTTCGCTACTGGGTATTGCGGGACTTGCGGCGGCTGTTCTCGGAGCGCATCGGGCCGAGCCGCTTCGACGTCGACGGATATTTCGGGATTGGCCTTCAACAATCGGATGCGCCGTTGATGACGCCGGGGCGACGCGCGGTGTTGCGCGCATCGTCGGTGATGAAAGCCGCGAGCCGCTATGCTCCATGGTTGACGCACGTCGCGGACAGCGTCTTCGTGCAGGCCACCAAGCGCGCATGACCGCCGCCCCTTCCCCGATGCGCGCCCTCATCGTCACGCACTTTCCCTCGCCCTACCAGGTCGAGCTCTTCAACGAGGCCGAGAGGCAACGCCCCGGTGTGGTGAAGGTGATGTACCTGTTTCGCAAGGTCAGCACCCGCAGCTGGAGCGGCGTGCCGATCTCGCATGCGCATGAGTTTCTCGAAGACGGCGCGGCGACCGGGGCGGCGCTGGCGGAGATTCGCGACGCGGACTGCGTGATCTTCAATTATTTCAACGACCGTCGCGCGGCGCAGTTGATCCGCGCGCGGGCGGCCACCGGCCGGCCCTGGTGTTTCTGGGGCGAGCGGCCCGGCTATCGATTCCCGTGGCTGGCGTGGTTTGTCCGGCTCGCGCGGCTGACGGCGCTGCGCTCGGAGGACCAGCCGATCTGGGGTATCGGGCAATGGGCCGTCGATGCCTATCGCGCCGAATTCGGCAACACGCGGTCGTATCTGAATCTTCCGTACTACTCGAACCTGAGCCGATTTGAATCACTCGAACCCGCGTACTCGGCCGATCACGTCACGTTTTTGTTTTCCGGATCGCTGTCTTATCGCAAGGGCGTCGATCTGCTGGCGGTGGCGTTCTTCCGGATCTCCGCCGAGAACCCGCGGGTGCGGTTGATGATCATGGGCGAAGGCCCCTTCGAGTCACACCTGCGGTCGCTGCTGGACAGCAACGATCGCGTCGAATGGGTCGGCTTCAAGGACTGGGATCAACTGCCCGCCGTTTACGAGCGCGCGCACGTGTTATGCGTGCCGTCGCGGCATGATGGCTGGGCGCTGGTGGTCCCGGAGGGCCTGGCGGCGGGCCTGCCGACGATTTCGACGACGCGCACCGGCGCGGCGCTCGACTTGATCGAGCCGAACAGCAATGGCTGGTTGATTCCTGGCGGCGACGGCGAGGCCCTGTATCGCGCGATGAAACAAGCCGCCAGCCTTTCCGAAACCGACTGGCTGGCGATGAGCCGTAGTGCGCGCAGCCGCGTGGCCGATCACTCACTGGCCAACGGCGCGTCGCGCCTGCTGCAGGGGATTGCCGGCGTCGCGGCGGGAGCCCGCCGCTAATGTGCGGCATTGCCGGCTACGTGCGCCGCGAGACCGGACCGGATCTGCGGGCCGCGGTCGCCGTGATGCATCGCGCGATTGACCACCGTGGTCCGGACGATCGTGGCGCGTGGCAATCGCCGACCGGACGCGCGGTCTACGTGCACACGCGGCTGTCGATCCTCGATCCCTCGCCGGCGGGTCATCAGCCGATGTCCATCGACGAGGGACGCTACACCATCACCTATAACGGCGAGATCTATAACTTCGCGGCGCTGCGTGAATCACTGATCGCCGCCGGTGTCACCTTCCGCTCGCACACCGACACCGAAGTGTTGTTGCGCCTCTATCAATCCGAAGGCCCGTCGTTCGTGAAGCGCCTGCGCGGGATGTTTGCATTCGCGATCTGGGATGAGCGCGAACGGACCTGCTTTTTGGCGCGCGACCCCTTCGGCATCAAGCCGCTGTTCTATCACGAGGCGAATGGCGTGCTGTCGTTTGCCTCCGAAGTGCGGGCGCTGCTCGAGTCGGGGTTGGTCCCGGCGACGCTCAACGCCCAGGCCCTCTACGAGTATTTCCGTTCCGGCTCGGTGCCGCAGCCATTGACCCTGATCAGGGGCGTGCGCGCACTGGAACCGGGGCATCACCTGACCTGGCGCGATGGTCGCGGCACGCTTCGCCGCTATTGGCAGGTCGAATTTCCAGATGTGGCGGGCGGCGACGATCCGGCCGGCCTGACTCGCGCGGCGCTGATCGATTCGGTGAAGCACCACTTCGTCAGCGACGTGCCGGTGGGCATCTTCTTGAGCGGCGGCATGGACTCCACCGCGATCGTCGCGTTGTCACGCGCCACCCAGGCGGGCGAGATCAGGACCTTCTCGCTGACCTTTCCCGGCTCGGCGCTCGACGAAGGGCCCGAAGCGCGACGGACCGCCGATCTGTTTGGCACCACGCATCACGAGTGGGCGGTCGATGCGCGCAGCGCGCGCGCGCTATTCACCGATTTCCTGGCCGCCGCCGATCAACCCAGCATCGACGGCTTCAATACCTTCACGGTGTCTCGGCTGGCCCACCTGCACGACACCAAGGTGGTGCTGTCGGGGCTGGGCGGCGACGAGATGTTCGGCGGCTACCCGTCGTTCCGGGGCGTGCCGAGACTCGCGCGCCTGGGACGGCAGGTGCGGCTCGGGGGCGGACTCGCCACCGCGGCGGTGTGGGCCGCCGGTGAAATCGGCGGTGCGCGGCTGCGCCGCATCACCGACTTGATCAGCGATGCCCCGAGCCTGCAGCGCGCCTACGAGGTGTTTCGCGGCATCTATACGTCGCGCGAGGCGCTGACCCTGACCGAGCACTATGTCGGCGGGCGCGAGGCGGTGGTCGAGCAAATTGGCGGCGGCGCGCACGGCGACCCGACACCCGAGGACACCGTCAGCCGGCTGGAGCTGACGCGATACTTGCGCAACCAGTTGTTGCGCGACACTGACATGATGAGCATGGCGTGGGGCGTGGAATTGCGGGTGCCCTTCCTGGATTCGCAACTGTTCGACACGCTGGCACGCGTGCCGGCGCGGCAGCGGCTGGCCGCGGGCAAGGCGCTGCTGTTGCGCGCGGTGCCGGAAATTCCGTCGTGGGTCGCGAACCGGCCCAAGCGCGGTTTCCTGTTTCCGATCCAGCAATGGATCGAAGGCGAGTGGGCGGCGGACTTTGCCCATCTCGATCGGCGGCCGCTGGTGAAGACCGAGACGTGGTACCGGAAGTGGTCGGTCCTGGCGTTCGAGGACTGGTCGCGCCGGTTGGAGGTGACGGGTGGCTGAACCGATCGGAGGCCGGAATGAAGCCGGCATTGGATTCGCGGCAACGGGCGTCGGCTTGTTGGTCGCGCTGTCGATCTTTCCCGCCGACCCGACGCCCGAGGGCGCGCTGACCGTCCCGGCGCTGATCCTGACTGCAGGCATCCTGCTGGTCCCGATCCTGCGCGCCATTCGCCGTTCGCCGCAGTTGCTGAATGCCGAAAACCTGGTGGCGTTCGGGTTTGTGTTCTGGCTGCTGCTGGACCTGATCCAGGGCGCGTACGACTTGAAGGATGCCGCGGACTGGGCGATCCGCGACGCGTTCATTTCGATCGGCGTCAGCGCGGCGATGATGTGGATCGGCGTGATGGGACGGCCGTGGCCGCTTCCCAAATGGCTGGCCGAGATCGCGTCGAAGACCATGGACACGCGGACGGTCGAACGCCTCGTGCCGGCCTGCCTGTTCCTGGGCATGTTCAACTACGCGCTGGCCGTGAACTTCAACATCCCGGTGATGTTCTCGTATCTCGGCGAATCCCGCTGGTCGGCGCCGTGGGGCCGCGGGCAGCTCGGCGGATGGGATGCGTTCCTCGATCAAATGCAGTACTTCGGCTACGTGCTGCCGAGCCTGACGGCGCTGCTGATTTCGCGCAAGGGCTTCAAGTTCAGCGTGTGGCTGTCGGTGCTCGCCTCCGGCATCATGCTCGCGTTTCTCGCCCAGGGCGGCGGCCGCCGCATCATCGGCGTGACCGTTGGCGCGGCCATCCTGGTGTGGATCCAGTCGCAGAAGGACCTCAAGGTCCGCCGGTTGACGGTCGCGGCCATGGCGGTGATCGGCCTGCTCACCGCGATGCAGTTCATGCTCAACATCCGCACCCTCGGCTACGAGGAGTACGCGTACCGCGGCGAGAGCGACTACGACTACCTGCACGTCGACGACAATTACCTGCGGCTGGCGCAGATCATCCAGATTATTCCGGCCGAGCATCCCTACGTCGGCTTCCAGCAGATCTGGTTCACGATGGTGCGGCCGGTGCCGCGCGTGTTCTGGCCCGGCAAGCCGATCGACGCCGGCTTCGATCTGCCGGCCGTGGTCGGCTTGAAAGGCGTCAGCCTGTCGACGTCGATCATCGGCGAGTGGTACCTCAGTTATGGCTGGCTGGCGGTGATCTTCGGCGGCTGGCTGCACGGGCGGCTCGCCGCCACTGTCAATACGCTGCGCGAGCGTGACGAGTACCTGGCCAACCCGATCGTCTATGGCCTCGCGGTGATGGTGCTGGTGTCGGGCATGCGCTCGATGCAGGACCTGGTGATCATGAGTTACGCCCTCGTCGCGTGGTGGGCGGCCAACCGGTTGATGCGCGAACGCGCCATCGGCACGCGGTGAAGTTGCTCCACGTCGCGGCCTCGTACTTGCCGGCGGTCCGGTACGGCGGCACGATCGTCTCGGTCCACGCGCTGTGCCGCGCGCTGGCGCGACGCGGACACCAAGTGCACGTCTACACGACGAGCGTCGACGGCGACGGCAATTCCGCGGTGCCGCACGGCGTGCCGGTGGCGATCGACGGCGTCACGGTCTGGTACTTCGAATCGCAACACCTGCGGCGGATCTATCGCTCGCCGGCGCTGGGCGCCGCGCTGAGGCAGCACGTCAGCGAATTCCAGTTGGTACACACGCACGCGATCTATCTCTGGCCGTTGTGGACCGCCGCCCGCGAGGCGCGCCGTGCCGGCGTGCCGTACGTGGTGTCACCGCGCGGCATGCTCGAGAAGGCCCTCATCGAGCAGAAGAGCGCCTGGATGAAGGCGTCGCTGATCGGCTTTATCGAGAAGCGCACGCTCGAAGGCGCCGCGTCCGTGCACGTGACGAGCCGCCGCGAAGAACAAGAGGCACGCCGCTTTGGATTCAACTTGCCAGACGTGCGGACGATTCCGAACGGGGTCGACAGCGATGCCGCAGCGGCGGGCGTGATGTCGCCGATGATCGCGCAGATCATCGACGACGGGCCGTTCATGCTTTTCCTGGGCCGGCTCAATTGGAAGAAGGGCCTCGATCGATTGATCGCCGCGCTGGCGACGACCGCCGACGTTCGCCTCGTGATTGCCGGAAACGACGAGGACGGCTATCGGTCAACGCTCGAACGGCTTGCGGCGACGGCCGGCGTCAGCCGCCGGCTGGTGTTCGCCGGTGCCGTGCATGGAGCGGACAAGCACGCCCTGATGGCCGCGGCACGCGCACTGGTCTTGCCCTCGTACTCCGAAAACTTCGGCAACGTCGTGCTCGAAGCGATGGCGGCCGGACGGCCGGTGATCGTGACGCCGGAAGTGGGCGTGTCGGACCTGGTTCGAGAGACCGGCGCCGGGTTGGTCGTTGACGGATCATCGGCCACGCTCGGACCGGCGCTGCAAACGCTGACGGCCGATGCGATGGTTGGCGACGCCATGGGCGCGCGCGGCCGGGCGGCGGCGCAACGCTACTCCTGGGACAGCGTCGCCGCGCAAATGGAAGCGCTCTATCAATCGGTGCTGGACCGCGCGCGATGCTGAATCAGATCACGCCGCTGATCCTGACCTACAACGAGGCGCCGAACCTGGCGCGCACGCTGGACCGATTGTCGTGGGCGAACGACATCGTGGTCGTCGACAGCCTCAGCAGCGACGAGACCAGGGCGATTGCCGCGCGCTATCCCGCGGTGCGTGTCTTCGAGCGGCGATTTACGACTCACGCCGAGCAATGGAATTTCGGCCTGCAGCAAACGGGCATCTCGACCGACTGGGTGCTGGCGCTCGATGCCGACTTCGTCCTGACCGACGCGTTCGTGCCAGAGCTCACGGCATTGGCACCGCCGGCCGGCATCGCCGGCTATCGCGCGTCGTTCATCTACTGCATCAACGGCCATCCATTACGAAGCGGTGTCTACCCGCCGGTCACCGTGTTGTTCCGGCGGAGCAGCGGACTCTACGAGCAGGACGGTCACACGCAGCGCGTGCGAATCGCCGGGGCGGTGGCGCCGCTGACGGCGAAGATCCTTCACGATGATCGAAAAGCGCTGTCGCACTGGATTGCATCGCAAGTGCGCTACATGCGTCTCGAGGCCGACAAGCTCGCGTCGGCGCCGGACGCGTCGCTCGCGCTCGTCGATCGCGTGCGCAAGCTGATCGTCCTGGCCCCGCCGCTCGTCTTCCTGCGCTGCCTGTTTGTGAACGGCGGGATTCTCGACGGATGGCCGGGGATGTACTACGCGCTGCAACGCGCGGCCGCCGAAGTGATCCTGTCGTTGAGCCTGGTGGAACGACGCCTGCCCGGCCGTCGTTAGACGGAACTGGCGAGCCGGCCGAACAGGGCGCGCCGCGCCGGTTGATGGCGCAGCAGGGCGAGGATGAAGTCGCGATGGCGATTGAATCGCGCGGTCTGGCGCACCAGCGGCAGGATGCCGTCGGTGGTCGCCAGGTTGAACAGCGCATCGATGTCGGAGTCGCGCATGCGTTGCGCGACGTAGCGCAGCGCCAGTTGCGCGGTGAATTCCGACTGAAAGCGGCTGCGCCATCTCTGTTCGTATTCCCGCAACGCGCCGGCTGATAGATCGTTGGTCGCCAGCCGCGCATTGAGGACGTCCGCCGCAATCTCGCCGCTGATGACGCTGTAGTAGATCCCGCCACCCGTCGTCGGCTTCACCAGTCCCGCCGCGTCGCCCACCGCCAACACGCGATCCGCGTAACTGCGCTTCACGCTCGCCAGCGGCAGCATCCGCCGCCGCGGTCCCAGCGCGTCGGGGACGGCGATGCCCCATCGCTCGCGCACCCGCTCGAGCATCCGCGAAAAATACACGCCGCTGTCGCCTTCGGCCATCACGCCGATGCGCGCGAACGAGCCGTTGCCGCGGTTGACCGGCACCGCCCACGCAAAGCCCTTTGGCGCAATTTCGGATCCGAAGTGGATCTCGACATCGCCCAGGCGATCGGCGGGCAGCTCGAGCTGCGCCGACTGCAGGAAGGTGGCGGGCATGCCCATGCCGAGCCGTTTTTGAAACGCGTAGCTGGCGCCGCACGCCAGCACGGCCGCGCGGGCGCGATGCGTGGCGCCGTCGCCGAGCGTGATCGTCACGCCGTCGCTGGTGGTTTCAACGCCGGTCACGCGGTGACCGCGCAGGACATTTGCGCCGGCGGCTTCGGCGCGGCGAGCCAGGGCGTTATCGAACGTTTCGCGATCGATCACCACCGCTTCGGTGGTGGCCGTCGTGTAGTCGAAGGAATGCCCCGCCGGCGCAACGAAGCGGACGGTGGACAGGGGATTGAGGATCGCGTCGCCGGGCAGATCCATCGATGCAATGGCGTCTTCCGCGAGGACGCCCGTGCAATGCACCGGAGTGCCGATGCGTTCATGCTCTTCGAACACGGTCACCGACCGGCCGGCGGTGGCCAGGCGACGAGCGGCAGACAGGCCGCCGGGCCCGCCCCCGATGATCGCTACATCCAGCATGTGGGCTCGATTATATGCACGAACGGCTAGACCTTGCGGCCGCGATGTTCCCACCGGCCGCGCGCGGTAATCCAGAACGATTGGAGTATCAGCCGGAGGTCGAGACAGAGCCCGGCCCGTCGCAAATACACCAAGTCGTACCGGAACTTGCCGTTCCGCGGCAAGTCGCGCGGCGCATAGACCTGCGCGATGCCGGTCAGTCCCGGGCGCACGCGATGACGCGCTTCGTAGCCGGGAATCGCGCTCAGGGGAAGCAATACGCCGTCGGCCGTAGTGTCCGATTCGCCGGGGCGCAACGGACGGGGGCCGACGATGCTCATGTCGCCGCGGAAGATGTTCCAGAGTTGCGGCAACTCGTCGAAGGCCGTCGCGCGCAACACGCGCCCGACCCGCGTGACGCGCGGATCGTTCTCCACCGCCTGGATGGCGCCGGTATGTTTTTCGGCGTCGACGATCATCGAACGGAACTTGAACGCCGGAAAGACCTGGCAGTCCCGGCCGACGCGTTCCTGGACGAACAACACCGGCCCGCCGTCTTCGAGCTTGATCGCCGCCGCGATCGCGGCGGCGACTGGCGCGAACACCAGCAGGCCCGCGCCGGAGACGATGAGGTCGAAGAGCCGCTTGATCATTGGCCGGCAACCTGCGCGAGCAGCTGCGCATGGGCCGCGACTTGCCGCTCGCGTCCGAACAGTTCCGATGCCGCCCTCGCCCGCGAGCCCATGGCGTCGCGCTCCTCGCGCTGATCGGACAGCCGGATGATCGCATCCGCCAGTTGCGCCGCATCACCGGGCTCGACGATCACGCCGCAGCGATGCCGCTCGGTCAACGCCGCCACTTCCGTGAGCGACTCGACGGCGGCAATGTACGGACGGCCGGCCGCCAGGATCGGGTACAGCTTGCTGGGGACAATGTAGCCGGCGAGCCCGGGTTTCAACGACACCAGGCACACATCGCTCGACGCATAAGTCCAGCGGAGTTGATCGCGCGGCTGGAACGGAAGGAACCGCACGTTGGTCAGCCCGCGCGCGGCCACCGCGGCTTCGAGCGACGCCTTGCGATTGCCGTCACCGATAAACAGGATCAGGATGTCCGGCCGCGACGCCAACAGCGCGGCGGCATCGATCACCACGTCGAGATTCTGCGACAGGCCGATGTTGCCGGCGTGGAGCACGACAAACTTCGCATCCAGCCCGTGCGCCGCCGCGAAGTGATTGTGCTTCGGGGAAGGCGTGATCGCAGACGTGTCGGCCCAGTTGCTGATCACGGTGATCTTCGACGGGTCGGCGCCCTTGCCTGTCACCAACCGCGAGCTCATGGTGTCGCCCAATGTGATGATGCGGGCGGCGCGGCGAACCAGGAAGCGATTCAGCCGCTCGAGCAGTGCGTTGATCACCGGGCTGTGAAAGTCCTGCAGCAATCCCGCGACTTCCGGAAAGATATCCTGGCAATAGAACACCATGCCGTGACGCGGCCGGGCCGCCAACGCGGCCAACCCGATGATCGGCGGGTCGGTGAGCGCGACCGTCACATCCTGCTGGGGCAGCCGCAACCCGGCCCACCACGCCGAAGAAAAGTACGTCACGTAATTCAGCGCGCGACCGGAAAACTGGCGCGGCGACAGCCGCGTGCCGCGCGCGCGAATGATCCGCACGCCGTTGCGCGTCTCCCGCGCGGCCAGCGCGGCATCACCCGTCGTCGTGGGATAGCCGGTGATCACCGTGACCTCGAAACCGTGCGTCGAGACCAGGTCTTCGGCCAGCTCGGTCAGGAGCTGGCCGGTGGCGCCGGTATCAGGCCAGTACGATCGATTGAAGTAGCAGACGCGGATCGGCGCGCCCGTTCGCGCCGCCATCAGCCGGGCTTGCGGAGCACATGCGGGCCCATGACGAGCACGTCCATGTCCGTCCGCAGGAAACAGTCGAGCGCCTGTTCCGGCCGCTCGACAATGGGTTCATTCTCGTTGAACGAGGTGTTGAGCAGGATCGGCACGCCGGTCCGCGCCTTGAATGCACGAATCAAATGCCAGTAGCGCGCGTTGCTTTGCTCGCTGACCGACTGCAGGCGGCCTGACCCATCGACGTGAGTCACGGCGGGAATCGTGTCCCGCTTCTCGGGCCGCACCGGATACACCTGGATCATGAACGGATCGTGGACGGCATCGATGAAGTACTCATCGATGGCCTCGGCCAGCACGGAGGGTGCAAAGGGCCGGAAGCGCTCCCGGAACTTGATCTTCTGATTGATGATGTCGCGCATGTCGCGGCGCCGCGGGTCCGCGAGGATGCTGCGGTTGCCGAGCGCGCGCGCGCCCCATTCCATCCGGCCCTGGAACCAGCCGACGACGTCGCCGTCGGCCAGGAACGCCGCGGTGTGGTCGCACAACGCCGCTTCGTCGGCGATCGTCGTCAGGGTGCAGCGTTGCTGCGCGACGACGCCGCTGTGGTGAATGACCTGCGCGATCGCGGCCGCGTCGTACTCGGTGCCCCAGTACGAATGCTGCATGCGGTCACCGGTCGCGCGCGTGCCGCTCGAATGCCACGCCTCGAGGGCGGCGCCGAGGGCGGTGCCGTTGTCGCCCGCGGCGGGCTGGATGAAGACGGTTTTGAACGGGGTATGGCTGCGGATCTTGCCGTTGGCGACGCTGTTCATCGCGCAGCCGCCGGCCAGGCACAACGCGTCCGACGGCACGCGATCGTGCACACCGCGCAGGACGTGGAAGGCCGCGTCCTCGAAGACGCGCTGCACCGACGCGGCGAGGTCCTCGTGCCGCTTCTCGACGGGTTGATCGGCCGTGCGCGCCGGTCCCAGCAGATCGATCAGCCGGTCGGTATAGACGTCCGGGACGTTCGGTTCGCCTGAGTCCCAGTTCATCGACACTTCACCGGTCCAGTGCCGGAAGTAGTCCAGGTCGAGGCGAAACCGGCCGCCGCTGTCGAGCGTGACGAGCTTCTGAATCGCGTCCGTGTGGGACGGTGTTCCGTAGGGCGCCAGGCCCATCACCTTGTACTCGTCGCCAAATTTCTTGAAGCCGAGGTATTGCGTGATGGCGAGATACAGCATGCCGAGCGAATGCGGAAAGAACACGCGATCGCGCACGTGCATGCGGCCACCGCGGCCCTCGGCGGTGGAGACACTGACGAAATCTCCGAAGCCGTCAATCGCGCAGCACGCCGCGTCGCGCAGGCCGCTCGTATAGAACGCGCTGGCCAGGTGTGCGGGGTGATGCTCGACGAAGCGCGCGCGCGCCTCGACGTCAGCCAGCGGCAGGCCAAACGTGTCGGCGATCACCTGCGGAATGTGCGCGCTCTTGCCGGCGGTGTTGCGGTACTGGTTGATGAGGGCGGCACCGGGCCGGTGGGTCAGCGCGAAGCGCGCCTTCTGCAGCAAGTGCACGCGGCGGCCGCGCGCGATCGCCCAGACATCGACGTCGGCCGGCGTCGCACCGGCCATCGCCAGGCCGCGCGCGATCGCCCGCGCCGGAAAGCCGGCGACGTGCTTGACCCGGGCAAAGCGCTCTTCCTCGAGCGCCGCCACCAGGCTGCCGTCGCGCAGCACCGCAGCCGCGACATCTCCGTGATACGCATTCAGACCGACGATCAACATCGTTAACGAGCCATCCTCACCGGCATCACCGGCGGCGCGACGTCGGCTGGCGCCGGCATCAGGGGGTCGGGGCGCGAGGTGCCGTCGCGGTGATACAACAGCAGGCCCAGCAGCATGCCGGCGAGCACCGCGTTTGCCGGCATGACGAGCGCCACTTCCCACAGGCTCTGCACGGCCAGGCCGACCAGGCCGGCAGCCGCGCCGACGCGCACCCAGAACATCTCGCCTTTATCGGCGCGAACGGCGCGCAAGCCCAGCGTTGCGATCGCCACCGCCGCCCAGAGCGCGGGCAGTGACAGCAGCAGCCCGCCTTCGCTCGCCACCTGCACGTAGAAGGAATGCGCGTTGTTGAAGTGCGCCCAGTTGTGCATGGCGCCGACCCAGACGCGTGTTTGCTGATACACGGTCATGGCATTGGAATAGGTGCCGGCGCCGGTGCCCGTCAACCAGAAGTCGCGGATGATCGGCAGCGACTCGCGCCAGATGGTGAAGCGGCTGAAGGGCGCGGACGTGGTGTCGAAGCTCTGCTCGAGGCGCGTCGCCCAGCCATCGAGGTCCACGAACAGCACGACGCCGATAATGATCGCTCCCGCCCACCCGAGCATGGCCGGGACGCTAGTGCGTTCGACGCGGAGCCGCGTGCGTCCGAGCCACCAACCGGCGGCGGCGGCGCAGCCCAAACCGGCCACTGCCGAGCGCGACAGCGTCAACAGCAGGATGCCGAGCATGATCGCCACCGCGATCGCCGTGAAGATCACGCCCGAGCTCATGATCTGCCCGATCGATTCGCGCCAGCGGCCCCGGCGCGTTGGATGGATGTGCAGCCGCGCGATGCAATAGCCGGCCACCGGAGCGGCGACCAGCAGCAGCCAGGCGGCGAAGTGATTGCGATTGACGAACGCCCCGAAGGGGCTGGCGCTGCGCGCCTCCGGCATCATCACGAACAACACCATCCGCGGCGCCACCGCCTTCTGGATCACGGCCAGCGTGGCGGCCAGCGTGCCGAGAAAGGCGAGGGCTTTGCAGAACAATCGCGTGCCACCGCCGGCGCTGAAGACGGCGCGCGCGATCCAGAAGCTGACGACCCCGAGGGCGACCGTCGCCAGTGCGTAGAGGGTGGCCTGGCGATTCACCGACAGCGTGGCCCACGACGGCGGCGCCGTGCCCGGTGGCACCAGTTGAATGGCGGCGGTTATCTCGTCGGCGTGCGGCGACAGGGCGGTGACCACCGACGCCGGCAACGGCGCGAGCTGCACGGCCACGGCACCGAGCACGGTGATTAATGCGAGATCGAGCGCGCGGGTGCGCCGCGGAAAGGCGAACGTGGCTGTCGGGGAGACCAGCGCGGCCAGTGCTGCGATGCCGGCTATCGGGCCGAGGGTCCACGTCGCCCCACCTGCGAACAGCAGGTAAGACACCGCAAACAGGAGGATGAGCAGCGCGCGCTGCACAGGTTAAGCCGCCGGGGACTCGGCGTAGTAGTTCTTGTACTGGTGGCCGTAGTAGCGCGAGTAGTAGTACTTGTTGCGGCCGAAGTTCACCTTGTTCAGAACCGCCAGCACCTGACGCGGGTTGCTGCTGAGCAGCGTTTCGACGGCGCGCTCGGCGAGCCGCCACCGCGTCATCTCGGCGCCAATGACGAACGTGACCGCGTGCACCAGCGGCGCCAGGATCACGGCGTCGGTCACGGCCAGCACCGGCGGCGTGTCGATGATGATCCAGTCGAACGGTCCGGTTTCGAGGCCGGTCAGCAGCGCGCGCATGCGGTCCGAGGCGAGCAGTTCCGAGGGGTTGGCGGGCGTGCGGCCCGCGGTAATCGTCAACAGGTTCGGATCGTGCGTGCGCTGCACCACTTCGCGCATCCGCGCCTGGCCGGCGAGCAGCTGCGACAGGCCACGGTCGTTGGTCATGCGCAGCGCCTTGTGCACGCTGGGGCGGCGCATGTCGGCATCGATCAGCAGCACCCGGGCGCCGCCGACGGCCAGCGCCATCGCAATGTTCACGGCGGTCGTGGTCTTGCCCTCGAGCGGCTGCGAACTGGCGACCGCAATCACGCGGGCGCCGCCGCCGGGCAGCTGCGAGGCGAGCGCGGTCCGAATCGAGCGGTAGGCTTCGCCGAAGTCATGCGGCACCGGACCGGAAATCAGCGGGTGCCGTTCGCCCGACACGATCGGCACCAGGCCGAGGAACTTCAACTTCAGGCGGCGGGTGATGTCGTCCGGCGTCTTGACGGTGTCATCGAGGTAGTCGATGCCGAACGCGACGCCGAGGCCGAGTGCCAGGCCGAGCGCCACGGCGTAGGCCCAATCGCGGCGATGATTCGGCGAGAACGGTTCCCCGGGAACCTGCGCCCTGTCGACCACGCGCACGTTATTGGTGCGGCTGTTGGCGACGACGCGCAGTTCCTTTTCACGGGTCTGTAACTGGGTGTAGATCTGGCGGTTCGATTCGGCTTCGCGCAGCAGCACCGCGTAGTCGACGCCCTTGCGGCCGAGCGCGGTGGCGGCGACCTTCGATTCGTTCAGCTGCGCCACCAGTTCGCGCTCTTGCTGCTGCGCGGCTTCGAAATCGCTCTTCGCGTTCTGGCGAGCCTTGCGGATTTCCTGCTGCAACTGATCCTGCGCGTTGGCCAGCGCGGTGACCGCTTTCTGATATTCGGGGTGGCGTTCGCCGTAGCGCTCGGTCGCGCGCGCCTTGTCGGCCTGCAGGACGCTGATGCTGCTGCGCAGGTTCTGGATGTTCGGGTTATTCAGCACCGAGGTGATCGACTCGACGTCCTGGCCGGCGGCTTCAATCTGGCGCCACAAGCCTTCCTTCTGGATGCGATCGAGCTTCGCCTTGGTCGCGGCCTCGTTCGACGAGGTCAGGCGGGCGACGACAATGTTCTGGCTGCTGTCGAGCGCGCCGGCGTCCTGCTTTTCCTTGTACTCGGCGAGCTTCAGCTCGCTTTCCTGGACCAGCTTGCCCTGTTTCTCGACTTCGCCGGTCAACCAGGTCGCGCTCTTCTCGAGCGTCTCCACCTTGAGCGCGAGGTTATGCGTCACGTACTCCTCGGCGAAGGCATTCGCGGCGCGGGCGGCGAATTGCGGATCGGCCGAGTCGAACGACATGTCCACCAACTGGCTGCCGCGAATCTGCGTCACGCCGAGACGCGCCACCAGCGCATCCGGGTAGGCCGAGTTGTCGGTGATATCGAGCGGCGTCTTCGGCGCCTCGCCCTGCGTGGAGGTGATGATGCGATACGGCCACGCCGCGTAGTACTTGATCAAGGCAATGCCGACGGCGAGCTGCGTCGGCTTCGGACCCTGGCCGTTGAACTCCGGCACGCGCGCCATGTCAAGCTTGTCGACGACGCGCTGGGCGAGGTCGCGCCCCTTCATGATGCGCAACTGCGTCTGCAGGTACATCTCGGGATCGCCGACCTGGACGCTGCGCGCGATTTCGGTGGGCGTCGTGATGTCGGCGTTCGGATCCTCAATCAACACGCGCGCGGTGGCGCGATACGCCGGGATGCGGGTGTAGCTGTCGACCATGACCCAGCCGGCGACCAGCGCGAACACGGCAATCGTCGCCCAGCGGTATTTGTAGAGGACCGACAGGCGGTCGAACAGATGCGGATCCGGGCCCGCCGGGGCCAACGGAGCCGGTGTCGCGACGGGCGCCGGTGCGGCTTCTCTGGCGGGAGGCTGTGGTGTTTCGGTACTCATGTCGCGACGGTTACTGCTGCTGGGATGTTGCCGACACCGGCTCGCCGGCATCAATGGGTGCGATGTTCATGTCAGCCGCCAGGGTGATCGTCGCCGCCGTCATCGTGTTCTGGGCGCTCATGCCGAAGAAGCTCGAGCTGTTCTGCGGCATGACCATGGCGCGCAACTGGGTGTCCCAACGGCCGGGCAACTGCACGACGGTCCGCAGGGTTTCGAATCGGCCGACCGAGCCGGCGTTGCTCAAGGCGATCACGTAACCGTCGACCATCACCATCTCGACGACATAGCTGCCGGGATCGACGACGTCGAACTGGTAATCGCCGTTCTCGTCGGACTCGACGACCTTTTCGACGGTGCCGGTCACGAGGCTGCGCAGTTGCAGCTTGACGCGTGCCACCGGGACCTGCCGGATATCGATGACCGAGCCAATGATTTTGGTATCGCCGCCGTTGGCCGGCCGCCAGGGTTGGGCAAACTGCACGCCCTGTCGAGTGGGCGGGACGAGACGAATCGAGCTGCTCTGTGCGAGCAACGCGGTTCCGGTCATCATCACAACGCCGATCGACGCGACAATCTGTCTGTTCATCCTGGCTCCAAGCGCCTCGGAGGGAGTCCTGCGCACCTAAATATTAGTGACGTTCTGTCTATCGGACGTTCCCCTTCGGTCCGTAGTCTATATGACAGTATACGACAAAAGATGACTATAAGTCTATTCCTGCACCATTTTCCAGGAACCTCCAGATTTTTCAGGTTTTTCGGGCCCAATTGACGCCCGGCCCCTGCCAAACGGGTAGCATTCGAGCGATCGTCATTCCCGTAAACGGGATCGGAAAGGATTACGTAAGCCACTCATGTATCCCGCAGTTTTTCAATCAGTTGTGCGCCGTGGCGCGACGGGCCTGATGGTCGTGGCGTGCGCGGTATCCGCGCTCGCGGCCTCGGACTGGCCGGAATGGCGCGGCCCGGGGCGCGACGGGCGTTCCACCGAAATCAACCTGCCCGCGAGATGGTCGCCGCGCGGCGAGAATCTCGCCTGGCGCATTCCGATCGGCAGCCGCTCGTCACCGGTGGCGTTCGGGAATCGGCTGTACCTCAATGCCCCGGTTGGGGACTTGACGACCACGCAGGAGCGTCTCGTCGCGATCGATGCCGAGACCGGCAAGGTCATCTGGGAGAAGCGCTTCAGCTTGTATCTCAGCGACGTGCCGCAACACCGCGCGTCGTGGGCGTCGCCCGCGGTTGATCCCGAGACCGGCAACATCTACCTGTTCACGGTCGCCGCGCAGTTGATCTGCATCGCGCCGGACGGAAAGGTCCTGTGGGATCGATCGCTGCCCGATGAATACGGCGCGGTCACCACCCATGGCGGCCGCACCACGTCGCCGATCGTCGAGGGCGACAAGGTGATCCTCAACGCGCTGATCCTGGCGTGGGGCGATCTGAATCGCACCGGCAACCGGTATTTCGCGTTCGACAAGAAGACCGGCCAGACGGTCTGGATCAGCTCGCCGCAGACCAAGCACTACGACACCAACTATTCGACGCCGACCGTCGGCAGCATCGACGGGACGCGGGCGTTGATCGTCGGCGGCACCGACGGCGTGTATCACGCGCTGAAGGTCAACACCGGCGAGCAGATCTGGTCGATGGAGGTCAGCAAGCGCGCCATCCTCAACAGCGCGCTCATCCGGGACAACGTCGCCTACCTCACGCACGGCGAAGAGAACATGGACACGACGGAGATGGGCATGATCGCCGCCGTCGATGCCACCAGGACCGGCGCGCTCGCCGCCGGCGCCTTCAAGTGGAAGACGCTCGGCTTCCTGCCGTCCTTCGCGTCACCGGTCATGGACGACGATCGCCTCTACACGGTGGACAACAGCGCCATCGTCGGCGCCTTCGATTTGAAGACCGGCGCCAAGCTGTGGGAGAAACCGCTCGGCACGCTGCAAAAGGGATCGCCGCTGCTGGCCGACGGCAAGTTATATGTCGGCACCGAGAACGGCCGCTTCTACATCCTGAAGCCGTCCGCGACCGGCGTCGAAGTGCTGGACGACGATCTGCTCGGCACCGCGCAGACACCGGAACCGATCATCGCGTCGCCGATCGTGTCGGACGGCCGCATCTACGTCACGTCGATGGACGCCACCTATGCCATCGGGAAACGCGTGCCGCACCAAGCGGTGGTCCCCCCGCCGCCCGCCGGTCCGATGGCGGCACCCGGTCCACCCGCGACGGTGCAGGTGTTTCCGTACGAATCAATCATCGCGCCGGGACAAACGGTAGCGTTGAAGGCGCGGCTGTTTGATGCGAAGGGGAATTTCATTCGCGAGGAACCGGCGGCGCAGTGGTCGGTCGATCAGTTGAGCGGCGCGGTGGATGCGAAGGGCGTGTATGCGGCGTCCGCGCAGGGATCGACCGCCGGATTCGTGAAGGCGACAGTGGCCGGTCTCAGCGGCACCGCGCGCGTGCGTGTCGTGGAACCGTTGCCGTGGGCCTTCGACTTCGACACCGCGACGTCGGAAACGCCGCCGGCGTGGTGGAGCGGCGCGCCGGGCAAGGTGTTTCAGCGCGCGGTCGATGGTGTCGGCAAGGTGCTGGTGCGCCCCCGCGACGACACCGTCGGGCGCCGCGCCAAGGTGTTCTTCGGTGCGCCGACGATGGCGGGCTACACGATCGAGGCGGATGTGCGCGGCCGCGAACAACGGCGCCAGCGCGGCGACGTCGGGCTGATCGACGGGCGTTATGCGCTGGTGATGTTCGGCAACGGGCAGAAGATCGAATTGCACCCGTGGCAGGCCGCCGACGAAATGACGGTGCGGGTGCCGTTCACATGGGACGCCGACAAGTGGTACCGGATGAAGTTGCGCGTCGATCAACTGGCGGACGGCACCGCGCGCGTCCGCGGCAAGGTGTGGCCCTCGGCCGATGCCGAGCCCGCGGCGTGGACCATCGAGAAGCTGGACGCGATCCCGCACAAGATGGGCAGCCCCGGCCTCTACGGCGACGGCATCGCGGACGTCTATTTCGACAATCTCAAGGTCTATAAGAATCAATAGCAGGCCAACGGGCTAACAGGCCAACAGGCCAACAGGCCAACAGGAATGCAATGCGTACATCGTTGACCGCGTGTTCACTGGCGCTCGTTGCGGCGAGCATCACAATTGGAATGGCCGCCGGTCCGGCCGACTGGCCGATGTGGGGCGGGACGCCGAGCCGCAACATGGTGTCGGACATGAAGGGCCTGCCGACGTCGTGGGACGTGAAGACCGGCAAGAACGTCAAGTGGGTCGCCGAGCTGGGATCGCAGTCCTACGGCAACCCGACCGTGGCCGACGGCGTCGTGATGATCGGCACCAACAACGAAGCGTTGAAGGATCCGAAGCAGCCGGGCGATCGCGGCGTGCTGATGGCGTTCAACGAAGAGACCGGCGCGTTCTGGTGGCAGGCGTCGTTCGAGAAGCTGTCGTCAGGCCGCGCCAACGACTGGCCGTACCAAGGCATCGCCAGCTCACCGGCGGTGGTGCGCGGCATCGCCTACTTCACCTCGAATCGCGGACAGATCATTGCCGCCGACGTCCAGGGCTTCCATGACGGCGAGAACGACGGCCCGTTCAAGGACGAGAAAGCCACCGGCCTCACCGACATCGACATCATCTGGACCTTCGACATGATGGAAGAAGTCGGATCGTTCCCGCACAACCTCTCGAACTGTTCACCGGTCATCGACGGCGGGTTGCTGTATTGCACGACCTCGAACGGCCAGGACGAGAGCCACGTCAACATCCCCTCGCCCAAGGCGCCGTCGATCATTGCGATCGAGATCGAAAGCGGCAAGCTGAAATGGGAAGACAACTCGGTCGGCGATCGCATCCTGCACGGGCAGTGGTCGACGCCGTCGGTCGGCGACATCGGCGGCGTGCACCAGGTGGTGCACGCGCAAGGCGATGGCTGGGTCCGCGGCTACGAAGCGGCGACCGGCAAGAAGTTGTGGGAGTTCGACACCAATCCCAAGGACTCCGTCTGGCCGAAGACGCGTAACGAAGTGATCAGCACGCCGGTGATTTACGACAACGTGGTCTACATCGCCAACGGCCAGGACCCGGAGCACGGTGAGGGCGTCGGCCACGCCTACGCGATCGACGCGACCAAGCGCGGCGACATCACGCAGTCGGGCCTGATCTGGCGTTTCGACGGCATCCGCCGCTCGATCTCGACGGCCGCGATCAAGGACGGCTTGATCTACCTCGCCGACTTCAGCGGCTTCGTGCATTGCCTGGATCTCAAGACCGGCAAGCCGTACTGGACCCACGACATGTTCGCGTCGATCTGGGGATCGCCGATGTTGATCGACGACAAGATCTACCTCGGCGACGAAGACGGCGACATCGCGATCATCCAGCACGGCAAGACCTTCAAGCTGCTCGGCGAAATGAACATGGGCAGCTCGGTGTATGCGACAGCGGTGCCGGCCAACGGCAAGCTGTTCATCATGAATCGCAATCAACTGTTTGCTCTTCAAGAAGGCGCGCAGTTGAAGAAGTAGGGATCAGGGATCAGGGATCAGGGATCGGGGATCAGGGAATGCAGCGACGCGAGTTCCTGGCGACATGTGCGGTGCTGGCGACGGCGCCGCGGCTGTTTGCACAAGCTGCACGCGTCGCACCTGCCGCACTCGCTGCACCCGCGACTGCCTGGTCTCAGTTCCGCGGCTCCTACGCCCTGACCGGCATTTCGTCGACGACGATTGCGCCCGAGCCGAAGCTGGCGTGGGCGTGGGAAGGCGGCGACGCATTTGATTCGTCGCCGGCGATCGTTGATGGCGTGGTGTATGTCGGCACCGCCACCGGCGAGTTGATCGCGGTCGGCCTGGCCGACGGCAAATTGCGCTGGCGCTACAAGGCCGGCGAGGCGATCGGCGAATCCTCTCCCGCGGTCGCGAACGGCCGTGCGTTCGTCGGCGATTTGATCGGCGTCGTGCATGCCGTGAACATCGCCGACGGCAAACCGATCTGGACCTTCAAGACGCAATCCGAGATCAAGTCCTCACCCGTGGTGGTGGGCGACCTGGTGCTGATGGGCTCGTACGACGGCAAGTTGTACGGGCTCGATGCGGCCACCGGCACGCAGTCGTGGGCCTACACGACACAGAATTACGTGCATGGCACGCCGTGCGTCGTGAACGGCGTCGCGCATTTCGCCGGATGCGATGAAGTGTTTCACGCCGTCGACATCAAGACGGGGAAAGAGCGCTTCGCAACGTCGGCCACGGCCTACACCGGCGCCTCGGTCGCGCTCGTCAACAACGTCGCCTACTTCGGCACGTTCGACAACCAGGTGCTCGCGCTCGACCTCGCGACGCGCAAGGTGCTGTGGCGCTACGAACATCCGGATCGCAAGTTTCCGTTCTATTCGTCGGCATGCGTGATCAACGGCACCGTCGTGCTCGGCGGCCGCGACCGGATGATCCATGCGCTGGATGCGAAGACCGGCAAGGCGCGCTGGACCTACATGACCCGCGCGCGGATCGATTCGTCCCCGGCGATTGCCGGCGGGCGGGTGTATGTGGGATCGAACGACGGCCGCTTCTACGCGCTGGATCTCGCGAGCGGCAAGGTGGTGTGGCAACACGACGAAGGCGCGGCGCTCAGCGCCTCGCCCGCTCTCGCCTCGGGGAGAATTGTCGTCGGGTCAACCGAGGGACGGTTGTTGTGTTTTACTTGAACTCCACCTTGATCGAGGGCCCGTCGATCTTGATGCCCTTGATGTCTTTCAAGTACGGCTTGATGTCGCTGAACGACGCCCCCGGCCCGATCTTTCCCTGAAGCGCCTTCAGTTTCGATTCATCCGACAGCAACGCGCCCATGTCCATCTCGAGCAGCGTGATGTGCGGCCCCGTCACGTATTCCGCGTTGGTCTTGACGATGGCACCGGCGACTTCGAGACCGATGTTGATCTTGAAGCCCTGGAACATCGTCTTGATCATCCCCAGGATCATCGGGTTGGTGAAGTCGGGCATGTCGCCGGGCGCGGCGGCCGGATCCGCGGGTTTCGGTGTGCCGGCCTGAAGATCGGCAAAGTTGATCGCCAGCGTGGAGGTGCCGCCGTTGCGCGTGAAGGTGAACTTCACCGGCGACTCGGTCTTGCTCGCGCCGGCGCGCATCGCCTCGGTACCGCTGGGGTCCTGCGAGATTTCAATCTGGTTGATGTCGTCGAACGAGAAGATCGCCTTGGTGCCTTCGAAGCCGCTCGCGTTCTTGACCGGTTCGGTGGACACCAGCTTGACGCCCTTGCCCATGCGCTCGGCAGTGCGCTCGAGCTCGGTGCGGTCGGTCATCGGAGCGGACCGTGACGTGTTAGCGCCGAGGCCTTTCAGCGCGGCGGTATTGACGAGCGTCGTCTGTTCGACGGTGCCGCTGCCATCCGGCTTCAACTTCACGAGCGTCGTGCTGTCGAGGCACGCGGTCAGCGGGAGAACGGCGAGAAGAACTGCCAGCAGTCGAAAGCGGCTCATTGGGGCATGATACTCCGCATATGAAAGAGGGACAGGGCAAGACGGCACTGGTCACCGGCGCCTCATCAGGTATCGGGAAATCGTTCGCCGAGCTGCTCGCCGCCAAGGGGTATGCGCTGGTGCTGACGGCGCGGCGCGGCGATCGATTAGAGGCGCTCGCCGCCGAATTGAAACAGCGCCACGGGATTGCGACCCACACCATCGTCGCCGATCTCGCCCGGCCGGATGCGTCGGCGGCGATCGTCGCCGAACTCGCCTTCCGGGGGCTGACCATCGATCTGCTGGTGAACAACGCCGGCTACGGCGTGCCGGGCACCTTCGACAGCGTGCCGTGGACCGATCACCAGCGCTTCATGCAGGTGATGGTCACCGCGGTCCTCGATCTGACCTATCGACTCCTGCCGGGCATGATCGAACGCGGGTGGGGACGCATCATCAACGTCGCGTCGGTCGCCGGCATGGTGCCATCGCCGGCCGGTCACACGCTGTACGGCGCGTCGAAATCATTCCTGATTCGCTTCTCCGAGGCGCTGTCGTCCGAGAATGCGTCGAAGGGCGTCCACGTCACCGCGCTTTGTCCCGGCTTCACGCTGAGCGAGTTCCACGACGTCCTCGGCACGCGCGACAAGATGAACAAGATGCCGAACCTGCTGTGGCTGCAGGCCGACGACGTGGTGCGGGAAGGCTACGAGGCGGTGATGAAGGGCCACTCGGTGGTGGTCAATGGCGTCATCTACCAGTTCCTGGTCTGGTTGACCGGCGCGCTGCCGCGCAGCGTGTCACGCCGCGTCTCGGGTTTCGCCGGCCGGCGATACCGCAAGACGTGAACTTCGGCCTGCCACATTCGTAGTGTCCGGTATGGTCGAGACGCTGCTCAAGGATGTTCGCTACGCGCTGCGCTGGATGCGGCGCAGCCCGGGGTTCTCGGCCGTCGCCATCCTGTCGCTCGGCCTCGGCGTCGGCGTCAACACCGCCATGTTCTCGCTGGTGGATTCGCTCCTGTTCCGGCCGCTGCCGGTCACGTCGCCGGAGACGCTCGCCGACGTGTTCACCACCGGTGGTGATCTCGACGAGTACGCCACCAGTTCCTACCAGGACTTCCTCGACGTCAAGGCGCAGAACACGGTCTTCAGCGACATGCTTGGCTACAGCCCGATGATGGCGCCGCTCAGTCTTGGCGATCGCTCACGCGTCGCGCTTGGCCAGGTCGTCACCTCGAATCACTTCACGATGCTCGGCGTGCAGCCGCTGCTCGGGCGATTGCTGGTGCCGTCCGATGATGATCCCGGTGCGGCGCGCGTGGTGGTGATCTCGCATCGCATGTGGCAGCGCGAATTCGGCGGCGATCCCGCCATCGTCGGCAAGACGCTGACGCTGCGCGGCCTGGCCTATGCCATTGCCGGCGTCGCGCCCGAATCGTTCACGGGCGTCGTGCCGCTGCTCACGCCGGAACTGTGGCTGCCGATTCAGTACGTCGGAGAAGTCGAACCCGCGGGTATCAATGATTCGGTGCCGTCGCCGGTCGGCAAGACGAAGCTCGAACGCCGCGGCGACCGATGGATGTTCGTGAAAGGCCGATTGAAGCCGGGCGTGACCGCCGCGCAAGCCAATGCGAACGTCGCCCTGATCGGACGGCAGCTCGAAGCGGCCAACGTCCAGACCAACAAGGATCGGAAGCTGGCGGCGGTGGCGACCAGCGACGTGCGACTGCTCGTGCCGCAAGCCGGCGGCGTGCTTTCCGTTGGCGCGGCCGGATTGATGGCCGTGGTCGGACTGGTCCTGCTGATCGCGTGCGCCAACGTCGCCGGCATGCTGCTCGCGCGCGCGTCGGCGCGCCGCCGCGAGATCAGCGTGCGGCTGGCGATTGGCGCGAGCCGCGGCCGCTTGATTCAGCAACTGCTCGTCGAGGGGGCGCTGCTCGGCACGCTCGGCGCGATTGCGGCGGTCGCACTGGCGTGGGCGCTCGTGCAGGGATTGCAGGGCATTCACTTGCCGTTGCCGGTCGATGTGGCGTTCGATCTCCGCATCGACGGGCGCGTGCTGACGTTCTCGATCCTGGTCGCCGCGCTCACCGGCGTGCTGGCCGGACTGCTGCCCGCGCTCAAGGCGTCATCACCGAGTCTGGTGAGCGATCTGCGAGGCGAGGCGCCGGCCGGGCGCGTCGGTCAGCGGCGATTCGCGCTGCGCGATGCACTGGTCGTGACCCAGGTGGCGTTGACCGCGGTCCTGCTCGTCGTCGCCGGCCTGTTGCTGCGCAGCCTGGGCGCGTCGCAGCGGGCCGACGTCGGCTTCGAATATCGCGGGCTGGCCGCGATCTCGGTCGACGCCGACATGGTCCGCTACAACGACGCGAAGAGCACGGCGTTCTGGACGGAAGCGATGACGCGCGTGCGCGCCCTTCCGGGTGTGTCGTCCGCGGGTTTTGTGACGCCGACCCTGCCGTTCACGTTCAACTTCAGCCAGCAGGAAATGCGCGTCGACAGCAAGACCTATAACGAAGGCCAGCGCGGGGAGATTGTCGAGAACGCGAACGTGTCGCCCGGCTACTTGCCGACGCTCGGCGTGCAGGTCGCCGATGGACGCAACATCGACGACACCGACATCACCGGCAGCCCGGACGTGGTGGTGATCAATCAAACGATGGCGGATAAGTTCTGGCCCAGGCAATCCGCGGTCGGCCACACGCTGCAAATCGTCAACCCGACACGATCGCGCACGTTCCGGATCGTCGGCGTCGTCACCAATCACAAGCGGCACGGCGTGCTCGAATCGCCGACGCCGTTCGCGTATTTTGCGGACGCGCAGCGCTTCACGAAATACAAATACATCGTCGCGCGCACCAGCGGCAGCGCCGAGGCGCTGTTGGCCAGCATGCGGCGCGAATTGCTCGCCATCGAACCGGGCCTCGTCTTCATGGGCAATTCGACGATGGAGCAGAACCTGGGCGCGAGCCTGATGCCGGCGCGCGCGGGCGCGCTGCTGGCGACGGCGTTCGGCGGACTGGGCACGCTGCTCGCCGCCATTGGCCTCTACGGCGTGATCGCATTTTCTGTCGCGCGCCGGACGCGCGAGATCGGTGTCCGGATGGCCGTGGGCGCGAGGCCGTCGGCCGTGTTGTCGATGATCATGCGGCAGGGGCTGGCGATCGTCGCGATCGGCCTCATCGCCGGCGGGATGCTGGCCGCGGCCGCCGCGACGGCGCTACGCGGACTGCTCTACGGCATCACCCCCTTCGATCCGGTGGCGTGGGGCCTGGCCTTGACGGCGATGCTGCTGGCGGCCGCCCTGGCGAATTTTGTGCCGGGGCGCCGCGCGATGCGGATCGACCCGGTCACGGCGCTGCGCACCGACTGACGCGCCAGCCATCCGGACAGTTCGGTATACTTTCCGTCCGGATGAAAACACTACTCAAAATCATTGCGGGTCTCGTCGGGCTGCTGGTCCTGGTCGCCGCATGCGGCTTCGGCTACCTGATGTTCGCGTTTCCCAAGGTTCCGCCCCCGCCAACCGTCAAGTTCACCGCGTCCCCCGAACAACTGGCGCGTGGCGAGTATCTGACCGAGCACGTCGTCGGTTGCTCGACCTGCCACACCCAGCGGGACTGGACCAAGTTCTCCGGACCGGCCAAGCGCGAATTACTTGGCGCGGGCGGGGAGCCGTTCAACCTCGGCCCGGCCGGCATGATCTGGTCAAAGAACATCACGCCTGCCGGCATCGGCACGTGGACAGACGGCGAGTTGCTGCGCGCCGTGACGCAGGGGGTCTCGAAGGACGGCACGCCGCTCTTTCCGTTGATGCCGTATCCGCATTTTGGCGCGATGTCGGAAGACGACATCCACGCCGTGCTGGCCTACGTGCGCTCGTGGAAAGCGATTGAGGGCACGGCGCCGCCTCGCACGTTGAGTTTTCCGCTGAACTTGATCGTGCGGACCATTCCTGGTCCCAACACGTATGGGACCCGGCCGAAGCCGGAGGACAAGGTGGCCTACGGCAAGTACCTGACCCAGGCCGCCCTGTGCAGCGATTGCCACACGCCGATCGACGATCGCGGCACGCCGTTGCCGGGCATGGACTTCGCCGGCGGCCAGGAATTTGTCGAGACCGGCTACCGCAGCCGTTCGGCCAACATCACTCCGGATTCGAATACCGGGATTGGCTCATGGAGCGAGCAGCAGTTCATCGACAAGTTCAAGGCGTTTGAATCGACGCCGCCGGCCTCGCTGAGCGAGACCGAGCGCAAGCAGAACACGGTGATGCCGATCACCGCTTATGCCGGCATGACGCGTGAAGATCTTTCTTCGATCTATGCATACCTGCGCACGCTCAAACCCGTGACCAATCGGATCAGCAAATTCCCGGATGCGCAGTAACAAAGGTCTTGAGGTCCTGAGGTCTTGAGGTCTTGAATGTTTGAGTACCTGACGGGCATTTACAACATCACGCCGACGCCATTCCACGCGGACGGCACGCTGGATGAGCCAAGCCTTCGCCAGTTGACCGCGTTCACGCGCGGCACCGGTGTCAACGGCATGACGATCCTCGGCGTGCTGGGCGAAGCGGACAAGCTCACCGAAGGTGAGCGTGATCGCGTCACCGGGATCGTGATCGAAGCAGGCGGCGATCGTTTCCCGATTTGCGTCGGCACCACGCACGCCGGCACCGATGGATGCATCGCCTACAGCAAACGGGCGCAGCAACTCGGTGCGAAAGCGGTGATGGTGGCGCCGCCGAAGCTGGCGCGCAGCAACGACGCCGCGCTCGAGCGTCACTATCTCGCCGTCGCCGACGCCGTCGACATCCCGGTCGTCGTCCAGGATTTTCCACCGGCGGTCGGCGGCATCACGATGAGCGTCGAGCTGATCGCCAGGCTCGCCGCCGCGACGCCGCGCCTGTCGTTCCTGAAGCTCGAAGACGATCCGGCGCCGATGAAGATCACGCAGATTCTGGCGCTGTCGCGCGAGGTGAAGATCTTCGGCGGCCTCGGCGGGATGATGTTCCTCGAAGAGCTGCGCCACGGCGCGATCGGGACGATGACCGGGTTTGCGTTCCCGGAAATCCTCGTCGATATCTTCACCAGGTTCACCGCCGGCGATCGCGACGGCGCCACGAACGTGTTCTATAAATACCTGCCGATCATCCGTTTTGAAAATCAGCCGCGCATCAACCTGGCGCTGCGCAAGCACATTTACCAGCTGCGCGGCGTGATCGCGTCGTCGAAGGTGCGCTCGCCCTTTACGCCGGTCGATGCCGACACGCTGGCGGACCTCGACGACATTCTCGCCAGGCTCCAACTACTCACAAAGGTTTAAGGACTCCCATGGATTTCGGACTGAAGGGCAAGCGCGCGATCGTCATGGCGGCGAGCCGCGGACTCGGATACGCCTCGGCAATGGGGCTGGCGCGCGAGGGATGCAAGCTGGTGATCTGCAGCCGCGATCAGGAGCGCATCGAGGCCGCCGCGGCGGCGATCCGCAAGGAGACCGGCGCGGACGTGCAGGCGCTCGTCGCCGACGTCAGCAGCGGCAGTGAAGCGAAGCGTCTCGTCGAGGCCGCGGTGTCCGCGTATGGCGGACTCGAGATCGTCGTGCACAACGCCGGCGGCCCGCCCGCGGGCGAGACGCTGGCGATGACCGACGAGCAGTGGCAGAAGGCGTTCGAGCAGAACCTGCTCAGCTTCACGCGCATCGTCGGCGCCGCGGCGCCGGAAATGAAGAAGGCCGGCTATGGCCGCGTACTGACGATCGCCTCCTCGTCCATCAAGCAGCCGATTCCGAATCTCGCGTTATCGAACGCGCTCCGCGCCGGCATCTGGGGCATCGCCAAGACGCTGTCGCGCGAACTGGCGTCGCAGGGCATTCTCGTCAATGTGATCGCGCCGGGCCGCATCGATACCGAGCGCATCGCCGAGCTGGATCAGGCCAACGCGCAGAAGAGCGGCAAATCGATCGAAGATGTACGCAAGGCGTCGGTGGCGGGTATTCCGCTCGGACGTCTCGGCCGTCCCGAGGAGCTGGCGAACCTTGTCGTATTCCTGGCGTCGCAAGCGGGCAGCTACATCACCGGTCAGGCCATCACGGTGGATGGCGCGGCTGGGAATGCGCTGTAGCGCGCTCGCTGTTTATCTCGTTCTGACGGCAACGGGGCTTGGCGCGACGGAGCCTTGGCGAAGTCGGCCGCAGGTGACCGTGCCTGCGCCGGCGCCCACGCCGGTTGAAGAATCACGCCCGGCGTTCGCGGACTTCGTCGCCACCCTGAAAGAACAGGCGCTCGCGGCCGGCGTGAGCGCCGCGACGATCGACAACGCCCTCAACGGCATCGAACCCCTCGAAGTCGTGGTCGAGCGCGATCGCAGCCAGGCCGAGACCGTGCTGACGATCGATCAGTACGTCCAGCGCCGCCTGACGAAGACGTTTGTGCGGACCGCCGTCGACAAGGCGCGCGAGAATCGCGAGGACCTTGCGGCCATCGCGAAGAAATACGGCGTCGCGAGCAGCGTCCTCGTCGCGATCTGGGGGATGGAATCGAATTTCGGCCGATTTACCGGCACGCGGCCGACGGTGCAGGCCTTGACGACGCTGGCGTGGGAAGGGCGGCGGCGCGCCTTTTTCACGGCGGAGTTGATCGATGCGCTGCAGATCCTCGACAAGGGGTACATCGAGCTCGATCAGATGAAGGGTTCGTGGGCCGGCGCGATGGGGCAGACGCAATTCATGCCGTCGAGTTATCTCGCGCACGCGCAGGATTACGACGGCGACGGGCGGCGCGACATCTGGAAGTCGTTGCCCGACGTGTTCGCGTCGATTGCGAACTACATGGTTGCCTACGGCTGGAAGGGCGATCAGACCTGGGGTCGCGAGGTGAAGGTCCCGATGGGCGGCGCGATGAAGCTGGCGACCAGGGTCGGTTTCCGGCAGGCCGGCTGCCGCGCGGAGCGCGAACTGACCGTGCCGCTGTCGCTCGCCCGGTGGCAATCGCTCGGCGTGCGCACCGCCGCGGGCAAGCCGCTCCCCAAGGTCGATCGCACGGCGTCGTTACTGCGGGCCGGGGCGAAGTCCTACCTGGTCTACGGCAATTACGAATCGCTGCTTGGTTATAACTGCGCGCATGCCTATGCGCTGGCGGTGGGCCTGCTGTCCGACCGCATCAACTAGAATCAATCTATGGGCACCACCAAACCGTCCGCCGCCATGGTCAACACCGTCCTGCTCGGCGCCGCGGCCGCGATGGCCTCGGCCGTCTACTTCGGCGGCAACGGCCAATTGCCGCTGGCCATGACCGGCACCGCGCTCTTCGTCCTCCTGGGAGGACTCGGGTTCGAGCTGGCGCGGCGCAGATCCGCATGACCTCGTCCCGATTCTTTCGATAGAATCGGGGGATGAGTTTGAAGCAAATCTTTGTAGCGTGTGTGGTGGTGGCGGCTGCCGGTTGCGGCCAGAACGCGGCCCCGCCCGCCAGCACGACGAGCACTCCCGCCGCGAGCCCGGCTCCGGCACCCGCGGCCGCTCCGAAACCCAGCGGCACCATCACCCTCATCGAACCGGCTGAAGGCGCGATGAGCGGACACATCGACACGTTTCGCTGGTCGGCCGTCGAAGGCGCCGATGGCTACGTCATCAAGATCACCGCGGTGACCGGCAACCGCGTCGTCTGGGAAAGCGCGCCGATGGCCGCGACGGAAACCCGCCTGCCGGCGACGGTGGCGCTCGAACCGGAAGTCCACACGTGGACGGTGTCGGCGCGCAAGGGCAGCGAGGTGCTGGTGACCTCGCCGGCGCAGAAGTTCACGATCACCCCATAAGGACGGCATGACCAAGGATTTGCTCAAAGGCCTCAACGAGCACCTGAAGCTCGAGTTCCGCGCGTCGCACGAGTACCTGGCGATGTCGATCTGGCTGTCGGAACACGATCTGCCCGGCTTCTCGACGTGGATGCGCAAGCAGTCGAGCGACGAGCTGCTGCACGCGCAGCGCATCATCGATCACCTGGTGGAGCGCGATCAGAAGGTGGTGTTGCCGGCGATCGCCGCGCCGCCGATGACGTGGAAGTCCGCCGAAGCGTTGTGCGCCCACGTGATGAAGAACGAGCAGGACGTCACGGCGTCGATCAACGAGCTCTACGCGATGGCGGAGAAGGCCAAGGATCGCCCGGGCGTGATCATGCTGCAATGGTTCGTGACCGAGCAGATGGAAGAAGAAGCCGCGGCGCGCGCGGTGCTCGGCCGCATCCGCCTCGCCGGCAACACCGGCGTCGGCCTGTTGATGATCGACCAGGAGCTTGCCGGCGGTTCGGTGCCGGGCATGCCGGCCTCACCGCCTGTCCAGTAGCGGCGGGTCTTTGACCCGCCTGTCTGCATGACCCCGCAATCGTGGAACTTCGCCGACGGCCCGCTCACGGAGGCGGGCCTGCGCGCGAAGCTCGAGGCGCTGGGCTATCGCGTCGCCCGGTACGTTTACGAGCCCGGCACCGTCTTTCCCGATCACAAACACGACGTCGACAAGATCGATGCGGTGCTGTCCGGCCGCTTTCGACTGGTGGTGCGTGGTCACATGAAGGTGCTGGGACCGGGGCAATGGATTGAGATTCCGCGCGGCACCATTCATAACGCTTCGGTGATGGGCGACGAGCCCGTGATCAGTTTGGACGCAGTGAAATTATGAAGATTGCGATTTTCGGATCGGGCGGTGTCGGTGGTTACTTCGGCGGACGGCTGGCGGCGGCCGGCGAGGACGTCACGTTTCTCGCGCGCGGTGCGCACCTGACGGCGCTGGAGGCCGACGGCCTGCACATCCAGAGCCCGAACGGCGACCTGCATCTTCCCAAGGTGCAAGCCGCGGATCGCCCGCAGGCGATTGGACCGGTGGACGTGGTGCTGTTTACGGTGAAGCTCTACGACGTCGAGGCATCGGCGGCGACACTGGCGCCGTTGATCGGTCCCGATACCGTGGTGATCACCCTGCAGAACGGTGTCGACGCGATGGACATGGTCGCGAAGCACGTCGGCGACCGTCACGTCGCCGGCGGCGCCGCCTACATCGTGGCGGTGATCGACAAGCCCGGTCACATCCGTCACACCACCGCGCAGCAACTCGTGTTCGGCGAACGTGATGGACGGCGATCGGATCGACTCGCGGCTTTTGAAGCCGCCGGCATTCGCGCCGGCTTCCAGGCGAAGGCCACCGCAGACGTGCAAGCGGACCTGTGGACGAAGTTCGTGCGCCTCGCCACGTGGAGCGGCATGACCGCAGCGACCCGTTCGACGCTCGGCGTGTTGCGCGACCATCCGGAAACCTACGAGATGATGCTGGCGGCGATCGAAGAAGTGATCGCGGTCGGACACGCCAAGCAGGTGAATCTCCCGGCCGACATCATGGAGAGCACCATCAAGTTGATGCAGGGTTTTCCACCACAATCGAAGTCGTCACAACTCGAGGATCTCGAGCGTGGCCGGCGGCTCGAGCTGCCCTGGCTGAGTGGGGCGGTGGTGCGCATCGGCAAGGAAGTGGGCGTGCCGACACCGATCCACGGCTTCATCAACGCGATTTTGACGCCGTTTGTGAACGGTTTACCGGCCCAAGCCTCGGCGAAGGCTGGGGCCCCCTAGTCGCAGATACGATCGGGCGGAGCCCGGCATATTCATGGAAGACCAACGGCTTCGTGAGCTGATGCGCGAGTATCAAGCCGGGCGCTTCGAGGCGTTCGACGAGATCCACGCCGCGATCGCTCCGGCGCTGCGCCGCTACCTGCTGTCGCAGGCGCGCGACGCGGCCCGCGCCGACGACCTGGTCCAGGAGACGTTTCTGCAGATGCATCGCGCCCGGCACACCTACGATTCGTCGTTTCCGCTGATGCCGTGGTCGATGGCGATTGCCCGTCACGTGTGGCTGATGGACTGCCGCACGCGATCGCGACGGCCCTGGGCGCCGGATGACGTGATGGACCTGGAACTGCCGGTGCGCGCCGAGGCCGCGTCGCTGGCCGAGCGATCCGAAGTGCGCCGCGCCCTTAGGCAAGTGTCGCCGGACCGGCGCGATGCCGTCATTCAACATCACTTGCTGGGCTTCAGCTTCAAGGAAATCGCCGAGCGCGCGGGCATCGCGGAGACCGCCGCGAAGTTGCGATCGAGCCGCGGCATGGCGCAACTGCGCGCCCTCTTGAAGGGCTCCTCGAAATGAGCATGGCTCCGGACCTTCGCGCTCGCCTGGCGGCCGACTATCAACCGGTCCGCGCGCTGCGCTCGCCGTGGGCGCGCGCGTTAGGGGTCCTGCCGCTGGGGCTCATCGCGCTCGTCGCCGCGCCGCTCGCCTTCGACGTGCGACCCGATGCATCGCGTCTCGGGTGGTTCGGCGTGTGGGGGTTCTCGCTGCTCCAATCCGCGATTGGTTTCCTGGTCGTCGCCGCGGCGTTGCGCGAATCGATTCCCGGGCGGGGATGGAGCCGCGGTGCGATCGCACTGTGGCTGTCGATGCCCCTCGCGATCATTGTCGGCATCACGATGTTCAGCTGGCAGTTCAGCCCGGTGATGCTGCGCCGCGAATTCTGGGTGGTCGGCGGTATGTGCTTTGCCGGATCGGCGGCGATGGCGCTGCCGGTGGTGGCGCTGACGAGTATTCTTGCGGCCCGCGCGTATCCCACGCGGCCGGCGATCGCCGGGGCCTTGCTTGGTCTGGGTGCCGGGCTGATGGCGGATGCGGGTTGGCGAATCTTCTGTCACTTCAGCGAGCCGGCGCATGTGCTGTCTGCGCACCTGGCGGCGGTGATCATGTCGACCGTGATCGGCACGCTGGCAACGATCAGTGTTGCCGGAGTCACGTCAGAAACACCCGCTGAATAAACCAGTACATTCCCGCGAGAATCACGGCGATCGGTCCGAACGTCGCGATCTGGCGTGACGCCGCCGCGCTGCGCCGCCGGATCATCGTCAACGTTCCGGCCACCACGACGACGATCATCAACTGGCCGATCTCGACGCCAAGGTTGAACGCAAACAGCGACCATCCGAGCGCGGCTTGCGGCAGTCCGAATTCCTTCAGCACATACGCGAAACCGAAGCCGTGAATCAAGCCAAAGGCGATGGCCAGCCACGCCCGAATATCCGCTTCGGTCGTGGAGGCGTTGTTTCGGGCGCGAAGCACCAGCAGGTTGTCCGCGCCCACCACGACGATCGTCAACGCGATCAGCGGCTCGATGAATCGCGCCGACGGCGAGACGACGTTCAGTGCCGCCAGTGACAGCGTGATGCTGTGGCCGATCGTGAACGACGTCACGATCAAGGCGAGGCGTGACAGCGTGCCGCCGAGCAGCAGCAAGCCGACCAGGAACAGGATGTGATCCGGGCCGATCAGGATGTGCTGGATGCCCGAGAGCACAAACGTCTTCACGACCGCCCACAAGCCCTGGCTGCTGCCGGAGTAGTAATCCGCGTTCTGGTGCGACGCGTCGAGAATCAACTGCAGCTTGAGCGCCGTGTCTTCGTAGATGTTGATGAAGGTCTGGTGAATCGGATCGTACGGAAACAGGTAGGCGTTGATCCCGACATGCCCGGGCCGCGCATCACTGACCGTGAACGCGAGCCGCAGGCTCTGGCGATCGGGCACGATGTCGATCGCACCCCAGGTGATGGTCGCGGGACTCCCATCCAGGGTGAGCGACAAGCGCGGGCCGAGCAGCGCGACCAGGGCGTCGCGATAACGCGCTGCGGTTTGCGGCTCGAGCAACGTGTCGGCATTGGCGACCCCCAGGTCGTGCGCCGCATCCAGGTCGTGGACGACCAGCGTGCCGCTCAGCCCGCTGCCGTCGAGAACCAGGTCGAGATAACTGAACGGGGCCGGATGCGCCGACGCGGTGCCGGCGGTCACGAGCGCGCACGCAAGGGCCGCGAGAACGGTCCTGAGACGCATCATCCTCATCGCAAGACGACGCGCGCGGCCGCCCAGGTCCAGGTCAGGCAGACGACGGCCGTCAGCAGCACGTCACTCGGCCAGTGGGCGCCAAGGGCGACCCTCGCCAGGCAGGCGAGCAGGAGAACGCCAAACGAGACCGTCGCAATCGCCCACCGATTGGGTGCTTTGCGAGACAGCATCGCGAGGATGCCCAGGCCGCCGAAGCTGACGCTGAGAAAGGTGATGGTGGTTGAGGGAAACGTGAACCCCGAAAATTTCCCGGAGACCGCGATCAAGTCCGGTGATGGGCGGGGCCGTTGGAAGAGGAACTTCGTCGATTCAGCGCCCAACTGTTCCACCAGCAGCACGCCGATGATCAATACCAGGCCGCGCCATCCCGCGACGAGGTACGACGCGACGAGGACGATGGCCATCACGTAATACTTGCCCGGCGCCGGCGCCAGCCGGCTCACCGGCGTCGCCCACCATTCGGGCGAGGGGAGGGCGGCCTGGACCGCGCGCGCCAGGTGCACATCACCGGCGAAATACGGCTCCATGCGCACGGCGATGCCAATCAGTAATGTCACCGATGCCGCCAACAGCCATGGCATCCAGGCCGAACGCATCATAGAATGCTCATTCCATCACACTCAGGAGGAACCACCATGCGTCGGGCTGTCATTACTCTTTGCGCGCTCTTTGCCGCGGCGGCTTGCAGCCAGCCGGCGGCGCCACCAGCCGCACCGGCCGCGCCGGCCGCCAAGAAACTCGGCATCCGCGCCGCGGGCGACACCGAGATTCAGCCTGACATGAGCCAGGTGCCTCCGGACCTGGCCAAGGTCTTCGCCAACATCGACGAGAACATCGATACGCACGTCGAGAACCTGCAGAAGTGGATTCGCCAGCCGAGTATTTCGAATTCGGGCGAAGGCATCCCGGAGTCGGCGGAAATGGTGAAGGGCTTCTTCGACGAGCTCGGCTGCCAGCAGACGCGCGTCTATGACGTCGGCGTCACCGAGTACGGATCGCCCGGCAACCCGGTGGTCTACGCCAAGTGCGACGAAGGCGCCGAGAAGACCGTGTTGATCTACTGGATGTACGACACCATGCCGATCACGCAGCCCGATGCGTGGACGTCGCCGCCGTTCGAAGCGCGGCTCGTCGAGCAGGCGCCGTACAAGAAGGTCCTGATCGGCCGCGGCGCCACCAACTCGAAGGGCCCGCAGATGGCGCAGTTGAACGCGTTCCGCGCCATCAAGGCGGTGCACGGCAAGCTCCCCGTCAATCTGATCTTCGTGGCTGAAGGCGACGAAGAACGCATGGACATCGGCCTCCGCAAGTTCGTCAAGGATCATCCTGACCTGATCGCCGGCGCCGATGCGATGTATCGCTTCGGCGGCCAGTCCAACAGCGGCAGCGGCGGCTACGGCGGCGGCTCGGAAGGGTGCGTCTACGTGGAGCTGACGACCAGCGGCACGAAGTGGGGCCGCGGCCCGACGGTGTCGGATATCCACGGCGCCAACAAGCGCGGCGTCGACAGCCCCGCGTGGCGTCACATCAAGATGCTGGCCTCGCTCGTCTCCGACGATGGCAATACGCCGAAGATTGACGGGTTCTTCGACGGCATGCAGCAGCCGACGGCGGCGCAGGAAGCCGACCTTCGCAAGCGCGCGGAGAAGATGGACCTGAAGGTCGCCGCGGAGAATCTCGGCGTGGCGCGCTTCATGAGCGACGATCCGTATTCGATCCTGAAGATCCAGAACTACGGCACGTCGTTCAATCTCGACGGCATCTGGGGCGGCAACATGTTCGCGGGCGGCGCCGGCGCGACGCTGCCGAACAAGGTGACCTCGAAGCACAACTTCCGCTACGTCCCCAACATGAAGGGCCCGGACATCGTCAAGAAGCTGCGCGCGCAGCTCGACAAGAACGGCTACAAGGACGTCGAGGTCAAATTGATCGGCGACGTGCCATGGGCGAAGATGAACTCCGACAACGCGATCGGCCAGGCGTTGAAGCGCGCCTATGAAGTGATGAACATTCCCCACGGCGAGCTCAACAAGGAATACGAGATCGGCGGCGCCGGTGCGGCGGCCGGCGGTTACTGGCCGGCGTACATGTTCGGCAACGGCGAGATCGGCGAAGACATCGCGCCGACGCTGCCCGGCATTCCGATCGCGGCCGGCGGCGCCGGCGTCGGCGGCCGCGCGCACGCGGCCAACGAGTACTATGTGATTGAAGGCGCCGGCAAGGTCTACGGCCTGGCCGGTGCGGAGAAAGCGGTCGCGGCGGTGATGTATGCGTATGCGGGAAAGATTCCGCCGGCGTCCGCCAAGCCCGTGACCAAGACCAACTAACGTCCGGATTCATGATCGGCGTTCACGATCTCGCAAAGCGCTACGAGGTTGGCGATCACGTGGTTCACGCCCTCAAGGGCGTGACCATGTCGGTCGCCGCCGCGGAGTTCGTCACGATTGTCGGCCCCTCGGGTTCCGGCAAATCGACCTTCATGCACATTCTCGGCTGTCTCGATCGACCGACGACCGGCCGCTACGTGCTCAACGGACGCGATGTGTCCACCCTGCCGATCGACGAACTGGCGAGGGTCCGCAACGAAACCATCGGGTTTGTGTTCCAGGGTTTCAACCTGCTGGCGCGGACATCCGCGGTTGAAAACGTCGAGCTGCCGCTGCTGTACACCCGCAAGGGCGTGGTGAAGGCGAGCGAGCGCCGCGATCGCGCGATGGCGGCGCTCGACGCGGTCGGCCTCACCGATCGCTCCGAACATCATCCGAACCAGTTATCCGGCGGACAGCAGCAGCGCGTCGCGATCGCGCGCGCGCTCGTCACCGAGCCCTCACTGCTCCTGGCGGACGAGCCCACCGGCAATCTCGATAGCGCGACCAGCCATGAAGTGATGGAGATCTTTGCCAATCTTCGCGTCAAGCGGGGGATCACGATCGTGGTGATCACGCACGAACGCGACATTGCCGCCTATGGAACGCGAACGGTCGATTTCAAGGATGGCTTGATCGTGTCGGATCGAATCAACGAACCTTCCGCGGCTCTCGCATGATGAAACAGCTCCTGCGCCACCCCATGATCGACGTCGCCGTCAAGGCACTCGGCCGTAATCGGCTGCAGACCGGCTTGACGATGCTGGGCATCACCGTCGGCGTGGCCACGGTCCTGGCGATGATGGCGGTCGGTGCCGGCGCGCAGCAGTCCATCGAGCAGCAAGTCCGCGCCGCCGGGCTCAATCAGATCACCATTCGCGCGGGCAATTGGAAACCCAAGGTCACCGACAGTGACGAGGCGATCGCGCACCAGGCCCGCCTTCGCATCAACGACGACGTCGTCAGGGCCGCGTTTCATCCTGAAGACGATCCGATGGAGAAGCACGATCATCCGACGGCGCGTCAGCGTCTCGGCGATCTCGAAGCCGGCCTGGGATCCGCGGCGACGATGACGTTTTCGGACGCCGAGGCGATTCGCAGGATGTCGGGTGTTGGGTATGTGGCCGGCGGCATCCACGAAAATGTGCGCGTGCATTCCGGCGACCCTTCGACAGGCTCAGGGCAGGGGAAGCGCTGGTTTACGCGCATGCACGGCACCGACGTGATGATGCCGTCGATCAAGCGCACCTGGGTGTTTACCGGCGGACGCTTCTTTACGGAAAAGGAACAGACCAGGGCCGATCAAGTCGTGGTCCTCGGCCAGATCGTCGTCGAAAAGCTGTTTGGCCCTGGCGTCAATCCGGTCGGGCAAGACGTGCAGCTGTGGAATCAGCCGTTCAAGGTCGTGGGCGTGGTGACGAGCGCGACGTGGGTCGTGCAGCCGGCGCCGGGTGACGACCAGTTCGACGCGGTCTACATGCCGTATACGACGACGCAGCGGCTCTTGAACCTGTCGAAGTTGAACGACATCACCGTCACCGCCTCATCGTCCGGCGACGTGTCACGGTTGTCTCGCGAGATCACCAAGCTGCTGCGTTCGCGTCACGGCATCGGCGACAACGATCCCGACGACTTCACCATCATCACGCAGGCGGCCAAGGCCTTGACGACCGGCGGCTTGCCGCCGGGCGTGGCGCGAGCGGTGGCGGCCAACGTCGCCGAGCTCGAGAAGGTCACGCTCGAGCAACTCGCGCTGACGATGGAGCGGGCGAGCCGGACCATGACGTGGTTGCTGGCTGCGGTGGCGGCCGTGTCGCTGCTGGTCGGCGGCATCGGCATCATGAACATCACGCTGCTGTCGGTGACCGAACGCACCAAGGAAATTGGCCTGCGCATGGCGGTGGGCGCGCGCGGAAAGGACGTGATGCGGCAGTTCCTGTTCGAGGCCGTGGTGATCAGCGCGGCGGGTGGACTGCTGGGCATCATCATCGGCGTCATCGCCTCCTTCGGCATTGCGCGGTCGCTGCAGTGGGCGACGGTGGTGTCGCCGCTGTCGGTGCTGCTCGCGTTCGGCGTCGCGACCGCGGTCGGCGTGTTCTTCGGCTGGTATCCGGCGCGGCGCGCCTCGAAACTCGATCCGATCGTCGCGCTGCGGCGCGAATAACCGGCAGCAGGCACCCGACACGTGATTCGACTCATCATGGTCTGCGCGCAGATCGCCATGCGCGCGCTCAACCGCAATCGATTGCGCACGACGCTGACCATGCTCGGCGTGGTGATCGGCGTGGCCGCGGTGATCGCGATGGTGGCGCTCGGATCGGGCGCGCGCGGCTCGGTCGAAACCTCCCTCAAGTCGGCGGGCACCAACATCATCCAGGTCAGCGCCGGCAACTTCACGCGCGGTGGCGAGAGCATGAACATCGCCAGCGGGCTTGGCAGCGCGACCACGCTGACGCTCGAAGATGCCGGCGCGATGCGCGGCATCCAGGGCGTGCAGCATGTCGCCGGCGGCGTCAGGAATCGCACCTTTGTGAAATCCTCGCATCGGCAGTTCTTCACGCAAGTGAGGGGCGTTGAAACGTCGCTGGCCGCCATTCACGGATGGGAGTGGCTGGGCGGCTCGTTCACGAACGGCGCCGATGCCGCGGTGATGGGCCGCGCCGCGGCGCGTGAATTGTTCGGTGAAGGATTCGATCCGGTCGGCGAGCGCATCACGATCGGCGATCGCACCTTCGCCGTCTCCGGGTATTTCCGCACGGCCGATCCGGACATGGACGAAACGGTGTTCATTCCGCTGGTCACCGCGCAGGCGATGCTCAACATGCCGCATCTGCAAACGATCACGCTGTCCGTTGACGAGGCCGGTGATGCCAGCCGTGTCGCGGAGGAAATCACCACGTTGCTGCGGGATCGTCACGGGCGAGGCCAGCAGGCGGCCCGCGCGAGCGGATTGGGTGGCAATCAACTGCCGACCTCAGGCGCCGGCAGCGCGGATGATTTCACCGTCAAGACCATGGCGGCGGCGAACGTAACGAAGGGGCTCTACACCTCGGTGGCGGCGTTCGCGCTCGCCAACATGCCGAAGCTGGACGAGGTCACGTTGCAGGAAATGTCGGGCACGTTGAATCGGGCGGGTTCGACGATGACGGCGCTGCTCGGGAGCATCGCGGCGATCTCGTTGATCGTCGGTGGCATCGGCATCATGAACATCATGCTGGTGTCGGTCACCGAGCGGACCAAGGAGATCGGCCTTCGCCTCGCCGTCGGCGCGCGCCGACGGGACGTGATGGTGCAGTTCCTGGTCGAGGCGATGGTGATGAGCCTGATCGGCGGTGTGTTGGGCGTGGCGTTCGGCCTGCTGACCGCGCGGGCCCTGACCGCGGTGCTCGAGTGGCCCACCGAGATCGCGCCGGCGACGTTGATGACGGCGTTCGGGATCGCCGCGGCGATCGGGATCGTGTTCGGGTACTATCCAGCACGCAAGGCGTCTCGCCTCGATCCGATCGACTCATTACGTTATGAATAAGAGGCAGGGCACGGTCACCGCCAGGGACCTCCACAAGAAATTCGTCAGCCACCTGACAGGCAACTTGTACCTGGCGCTTGGCCTGCTGGCGGTGTCGCTCGCGATGGGAATGGCGGGCTATCACTGGCTGGCGCCGATGAACTGGACCGACGCCTTCTTGAACGCCGCCATGCTGCTAGGGGGCATGGGGCCGGTCGATCAGTTGAATAACGATGGCGCCAAGTGGTTTGCCGGCGCCTACGCGTTGTATTGCGGCGTGGTGTTCATCGCCACCGCCGGCCTGATCATCGCGCCGGTCGGCATGCACGTGCTGCACAAGTTCCACCTCGACAAGAGCGACTAGTCAGGGCACCGGAATTTCAATCTCGAACGGTTCGCCCTTCACGGCGTAGGTGAGCTTGACGAGGTCGCCGCTGGCCAGCGGATGGCCGTCGGCCACCCAGCTCTCGCCGCTGTCGTCGATCTTCATCGCGATCGTCTCGTTGGCGCCCATCTTCGGCGTCACCACCATGACCATGTTGGACGCGATCGAGGCCGGCAACTCTTCGCGCACCGAGTCGCTGAACCACACCCGGTGCTTGCCGGCGGGGTCCAGCAACACTTCGTAGTGCATGTCGCCGTTCATCATCACCATGCCGCCGTGATGCGGGGAGTGGTCGCCATGTGGCGTGGTGGTGCCGGCATGCTGCGCATCGGCCGGCTTCTTGATCACTTCAACCGGCGCTTCAGCCGGCTTGCTCGAGCATCCGGCAGCCGCGATCGCGGCCGCCACTATCCATCGCTTCATTTGAAGATCGACTTGGGCATTTTGACGTGGACGCCGACCGTTCCGTCCACGAGTTGAGTAATGGCGACGTCGCCGGCAAGGCTCGTCAACTGATACGCCTGGTGCTTGTCCATCTTCTTGTTGGCGGCAAGCCAATCCACCATCTCCTGGATCGCCACCTTGGTCGCTTTGGTGAGGTCGACGTCGGTGCCCATCGAGATGTAATACAGGTTCGTCTCCGCGCGCGGCCACGCGAGCTTCATGCCCTTGCGGACCGTCAGTTGCAGCTTGCCGCGCAGCGAGGTTTCGATCGCGGTTTGGTCCACTTCGCCGTCGCCTTGCGCCGCGTGCCCGTCGCCGACCTCGAACAGCGCCCCCTTGACCTGCACCGGAATGAACAGCGTCGTGCCGGCGACCAGCTCCTTGTTGTCAAGATTACCGGCATGTGTGCTCGGCGGATTGCTGCTGACGCGCCCCACTTCGGCCGACGGCGCCACGCCCATGCTGCCGAAGAACGGGCGCAGCGGAATGACGATGCCGGGCAGGAACGTCGCCGTCATCTTCTGGCGATCGAGCTGGATGATGGTCTGGCCGCGGCCCGGCTCGCAGTTCTCCCGCACGAAGCCGCTGCAGCCGTTATAGCCATACGCGATCGGCAGGTCGATCGACAGGATCTTCACTTCCAGCGCATCGCCCGGCTCCGCGCCGGTCACGAACACCGGCCCGGTGAGGATGTGGCCGCCGGGGCCGCGATCCTTGACCTGCTCGACGATCGCCCGCAGTTGCGGCTGCACGTCCGCCGCCGGCACCCCCGATCGCTCGAGACGATCCGGCGTGTTGGTCAGCATCGTATCGACATCGATGATGTCGCCGGAGTTGATCGTCAGCGCCGGCTTCATGTCGGCCCAGTAATGGCCGTAGGCCACGGTCGCCGGTGACGCCTCGAGTCTATGTACCTTTGGCTGCGTTTTCGGCGCTTGCGCCGAGAGACCGGCCGTGACGATTAGAGACAGGGCGAGCGGCAACGAGCGGAGTCGTGGCATGCGCGCATTCTATACGCGAGCCGGGTTGGTTTTGAGACATGCTATTGGCGCATGTCTCAGCCGTGGTATCGCGAAGTCACCGGTCAGCAATGGAAAACCTTTCTCACGACCTTTGCCGCCTGGACGCTCGACGCATTTGATTTCACGATCATCACCTTCGTCCTGACCGACATCCGGCGCAGCTTCGAGGTCAACCTCGCGCTGGCCGGCGCGCTGGCGACCGTGACATTGTTCTTCCGGATGATCGGCGGCATCGGCGCGGGCACGCTCGCCGATCGCTACGGCCGCAAGGGCCCCATCCTGTTTGCGATCGCCTGGTATACCGGCTTCGCATTTCTCAGCGGCTTGTCGACGAGCTACGTGATGCTGTTCACGTTCCGGGGCCTGTTCGGCATCGGCATGGGCGGCATGTGGGCGGCCGGCATGCCGCTGGCGCTCGAACAATGGCCGGCCAAGCATCGCGGCATCGCCTCGGGCATCCTGCAAGGCGGCTATTCCACGGGCTTCCTGCTGTCGTCGCTGGTCTATCAACTCGGTTATCCGTACATCAGTCACAACTCCGATCTCGCGTGGCGGCTGATGCTCTGGGCCGGCGTCATTCCCGCGATGATAATCTTTGTCTTGATGGCGCGCGTCAGCGAAAGCCCCCTGTGGCTCGAGCAGCAGCGCCAGCGCGCCGGAGCGAAGGTGCGGCTGTCGTTGTCGCGGCTCTTCGATCCCGACCTGCGATGGGTGACCGTCCACACCTCGCTGCTGATGGGCGGGTTCGTGTGGATGTACCAGTCGACGACGATCTGGTATCCGACCCTGCTGGCTAACCTGAAGCAGCAACCGCTCGCGTTCCTGCTGCTGCTCAATGCCGGCGGCGTGCTCGGCTCGATTGCCTTCGGCGTGTTGTCGGAGAAGTGGGGCGGCCGCCGCGGAGCGGCCACGGTCGGCATGATCGCCGGCACGCTGGCGGCGCCGGTCTATGTGTTTTCATCCACCTCGAGTGGATTACTCCTGGGCGCGTGGCTGATCGGCTTCTGCGCGTCCGGCGCGTGGGGCATCGTGCCGGGGTATCTCTCGGAACGATTCCCGACGGAAGTGCGCGGCGTCGGCACCGGCTTCTCGTATCACGTCGGCGTCGGGATCGGCGCGATGTCGCCGTATCTGATCGGCGTGCTGCAGGACGGCGGCACCGCGCTCCAGACCGCGATGTTCTGGTGCATCATCGCCGGCGGTATCGCGGTGATCACCCTGCTCTGGCTCGGCCCCGAGACGCGCGGCCAGAGTCTGTAGAGGCGGGACTTCAGTCCCGCCTGCGCAGGCGCGTCTACGGACGCGCCTCTACGACAGCGCCCGGATGATGTCCCAGCGCGTGATGATGTAGGTCGCGTCGAGCTTGAAGTCGCGCACCAGCACCGCGGGGCTTTCAGGAGTCAGCATGGCGGCCAACGCATCCACGCTCGTCGAGATATCCGCGAAGGGCAGCGCCGGCTGCATGATCGCCTCGACCGGCCCGTGCAGCACGTCAGGGTTCTTGACGATTTCCGAATACAGGTAGCCCTCGGCCACGGTGCCGACGAGGCGGCCGTCGGCCGTCACCGGAATCTGCGAATACGCGTTCTCGGTGAGGATGTGGGCGGCGAGTTCGACGGTGGCGCTGCGATCGATCGTGACGAGCGGCGCCTTTTCGCGATTGGCCACCAGGTCGCGGGCGGTGAGGCCCTTGCGATCGACGAAGCCCTTCTCGCGCATCCAGTCCGGGTTGTACATCTTGCCGAGGTAACGCGTGCCGTGGTCGTGGAAGATCACGACGACAGTTTCACCGGCCTTGAAGCGATCGGCCAGCTGGATCAGCCCGGCCATCGCCGAACCCGCCGAATTGCCGGCGAAGATGCCTTCTTCGCGCGCGATGCGGCCGGTCATGATCGCCGCGTCGCGATCCGTCACCTTTTCGAAGTGATCGATCAGGCTGAAATCGACGTTCTGCGGCAGGAAGTCTTCGCCGATGCCTTCGGTGATGTAGGGATAGATCTCGTTCTTGTCGAAGATGCCGGTCTCTTTATATTTCTTGAAGACCGATCCGTATGTATCAATGCCCCACGCCTTGACCGACGGCTTGCGCTCCTTGAGATACTTGGCCACGCCGCAGATCGTGCCGCCGGTGCCGACGCCGACCACGAGGTGATCGATCTTGCCGTCCATTTGCTCCCAGATCTCGGGGCCGGTCTGCTCGTAGTGCGCCTGCGCGTTCGACGGGTTGTCGTACTGGTTGGCCTTCCACGAATTCGGCGTTTCACGTTCGAGGCGTGACGACACCGAGTAGTACGACCGCGGATCCTCGGGATCGACGTCGGTCGGGCAGACGATCACTTCGGCGCCAAAGGCGCGCAACGCATCCACCTTTTCCTTCGACTGCTTGTCGGTGGTGGTGAAGACGCATTTGTAGCCCTTGACGACGGCAGCGATGGCGAGGCCCATGCCGGTATTGCCGGAGGTGCCTTCGATGATCGTGCCGCCCGGCTTCAGCTTGCCGGACTTCTCGGCGTCCTCAATCATCTTGAGGGCCATGCGGTCCTTGATCGAGTTGCCCGGATTCGTCGTCTCGATCTTCGCGTAGACGTCCGCCGCGACCACGCCCTTCGGGATTCGGTTCAAGCGGACCATCGGCGTGTCACCGATCGTCTCTAAAATGTTGGCGGCGGGTTTTCTCAGCACACCTCCATCATATTCTTCTTACCAGCAGGACAGCAGTTCCGGTGAGATTCGGAACTCCGGCAGGACGCTGGATTGAATCGTTTCCACTCCGCGGAACGTGACGGCGGTGTTGGGAAACACCTTGAAGTTCACGACTTCGATCTCCCGCGTCAGCTGGTGAATGAGCCAGCACTCGCGGACGCCGTACTGCGCGAAGTAATGGAGGCGATCCTGGAGCTTGCCGATGCGCGGATGCGGCGACATCACCTCGACCACGAGGTCAGGCGCGCCCCAGATGTGATCGCTGATGATCTCGCCCCTCGCCTTGGAGACGAACATCAGGTCCGGCTGGACGATGAGCGCGCGGGCGGCATCGAGGATGACGTCCTGCGGCGCGATGCAGACGGTGCCCAGCTTGTGTTGGCCGACGAACACGCGCATCAGGACCGCGAGTTCGAGCAGCAGGTTCTGGTGACGGAACAGCGGCGAGTCCTCGACCTGCAGCGTTCCATAAATCAGCTCCTGCACGCGCATGGATTCCGCCGTCTGCAGATATTCCGCTGTCGTCAGGATGGTCCCGCCGTCCGGCAGCTCCCCATACACCGATACGCGCTCGCTCATGACTCGTCCTCCCATCGCGCTCACCTCAATCACCCGATCACGATAAGGACGACGGTCTCATCGTCGAGCGAAGTTTTCAAGAGGCAAGAATTGCGTACCTCGCAATGAAGAATTGGCGATCGGGGATCGGGCGACTGTTGGGTGATTGTGCTATTGGCGATCGGGTGACTGGTCGACGCATTTCGCGTTCGAGTAACCGGAACGAAACGGGATGACGATGCCGCTCGCAGCGTCGAAGCGATGGCGCGTGACACAGGCGGTGTCGTTGGCGAGGAGATGAATCGAGATCGATGGGGTGTCCGACACGGTCTTCACGTAGTGAATGTCGTCGAGGGGCGGCAGCAGCGTGTAGAACTGTCCGTGCGTGACCCTCTGCTGTCGCGCGACTTCGAGCGTGGCCCGTGATTCGTCCCGGCCGTCGTCCGTGCGTCGATACACGGTTTCGTCCTGGATGCCGCGATACACCCCGATCACGCCCCACGCGAGGTGATCGTGAATCGGCGTTTGCGCGCCCGGCGGAATAACGAGCGAGAAGAGGCACAGCGATCCATCTTCGGCGCGATAGAGGGCGTACTGCCCGATGCCGCCGCCCATGCCGCTCTTGAGGTCGGGCTCGCCGTATTCCTTCGGCAGCCAGTCGTTCGCGGCGAGCAGCTTTCCGAATGCCGGCCGCAGCGCCTCGACGCGCTGCTTCACATCCGGGACCGACGCCGTCAGGCGTTGCGTCTCCTCGACCAGCGCGCGGATCTCCGGCGCATCGACGATGAAGCCGAAGTCGTGGTGTTCGTGATGATTGTGCCTGCCGAAATCACACATGCCGCAATCACAAATTGATCAGCAATCAGAACTCCGCGATCAGCAGTCGTCAGGATCCGAGCTTTTTCAACTGCGCCTCGAGCGCCGCCATTTCTTTGATCAGATCCGCGTAGCGATCGTAGGCGTCCTTGCCGATCTTCTGGTCGGCCTGCGTGATCATGCGCTGCACGTTCGACAGCTGATCGATCAGCATCCCCTGGGTATAAATCCCGGGTGTCGTGACGACCTTTGCATACAGCTCGCGCAACGGGTGATCGTATTTGGTCGTCGCGGGCGAGCTGCCGACGACACCGGTCTCGAGCCCAGGCTTGAGACCGGCCTTCTGCATCGCCTGCTCGATCGACTGCTGGAGCTTGCGCGCGTCGCTGATTGCATCGCGCACCTGCATCTGGAATTTCACCTGCTCGGCGATGTCGCCATCGGTGACGCCGTCAGCGGCGAGGCGCGGGTCCGACTTGACGTCGAACGTGCGGGTGATCGTCTGTCCGCCCGACGTCAGCCGCACGCTGTATTTCCCCGGCGGCACCACCGGTCCGCCGAAGCCGCCCTCGGGCGTGTTGGGAGCCCACGGACCGGGATAGCGCAGGTCCCACGTGATGCGCTGCATGCCGGCTTCCGCGCGAATGCTGGTCGAGCCGCCGCCGCCGCGACGGAATCCGCCGCCACCGCCGGCGGCCGGTCCGGCATTCTGCGATCCGACGCTCCAGGTCTTCAGCGCGCCGCCCTTGGCATCGAGGATCTCGAGCTTGGTATCGGCGCCGGGTGTGGCGGCGAAATACAGATCGAACTGCGCGCCCATCGAGGGGTACTCAGGCTGACTGGCTGATGCCGGCGCGCCGCTGTTGCGCATGCGGATCGCTTCGCGCGGCTGGAAGAGCGCCACGGCCGGAAGCTTCTGCTGTTCTTCAAGCGCACTGAAGCCGAAGCCGAGCGACGGATCATGTCCGCCGGCCGCGGGCGGCGCGTTCATGATCCGCGCGAGCTCTTCGAGCGGCGTGATGTTGTCCATGATCCATGCCGACCGTCCCATCGTCGAGATGACGAGATCGCCGCGATGAATCTTGATGTCCGTTACCGGCGTGGTCGGCAGGTTCTGCTGGAACGGCTGCCAGTTCTTGCCGGCGTTGAACGAAATGAAGAAGCCGAATTCGGTGCCGGCGTAGAGCAGGCCGGGCTGCTTCGGATCCTCGCGGACGACGCGCGTCGGGAAGTCGGCGGGGATGCCGTTCTTGCCGTCGGTGAGCAGCGTCCAGGTTTCGCCGTAGTTGTCGGTGCGATAGATGTACGGCTTGAGATCATGTTCGCGCATGAATCGATAGGCGGCGATGTAGGCGCGGCCTTTCATGTGCGGCGAGTCTTCGACGGTCTGGATGCGCGCGCCGACGAGCTCCTTGGGCGTCACGTTCTTCCAGGTCTTGCCGTTGTCGCGCGTGACGCTGACCGGACCGTCGTTGGCGCCGACCCAGATCACGCCCTTCTCGAGCCGCGACTCGATCATCGAATAGATCGTCGAGTAGACCTCTTCGCCGGTCACGTCACGGGTGATCGGACCACCGGACACGATCTGGTATTGCGGTTCCTTCGCGGTGAGATCCGGGCTGATGATGTCCCAGGTGATGCCCTCGTCGATCGAGCGATGCAGCACGTGCGATGCCTGGTAGATGACGCGCGAGTCGTGCGGCGACACGTAGACGACCGTCTGCCGCGGGAAGCGGAACTTCATGTCGTCGGGATCGTGGCCGTAGCGGTTTTGCGGGTAGACCCAGTAATGCTTTTCCTGTCCGGTCACGGTGTTGTAGCGGCCGACTTCGCCCTTGCACGCGCCCCACACCACCTTGCCATCGGGCTTCGGCCAGATCTGTCCGGTCTCGCAGCCTGAGGCTTGTTGCCACGCTTGCGCCGGATGCTCGAAGCCCCACGACACCGGCGGCACGCTCGGGATGATCAGCGTGGTGTTGTCCTGCTGCGGCATGTAGAGGCGATACGGATACTGCTCGTCGACCGCGACCATGTAGTACTCGCCCGTCGGCTGATTGAGGATCGACGACCAGCTCTTGCCGGCATTGAGGCTGACATTGGCGCCGCCGTCACTCACCTGCAGGATGATGTTCGGGTTGTCGGGGTTGAACCACATGCCGTGGTTGTCGCCGTGCGGATTGTCGACGGTGATCGGGAACGTCTTGCCGCCGTCGGTGGACTTGCGCAGGCTCAGCTCGTTGACCCAGACTTCGTTTTCGTTCTTCGGGTTGACGTTGACGTAGTGGAAGTAGAACGGCCGCGCGCGCAGCTGTTGGCTGCTGTTGACGATCGCCCACGATTCGCCGGCGTCGTTCGATCGATACAGCCCGCCCTGGTTGCCGAGGCCTTCGACCATCGCATACAGCACGTTGTGATTGCTGCGCGCAATGTCGATGTCGATCTTGCCGATCAGATCCTTCGGCAGCCCGTTGGTGATGTGCTTCCACGTCTCCCCGCCGTCGATCGACTTGTAGATGCCGCCTTCACTCGCCGGCCCGCCGCTGATGATGTCCCAGCCCTTGCGGAAGCCCTTGTACATCGCGGCGTAGAGGATGTCGGGATTCTCCCAGTCCACCTCGATGTCGCGCGCGCCGGTCTCGTTGTTCACGAACAGCGTCTTCTTCCAGGTCTTGCCGCCGTCGGTGGTCTTGAAGACGCCGCGCTCGTCATTCGGCCCAAACGGCGATCCGAGCGCCGCGAGCCAGACGGTGTTGGGATTGAAGGGATGGACCTTGATGCCGCCGATCTGCCCGGACTCCTTGAGGCCCATGAACTGCCAGGTCTTACCGGCGTCGAGCGACTTGTAGACGCCCCGGCCGATGATCACGTTCGAGCGAATCGCCGCGCTGCCGGTGCCGACCCACACGTGATTCGGATTCGACGGCGCCACGTCGATCGAGCCGATCGATCCGGTTGACGTGATCTGCCCGTCGCTGATCGGCGCCCACGTGATGCCGGCGTCTTCCGTCTTCCAGACGCCGCCGCCCACGCCGCCGAAATAGAACGTGTACGGCTGCTGCCGCACGCCCGAGTACGCCGTGACGCGTCCGCCGCGTGTCGCGCCGACGCTGCGCCACTTCAGGTCCTTGTAGGCGTTGGCGGGGACGAGTTGATTGGCGTTCCCCTGCGCGGAGAGGCGCGGGGACGGGGCGAACGAAAACACCAGGGCCGTGAGCGCGAACGCGCTCAGCGCGCGCGCGAAAGTGGTCTGAAACATCCCGAAAGTATATAGGCGAAGGGGCCGGGGTTCTTTTCCCGCTCGCGTTGCGTTCGCACACTTCGGCGACGCAACATGTGGCGTCGAATCGTCCTAGAAATGAAAAAAGATGGCTTCGCATCGTGCCGAAAATGCGAAAAAGATCCCCGGCCCCTTTTACATTTGCGTCTCAGATCGAGACAGGGGGGATCGCAAGAATTGCCTACTTCTCGGTGACCTGCATGGACTCGTTGACCGTCAGTGTCGGCCATTGAGCTTTGTTGGCAGCAGTGGGCGTTGCGGTGATGGTGAATCCGGTCGAGGTTACGTCGGCCGTGTAGGTATAGCCGCGTTGCTCGGTCCCGCCGGGCAGGAGGTTGTCGCTCGATAACTGCTCGAGCGTGGCGTATGTTCCATTGCTCGCCTGATAGGTGCGCTCAGTCTGCGCAATCGTCAGCAGGCGCTGCCGGATCGCCACCGTATCGATCTGCTCCTGTGGCGAGCCGCCGGGGAGCGATTCGATCGAGCGCTTGTACATGAACAATCCGACGCCGAGTACCGCAAGGACCGCGATGAATCCGAAGACTCGCATGTCAGGCCTCCATCTTCCCGGACCAGCGCGTCGCATCGAGGTGAATGCCGAGCTGATCGAGCAGGCGCGTTACCGAGTAGTCCACCATGTCGTCGATTGATTGCGGTTTCGAATAGAAGGCGGGGAGGGGAGGGCAAATCACCGCGCCCATCCGCGAGAGCTTCAACATGTTCTCGAGGTGGATTTCGTTGAAGGGCGATTCGCGAACCGCGAGCACCAGCTTGCGCCGTTCCTTGAGGACGACGTCGGCGGCGCGATGAATCAGGTTGTCGCCGATGCCATGCGCGATCGCCGCCAGGGTCCGCACGCTGCACGGCGCCACCACCATCCCCATCGTCAAGAAGGAGCCGCTCGAGATCGAGGCGCCCTGGTCGGTGAGCGGATGCACGACGTCGGCGAGCGCGTGCACCTGTTCCGGCGTGTAGGACGTTTCGTGGACCAGCGTCCGCGCCCCCCAGCGGCTCATGACAAGGTGCGTCTCGATGCCGGTGCCTTTCAGCTTCTCGAGCAGGCGGACGCCATAGATCGTTCCGCTGGCTCCGGTGATGGCGACGATGAGGCGGCGTGATTCGGCAGGCATAAAACGTGTATCGTCTAGCTAATGTACCACCGGCTCCTCTCATCTGTTTGCTGCGGCTTCGCCCTGCTCGTCGCCGTTCCAGCGCTGGCCCAGGCCCCCTCTCAGCCCTCGGCCCCGCCCAAGGCGGCCGCCAAGGCCCCGGCGGTGCGGCGCTGGGTCGACGTGCAGTCGCTGCTGGCCGCGATGCGCTACCGGTTTACCGAGAACAGCGCGGGCCGCGAGACGGTCAGCGACCTCCAATACCAGTCGCAGCTGCGCGGGCGATTCCTGTTCGACAAGGCGGGCCGCTACCACATCGGCACGTTCGTCACGACCGGATCCGCCTTCCGCTCCGGCTGGAACTACACCGGTGCCGGACTCAATAAGGAAAATCACCCGTTGAAAGTTCGCCAACTCTGGCTCGGCGCCGCGCCCGTGAAGGGGCTGGAGTTCCAGGCCGGCGGCATTGCGCCCAATCGCGGCGAGCTGGCCGACGTCATCGCGTCGGACAACGATAGTTTCTTGATCGGCGGGCGCGCCACGGTGCGCCCCTCGAAGGGCCGCTTCACGCAGTTCTCGGCGACGGCCGGGTACTTCGACGCGATCAGCGAACCGGATCTCTTCAAGCAGATCGGTGATGCCGACTCGGTGAACTACGCGCAGGCGCTGGTCGGATTCAAATTGAGCGCGCGCGCGACGGCGTCGGTGGATTACACCTACGAGCAGGGCCGCGACATCCTGCGGGAGGGCGTCACCTTCCGCGTCCCGGCCAGCGTGAAGGCGATCACCTCTATCCGCCTGGAGTCGTATCAACGGGTCGACCCCGATCAGGCCAAGGGCTACAACGCCTCCGCCGATCTGAAGTTCAAGAAACTCACCGGCACGGTGGGCGTGATGTCGGCCGATCGCGGCTACGGGCCCTTCAACGGCGACCGCTACGAGCTGGGCTCGCGGTCCTACTACATCGCCAACTATCCGCTGACCGCCGCGCTCGCACTGCAGGCGTTTTACACCCGCGCGTTCGACGTGCATTTTCCGATCACGATCAACCAGCGGTTCGACTTCGTGGCGACCTATAACCCGACGGCTTACCTGAAGCGCAAAGGGATCTTCTAGGCACGCGTTCAGACGGACGTTCAGACGGACGTTCAGACGGACGTTCAGACGGACGTTCAGACGGACGTTCAGGCGATCGTTCAGGCGATCGTCCAAGGAAAACGTAACACTCGCGTAACAACGAAGTAACACTCGTGAAACGCACGGGCGCGGCCATTCGGGCACCATTTGTACTGTGAAGAAGTCACTGCTGCTCGCTCTCGGATTGCTGCTGGCCGGCGTTCCGGCGTTTGCCCAGACGCCGTCCAACGCCTCGCCACCCGCGCCGGCGTATCCCAACGTGCGGGTCGGGGCCACGCTGTTCGCCGACTACACCTACACCCAGGCGCCGGAATCCCGTGATGCCGACGGCAACGTGTTCAGTCCGAGCGCGTTCAACGTCGCCCGCAGCTACCTCAACGTCACCGGCAACTTGTCGAAGGTGATTGCCTTCCGGTTTACGCCGGACATTGCGCAGGAGACCGGCACCGGCAGCGCGCTTAATGGCAGCCTGACCTTCCGCGTCAAATACGCCTACCTGCAGGCGAATCTCGATCAGTGGCTGACGCCCGGCACCTACGCGCGATTCGGTATGCAAGGCACCGGCTTCGTCAATTTCGCCGAGGACCTGTATCGCTACCGGTTCCAGGGCCCGATCATGGTCGATCGCGAAGGCTACCTGTTATCGTCCGACGCCGGCGTGGCGTTCCACTACAACATGCCGTCCAATTGGGGCGACGTGCATGTCGGGGTCTATAACGGCGAGACCTACAAGAAACTCGAAGTGAACGACCAGAAGGCGCTGCAACTGCGCGGCACGGTGCGGCCGTTTGCGAAGGGCGCGCCGGTGTTGCGCGGCCTGCGCGTGACCGGCTTCTATCATGGCGATCACTACAGCGCGAACGCCGATCGCACGCGGGCGGTCGGCAGCGTCACCTACGAGCACAAGTATCTCAATGCCGCGTTTGATTACCTGAAGGCGACCGACCAACTGTCGAAGGCGGCGGCGGTGGTCGATTCCTCGGGATACTCGGTCTGGGCGACGCCGCGATCGCCGCAAGGATGGGAGGGGCTGATCCGCTACGACCATCTGACGCCGAATGCGAATCGCGCTGACGCGAAGATCCGGACGATCGTCGGCGGTGCGTATTGGGTGCCGCTGCCCGGGGCGGTGTCCACGGCATTCATGCTCGACTACGAGCAGGTGAAGTACGACCGCGCGGTGCCGGCTAAGCCGACGGAGAAGCGGATCGCGCTTCACGCCCTGCTGCAATTCTAGCGGCCAGCACGTAGACGAGCGTCGCGGTCGCGAGTGAGGGCAGCGTGGCGCCGATGGGCGCCGCGGCCTTGTAGACGATGAAGCCCGCAACCCAGGCGATGATGCCGGCGGCATTGAAGGCGCGCAGGCGCGCCGTGTCATAGATCGCGATCACGTCGATCGGCTTCTTCAGCACGATGAAATGCGCGAGGAAGACGCCGCCGACCGGGACCAGCACCGATCCCAGCATCACCATCAGCTCGGCGAACCGCGACAGCCATCCCGAGGAAATCGCTCCCAGCGCGGTGCCGATCAGGCCGATCACCCACACCGTGCCCACGCCGCTCGAGGACGGCACGAGCGTCCGCCAGGCGAGCGATGACAGGTAGATGTTGACGAAGTTCGTCGTCACCGAGGCCAGCGTGATCAGCATCGCCGTCCACCACCCGACGTTGGCCGCGGCGAGCATCGCGCCCGGATCGTCGCTGCCCGCGACGCGCGCCAGGATCCAGCCAACCGGCACCAGCCACAGCGCCGGCACGGCCAGGCCGGCGAACACCGCGGTGCCCGCGGCGCGCCCAGAGCGCGTGTAGCGTGAATAGTCGGCGAACATCAGCAGCCACGAGACCTGGTAGCCGATGACCACATCTAAACCCCACAGCAGAGAAGGGGCAGGTAGGGCAGGTAGGGCGGGGGGGGCTGGTGCGGAAATTGTGAACGCCGCGTAAGTCAGTACCACCCCGGCGATCGCCATCAGCGGCACCGCGATGCGATCCGCTTGCCCGACGGCGCGTGGTCCTTTCGCGACGACGGCGGTGGCGGCAATGCCAAGGACCGCCGCCCACACGCGCGGGTTGCCGGCCACTTGCGCGCACGCCGATGCGGCGATCTGGTTGTTGATGGCAATCCACGCGAAGTTGGTGAGGTACAGCACGCCCGACACCACCTGCGCGCCGCGATAACCGAGGGGCGCGCGGGCGGCAATCATCGACGGCAGCCCGGTGCGCGACCCCACCGGCGCGAGGATGGCCACCAGTCCGGCGCCGAACACCGCGCCGGCCAGCGCAATCGCCACCGCCGCATTGCCGCTATACCGCGATCCCAACGCCGCTCCGGTCTGCATCGTCGTCGCCACGACATTGGCGGCGATGAAGATCAGGAACAGATCGAAGGCCGGCTGCGTGCGGTCCGCTTCCGGAACAGGGGCCAGGTCGGCGGCGTCCATCGTTGCGGCAGTCTATACTGCCCGGGCATGCGTCACCTTCTTCTCGTCTCCGCTCTGGCGGTCACTCAAATTACCGGCACCGTCGCGCAGGCCCCCACTCCGGCGCCGGCCATCAGCGTTCTTCAACCCGATCGCGTGTTCGACGGCGAATCGTCGCACGCCGGCTGGGTGGTTGTGGTTCGCGGCGAACGCATCGAGGCCGCCGGCCCCGCCGCATCAACACCGGCCCCGCCGGGCGCGCGGATCATCGTGCTGAAGGGCGCGACGCTGATGCCGGGCATGATCGAGGGCCATTCGCATCTGCTGTTGCATCCGTATAACGAAACGCTCTGGGAGAACCAGGTGCTGCGCGAGCCGCTGGCCTTGCGCGTGGCCCGGGCCACGAATCACGCGCGGGCGACGTTGATGGCGGGCATCACCACCGTTCGCGATCTCGGCACCGAAGGCGCCGCGTATGCGGACGTCGGCCTGCGGCAAGCGATCAACGAAGGCATCATTCCCGGTCCGCGCATGCTCGTCGCCGGTCCTGCGATGGTGGTCACGGGCAGTTACGCGCCAAAGGGATTTGCGCCCGAGGTCACCGTGCCGCAAGGCGCCGAGGAGGCGGATGGCCTCGATGGCGTGGTGCGTGTGGCCCGCGGCCAGATCGCGCACGGCGTGGATTTGATCAAGATCTACGCGGACTATCGATGGGGACCGAACGGTGAGACGAAGCCGGGCTTTACCCTCGGCGAAATTCAGCGGATTGTCGAAGCGGCCAACAACAGCGGCCGCCCCGTCGTCGCGCACTCGTCAACGGTGCAAGGCATGCGCAACGCGATCATGGGCGGCGTCGATACGATCGAGCACGGTGATGAAGGCACGCCCGAGATCTGGAAGTTGATGGTGGAGAAGAACGTGGCGTTCTGCCCGACCGTCGCCGCCGGTGATGCCACGGCGCAATATGCCGGGTGGAAGAAGGGCGTTGATCCCGAACCGGCCCGCATCGCGCGCAAGCGCGTCACGTTCAAGGCGGCGCTCGATGCCGGCGTGAAGATGTGTTTCGGCGGCGATGTCGGCGTCTTTCCGCACGGGGACAACGTCCGCGAGCTCGAGATCATGGTGGACTACGGCATGTCGCCGTCCGCCGCGCTCGTGGCGGCGACCTCGGGCAACGCGTCGTACTTCAGGCAGGCGGAGCGCATCGGCCGCGTCAAGGCAGGATTGTTCGCCGACCTGATCGCGGTGCAAGGGGATCCGTCGACCAGCGTCAAGGCGCTGCGTCAGGTCCAGTTCGTGATGAAGAACGGCAAGATCTACAAGGAGTAATCATGCGCCGCATCTTGTGTTCGCTGCTTCTGTTCGCAAGTGTGTCCCTGTCCGCGAACGAGCATGGCCCCGACAAGGGGACGCTCGTCATCGTCGGCGGCAACATGCAGGATCCCGCGATCGTCAAGCGCTTCATCGAGCTGGCCGGCGGCCCCGATGCGCCGATCGTGATTATTCCCACTGCCAGCGAAGACGACGAGCATTACGACAACTACTGGTCGGGGTTGAAGCAGTGGCGCGAGAACGGTGCGAGGAATCTCACCGTGCTGCACACCCGGGATCGCAAGGTGGCGGACTCGGAAGCGTTCGTCAAGGCGATCAAGACGGCGCGCGGAGTCTTCTTCGGCGGCGGCCGGCAGTGGCGGCTGGCCGATGCCTACTCCGGCACGCTGACGCAGAAGGAAGTGCAGGGCGTCCTGAATCGCGGCGGCGTGGTCGGCGGCTCGTCGGCCGGCGCGGCGATCCTCTCGTCGTTCATGGTGCGCGGCGATACCAAGACCAACACCATCATGATCGGCGATCACACCGCGGGGATGGGCTTCCTGAAGAATGCCGCGGTCGACATCCACGTGCTGCGCCGTAACCGCCAGTTCGACATGCTCGAAGTGCTCGACGCGCATCCCGAACTGCTCGGCATTTCGATCGATGAAGACACCGCGATCGTCGTCGACGGCGATCGCTTCGATGTGATCGGCAAGAGCTACGCGCTGATCTACGGCACCACGACGGTGGCGGGGAAGAGCGGCCGCTTCTACTTCATGGGCGCGGGCGACCGCTTCGACATGAAGACCCGGCAGGCGTCGAGGCGCGGAGACCAGTGGCGGCCTCTCGAAGGAGTGAAGCCGCCGCAGTAGTGCCTCGGTGCGTACCAGTCGCTGCCGTGCCCTAGACGATGTTCGCTTCGCCGACCGTCGACTGCTTCGCAAAGCGATCGAGCTCGAACGACGACAGGTCGAACTTCGGATCGCGTCCGGCGATCACGTCCGCCAGGATGCGCCCGGCCGCGGGCGCGTGCTGGAAGCCGTGGCCGCTGAACCCGGCAATCGTGTAGAACCCTTCGACGTCGCTCGAGGGGCCGATGATCGCGTTGTGATCGGGCGTCATCTCGTAGAGACCGGCCCACGCGTGCGACACCGCGGCATCCGCCAGCGCCGGTAGCCGCTGCATCGCCACCTCAATCACCTTCGGCAGGAAATCCCATCGCACGGTGATGTCGAAGCCGGGCTTCTCATCCGGATCGCCCATGCCGAACAACAAGCCGCCGCCTTCACGGTGATAGTAGAAGCTGGTGTCGAAATCGATCACCAGGATCTTTGATTTCGGGACGCGTCCGGCGTTCTGCGGCTCATCCCACGAACCGCCGCCCGGAGGCGAGGCGATGAAGATGTGACGACGTTCCGGTTCGACGGGGACATCGACGCCCAGGAATCGGCCGATTGATTTCGCCCACGGTCCGGCGGCGTTGATCAGGAGTGGCGTGGAGATGTCGCCCTTCGAGGTCCGCACTTCGGTCAGGCGATGGCCGTTCAGGCGGGCGCCGGTCACCTCGCATTCGCGGACGATTTCGACGCCCTTGGCCTGCGCGCCCTTCGCGAAGCCCATCGTCACGCCGTTCGGATCGGCGACGCCGTCGGCGGCGCAATAGGTCGCGCCCTGGACCCCGGTGGTATCCAGTCCCGGCGACAGTTCGCGCGCCTCGTCTGCGGACACCCACCGCACGTCGACGCCGTGTTTCTGTTGCAGCGCCACGTTCTTCTTGAAGGTCTCGACGGCCGACGCCTTCGAGAGCAGGAACAGGTAGCCGTCCTGGTGAAAATCGATCGGCGTGCCGACGATCTCCTCGAAGCGAGACATCAGTTGAATCGATTCGATCGATAGCTCGATGTTGGCCGAATTGGAGAACTGGTGGCGAAATCCACCGGCATTCCGTCCGGTCGATCCGGTGGCCAGTTGCGCTTCGCGCTCGAGGAGCACGACGTTGGTGATGCCGCGTTGCGCGAGGTGCCAGGCGACGCTGCATCCCATGCATCCGCCTCCGGCAATAACGACGTCCGCCGTTTGTTTCATGTGTCTTTCGATCTTATCGCTTCGCGTGCAATTGCGTCACCGGACCTCGTTGCTGCCCGGTATGATGGTTGACAGCGCCGTGTCCGTACTGTTCTCCGAAGTCGCGCCGACCCTGGTCGCGCTCGTCGGGCTGGTCTTGCTGTGGTCCAAACCCTCCGGGCCGATCGGCAGGTTCCGCCTCGATAGCGTAATCATCTGCTGGTGTGTCGTCGCTTTCCTCGCCCATCAATCCTCATTCATGCTGGACGCCCACCTCGCGTGGCGATCGTCCGCGGTGTGGGGCGTGTTGCTCGGCGGTGCCGGGCCCGCGGTGCTGTTGCTGCTGTTGCCCAGCCGCCGGTGGCGCGCCGTCGTCGCGTGGTTGATCGTCGCCGCGTCCTCCTTGCTGCTGATCGTGGACCACCTGTATTTCGCGTGGTTTGGCGACATGTTCCCGGCGGTGGCGCTGCTCGCGATCGGGCAGGTCGGCGGCATTGCCGGCATGGCCCAGGAGTGGCTGACGTTTCGTGATTTCTGGGACTTCATCGAGCTCCTGCTGATCCTGCCGATCGTCATCGCGGAGTGGCGCAACCAGGAGGCCGCCAGTTCGCGCGGCTGGCGCTACCCGGCGCTGGGCGCGGCCACGCTGGTCGCCGTCGTCGCGGCGTGGCAGACGAGCGCCGCGATCCGGGCGGATACGAGCATCGTCACGCAGCGCTTTTCGAATCTCTCGCTGGTCGAGCAGATCGGCCCGCTGCCGTTTCACGTGCTGGATGGCTGGCTGCTGGTGAATCGCCGGCTCGCCACCGGGCTGGTCAGCGAGGCGGTCTTCGAGGAAGTGCTTGACTGGCTGAAGGCGCGCGCGCCACTGCGCGCCGGCACCGGCCCCTGGTTCGGCGCCGCTGCCGGCAAGAACCTGATCGTGATCCAGGTGGAGTCGCTCCAGGAACCGATTGTCAATCTGCAGATCAACGGCCGCGACGTGATGCCGAACCTGCGGAAGCTCGCCGCGGAGCACCTGTATTTCTCGAACGTCATCGACCAGACCGACGAAGGGCGTACCTCGGATGCGGAATGGTCGATGCTGACCTCGCAGTTTCCGGAGCGGCAAGGCGCCGCGGCCTTTGCCAACGAAGGCAATCACCTCGTTGGGCTGCCGTCGGTGTTGGCCGCGCATGGCTACCAGTCGTTGTCCGCGGTCCCGTTCAGCCCGGGCTTCTGGAATCGCCGGGTGATGCATCCCAGCCTGGGATTCTTCCGCAGCTTCTTCGCCGCCGATTTTGCCCCGGCGGAATCGATCGGGTGGGGGCTGAACGATCGCGACTTCCTGATGCAGATGGCGCCGCGCCTCGCCGCGACGCGGCAGCCGTTCGTGGCGTGGCTGATCACGTTGTCGCTGCACTATCCCTTCGGCGAGTTCCCGGCGAGTCACAAGGAACTGGACGTCACGCCGTGGGAGGGCCAGTCGTTCGGCAACTACCTCCACGGCATGCATTATTTCGACAAGGCGCTCGGCGCATTCCTCGACCGCCTGGCGCGCGACGGCCTGCTCGATCACTCCGTGGTGGTCGTGACCGGCGATCACAGCGCGGGTTTTCGCTGGCAGCCCGAGCTTGCGCACGCGTTGGGCTTCTCGAACGACATCGCGCATTGGACGGCGGCGGAGCGGGTGCCGATGATGGTGCGCGTGCCCGGCGCGGCGCCGGAGGTTGTCAGCAAGCCGGTCGGCCAACTGGATTTCGCGCCGACGATGCTCAACCTGCTGGGGATTGATGCGTCGAACCTGCCGTATGTCGGGCGGAACGTGCTGGGGTCGCCGGGCGAAGAGCCGATCATCCGTCGGAAGGGCAGTTGGGTGACCGCGAAGCACCTGTTCCTGCTGCGCGGTCCGACCAACGGCAGTCACTGCTACGATCGCAAGACGCTGCAGGATGTCGCGCTGTCAGAATGCGAGGCCGATTCCGCGACCGCGATCCGCAAGGCGCTGCTGCCGCGCCGGATTGCCGAGCTCGATCTGCAGCAGCGGCTCTACTCGCGCCTCACCGCCGACGCGACTCCGAAGTGAAGTAGATGTAACCGGAGATGTAACCGGGTCTGACCCCTTAACACGCCGATCTGCTGCAGTTTCTGCGACGTACGAAGAAACTGAAACGTTTCGGCGTGTTAAGGGGTCAGACCCGGTTACAGAGTCAGGACCTCAGGTCGAAGCGGTCTAGATTCATCACCTTGTCCCACGCCGCCACGAAATCCTCGACGAACTTCTGCTGCGCGTCGGCGCTGGCGTAGACCTCGGCGAGCGCGCGCAGCTGCGCGTTCGATCCAAACAGCAGATCGACGCGCGTGCCGGTCCATTCGACCTTGCCGGTGCCGGCATCGCGGGCTTCGAAGAGCTCGTCGGTCTTCGAGATCGACTTCCACGCCGTCCGCATGTCCAGCAGGTTGACGAAGAAGTCGTTGGTCAGCGATTCCGGCCGCGCCGTGAACACGCCGTTCTTCGAGCCATCGACGTTGGTGTTGAGCACGCGCAGGCCGCCGACGAGCACGGTCATCTCGGGCGCGGTGAGCGTCAGCAACTGCGCGCGATCCACCAGCAGCGCTTCGGCGGAGACCGAATAGCGCGCCTTCTGGAAGTTGCGGAAGCCATCCGCCATCGGTTCGAGGACCGCGAACGACTCGACGTCGGTCTGGTCCTGCGACGCGTCCATGCGCCCGGGCGTGAACGGCACCGTGACGGTCTGGCCACCGTTCTTGGCCGCCTTCTCGATACCGGCGCATCCCGCCAGGACAATCAGGTCGGCGAGCGAGATCTGCTTGCCGCCCTGCTCGTTGAACGTCGCCTGGATGCCTTCGAGCGTCTTCAGGACCTTGGCCAGTTGCGACGGCTTATTGGCCGCCCAGTCCTTTTGCGGCGCCAGGCGAATGCGAGCGCCGTTGGCGCCGCCACGCTTGTCCGATCCGCGGTAGGTCGATGCGGACGCCCAGGCCGTGGAGACGAGCTCCGAAACCGTCAGGCCCGACGCGAGGATGGTGTTCTTCAACGACGCGACATCGTTGGCATCGACCAGCGGATGATTGACGGCGGGAATCGGATCCTGCCAGATCAGATCTTCCTTCGGCACTTCGGGGCCGAGGTAGCGCGACTTCGGACCCATGTCGCGGTGCATCAGCTTGAACCAGGCGCGCGCGAACGCGTCGGCGAACTGGTCGGGATGCTCGAGGAAGCGGCGCGAGATCTTTTCGTAGGCCGGATCGAACCGCAGCGACAGGTCGGTGGTCAGCATGCCCGGCGCGATCTTCTTCGACGGATCATGCGCATGCGGCACCATGCCGGCGCCCTGGCCATGCTTCGGCTGCCATTGATGCGCGCCCGCGGGGCTCTTGGTCAGCTCCCACTCGACGCCAAACAGGTGCGTGAAGAAATCGTTGCTCCACTTCGTCGGCGTCTTGGTCCACGTCACTTCGAGGCCGCTGGTGATCGCGTCACCGGCGAGGCCCGATCCAAACGTGCTGGTCCAGCCCATGCCCATCGCTTCGATGCCGGCCCCTTCGGGATCGACACCGACATGGTCGGCCGTGCCCGCGCCGTGGGTCTTGCCAAAGGTGTGCCCGCCGGCAATCAACGCGACGGTCTCTTCGTCGTTCATGCCCATGCGCGCAAACGTCTCGCGAATATCCTTCGCGGCGGCGACCGGATCCGGCTTGCCGTCGGGACCCTCGGGGTTCACGTAGATCAGGCCCATCTGCACGGCCGCGAGCGGATTGGCGAGTTCGCGATCGCCCGAGTAGCGCTTGTCGCCACCGAGCCACGCGGCTTCCTCGCCCCAGTAGACATCCTGGTCCGGCTCCCACACGTCGGCGCGTCCGCCGCCGAAGCCGAAGGTCTTGAAGCCCATCGACTCGAGCGCGACGTTGCCGGTCAGGATCATCAGGTCGGCCCACGAGATCTTCTTGCCGTACTTCTGCTTGACCGGCCACAGCAGGCGGCGCGCCTTGTCGAGATTGCCGTTGTCGGGCCAGCTATTGAGCGGCGCGTAGCGCTGCTGCCCGCGGCCGCCGCCGCCGCGCCCATCGCCGATGCGATAGGTGCCGGCGCTATGCCACGCCATGCGGATGAAGAGGGGACCGTAATGACCGAAGTCCGCCGGCCACCACGCTTTCGAATCGGTCATCACCGCCGTGAGATCTTTCTTCACGGCATTCAGGTCAAGGCTCTTGAACTCCTTGACGTAATCGAAATCCGGATCCATCGGATCCGACTTGGCGGAATGCTGATGCAGCAGGTCGAGACGCAGCGAATTCGGCCACCAGTCGCGGTTCGTGCGGCCGCCGCCGCTGGCGTGATTGAACGGGCATTTGGCTTCGGTAGACATCCCACTATCTTAGCGGGATGTCTGCCGAAGCACTCGTCAGCGTTTGTATATCTTGCCGTTGCGCATGACGAAGCGGACGCGCCGTAATGCCGTGATGTCCTGGAGGGGATCGCCATCGATGGCGACCAGGTCCGCGTTGAGGCCCGCCGCGATCGCGCCGAGTTCCCGGTCCAGATTCATCGATTGCGCGGCCAGTGACGTCATCCCGATGATCGCGTCCATCGGCTTCTGCCCGGTCCTGACGCGCTCGATCGGCTCGCGCGCGTTCTGGCCGTGCGCGCCGGCGACGGCGTCGGTGCCCATCACCATCTTCAGCCCGGGCGTCTTGAGCGCGGCCGAGAACATCGGCCCGCGCAGGCCGAGCGCCTGTTCCATCGAGGCAAAGCCCTCCGCGGTGTAATTGCCGATGCCGAGGTACTTCGACTTGTTCTCGAGATAGTTCTGCGTGACGAGGCCGATGTTCGGATCGAAGTAGATCCCGCCGTCGGCGAGCGCCTGCAGCGCTTCGGCGCTGGCGAGACCGCCATGCTCGACCTGCGTGCACTTCGCCCGCGCCGATCGCAGCATCGATTCCGGGCTGTGCGCGTGCACCAGCGTCCGCAGCCCCTGCGCCCGCGCTTCTCCACAGGCCGCGTCCATCTGCTCCTGCGACATGGTCGGCGTTCCGCCATCGCGGATGCTCAACGACGCGAACACCTTGATCAGGTCCGCGCCCTCGGCCTTCTTCTTGCGGATCTCGTCGCGGATTTGCTCCGGCGTCCATTTCGCATTCGAGATCTGCCCGAGGGATGACAGGATGCGCGGGCCAGGCAGCACGCCGCGATTGATCGCTTCACGCAGCGCCTTGTCGGACATGGCGCCGACGCTCTGCACCGTCGTGAAGCCATTGATCAGCGTGACGTAGGCGTTCTCGGCGCTGTACAGCACCGCCCGGTCCGCGGGCTCCGCCCCCACGTGATACCGCCCCTCATCGTCGAAGTGCCAGCCGATGTGCACGTGCACGTCGATGAATCCTGGCAACAGGGTGAGGTTGCCGAGATCGATCGTCGGGGTGCCGCTCGCCGAGCCGACGCTGACGATCTTGCCGTTCCTGATCGACACGGTGGCGTTGTTGATCGAGCCGCCGCGGCCATCGATAATCTGTCGGGCGCGAATGGTGAGCCCCGGGTCGGACTGTTGCGCGATGTTCGGTGAAGGGAAGAGCGAAATCAGAAGGGCAATAAGTAGGGCTGGGCGCATGTGCCGATTATCCCCTACCGCCTCTCTGGCGTGTGCCGTATTCCTCTGGCCCAATGCTATTCTCCCAATCCTTGCACGCTGGGGAACAGGCTCCACGTCTCGTGAGTGTCTTTCGAGGTGTCTAGATGAGGAAGCTCTGGCTGGTCGCGTCTCTCGCAGGTTATGTAGCCGCATTCGGAGTCTATGGTGTCGTTGTCTTGAAGACCTCGTCCGTGGAGAAGGTCGCGCAACTGTCCGACACATTCGGAATGCTGAACGCATTCTTCTCGGGTCTAGCACTTTTCGGAGTTGTCATCGCTATCGCGCTGCAGCGGCAGGAGCTTGAGTTGCAGCGAGACGAGATCGCACTCAATCGGCAAGAACTCGCGCGCTCCGCAACAGCCCAAGAAGAATCTCAACGTGCGTTGATTCGATCAATGCAGGCCCAGGCGTACAAGGCAGCAAGGGACATTCTTCAGGATGAATCGGTCCGTACAGCTCGGGCAACTGTCCTTGAGCACCATCGACAAGGGAGTCTTGATTTTGAGAATCCAGCACTTCGTAAGTGTGCTGAAATCCTCTGTCACACCTACAACACAGTTGGGCAAATGGTGCGTTACGACATGGTGCCTGAGTCATACATAGTAGAAAGCTGGAGCGATTCCATTCGAAAATCCTGGAATGCAGTCCGACCGATGATCGGAAGAACCCGTACGGAGAGGCAGTTTCCACAGCAGTGGGCGGACTTTGAGTATTTGGCCACAGCCGCGTACAAGCTCGTTAACGAGCCGCTTCCACCCGCGAGTTAACGTGACTCCATTAGTCACGGGTTGAAGACTAAGTGTTGAATGTCCCCGTTAGCGGCCGCGTTTTGGGAATCGATGTCGGCTATTCAGCGACCAAGCGGACGACCTGTTTCTGCCTCTTCAGCTGGTCGGAATCGATTGCGCAATTCGACTTCTCACTGAGTACCAGCGATGTTGGAAAACGCCTGCAGGCGCTCAAGAGCCTTCCGTTGTCAGATGGGCTCTTAGCTGTCGCCCTCGATGGCCCATTGGCCCACGGTCTGCGCTTGGTAACCCACTATCGAACAGCAGAAGCGATCTTATCCGGGGGAGTTCTCCAAAAGCGCGGTAAGCCGGGGCAGACGAGTTCTCCCGTAGGGCAACAGCTTCATCGTCACGCCACAGAACTGGCGGGCACTGGTCCTCGCAACCACCAAGGTCGCAGCCTCACTCCATAGTGATCCGATTTGTCCCGAGTGTGTTGTGGAGGCCTTTCCTAATGCTTTCTTGGCTTCACTCGTTCCGGAAAGCGATCTGCTGCCGATCCATCGGGATGCGTCCGACCAGTACTGGCGCGTGTTAGTTGAACGGTCCGATCGGCTCGCTGACTTTGTTGCCTGTTTCCTGCCAGCTCGCAACGTCACCCCTGCGCTCAGAACGATAACGAATCATGACTATCGAGCCGGTGTAGTCTGCGCATTGACAGCTTTGGCTGTCGTGGGGAACTCTTTCGTTGTAGTTGGCGACGCTTCAGACGGCGACATTGTGCTGCCTTCGCCAGAGAGATGGGGGCCCACATTGACCGGGCACGACGTGTGGATGGAGCCCGTTCTTCGCTCCAATCTCTGGTCGGTTCGCAACGCTTCTCGGGGCCTATCTAATTCTGGAAGTGCTCGAATCCTTCTGCCTGACTTGTGTTGGCTCGGGACTCGGTCGCTGGCTCCGCCGGCAGTGAACATTGATTGACGCCGAAGCGTTGCATGGGGCGACTGGTGGCTGACGGTTCTATGGCAGAATCTGCGAACACCTTGCCGACCTTGCGTACCAATTTTGGTTTTCTCGAGTTGCACGACCCGCAGCTCGTGCGCCTCGGCATGCTGGCCGAGCGCTATTTCCCAGAGGATCCCAACACCGCGATCTTGAAGTTGCGGCAGCTGGCGGAGTTGCTCGCCCAGCTGGTCGCGGGCAAGGCGGGACAGTTCACATCACAGGCAGAAGCGCAGTACGACTTGCTCCGCAAGCTTCAAGATCAGGGCATTCTCCCGCGCGAAGTCGCCCAGTTGTTTGGCGAGATTCGCCGGGCCGGTAACGCTGCGAGTCACGGCGCCGCCGGCGATCACCGCTCGGCGTTAGCGACTCTCAAGATCACCTGGCAGGCTGCAATGTGGTTTCATCGCACGTTTGGTGACGCCTCCTTCAAGTCTGGGCCCTTTGTTCCACCACAACCGCCTAAGGATGAAAGCGCGGAATTGCGCGCCGAACTCGGCCGGCTCGGAGAACTCCTCGCGGCCCATCAAGTCGCACATGACGAGAAGGCCACGTTGCTCGCCGGCGTCGAGGCGCAGCTCCGCGAGGCCCGGGATGAAAAGACGTTCTGGGAGCAGATGGCTGTTGAGGCCGATCAGGCCAAGCAGTCCATCGAACGCAAGCTGGCGGACGAGCAGCAACGCGGACTGACGCAGTCGAAAGCCGATCGCGATCTGATGCTCGCTGCCGGCGCGAAAGCGGCGACGTCGGTAGAGCTCGACGAAGCCGAGACACGAAAGCTGATCGATGACCAGTTGCGTGCCGCCGGATGGACCGTGGATTCGGCTGAGTTGTCACACTCCAAAGGCGCGCGTCCGCAGAAGGGGAAGAACCTCGCCATCGCCGAATGGCCGACCGCGAACGGCCCTGCTGATTACGTGTTGTTCGCGGGGTTGATGCCGGTGGCAGCGGTCGAAGCCAAGCGGAAGAACATCGATGTGTCCGGCTCGCTGCAACAGGCGAAGCGGTATAGCCGCGGGTTCGCCGCCTCAATCGAACACACGCCGAATGGCGGGCCGTGGAATGGATATGCGCTCCCGTTCGTGTTCTCCAGCAACGGGCGCCCATACCTTCGACAGCTCGCTACACGAAGCGGCACCTGGTTCTGCGACGTGCGGCGTTCACAGAATCTTGGGCACGCCCTCGACGGCTGGTACACCCCTGAGGGTCTTGTCGCATTGCTCAAACGCAATGAGCTCAGGGCTCACGAGCAGTTGAAGCAGGATCCGTTCAACTACGGATTCCCGTTGCGTCACTATCAGCAAGCGGCCATCGAGGCGGCTGAGGCCGCCATCGAAGCCGGGCAGCGCGAAATGCTCCTGGCCATGGCCACCGGAACGGGTAAGACGAAGACCTGCATCGCGCTCATTTATCGTTTGTTGAAGGCGCAGCGATTCCGGCGCGTGCTGTTTCTCGTCGATCGTTCCGCCCTGGGCGAGCAGGCCGCCAACGCATTCAAAGACACCCGGATGGAAAGTCTTCAGGCCTTCGCCGATGTGTTCGGCGTGAAGGAGATCGAAGACCAACGGCCGGACTCCGACACGGCGGTGCACGTCGCCACCATCCAGGGGATGGTCCAGCGAATCCTGCTGCCGGCTGAAGACAGCGCGCCGCCGGCGATCGATCAATACGACTGCATCATCGTGGACGAATGCCATCGCGGGTACCTGCTCGATCGCGAACTCTCTGACACCGAGCTTGGCTTCCGCTCGTTTGATGACTACATTTCGAAATACCGGCGCGTGCTCGACTATTTCGATGCCGTCAAGATCGGCCTCACGGCTACACCGGCACTGCACACCACGCAGATCTTCGGCGCGCCGATCTTCAGCTATGGCTATCGCGAGGCCGTGATCGACGGATACCTAATCGACCACGAGCCGCCGTTCCAGATCGATACCGCGCTTTCGACGGGCGGCATCGTCTGGAAGGTCGGCGAAGACGTGCCGGTCTACGACCAGAAGAAAGGGCAGATCGAACTGTTCAATACGCCCGACGAGATCAGGATCGAGGTTGACGGATTCAATCGCAAGGTCGTGACGGAGGCGTTTAACCGCGTGGTCTGCGAGTGGCTCGCGGAGGAGATCGACCCGTCAACACGCGAGAAGACGCTGATCTTCTGTGTCAACGATGCCCACGCCGATCTGGTCGTCGATCTGCTGAAGAAGGCATTCGAGAAACGGTACGGGTCGATCGACGATGATGCGGTGCTCAAGATTACAGGGGCCGCGGACAAACCGTTGCAGTTGATTCGCCGGTACAAGAACGAGCGGCAACCTAATGTGGCGGTCACGGTCGACTTGCTGACGACCGGCATCGATGTTCCCGAAATTTGCAACATCGTCTTTCTGCGGCGGGTGAACAGCCGCATCTTGTTCGATCAGATGATGGGGCGTGCGACGCGCCTCTGTGAGGAGATCGGCAAGACCGCGTTTCGCATTTTCGACGCGGTCAAGGCCTACGACGCCCTTCAGGGCGTTTCGGCGATGCAGCCCGTGGTCGTCAACCCCTTCATCACCTTCACCCAACTGAGCCGGGAGCTCAGCACTGTCAGCACAGACGATGCGCGACGCCTCGTCCTGGACCAGTTTCTTGGCAAGTTCCAGCAGAAGAAGCGGCATCTGACCGACGATCAAATGCAGGATTTCGAGACGCGTGCGGGGATGGCCCCGAACGATTTCGTCCGGCACCTCCGGAGCCTGACCCTGCCTCAGATTGCGTCGTGGTTTACCGACAATCCCGACCTTGGCGAGATTCTCGATCGCCGGAGCGACGGGGCGCCCGCGCCCCTGTATGTGTCGACGCACGAAGACTCGATGCTCGGAACCTCGCGGGGCTATGGCAAAGGCAAGAAGCCCGAGGACTACCTGAAGGAGTTCAAGCAGTTCCTCGAGTCGAGCGGCAATCGCCTCCCGGCGCTGGTCGCAGTCCTGACGAGGCCGCGAGAATTGACGCGTAAACACCTTCGCGAACTGGCCCTCGAGCTCGACCGCGCGGGATTTTCAGAGGTTAGTCTCGCTACCGCGTGGCGGGAGATGACCAATGAAGACATTGCGGCCCGCATCATCGGCTACATCCGTCAGGCGGCGATCGGCGATCCGCTGATGCCGTATGAACAGCGGGTCGATCGCGCGTTGCAGGCGATCCTAAAATCAAAGACCTGGACGACTCCGCAGCGCCAATGGCTGCAGAAGATCGCGGCGCAGACAAAGGCGAATATGATCGTAGATCGGGCCGCGCTCGATGATCCCGATCAGGTGTTCAAGCGCGACGGTGGCGGATTTGCGCGCCTTGATCGAATCTTTGACGGCGAGCTGCAGCAGGTCCTGGATGCGTTCAACGATTCGCTCTGGACGTCGGCGGCCTGATAGCTACGCACTTCACGACTGACCCAATGAAAAACGTCACGCACGACATCGTCCAAAAACTGTGGAACCTCTGCAACATCCTCAAGGATGACGGGGTCACCTATCACCAGTACGTCACGGAGCTGACCTATCTCTTGTTCTTGAAGATGGCCAAGGAGACCGGAACAGAGGATCAGATTCCGAAAGGCTATCGATGGGACGATCTCGAGAAGAAAACGGCGCCTGATCGCCTCAAGCACTACAAGCGCGCGCTCGTCGAGCTCGGCGACGGCAAGTCGAACCTGGTGGCGGAGATCTTCGCCAACGCGAGCTCGTTCATCAAGAAGCCGGCAACGCTGTCGACGCTCGTCACCGAGATTGACAAGCTGGATTGGTACAGCGCCCGGAAAGAAGGTCTGGGCGATCTTTACGAGGGCCTGCTCGAGAAGAACGCCAATGAAAAGAAATCAGGCGCTGGTCAGTACTTCACGCCTCGTCCGCTGATCGAGTCGATGGTCGCGCTGATGAAGCCGACGATCGATGACGTCATTCAGGATCCCGCAGCAGGCACCGGAGGTTTTCTGATTTCGGCGAATCAATACATTCAAGAACATGGCGACCCGGACAGTTGGACCGCCGCGCAGGCGCGCAAGTATCGACGAGGAACCTTCTACGGGATGGAGCACGTCCAGGACGCGCACCGGCTCGCGTTGATGAATCTGATGCTGCATGGCATGGATTCAGATCCCGAAGGTGCCGGCATCCACTACGGCGACACTCTGTCACCGGAGGGAGAGGGACTTCCGAAAGCGACGTTCATCTTGACCAACCCGCCGTTCGGCACGAAGAAGGGCGGCGGACTGCCGACGCGAACGGATTTCACGTTTCCGACCAGCAATAAACAGTTCTGCTTTCTGCAGCATGTCTACCGTGGTCTGAAACCTGGCGGTCGCGCCGCGGTCGTGCTCCCGGACAACGTGCTGTTCGAAGGCAACGTCGGCAAGTCAATTCGTGCCGACCTGATGGACAAGTGCAACTTGCACACGATTCTGCGTTTGCCGACTGGCATCTTCTACGCGCAGGGTGTCAAGACCAACGTCCTATTCTTCACGCGGGGCGAAAAGGATAAGGGAAATACGAAGGAAGTCTGGGTCTACGATCTGCGCGCAAACATGGCGCAGTTCGGGAAACGCTCCGTGCTCACGCGCGAGCACTTCAAAGAATTTGAATCCGCGTTCGGCAAAGATCCGCTAGGCCACGCCAAGAGTTTGGCGAAGCGAACCGACACCGGCGAGAACGGGCGCTTCCGAAGGTTCACCCGTGAAGAGATCTCCCTACGTAATGATGGACTCGACCTCTCGTGGTTGAGAGAGGGCACCGACGCAAGCCGAGAAGGCCAGTTGGAACCAGCTGTCTTGGCCGCGCAGGCGGTCCACGAGCTCGAAGGAGCGATTAGTCAATTGAGCTCAATCTTGATTGAATTGGGCGAAGCGCCTGTCTCCCGGGTTACGCGGTGAAGCAATTGCCCGTTGGCTGGACAACTGCCAGGCTCGCCGAGCTGACTTCCGATTGCGAGCAGCGGGTCCCAACGGATACCGAATCGTTCGTTTACATTGACATCTCGTCAGTTGACCGAGAATCAAAGACCATTCACGGCCCACAAGAGCTCGTGGGCGCAAAGGCACCGAGCAGGGCGCGGAAGGTTGTTCGGACGGGCGACGTTCTCGTTTCTATGACGAGGCCTAATCTAAACGCCGTTGCATTGATTCCACCTACGCTCGACCGTCAGATTGCGTCTACCGGTTTTGACGTGCTTCGTTCAACTGGTGTCGATCCTCGGTGGCTTTTCTATGCTGTTCGCACTCAATCGTTCGTCGCTGCGATGTCAGACTTGGTACAGGGCGCGCTCTATCCGGCAATCCGCTCACGCGATGTGCGAGCTTTCAAGGTTCCGGTTGCTCCGCTTCCTGAGCAGATACGAGTGGCCGAAAAGGTCGATGCACTGCTTGAACGCGTCAACGCGTGCCGCGAGTGCCTCGATCGGGTTCCGGAGATTCTGAAGCGCTTTCGTCAATCGGTCATGAGTGCGGCTATCAGCGGCGAATTGACGCGCGACTGGCGACTAGGGCGAAAGCTCACATTCGATTGGCCTCAAAGGAGACTGGGGACTCTCGTCTTGCTGAAAACCGGTCCCTTTGGAAGTTCGCTTCATAGGTCCGACTACACTCCGAACGGCGTTCCCGTCGTGAATCCGATGCACATCGCCGACGGCCGGATCCGCCCGGGAGATCGGGCTCGCGTAAGTGCCAATGTAGTGAAACGGTTGCGTGAGTTTCGACTTGAAATCGACGATGTCGTGATGGGGAGACGAGGGGAGATGGGCCGTTGCGCGGTCGTGCGGCCCCATGAAGCGGGTTGGCTCTGCGGGACCGGTTCCCTCATTCTCCGGCCCGGCCCAGAAGTCGATGCAAGATTCCTTCAGTTGTTCATGGCATCGCCCTCTACCGTGGCCCTCTTGGAGGGTAAATCCGTCGGGTCTACGATGGTGAACCTAAATCAGGGAATCCTGAAATCGATTCCGTTGCGGTTGCCGTCACTCCAAGAGCAGGTGGAAGTCGCGCGTCGAGTTGACCGAGCCCTGACGTGGTGCGCTCAACTCGAAGATAGGATCGCGAAGACGAGCGACATCGTGCCGACACTGACTTCTGCGGTCTTGGCAAAGGCTTTTCGCGGAGAGCTTGTTCCACAAGATCCGAGCGACGAACCAGCCGAAGAGATGCTCGCGCGCGTGCGGGCCTCTAAGCAATCACCTGCTAAGGCCCCGACCCGCAAGAAGCCCATGAGTGCTGGGGCGTAGAACCTTCGAAGAACCGTCATCGAACGACCGCAGAACGCCTGGCGGCACGATTGTCCGAACGATCGTCTGAACGCCGGCCTGAACGCCCGTCCGAACGCTACTTCTTCTTCACAATCTCCGAGGCGCGATTCAGTTCGTCAGCCGATTGCAGTGTGATGTTGCGCAGCCGCTCCGGATAATTTGCCGGCAGGTTCTTCAGGAAGGCGCGGACGGTGTCGGCGACGTCCTTCGTCTGGTCCCCGCCCAGCGTCGCATCGAGCCAGCGCTTCGGAAAGAAGATGTCGCCGGTCTTTTGAATGTCCCACAGCATGTCGAGCGCGGGCTTCACGTACTGTTTCGACGCCTCCGCGCGCAGGGGATGGTGCAGATAGCTCAGGCCCTCGAGCACCCAGGGTTCGTGTCGGCGATTGTTGACGTCGCGCAGCGACTGGAACCACGTGTCGCGCTCGGCGGGATCGGCCGAGAGCGCCGGCATCACGAACTGGAAGCGCCCTTTGCGATCGGGATTCTCGATTCTGGCCAGCTGCGTGGTGAGGATGTCGCTCCACCCGTCGACCTGGCGGACCGCGAGTTCGAGCGCCAGCGAGGTGTAATCGGATTCGGCGAGCGGGAGGCCAGAAACGGGTGCCTTCTTTTCCCAAACCTCTCGAAGCCATCCGAGTGTGCCTGGAGTGATCGCGACAGTGCGAAGGGTGCCAAACCACGACGCTTTCTGGCTCGGCGTGTTCGCCGACCCGAGGCCTTCGCGCAGCAGCGATTCAAACCGCGCGGCCCTGGTCGCGCGGGCCGGCGTGTCCATCAAGCGCCACCAGGTGTTGGCGGCGTAGCCGAGGATCCGTGAGGTCATCTGTTCGTCGGACTCGCGGGGCAAGGAGCGCATCGCGAGATCGAGAAACGCATCGGGCGCGACGTTGCCGTCGAGGACCGCGTCCCACAGCGTGACCCAGGCGCTGCCGCGCGTCAGCGGGTCGTTGATGTCCGGGAGATTGGCCATCAAGTAGGCGGTCGTCATCTTGTCGAGCACGAAATCGCCGTAGGCCCATCCCGCGCCATTGGGCAGGACGTAGCGCGGCGCGGGTCGTCCCGTGGCCTGCGGCACCTCGACGTCGCGGCCGTTCATCTCGACGTTGATGATCTGCTCCGGGGCATGGCCGCCGAGGGCGACGCGCAGTTGCTGCGGCCACACCCGGTTGCGGCCCCACGAATCCTTCTGGCGGAACGCGAGCCGCGTGATGTTGCCGTTCTTCACCTCGAGGATCGTCTCCACGGTCGGGCGCCCGGGCTGATCGACCCAGACCTTGCTCCACTGCTGCAGATCGAGCGGCGTGCGCGCGTCGAGGACGTTGATCAGGTCCGACCACGTCGCGTTGGCGAACGCGTGCGCCTGCAAGTATTCGCGAAGGCCATCGCGGAAGTTGTCCTCGCCGAGCAGCGCTTCCAGGTGGCGCATCACCACGGGCGCCTTTTGATAAATGATCGCGCCGTACATGCTGCCGGCTTCGTCGAGGTTGTCGAGCTGCTGGCGGATCGGATTGGCGCCGGGAGTGCGATCGACCTCGTACGCCGCGGGATAATTCGACAGCAGGAACCGCAGGTCGTGATTGACGTTCGGGAACGACGGATTGACGATCTTCGCCGCCATGAAGTTGGCGAAGACCTCCTTCATCCACACGTCGTTGAACCAGCGCATCGTCACCAGGTCGCCGAACCACATGTGCGCGGTCTCGTGCGAGATGGTCGAGGCGCGGCCGAGCAACTGGTTCTGCGTCGCCGATTCATCGAGCAGCAGGCCGGACGCGTTGTAGAGGATCTTGCCGGCGTGCTCCATGCCGCCGAACTGGAAGGCGGGGATGGCGACGAAATCAAACTTGCCGAACGCGTAGGGAATCCCGGTGTAGCGTTCGAGGAACTCAAGCGCGCGGGCGTGCAGGTCGAAGATCGCTTCCTTGTTGCGCGCCACTTTCGCCGCGTCGGTCTCGCGATGGAACATGCGGAACGTCCGGCCGTTGCGCACGGCCGTCTCCATCTTGAAGTCGCCGGCGATGAACGCGACCAGGTAGGTGGGCAGCGGCTGCGTCTCCGCAAACTTGACCGTGACGCGATCGCCCGCGGCGGTGCGCGAGAGCTCCGCGCCATTAGCGGCCGACAGCCACTTCGCCGGATGCTCGAGCGTCAGCGTCCAGCGGCCCTTGAGGTCGGGCTGATCGAAGACCGGGAACGCGAGCCGCGCCCGGGCGGGCACGAACAGTGTGTAGAGAAAGTCGTTGCTCCGATTGAGCGACGCGTCTCCGGCGTTGAACGCGATGCGCAGCGTATTGGCGCCCCGCACCAGCGATGCCGCGGGGATGACGATGTGCCCGTTGACGTAGGCGACCGGCACCGGCTTGCCGTTGGCCTCGACCGACCGGACGTGGTCGCGGCTGGTCTCGAAGTCGACCACCAGGGGCGCGGCGGCGTCTATTAAGTCAAACCGGATGGTGGTGGTCCCCGTCAACGGAGAAGCGAGGGCCTCCGGGATCGACAGCGACAGGTCGTAGCGCAGGCCGCTGATGATTGCCGCGCGGCGGGTGGCGATGTCGAGCGGCACGCCCGGCGCCGGAGAAGGCGTTTGTGCGCCAGACACGTTAGCTACGAGAATGGCGGCGAGCAGGGCAATGGCGCGCATGGTGCCGGTAATTCTACAGGGAGATTTCCATGATCAGTCGACGTGACGTCGTGACCGCAGGAGTGCTGGGAACGCTGGTATCGACCGGAACTGCCGAGCGTGCCGAGGCGCAGCCGGCCCCGACCAACCCCGGTGAATTCATTCTCAGGGACGGGTTCAACAAGCTCGATACCAGCGTCGACGAATTCAAGGCCGCCGTCGATCAGGGGTTGCGCGGCAACTCGATGAGTTTCGGGAATGTCGGGCAAGTGAAGGCCGTCATTCAGAAATACATCAAGACCAGCGGCAAGTTCCCTGAGTACTGCGACATTGGCCTCGACGTCTTCTTTGACGTCTACGACTGGCACGTCCGCCACCAGCAGCAGATTCAGATTACGCGGATGGCGGATCAGCGCATGGCGATCCAGTTCATGTTCACGCAGTTGGTGCTGCGTTCGGAGAACGATGACCGCTACGTCGGCACGCCGTTCGATCGCTAGGCGCGCATCCACGCGCCGAGGCGCGCGAGGCCCTCGTCGATCTTCGCCGTGTCCTTGACGAGCGGGCCGAAGGAAATGCGCACGCCCTTCTTGAGCGACTCGCCGAAGCCGCCGCCGGGCACCACCAGCACGCCGGTGGCCTTCAAGGCCCGTGGCACGAACTCGTCGGCGTCGGTGCCGATGTCGACACAGGTGTAGAGACCGCCGAACGGCGTGAGGCGCGGGCGCTGCAAGTGCGTATCCACCGCCTTGAGCGTGACATCCGCGGCGTGCTTGTAGAGCGCATTCGCATCCGCCACGTATCGCTTCAGCGATCCACTCGCGATCGCGCCCTTCAGATACTTCGCCATGGTCATCTGCGACAGCGTGTCGGGGCACAGGATGCTGCACTGCTGCACGCGCTCGATCGCTTCGATCACCGACTCGTGCGCTTCGATCCAGCCAAGCCTCCGTCCGAGTCCACGCGCCCACTTCGAGTTCGAATGAATGCCGACGATGTTGGGATGATCGGCGGGGGACCAGGCGTAGTACGGCGGCGGTGCCTGGAAGTACTGGCACTTGTAGGCAAAATCGATCGCCAGCCACGCGCCGGCCTCCGCGGTCTTCGCGAGCATCACCTCGGCGAGCGCCTGCGGCAACACCTGGCTGGTCGGATTGTCGGGCGCGCCGAACAACACCATGCGGGGACGATGCAGATCGAACAGGCGTGAGAATTCGCGAGCGGAGCCGGCCGGATCAGTTTCGGGCAGATACGACCACGTCTGTGGATCGAGCACCCGGAAGCGGACCACCTTGACGCCGGGCACCGAGAACGCGAGTTGCCCTTCGTAGTTGGCGTAGGTCGGGTCGAGCAGCATCACCGTGTCGCCCGGATCGAGCAGCGTGCGAAACAGGTCGTGCGTCAACTGCGTGCTGCCCATGCCGATCGCGATGTGCTGCGCGCCGAGCCGCGGCACGCCAAACAGGTCCTCTTCGAAGCGCGCGATCTGCTCGCGGCATTCCATGTCGCCGAGCGTGGCCGTGTAGCCGCCGCTCTTGTGGAAGAGGTCGGCGTCCGAGACGATCGACTCGTAGGCCTGCCGGAATTCATCCGGCGCCGAGTGGTTGACCCAGCCGCCGCCGAACGAGATCACCTGCGCCGGATCAAGGCCCATGGCGACGATGTTCTGTCGCTCCGCCATCTTCATGATCTGGCGGATGGGCGAGGGGCGGGTGATCTGCTCGCGGACGAGCGAAGAAAGGGCCGGCTTTGTGACGGTTTTCATGGGACAGGCCGATCATACCAGTCCGCCTTCGCCAAGGCTTCGGCGAGACGGCCGCAGCCCCAAGCAACCCTGCGGCCGGCCTGACCGTCAAACATTCCAATGTTTGACAACCTTCGCCAGGACATCGCCCACGCTGTTCGCGGCCTGATCAAGAGCCCGGGCTTCGCGGCCGCCTCGCTCATCACCCTCGCGCTTGGAATCGGCGCCACCTCGGCCATCTTCAGCGTCGTCAAGGCGGTGCTGATGACGCCGTTGCCTTACGCGTCGCCCGAGCGCACGGTGCAGTTGTTTACGCGCTGGACCGCGTTCGACAAGACGTGGCTCGCCGATCAGGAAGTGATCGAGTTTCGCGAGATGTCGAAGACCATGACATCGATTGCGGCCTGGAGTTCCGGACAGCAGAACCTGACCGGCGACGGCGAGCCGGTCCGCGTCGGCGTCGGTTTCGTCACGGCGAACCTGTTTGACGTCCTCGGCGTGCGGCCGATGCTTGGCCGGGCGATCACCACGCAGGAGGACGTGCCGAATGCCGCGCAGGTGGCGGTGCTGGGTTATTCCATCTGGCAATCTCGATACGGCGGCGATCCCAACGTGATTGGCCGCCGGCTGTTGATCAACGACGTCTCCGTGGAAGTGATTGGCGTGATGCCGGAGGGCTTTCGCCTGCCGACAGATTTCAATGACGATGCGGCGGAGCCGACGCAGTTGTGGCGGCCGCAGGCGTGGGACCTGACCCAGCTCAGTCGCAACCACGGCTACTTCGCCGTGGCCACCCTGGCGCCGGGACAAACCGCCGCCACTGCGACCGACGAGCTGCGTGCCATGACCCAGCGGCTCACCGAGCAAGGCAAGTACCCGGCGCCGATGAAGTTCTCGGCGTTTGCCGTGCCGCTCGATGAAGAAATCCGCGGCGGCGTTCGTCCCGCCATGTGGTTGTTGATGGGCGCGGTCGGCTTTCTGCTGCTGATCGCATGCGCGAACGTCGCGAACCTGCTGCTGGTGCGAGGCGATGCGCGCCTCAGGGAGATGGCCGTGCGCACCGCCGTTGGCGCCGCGCCCGATCGACTCGTCAAGCAGTTGCTGACCGAAAGCATCGTCTTGTCACTGTTGGGCGCGATGCTCGGTCTCGGTCTTGCTGCCCTTGGTCTGCGGATCCTGATGGCCGTTGATCCGACCAGCCTTCCGCCGCTTGCGCCGGTGCGGCTTGACTGGCCCGTCGTGGCATTCACCCTGGTCCTGGGCGTGATCACCACGATCGTGTTCGGCCTGGTTCCCGCGCTGCGCACGTTGCGCGTGAACCTCGTCGACTCACTTCGCGAGGGCGGCCAATCCACCGTCGGCGGTCATCGGCAGCGGCTCCGGAGCCTCCTGGTCGTCGCGGAAGTGGCTCTCGCGGTGGTCCTCGTCATCGGCGCGGGCCTGATGGTCCGCAGCCTTGCGGCGCTGGGCCGGCTCGATCTTGGCTTCAAGCCGGAAGGCATCCTGACGATGCGCGTGTCGCTGCCGAACGCGCGCTACGACACGCCGGAAAAAGCGGTGAACTATTTCCGCCAGTTGAACGACAAGGTGCGCGCGATCCCCGGTGTGCAGGCCGCGGGCTTCGTTCGAGTGTTGCCGCTCGCCACCACGATCGGTGACTACGGACTCGACGTCGACGGCTTTGAAGAATCACCTGGCCACAATGCCAAGGGCGACTGGCAGATCGCCACTGACGGATCGTTCGAAGCCATGGGCTCGCGCCTGCTGCGCGGCCGCTGGTTCACATCCGCGGACACCGAGAACTCCCAGCTGGTCGCGGTCATCAACGAAACGCTGGCCCGAACCTACTGGAAGGCTCCGGAGCAGGCGGTCGGCGGACGCATCAAGGTCGGCGGCGGCCCGAACCGTCCCTGGGCGACGGTGATCGGCATGGTCGCCGACGAGCGGCACAACGGCGTCACCGGCAAGGTAAAAGAGAAGTTCTACATTCCCCACGCGCAGTGGCACCTCGCCACCGCCGGGAACGTGGTGCGCGGCGGGTTCCTCGTCATCAGGACCGGCGGCGATCCGATGAAGCTGGCGGGCGCGGTCCGTAACGAAGTGCGCTCACTGGATCCGAATGTGCCGGTCGCCAACATCCGGCCGATGACCGACGTCGTCTCGACCTCGTTGGCGACGCCGCGATTGACCGGCTTCCTGATGGGCACCTTCGCGGCGATCGCCTTGATGCTGGCCGCGGTCGGGATCTACGGTGTGCTGTCGTACCTCGTGGCCCGGCGCACGCATGAGATCGGCATTCGCCTGGCCGTGGGCGCCGATCGCGCGCAGGTGATGAGGCTGGTGCTGAAGCAGGGTTTGACGCTCGCCGGTGGCGGCATCATCGCCGGTCTCGTCGCGGCGTTCGTGTTGACGCGATTGATGCAGTCGCTGCTTTACGAGGTGAAGGCGAGCGATCCGATCACGTTTGTCGTTGTCTCGCTCGCGCTCGTGGTCGTGGCCCTGATCGCCAGCGCGTTACCGGCCTATCGGGCGACGAGGGTCAGTCCGTTGATTGCGTTGAGGACGGAATGAAGGTCCTAGGGTCCTAGGGTCTTAGGGTCCTAGGGTCCTAGGGTCTTAGGGTCTTAGGGTCCTAGGTGCTGGCGTCGACGAGCGTCGGCGACAGTACGCGCATCAGCTCCGACGGCGGCATCGACACGAGGAAGCCTCGCCGGCCGCCGTTGACGTAGAGCCGATCGAGATCGGCGATCGTCCGCTGCATGTAGATCGGCATCACTTTCCGCGTGCCGAACGGCGACGTGCCGCCGACCATGTAACCGCTGTGGCGCTGGGCGACATCCGGCGCGCAGGGCGTCACCGTCTTCGCGCCGATCTGCCTGGCCAGGTTCTTGGTCGACACTTCGCGATCCCCGTGCATCAGCACGATCAGCGGCCGCTTGTGCTCGTCTTCCATCACCAGCGTCTTGATCACCGCGTGCTCGTCGACGCCGAGTTCTCGCGATGACACGGCCGTGCCGCCCCGCTCTTCGTAGCGGTACTCGTGCTCGGTAAATGCGACGCCGTGTTTCTTGAGGACCGGGAGGGCGCTCATAACCGCATGCGCATCATCGGCTCGCGGGTCGGCACATAACCCATGTCCTCATAGAGCGGCTTCCCGAATTCACTGGCGTTGAGCACCATCCGCTCGAGGCCTTCGGCGCGGCAGTAGGCGTGCATCGCCTCCATCAACTGGCGGGCGAGGCCTTGCTTGCGGTGCGCGGGTTGCGTGTAGACATTGAAGACGAATCCGCATCGCGGATCCATGCTCATGGGACCCGGCGGCCACGGAATCACGATCAATCCGCCGCCGGCGACGACCTCACCGGTGTGCGAGGTGGCCACCCATCCCTGGTAGGTCTTCGCGGGGATGGCATGGCGCAGCCATAGCTCCATGGCGGCCCCCATGTCCTCGAACTCCGCGGGAATGCCCATGTCGCGAAACATCTGCTCGCGGTGCTGGACGATGTGGGGAATGTCGCCGATGACGGCGGGTCGAATCGAATAACTCATGTCGTTATGTCAGACTACCTTAAGAAAATGTCAGAGCCCCGCCAGTATCGCGCAGGACAGTCGGTCGAAGATCACTGCCGGTCTTGTCACGAGGATCGTATCCACACGGTCATCGTCGTCGATGCGCACGCTCAACCGCTGCGGGTCGCTTGTGATTTCTGCCGGAGTGAGCACAATTATCGAGGCGGCGCGAGGACAGGCATAGCGCCGCCCGCGCCGGCCATCAGGCCATCAGGCCATCAGGCCGGTCAACCGGCCAGCAGGCTAGCGGGCCAGCAGGCCAGCAGGGATTCCATGTCATCACCGATCTCAAGCGGCAGCGATCTCGAGGCGACGATCCGGCGGATCATTCGCGAGGAAACCGGACTCACACCGGTGGCGCCGGCGGAGAAGTGGCGCGGCGGTGAGCTGGTGCTGCGGCCCGGCAAGCCCGGCGTGCAGGAAAAGAGCTGGCCGATCGAGTCGTTCTTCCACAAGGTGGTGATGCTGCGCAATCGCCTGCGCACGCTCGAGCAGCAGGTGAACGCGTCGGAGCTGCCGGACGATCAGAAGCTGAAGATCCAGTCGTACATCACGGGATGCTATGGATCGTTGACGAGCTTCAATGTGCTGTTTGCCGACGATGAGGATCGATTCGTGGGAGCGGCGTCGGGCGATTAGCCGCAGGCGGGTCTGACTTGTCCGCCGTAGCGCTGGCGCGAAGGTGGAAAACCCGCCTCTACTTGCTCTCTTTCAGCGAGACCGTGCGGTTGAACACCGGCAGGCCCGGACGCGAATCCGGATCCGTCGAGAAGTAGCCCTGGCGCTCGAACTGGTAGCGGGTGCCCGGTTCCGCGCCACTCAGCCCCGGCTCGACTTTGCATCCCCTGATCACGTCGAGTGACGCGGGATTGATCATCATCGTGAAATCCGTTCCCGCCTTCGCGGCAGCGCCTTCCGGATCCTCCGACGTGAACAGGCGTTCGTAGAGCCTGATTTCCGCATCGACCGCGTGCGCGGCCGAGACCCAGTGCAGAGTCGCTTTGACCTTGCGGCCATCGGGCGCGTCGCCGCCGCGCGTCGCCGGATCGTAGGTGCCGCGCAGCTCGACGATCTCGCCGGCGGCGTCCTTGATGACATCCGTGCACGTCACCAGGTAGGCACTGCGCAACCGGACTTCACGCCCGGGAGCGAGGCGGAAGAACTTCTTCGGCGGATCTTCCATGAAGTCGTCGCGCTCGATGTAGATCTCGCGCGAGAACGGCAGCCGGCGGCTGCCGAGCGCGGAGTTGTCGGGATGGTTCGCGACTTCCATCTCTTCAGACTGGCCTGCCGGATAATTCGTCAGCACGAACTTGATCGGCCGCAGGACCGCCATCGCCCGTGGGGCGCGGCGATTCAGGTCCTCGCGCACGCAGTGCTCGAGCAGGCCGACATCGATGACGTTTTCCTTCTTCGCCACGCCGACGCGGGCGCAGAAGTCGCGGATCGATTCCGGCGTGTAGCCGCGGCGGCGCAACCCCGACACGGTCGGCATGCGCGGATCGTCCCAGCCGCTGACGTGCTTCTGCTCGACGAGCTGCAGGAGCTTGCGCTTGCTCATCACCGTGTAATTCAGGTTCAGCCGCGCGAACTCATATTGCCTCGGACGCCCGGTGCCGGCGTGTTCGATGATCCAGTCGTAGAGCGGACGATGGTCGACGTATTCGAGCGTGCAGAGCGAATGCGTGACGCCTTCGATCGCATCCGAGAGCGGATGCGCGAAGTCGTACATCGGGTAGATGCACCACGTCGTGCCGGTGCGGTGGTGATCGGCATGGCGGATGCGATACAGCACGGGGTCGCGCATCGTGATGTTCGGCGAGCGCATGTCGATCCTGGCACGCAGCACGTGGGCGCCATCGGCGAACTCACCGGCGCGCATGCGGCGGAACAGATCGAGATTGTCGTCGGCGCCGCGCGACCGGTAGGGCGAGTCCTTGCCGGGCACGGTCAGCGTGCCGCGGTGCTCGCGGATTTCATCCGCCGACAGCGAATCGACGTAGGCGACGCCCTTGCGGATCAGCGCCTCGGCGAACTGATACAGCTGCTCGTAGTAATCCGACGCGTAGAACTCGCGATCGTGCCAGTGAAATCCCAGCCACTCGACATCGGCCTTGATCGAATCGACGTACTCGACGTCTTCCTTGACCGGGTTGGTGTCGTCGAAGCGCAGGTTGCAGTGGCCGCCGAATTCGCTGGCCACGCCGAAGTCGAGGCAAATCGCCTTCGCATGACCGATGTGCAGATAGCCGTTGGGTTCGGGAGGAAAGCGGGTGACGACGCGGCCGCCGTTCTTGCCGGCAGCTACATCAGCGGCGACGATCTCTCGAATAAAGTCCTGAGGCTGCGTGGGGGCAGCGGTATTCGCGTCTGACATCGGATTCAAACGATCAGCTTATCAGACCCGCTTTCGCCCGAAGAGCTTCGGCGGGCTCGCCCGCCCGCATGCTTAATCCGCTGCGCACGGCGCCCCGGCGAGGACGGCCAGGACGACCAGCGGATTGCGGCCGTTGCGCGACAGGCTGTAGGTCGTGCCGCGCGGCACCACGGCAAAGGCGCCGGCCGCGACATTGAATTCACGCTCGGCCAGCTTCAACCGGCCCTCGCCGGCCACGACGTAGAGCATGCCGTCGGCGGACTCGTGCTGGCGCCCGGTCCAGGGATCGCGGATCTGCCAAAGCATCGCCTGCGCCACGCCGCTGCAGCCGATCAGGCTTTCCTTCTGCGGCTCGCGACCCGTGATGAGATTCTTTTCGATGAACTCGGGCACGCCCAGGGTCTTGGGGGAGCCCGGAGGCGGCAGCTTCGGCGCCTCCGGTGCGACGACAACCGGAGCGGACGGCGGCGGTGGCGGCGGCGGCGCGGGAGCCGGGGTCAGCGTGATCGACAATTCCGGTTGCGCGGTGCCGGCCCGCCACGTGATCTCTTTTTCAAAGCTGATGAACTTCTCGTGCGTGAAGCGGACGCGATAGGTGCCGGGGCGGAGGCCATCGATGCGCGTCGCGCCGCTGTCCGGACTCTTCACTTCGCGATCGACCGGCCCCGACACGTTGACCGTAACGCCTTCGATGGCTCGGCCGGATCCATCCGTGATGAAAAGTAGCGCCGTCGTCGTGGCCGCGCCAGCAGGCCTGGGTCGCGGCGCCGGTGCGGCCGCGGCCGGCGTGGCTGGTGGCGGCGCGGCCGGCTTTGCCGGGGCCGGTGCTTGCATCAAGGTCAACAGTAGAAGGGCAATCATGAAAGGGATGTTACTACTGGTGCCTCGGTGCGTACGGGTGCCTGGGTGCCTAAGGGCTGGGTGCCACGGTGCCGTGTGCTTCAGCCAGCGCCAGCGCAAGGCCGGCGCGATCGGAGAGGCCCTGCGGCGTATAGCCGAGCGCCTTTGCGGCTGAGTCGCCGAAGAGGCACGCGATCACCGTGCCGCGATCGTGCGCATCCAGGTGCGGGGCGAGGATCGTGCGCGTGTAGCGGAGGTCGTCCGCATCGAGTGACGGCGTGGTGCAGCCGGCGCGCGCGGTGGCATAGCCCTCTTGCGCGAGCATTTCGCGCAGCGTCGTGGCCGGCGGATGCGTTTGCAGATAGTCCTCGCGATAGATCGCCGTCAGCACTTCTTCGCGCACGCGCGTGGCGGACACCGGTTCGCTGGTCCACAGCAGCGCCGTCAGCCATCTTCGTTTCGAAATCGCGGCGCCTTCGATGCGATGGGAGAATTCGCTGGCCCAGCGATTGGTCCAGCCGCCTTTCAGATCGTCTGAGACGACCACGCAGAGTTTGTATGCCTTCGTTTGGAGAGCGGGAGCTTTAGCTCCCGCTGCAGCGACGGCTGAAGCCGTCGCTCTCCAATCGTTGATCGCCTCTTCCGCGATCTGTTCCGCACCGAGCGCGAGGTATTGATCGATCAGGGCGGGGACATGTTCCTTGCCCATCGGATTCATCGCCACGAGCGGCAGCGCGAGATCGCCCGTCTCCGCGTCCGTCATGGTCTTGATGTATTCGCGGAAGCGCTCCCTGCCGCGCGGCAGGGCGTAGAGGTCGCGCTGGACTTGAAGGAGTGGGAGGAAGCTGACCTTCACTCCCACTCATTCTAAAGGGAAGTTACTTGACGAAGGAACTGACGCACAGCCCCTGGTTCCTGAAGGTTGGCGCGAGGAACTTCGAATGCCCGCCGCCCTTGCACTCATTCTTGCCGCCGACCGCGTAATCGATCGACGCCGTGGACGTGTTGCCGGCGTTGTCGACGGCCGTCACCGTGAAGGTGTGGGCGCCGATCGCCGTGGTATCGATCGCCGGCGCGCCGGTGCATGACGCGACACCGCTGCCGCTGTCCGCGCAGGTGAACGCGGGTGCCACCGTGGTGCCGAGCCCATACAGGCCGCCGGACACCGGATTGGTGATCGTGATCGTCGGCGGTTCGGTGTCGCCGCCGTCGCACGCGCCGGGTGTCAGCCTGCCGTCGATCGAGTCATGAGTGATCTGCGCCTGCGCGCTCGCCGGTCCGATCAGACGAACTTGTGAATTGATGTTGACCGGATTGATGGCCGGCTCCGCGCCGTTCCACGAAAGATCCACGGAGTCCCGTGTCAAATAGTCCCTGGCCACCGGGCCCGCGAAGTTCGCCGGGGAACCACCAATGGTGATCAGCTGTCCGTCAGGGAGCGTGTAGTCCTGGGTGTAGTAAATGGCCGAGGAGTCGGCCGTGGTTCCGGAAGGCAACTGCACGTAGCCGCGATAGTCGAGCACGGCGCAGTACTGGCCGGAGCCATTCGGGACTCGCACGTTGAGGTTCAACTGGCAGTTCTTCCGGCCTTCGGTCACCGGCACACCGGGGCCCGATGAGGCAACGAAGCTGTCGAAGATCAGGGTGAATGACGTCCGGTCATTCGAAAAGGAACTTCCGACCGTTCCATTCGGGCAGCCGGTGCCGCCGTAAGAGATCGACTGGATGTAAGGCTGGTTGGGATTTGGCGACTGTGCCGCGAGCGGCAATGACAGGGCCAGGGGCAGGGTCAGGCACGCGAACAGTCCAAGACGGGTTTTCATGCCGGATATCCTAGCCCGGCTGTGGTGACGAGACAAAGCCGGGGAGTCGCGCCGGCGTGACTTAAGATCGTCACATGCAGACTCTCGAGCGCGCGGCCCTCGCCGCCGCCTTTCTTCTCTGCATCGCGTGTCGTGGCGGCGGTCCTGCCGCCCCTGCGGCCCAGGCGCGTATCGTGCTGAATACCGATTCCCCTCGGCCGACCATCGACGTCGTCGACATTCCCGAAGATCAGCTCGGCCGGATTTATGGCACCGACGCGCGCGAGGCGTGGAACGCGATCCTGAAGATCTCGGTGGGCGCCGATCCGGCGGCGGCGGTCGGGCAATATGCGATCGAAGAAAACCGTATCCGCTTCACCCCGATGTTTCCGCTCGATCGCGGCCGGCAGTATCACGTCACGTTCACGCCGCCCGGAGGCCAGCCGGTCTCCACCACGGTGGGTTTACCCGCCGCCGACACCACGCCGACCACACTGGTGACGCAGGTGTATCCAACCGCGGGGGTCCTTCCGCAAAACCAGCGGCGTTTCTACCTGGATTTCTCCGCGCCGATGGAACGGCGCAGCGCTCTCGACCTCGTCCATCTGGTCGATGGCACCGGGAAGGATTTGAAGGATGCGTTCCTGCCGCTGACGGCGGACGCGTGGAACGAGGACCGCACGCGGTACACGGTCGGTCTCGATCCCGATCGGGGATCGCTCGTCACCGGCCAGTCATACACGCTCATCCTGGATGGACAGTGGCTGGATGGACACGGCTTATCGCTGAAGCAGGGGTTTCGCCGCACGTTCACGGTGGGAGCGCCGGATCAGGATCCTCCCGATCCGAAGACCTGGAAGATCGCGCCGCCGGCCGCCGCGACAACCGATCCGCTGATCGTGACGTTTCCCGAACCGCTCGACCACGGTGTGTTGATACGGGCGTTGTCGGTGGTGGGCACCAATGGCAAGCCGCTCGCCGGCGAAGCGATCGTCGGGCCCGGAGAACTGACGTGGGAGTTCACTCCGGACGAGCCGTGGAAGGCGGGCGCGCACAATCTCGCAACGCTCCCGATCCTCGAGGATCTTGCGGGTCACAGCGTTGGCCGCGCGGCCCTCGTTCCGTTCTCAGTTCGCCAGTAACGCGAGCAGCGCCCAGGCTGACGTTGACACGTCCGGCCAGCCGCCATCCGGCCGCTGCTGCGACACCAGATACTGCCTGGCCTTCGCGACGGTCGCCTTCAGTTCATCAACGGTGAATGCCGAACGCGCGAGGCGAGGTTCGGCCTGCAGTGCGGTGAGCGCGAGCACCACCATCGCCGCATCCACCACCGGCGGCTTCTCCCGCTCATCGGCTCGCAGGATGCTGAAGCAGGTGCGGCGCAGGTTCTCGGCCATCACGTCGCTCGACAGCTCCAGCGCCAGGATCGTCGCGGCCGCCTCGAGCACGTTCTCGGGAGCCAGCCCGCGAATCCATCGATCCGCCTGGACGATGGTGAAGGTGTCGGGCTGCATGCCGGAGGAGATCAGCGTCGAGCGCGCGGACCACGTGGCCATGATGGTGCCCCAGGACCCGTCAGCCGCCTGCTCGGCAACCAGCATCTTGACCGCCGGCGCGAGATCATCGTCTTCAGCTTTGCCGTAACGCTCGGCCAGCGCGAGCGCACTCGCCAGGGGCAGATGTTGATCCGGCTGCCATTTCGCCGGTTGTTTGAGAAACGCGAGTGTCGCGTCGAGCGACGTGCCGATGTCGTAGCCCCTGGTGCCGGCGACCAGCAACGCACGAGCGGCATCGCCGTTGACCGTGCCTGACGCCAATTCCTTTTTCAGGTAGTCCACCCCGCGCGCGATCGGCACCGCGTTCGGATCCGCCTTGTCGACGGCGGTTGCTTCTTTCTTCAGTTGAAGGCGCACGTCCTATTTTTACCAGATACCGCGCAAATGTCTCCGGGTCTGGCACCTTAACATTGGATTTTGCTTCAGTTCTTGAGGATCGGTCTCACCCTGAGATCGCACTATTCGCGTTCTGGCCCGAGGACCTGTGGATGGCGCGGCGGTTGCGTACTAGCGCCTCCGGAGGTGTTGTATGCCGCGTCCTTTACGAAAACTGCCAGCCGGATCCGTCGTTCACGTCGTCAATCGAGGCAACGACAAGCGGCTGCTATTTGAGAACCGCAGGGAATTCGAGGATTTTCTACAGTTGGTGAGCTGGGCGAAGGGACAATGCGCGGCACGAATAGTTGCGTACTGCATCATGAGTAATCATTGGCATTTCGTCTTCTGGGCCTTATGCGACGGCGATGTGTCTCGCTTCCTTCATCGACTCACCACCACTCACGCAAAGAGTTGGCGTAGACGCACACGGACCGTGGGGTGCGGGCATGTCTATCAGGATCGGTTCCACGGCTCGAAGATTTTTTCCGAGCAGTACTATTACAACGTCCTGCGTTACGTCGAACAGAATCCTCTTCGAGCGGGCCTCGTCCGACACTCGCGTGACTGGCAATGGTCGAGCCTGGCCGAACGGTTGGGCTGTGGACGAAACCTGTTGGACGAGGGGCCGGTGGACCTGCCCATGGACTGGCCGCTGCTGGTCGACGAGAACCTTTCCGACAGCACCATCGAAGACATCCGAGCTTCGTTGCAACGACACTAGGATTTAGCCATTCACTCCTAGTGCGAGCAGGCAAGATCTGCGTCAAAACGCCATGTTAAGGTGCCAGACCCGGTTACAAATCGTTTACCAGATACCGGCTTTGCCTTTCACCGAATCGATCAGCTTGGCGGGGTCGTAGCCGACCCCCTGCTTGAAGACGGTCTCGACCTTGCGGATGTCGGCGATGTTCGCCGCCGGATTGCCGTTGATCACGATGAGGTCCGCCTGCTTGCCGGCGAGAAGGCTGCCGACAGTCTTGTCGCGCCCGAGGTATTTCGCGCCGTTCAGCGTGGCGATCGAGATCGCTTCGAGCGGCGTGAAGCCTTCTTCGACCAGCAACTCGACCTGGCGCTGGTTCGAGAATCCGGGAATCACGCCGCCGCCGCCGGTGGGATCGGTGCCGGCGATTAACAGCCCGCCCGCTTTCGCGAACGCGCGCTCGAGGGCCATGCCTTTCGGAAACAGCGTCGTATACAGCGATTCCTTGTTTTGAGCCGTGCGCGCATAGGTCTGCTCGAATTGTTCGCGCAGTTGCGGCGTCAGCACGTCAAGCCCGGGCGGCTTCGGGCGGCCGGGCGTGAAGGTCTCGAAGACGGTCAGCGTCGACGTCAGCGCCACCTTCTTCTCGATCAGCAGCTTGACGAGATTCCTGAACGGCGCGCCGTTCTCGTCGACCGCGGCGATCGTCTTCTGGCCGGCGGCCTGGCCCGGGCATTCGTCGGGCTTCTTGTCGGTCACGAAATCGGTGGCAGGGAAGAAGCCATGTTCGAGGTTGTCGATGCCGAGGTTCGCCGCTTCGGCGAACGTCACCGAGCACAGATGCCCGGTCACCTTGATGCCGCGGCGATGCGCCTCGTTGATCGCCGCCGCGAGCTCGCCGCGCGTGATCTGCATGTAGGTCTTGAGCGACGTGGCGCCTTCATCGGTCCAGTACTGCACCTGGCGCCGCGCATCCTCGGGGCCCTTCAGCGTGCGCATCTGGATAAACGTGTTCGGCCCGTTCAAGTACGGCGCCGTGGCGTCGATCGCCGGACCCGGCTTCTGTCCCGACTCCACCAGCCGCATCATGTTCAGGTCCATGAACCCGTTCACGTTGCCGCCGGTCCTCATCGTCGTCACGCCGCCAGAAAGATAGAGACGCGAAAAACTCTCGCCGACCTGTCCGTAGACGCCGGGGCCATTCGGATAGAACAGGTGTTCGTGCACCATCACCAAGCCGGGGATGACGCTTTTGCCGGTGAGGTCGATCGCCTGCGCGCCGGCCGGCACCGTGGTGGCCGCGGCATTGCCGATGGAGGTGATCGTGCCGTTGGTGAGGATCAACGTCTGATCCTCTCGAGGCGCGGCGCCGGTGCCGTCGATCACGCGCGCGTGGGTGAGCGCGATGACGGGCGCGTCAACCGATACATACGCGCGAACCGCATTGGACAGTGCCGGACGTTGTTGCGCCGACAACACCGCGCTGATGGCGATGGCCGCGGCAATAGTGACGATCTTGACAGTTTGTTTCGACATGATTATTCCGGTAGCGCCTCGCTCGCGGGCTCAGGCAGGAAGAAGCTGCACGCCAGGCCGGCGGCGTAGACGAAGGAAACGACGATCGCGGATGCGTAGGCTAAATGGATGGAGGGTGTCGCACCAGGCATGTAGTTCACGAGTTGGGTCGTCACGAGCGCGAAGCTCGTGCCCAGCATGCGTCCGCCGATGTTGGCGGCGAAGCCTTCACCGGTGCCTCGCAGGTGCGTGGGATACACGCGCGGCAGGTAGTTACCCCAGAAACTCAATTGGCCGACGGTGAAGACGCCGGCGAGGAACATGCCGATCTTCGTCGACTCGAGACTGTGCGTCGCGAAATAGAAAAACACGAATGGGATGATGAGCAATCCGGGAATTTGAAACACGCGAATCAGGTTCCGCCGCGACACGATGTGCAGCGCGAGAAAGGCGAGCAGGAACCGCCCGGCGAGGCCGCCGAATTCCTGGTACCCCTGCACCAGGCTCGCGGTCTGCTGCTGTTGCGGCACCGGCAAGCTGTGGACTTCGGGCAGGCCGGGGACGATGCGCGGCATCTGCTGAATCGCGCCGAACGCGGCGCCATACGCGAACGCGAACATCAACGTCGTGACGATGGTCGTGCGGCGCAGTTCCGGGGTGAACAACGCGGCGATCGACGGTCGCCGCAACACGCCCGCCGCCTTCTTCAATTCCCACGCGGGTGATTCCGGCAGGAAGGGGCGGATCACGATCAAGGGCAACGCGGGAATCATTCCCGAGAGCAAGGTGTAGCGCCATGCCGAGTGGCTCCCGGCGAGCGCCGGCAACGCGGCGCTGTAGGTCACCGCGAGCGAGTAGGCGCCCGTCGCCATCACGCCACCGATTGACGAGAACGCCTGCGTGTAGCCCAGCGCGCGCTCGCGCTGTGTCGCATCCGGGAAGATCTCCGCGATCCACGCGACCGCCGCCACGAATTCCACGAACACGCCGATGTAGGTCGTCGATCGCAACACCAGCAGCATCTCGATGCTGGTCGAGAAGCCCGCGGCCATGGCCGACAAGGCGTAGATCAGGATGCTCCAGACCAGCACGCGGCGACGGCCGAAGCGATCGGTCAGGTAGCCGCCAATCAGGCCGAAGGCGCCGCCCACCATGGCCGGCACCCAGAAGAACATGCCGACCCAGAAGTTGAAGTCCGGCGTGCCCGGCTTGAAACCCGTCAGCTCGCCGATCGCCGGTCCCACGACCAGCGGCGCCATCAGGATTTCGTAGATGTCGAAGGCGAAGCCGAGCGCGGCGATGCCGCAGATCAACCATTGCAGCCCCGTGAGGCGCGGTGCGGTCATGAGTGCGCGAAGTATAGCGAACTATTCCGCTTTGATGGCAGCGACGACCGGGGTGCGCGAGGTGAGATGAATCGCGATCAGCGAGGCGACAAAACCGGTGACGACGACCCCGGCGATGAGCAGCGAGAGGTTGCCGAGCGGCAGCGCCTGCGCGCGATCGCGCAGCGCGGGGGCAATCGCCACCAGGGCGCAGCCCGCGCCGAGCAGCAGGCCGCCGAGCACCAGCGCCATGCCTTCGGACAACACCATGCTGCGGACGTTGGCGGCCGAGAAGCCGACGGCGCGCAGCAGGCCGATCTCGCGCCGGCGCTCCAGGACATTGCGCGCCAGCACGGCGCCGAGACCGATCGTGCCCAGCAGCAGCCCCAACGACCCGAGTGCCTGGAACGTGGCGAGGTAGGTGTTCTCGACCTCGTGATACGACGCCCACCGGTGGTGCGTGTCGCTCACGTCGACGCCGAAGTCGGAGAGTTGCTCTTCGAGATGCGTGGTGATGGCGGCCAGTTGATCGACCGGCGCATCGATCAACCACACCCGGTACCCCTCCTGGCGGGGAAACAGCTGCATGAACGCCGGCTCGCCGATGATCATCTCCGATTGCAGGACGCTGTCCGCCAGCGCGCCAACGATGCGGAGGCGGACCGGGCCGTGGCCGTCAGGCGTGAACGTGAAGTCGTCGCCGACACCGAGGTGCAAGACGTACATCAACGTCGTTTGATCCGCCACCGCCGCGATCGCCCCATCGTCAAAATGACGATGCAGCAGTGTCCACGGGTTGGCGAGTTCCTCGGGCGTCGAGGCCATTGACGCCGCGAACGAGAATCGCGGGTGATCGAAGAAGCGCGGCTCGGGCGCAAGAATGCGCGGGTTGGTCGGGCGATACAGCGTCAGGCAACTGGTTTCGTCGCCCGGCCGCAAGCGGAACCGCGTGATGCCCGTCCTGGCCAGCATCGGATCGTCGACTGGCAGGCCGAGTGCGTCGCGTCCACTCGCCGTGTTGGGATCGTGCATCAACGGCGCGACCGACTCCGCCATCAACGCATAGCCGCCGGTGCCCGAGGCCGGATCATTGCCGGTCGCCGAGACGTCCTTCTTGAATGCGCCCACGCTGACCAGCACGAAACTCGCAAAGGCGATCAGCGCGAGACTCAAGACCGATCGCGCGGGCCTCACCGAGGCATGCCGCACGCCGAGCGCGAACATCGCCGAGCGCCCCTGGCCGAGCGCGCGTGAGGCGCGGCGGCGACGGAGGACGATCGAGGCGGCGCAGAGCCCGCCGACCAGCCACAGGCCGCCGGCGCCGAAAAATCCGGCGGTGGCATCGAGTGACCCGGACATGGCGGCGCCGAGCAGGGCGATGCCGATCACGAGCATCGCGATCGACGCAATCTTCGTCGCCATCGAGGCGCGCGAAGACTGCACCGGCGAATCGCCTTTCAGGAGCGAGCGAGCCGAACGATGGCTCATGGCGCGGACGCCGAGCCACAGGGCGAGCAGGCCGACGGTGAGCGCGCCGGCGACGCCTGCCAGCAGCCACAACGGATCGACGTGCAGCGTCAGATCGGTCGTGCCGACCGCGCCGACCCACCAGGTCCGAAGCCCGTAGAGAATGAACGCGCTGTACCCCACCGCGGCGATCGCGCCGATGATCGCGCCGATCACCGCCAGGATGGCGCCTTCGCGAATGAAGACGCGCCGAATCGCCGAGGCGGAGAATCCCATCGATGCGAGCACGCCGACTTCGGTGGTGCGCTGTTCGAGGCCGACGGCGAAGAACAGATACGCAAGCAGCAACGCCGACACGACCAGGAAGAAACTGAAGTAGAGAAAGTACTCGCCGAAGTCGGTGGTGCCGGCCGCGGCCGCCATCGCATCCGCGCGGACCTGCCGGACGGTGAAGCCGGCGGCGGCGGGATCGATCAGCAGCGGATCGACGGGACCGGATCCAGAGAGGCGCAGCGACGACACCTGCCCGTAGCGCGATCCCCACAGCCGCTGCGCGTCGGCGACACGGATGATCGCCTTCGGCGCGCCGCGATATTGGTCCCAGTAATCCTCGTCCTTCTTCCCGACGCGCTTGAGGTCGACCGGAAACGGCGGATCCCACGCGGTGATGTCTTCGGCGTCGCTGATGCCGGGATACTCGGGCGTCAGCGTGGCGTCTCCGCCAATGCCTTTCATCGGCACGACGCCGGCCATCGTGAACGAGGCGCTGCTGGTCGTGAGGCCGCTCTCGTCCGACCAAAGGTAATAGTCGAGCGTCACCGGGTCGCCGGCTTTCGCGCTCAACTCCTTTGCGGCCCATTCATTCAGCCAGACCAGGGGCCGGGGATCATTATTTTTGATTGAACTGAAGGCAGCCGGTTCAAGGCCGGTAACCGTCGAATAGGGAATTTCGTGATTGCCAATTTTGATCGCATTGGCGACATAAGTGAGTACCGGTGTCACCGATCGACGATTGCGGGTGGCAATTTCTGAGATCTGTTTCACCAGCGCATCGGTGATCACACCGGCCCGGCTTTCGATAATCGTGTCTCCAGCCGCATTCCGCGCTCGAAGACCGAGGTCATCCAGGCTGGTGACCGGAAAAAGATCCCCGGCCCCTTTGACGAGCAGCGTGTTCACCCGGTCGCCTAATTCGAGGTCGCGCTGGAGGCGATCGAGGGGGACGTAGATTGCGAGGACCGGGCCTTGTGACGGCGCGAGCGAGAATTCTCCGAGCGATGCGCGGTCGAGGACGCGGGCGACGGTGAGGCGGATGCGCTCGCCGGTCCGTTCGCGGCGGCCTTGTATCGAGGCCAGGGGAATATCGGTCGGCTTCGCGACGCGGAGCGTGATGGCATCGCCGGCCTTCGCGCCGAGCTCGTCCGCCAGCGCCGCACTGATCAGCGCGTCCCGGCCGCTGATGGTGAGGCCGTTGACGCCGTGAAACGCGCCGAAGCGCTCGTCGATGCCATACACCGCGACGCGACCGGCGGTGCGTTGCGAGGATTCGTGCGACACCGCGCCGCCGACCACGATCATCGGCGCCGCGGCGGTGATGTGAGACGCCGAATTCTCGATTGCATCGTCAGCGAGCGCGGTCCTGAACGGGATCGGCGCGGTGATAATCGCGTCGGTGGCCCCCAGGCGGCCGAGCGCGATCTGCCGGAGGGAATCGCGAACGGACGCGCCGACCAGCAACGCTCCGCCGAGGACGGCAACGGCCACCGCGACACCGAGCACGACCAGCGCGTTGGTCGCGGCGTAATAGCGAAGGCTGGCCCGGGTCAGCACCGTGTTGCCTTACCGGGGCTCCGCCCCGGTGGTTGCCGTCGATAATTCGCCGCGGCTCATCGTCCAGCGGCGGGTGAATCGCGAGCCGAGCGCGTCGCTGTGCGTCACGACGACCATGATCGCGTGCTGCTTCGCGTGCATCGCGATCAGGAGATCCGCCACCGTGCCGGCGGTTTCCGCATCGAGATTCCCGGTCGGTTCATCGCAGAGGATGAGGCGTGGCTTGCGGATCAGCGCGCGCGCGATCGCGGCGCGCTGCTTTTCTCCGCCCGATAGTTCCGCGGGCCGGTGATCCAGGCGAGCTGCGAGACCGACTTGATCGAGCAGCGCCTTGGCGCGATCCGGAGCCGTGGCATCAGCGTCGCCAACCAGCGTCGGCACCAGCACGTTCTCGAGCACCGTGCACTGCGGCAGCAGGCAATGATCCTGGAGGACGAAACCGACGTCGCGGTTGCGAAAGGCGGCGAGCGCGTCCGCGGACAACGCGTACGGATCCTTGCCGTCGAGGGTGACGGTGCCGCTCGTCGGCGGCTCGAGGCCGCCGAGGATGTAGAGCAGCGTGCTCTTGCCCGAGCCCGACGGTCCCATCACGCACGCCGCATCACCGGCGTCCAGTGACAGCGTGACGTCGCGCAGCACGGTCAGCTCACCGGCCGGCGTGGGATACCGCTTAGAGAGATGCGTCGCGATAAGCATTCAATACGCTTTCGGCCATGTGGCGCGCGGTGTAATGATGGCGCACGCCGTCCGCGCCGCGGCGGCCGAGTTCTTTCGCACGCTCAGGATCTTTCCACAGTTCGAAGATCGCTGCGGCCACATCGGCACCGTTCGCCGAGCGCGCCAGCACGCCGCCGCCGGTCCGCTCGATCATCTCCGGAAACGCGCCGTGGTTCGGCTGCACCACCGGGACACCGCAGGCCATCGCCTCGAGCAGATAGAGGCCTTTCGGCTCGTGGTACGGGCCGGGCACCGACAGCACGTCGATGTCGTGGAAGAACTGCACCTTGCGCGCCCGCTCCACGCTGCCGCGATACACGAACTCGTCGGCGAGGCCGGCGGCGCGCAGTGACTCGGCGATCGCCTCGAGGTACGGCTTCTGCTCGGGCGCGAGGTAGCCCCCGACCAGCAGCCGCGATGGCGGCAGGCCCAGTTCGGTCCGCAGGATGCGATAGGCATCGGCGAGATTGTGCAGACCCTTCTCCGGCGCCACGCGCGCGAAGTAGCCGATCGTAAACGGGTCCCGCCGGACTCTCGTCGTCACGCTCAGGTCGCCGACGTTGACGCCGAGGTGCGCGATGCGAATCTTCGACTGTGGAATCTGCAGATACTCGCGCATGAATCGCGCGCAGTAGTCGCTGACGGCGATGAACAAATCCACGTCCGCCACCTGCGAGCGGACGAGCCTGAGCGCCTCGGCGCGATACGGCTCCGGCAACCCATCGAGAAACAACTCCTCGCCTTGCAGGGTCACGACGACCGGACGGCCGAGCGCGCGCTTCAATGGCGCGGCAAGACTGATCAGCAAGGTGTAGGGGATGTTGACGACATCCGGCGATGGTTCGCCGGAGACGAACTCGATCAGCTTGTCAATTTCCTTGCGCTGATGGCCATTGACGCCGCGCAGGGTGGACACCGTCATCTCGCCGAGCAGCTTCGGATCCACCGCGATCGATCCGCTGGTGAACGCCTTGATCACATTCGGCGCATCGACCAGCCGGTCGAGCGTCCGGTGCGCGCGACGAAACCACGGCAGGTGTTGCTCCAGGTAGACGCTGATGCCGCCGAAGAACACCTGTTGCTGCCGGCTGACGTTGACTTCATCGGTCAGCGTCGGCGTGTAAAACGGCAGCAGCGTGACGTCGTGACCCTGGCGGATCAGTTCCGCGGCCAGCGCGTTGTCGCGCAGGCAGCTGCCGCAATACATCGAGGCGGCGCCGGCGGTGAGGGACAGGATCCTCATGCGAGGCGCTGGATGGCGCGCCTGGCGTAGAGATGCTCGAACAGGTTCCCTTCGTGCGGCTGATCCCACCCGATCTGCGTGGTCGACAGCGGTCCCAAATTCAATCGATCGACATCCGGTGACGCGACGAAGCGCGCGCGGAACGACGGATCGTTCGAGATGCAGGTGACGACGAGCGAGGGGCCGAGGCAGGCGGGGAGATCGGCGGCGGGCACTTCGACAACGCTCGCAAACGGGAACAGGAATTCTCGATTCGCCAGCGGATGATCGGCGGCGCAGCGGATCACGGTGGGCAGGAGATAGGTCCCGCCGTGGGCCGATGCCACGCGATCCGCCCCGCGAATCCCGGCCGAGACGTCGCGCGCTCGGCCACCTTCGCCGGTCATGTCCGCATCGATGGTTGACGAGATGCGTCTGGCCGTTTCGGGATCCGCGAATGGCGCAAGGACCGCGTCCGGATCGTCCGACGCCCGTGGCGTGACGCTCGCCAGCTTGCGGGCCAGTGCCTCGGCGATCTGGTCGGCGTGCTTCGTGACCCACACTCCCGAGGCATTGACGCACGAGCGGCCGCCGTTGTTCGACATCGACTCGGCGATCACGTCGATGTATGGCTCCCACTGATCGGCGAGGTCGGGGCCGATCACGACCTTGCTGTAGCCGGGCCCGTGCGCCTCGACGCGGCCGTCGGCCTTCCACCGCCGAGTCGATCCGACATCACCGAACACCATGCCGCGGCCGGTCGAGCGCAGGATCTCGTTGCCGCCCGCGTGATCGGTGGGGTAATACGCGAACGCGCCGGCCGGCACGCCGGCCTTGATCCACGCGTTGATGATGCGCAGCGGCGTCCACGGTTCGGCGCTGCCCGGCTTGAGGACCAGCGGAATCTTCAGCACCGTCGCCGGCGCCCACAACGAATGCACGCCCGGAGAATTGCTCGGCAGCACCACGCCCATCGCGTCGGTGCGCGCGAAGAAGCTGAGCAGCTGGCCGTTGACGGTGCCGTAGCCTGAATCAAGGACGGAGAGATCGATGCCGCGCGTCAGTCCGGCGAGCACTTCCTCGACCTTGCTCAGCACGCCGTGCACTTTCAGCATGTTGCGGCGGACGTTGCTGAACGGCATGCCGGTCGTCGCGGTGACCTGCTCGACGTATTGCTGCGGGTTCTGCGAAGTGCCGCTCTCGGGGTCGAGCGGCAAGGTGTCGTGGAGGAAATATTCCGCGGCGCGCGCCGCCATGGCGACCAGATCCCTGACGGGGATGTGCTGCAACAGCGCGCGGGCATCGGCCTGTTTCAACAAGTCGCGGCGGATCAGGCCGGTGTTCGCCTGGCTCATCGACACGAACGGCTCGCGCGTGCGGAAGTGCGGCGTCACCACCTGGTTGACGCTGCGATACGGAACGCCCCACCGCAGTATTGGCAAATGCAACATGAGTCTGTTGGCCCGTTAGCCCGTTAGCCCGCTGGCCCGCTGGCCTGTTAGTAAACGCCTTCGACGACCGATTTCTGGAAGCGCGAGAAGGGCCGCACGTTCCTGACCCCGTCCCACGGGTACGCCTCACAGGGCCGCTCGCGCTCGCACTCATCACGCTCGAGAAATCTCGGCATGAAAAACTCTTTGGTCAACGTCGTCAGGCGCGTGCGCCCGGTGGCGCCGTAGTCGACGAGCTGCCACGGGTCGTCCGGATCAACCACCTCGATCATCGCGCGCGGCGATGGCGGGTAGTAGATGATCGCCCAGTTGTCTTCCTTCGACGGCGGCTTGCTGGGGCCGAGGCCCATCAACGTGTTGCCGTAGGTCGGACGGAAGCTCGCGCCTTCCATCAACTCTTCGACGGCGAAGCGATGAAACTGCGGCGTCATCTCGGTGCCGCCGCAGAACACGCCGGTGATGCCGGCCTTCTTGAGGGAAATGCGTTCGCACAACGCCTCGAGCAGCTTCGGCGTGGTAAACAGGCACTTGATCGAATCGTGCGCCTTGATCAGCGTCAGCGCCTGGTCGATCACGTGGCGCTTGTAGAGCTCCATCATTTCCATCTCGCCCATCTTGATCAGCTTGATGACCCAGCGGGGATCGAGATCGACCATGAAGCAGATGCCGCCGCGATATTGCGCGAGGTGTTCGATCGCGAGCCGCAGCCGTCGCGGACCGCTCGGCCCCACCATCAGCCAGTCGGCGCCGCGCGGAAATTTGTCGTCCGGCAGCGTCTTGCTATACATCTCGTAGTCGACGCGGAAGTCGTCGATGTTGATGCGCGATTTCGGCACGCCGGTGCTGCCGCCGGTTTCGAACACGTAGATCGGCTTGTCTTGGTAAGCGCACGGCACCCAGCGCCGCACCGGCCCGCCGCGCAGCCACTCATCCTGGAACAACCCGAACTTGTCGAGGTCGTTGTATGACGAGATCTCCTGGCGCGGATCCCATCCGGCCTGCCCGGCCCACTGCAGCCAGAACGGGCATCCGGTTTCGGGGCTGAAGTGCCACTGCATCAATTCACGCACCCACGCGTCGAGCGTGGCGCGCGCCTGGTCGATCCCGGGAGCGGCGACGGGCATATCGACGAATTGTATACGCGGCGTCGCGGCGTAAATATTTTCACTCCACGTAAGCGCGCCTCTCGTCCAGGTGCCGATTCGTCAGGGAATTCGCTGGTACGCCGTTTGCCCTATGCGCTTCAGGAGGATCTACTGAATGCGACACTCAATACCACCAGGCGCCGCGGTTGCTCTGCTCGGCGCCTTGGCGTTGTGGAACTGCGGCGGCGGTGGCGGAGGCACGGCGTCGGCGCCCACCTCGCCCACGCCGGTGGCCGCGGCCCCCGCGCCCACACCGACGCCCGCACCATCGGCGCCGACCACACCGGCCGCCACCACCGTTTCGGTGACCATCGTCGCCTCGTCGGGCAATCAGGCGTTCTCGCCCAATCCCGCCAGGGCGAGTGCAGGGGACACCGTCATGTTCCGCAACAGCGACAGGACGATGCATCACCTGGTGATGGACGACGGCTCGGGGGACTTCGGTGACGTCAACCCAGGCGCGACCTCACGGGGTGTCGTGTTGCGGAGCGCGAACGCGCTGACGTTCCACTGCACGCTGCACGCCACGATGGTCGGCAGCATCAATGGCGCCGTCGCTCCCGAGACGCCGCCGTGCGTGCCGGACCTCTACGGATACGGTTGTTAGACGGGTTTCAGCCGAGCGCCGTCGGCTACTTTCTCGATCACGACAATGAGGATGCGGATGTCCTTGAAGAACGCAGAGCCGGGGGCGTCCCGGGCCCTGCAGTTCATCAAGTAGACGAGCGTCGACCGCCTATTTCGGCATCAAGACCGTGTCGACGACGTGAATGACGCCGTTCGAGGCGGCTATGTCGGTCTTCACGACGGTGGCGTTGTCGATCATCACCTTGCCGCCCATGGCGTTGACCTTGACGGAACCGCCCTGGACGGTCTTGGCCTCTTTGACCTTCACCACGTCGGCCGCCATCACCTTGCCGGCGACCACGTGATAGGTGAGGATCGCCGTCAGCTTCGCCTTGTTCTCGGGCTTGAGCAATTCCTCAACCGTGCCCTTCGGCAACTTGGCAAACGCCTCGTCGGTCGGCGCAAACACGGTAAACGGTCCCGCGCCCTTCAGCGTGTCGACGAGCCCGGCCGCCGTCAACGCGGCCGCGAGGGTCTTGAATTGTCCCGCGGCGACCGCGGTGTCGACGATGTCCTTGCCCTGGGCCTGGACCGAACCCGCCATCGCGGCGACGATCGCCAGACCTGCTACTACCTGCTTCACATACGCCTTCATTTGCTTCTCCTTGGCCGGACCACCCGCCTGATGGCGCGTGCCGGTCACTGGATAAGACGGCGGCGCGGCGGCCAACGATGCGCCGGAGCGCAACCTCGTTTTCCACTGGTGCATGAAAGGAGAATAGGTTTAACTGACAGTAGAATGACTTCACCAAGCCTCGACCGCGGACTGCGCGCCTACGACGTGGCCGGCAAGTTGCGCGCCCTGCGGCTCCGGAAGAAGTTGCGGCTGGTCGAGCTGGCCAAGCACACCGGTTTATCCGCGGCGATGCTGTCGAAGCTGGAACGCGGCCAGTTGTTCCCGACCCTGCCGACGTTGCTGCGGATCGCGCTGGTGTTCGGCGTCGGGCTGGATCATTTCTTCGCCTCCGCCGCCTCCCGAAAATCGCTCGGCATCGTCAGGCGGCGCGAGCGGACACGGTTTGCGGAGAAACTCGGCGGCCGCGAGCCCGCCTGGGAATTCGAATGCCTGGATTTCGCGGCGACCGAGCGCCGCTTGAACGCCTACTGGTCGGAGTTCCATGAAGTGGCGAAACCGCGCGCGCATCAGCACGACGGGGGCGAGTTCATCCACGTGCTGAAGGGGGCCTTGCGCGTGCGCATAGCCGGGGAGGAGCACACGCTGCACGAGGGCGACTCGATCTACTTCGATGCCACGCAGCCGCACGCCTACTCGAGCGCCGGTCCGCGCCACTGCGAGGCGCTGGTGGTGACTACGGCGTAGCGGTTCGGCGAGGCGGCCGAGGCAGGAATGCGGAGGTCGCGCGCACGTACTGGGCGTAGCCCGGTTTGGATTCCTGCAGCGTCTTTTCGAGCAGCGCCACGCCGGAGACGCGAATCAACAGGAAGGTCATGATCGCCGGTCCGATCACCCCGCCGTATCCGCCCACCGCGACACTGAACAGGCCGAAGCCCCACCACATCACCGCTTCGCCGAAGTAGTTGGGATGGCGCGTGTAGCGCCACAGGCCGGTGTCGAGGACGCGACCCTGGTTCGCCGGGTTCTTCTTGAAGCGGCGGAGCTGTTCATCGCCAATCGCTTCGAAGAGAAATCCGATCGCGAAGAGTGTCGTGGCGGCGACATCGAGCGCCGTGAACCGCGCGGGCTCCGGCGAGGTGATGGCGTAATAGACCGGCATCGAGATGATCCACGCGATCACCGCCTGCAGCACGAACACCTTGAAGTAGCTGAACCACCACCACGCGGCGCCCCGTTCGCGGCGCCACTTCGCATAGCGGAAATCTTCGCCGTGTCCGATGTTGCGGGCGCCGATGTGCCACGCCAGCCGCACGGCCCACACCATCAACAGCGCCACGACGGTTCGGCCGCGGACCGCGGCGCCGTGCGAGGTCGTGAAGTAGGCGAGGCCAATCAGCAGGATGCCGGGGCCCCACCACATGTCAACGATGCTGGAGTTCTTGACGAGGAGCGAGACGAGCCACAGGCCCGTGAACAACGCGAGGACGGCGACCAGGCCGATGACCATGCGTCAGCGCGCGGGATGCTGCGACACGAGGTAGTCGACGAGCGGTTCCTTGTCGGCGTCGGTCACGGCGGCGCCCCAGCGCATCATCTTCTCCACCGATCGCGTCCAGCCGGTCTTGCTGAGTGTCTGCTGCGAGATCATGTCCGCGTCGTGACAGACGAGGCAGGCGCGCCGGTAGGTGGCCGCCCCCGCGTCGGTATTGGTATGCGAGGCCGCCGGCCGGGGACCATAGGTGGCGGCCAGGTACGGCTGCAGCACGTCGCGTTCCTGCGGCGTAATCGTCGATCCCCACCGGACCATCTTGTTGATCGAGTTGGTCCATCCGGTCAGCGACAGGTGTTGCGAGGTGATGATGTCGGATTCGTGGCACACCACGCAGCGTGACTTCAGCACCTCCGCTGCGCCCGGAAGACCCTGGGCCTGGGCGAACAGCACCGGCGCGGACGCGAACACGATCAGGGCAATCGCGCGGCGCACTTACTTCACCTCGATGCGGACGGAATCGTACTGATTCCACAGATACCCGGATGGATTCCACTGCGCGACCGCGGGCTGCAGGTTGCCCTTCGAATCCGTGGCCCGCGACAGGATCAAGTACGACTGCGGCTTGGTGGCTGTGAACTCGAACGCGAATCGCCGCCACGTGAAGCGCGCCATTTCGCCGGTGAGCCGCGCCGGCTGCCACGTGGAGCCGTTGTCGATCGACACGTCCACCCGGGTGATGTCGTTTTCACCGGCCCACGCGAAGCCACCGACCGTGATTGTGCCGGGCGCGAGCGAGGCGCCGGCCGCCGGCGTCGTGATCAACGACTTCACCGCCAGGCCCTTGAGCGGCTCCATGTCCTTCGCATCCACCGCGGCCCCGGGAGCGACGCGCTTGTTCGGATAGCGATACGCGGTCGCGTACCAGAAGCTGTCGGTGTCTTTCGCCAGCACGTTGAGCTCGCTGACCCACTTCACTGAATATGCGCCTTCCCATCCGGGCACGATCGCGCGCAGCGGCGCGCCGTGGACCTGTGGAATCGGCTGGCCGTTCATGTCCCACGCGAGGATCGTGTCGGGATGCATCGCCTTGGCCATCGGCACCTGGCGCACGAACGCCGGCATGGTGCCTGGCGGACGATCGCCGCCGTGCAGTTCGACATTGAGGCCGGTGCTCCTGGCGCCGACTTTCTTCAGCACGTCCGACAGGCGCGCGCCCGTGAACCGCGCGGTGCTGACCGCGCCTTTTTCCCACTGGACGCCCGCCACCGACGGTTCAAAGAACGATCGGCCGTTGCCGGCGCACTCGAGTGTCGTGGTGACGGTCACCGCCGGCAGCTTCTTGATCTCGTCGAGCGACAGCGACACCGGCGCGTTGACCTCGCCGCCGATCTTCAACGCGAACGAGGCGGCGTCGATCTGCGGCACGCCCATGTGCGAGCGGACGTAGAAGTGCTCGGTTGGCGTGATGAACGAATCCAGCAGCCCGACCGGCGTCTCGAAATCAGGCGGCCGCATCGAGCGGATGATCAGCTTGTCCTTGCCGAAGCGCTGGGCCGCGGTGGGCGCCTGCGCAAACAGGTCGGCGGGGACGAATCGAACGGCGGCGCCGGCCATCGCCAGGCGCGCGATCAGGTTTCTCCGGGATAGCATCGGTGGATTATATCCGCGTCATGCATCCAGCTTGTCGAGTAACAACCGCCAGCGGCGGCGGGCGACGGTCATCGCCTGTCCGTTCGCCAGCAGGATCTCGCCGGTGCCGTCGGCGAACGGCTTCGCCTCCTTGACCGCGTCGAGCCGGATGATGGCGTTGCGCGACACCTGGAAGAATGACGCATCAAGACGGCGCGCCAGCGACGCCAGTGTCGGTTGCATCGTCAGTTGCTCGGCCGTGGTGAGCAGGTGCGTGATACCGTCCGCGAAAATGAACGCGACAACGTCCTGCGCAGGCACGACGCGGAAGCGAGTGCCGCGCTTGGCGAGAAAACGCGCCGGCGCCAGGCCGCGGGACTGGGCCAGGTGTTCGATCGCGCGATCGCGGCCGGGCGCCGGCGTCGCCGCCCGCACGCGATCGAGTGCGGAGGCGAGGCGCGCGCGATTCACCGGCTTCAGGAGGTAATCGAGCGCCGACAACTCGAAGGCGTCCACGGCATATTGATCGAACGCGGTGCAGAAGACGACGGCCGGACGCGGCTTGCCGAGCGAGGCCGCGACGTCCAGCCCGCTGGCCCCCGGCATCTGGATGTCGAGCAGCACCAGGTCCGGCGCGAGTTCGGCGATCCGCTCGATCGCCTCCACGCCATCATCCGCCTCGCCGACCACTTCGACGTCGGCATGCGCGCTCAGCAGTTGCTTCAACCGCTCCCGCGCCGGCTGCTCATCGTCGATCACGAGGGTGCGGATCACTTCAAGCCTCAAGCCCCAGGTCCCAAGCCCCAACCGCCTTCACCACCATCACCGTCACATCATCCTGATCCTGCCGGGAGCCACGATGCTGGCGAATGTCGTCGAGCACGCGCGCGCAGATCTGGGCCGCGCTGGTCTGGCGAACCTGCTCGACGACGTCCGCCAACCGGTCGTCGCCGAATTCCTCGCCGGCGTGGTCCTGGGCTTCGCTCACGCCATCAGTGTATGCAACGAGCAGCGTGCCGGGCGTCAATTTGAGCGAATGCGATCCGAACGTGCCGGCCTCGATCAGCCCGAGCGCGGGACCGGTGGCGGTGAGCGTGCGCCTGACTTGCGACAACACCAGCACCGCCGGATGCCCGGCGTTGACCAGCGTCAGCCGGGACGAAGCGGCGTCGATCACGCCGTAGATGGCGGTCGCGTAACGTGCGCCGTCGGTGGAGGCATACACATCGCGATCGACGGCGGCCATCAGCTCTTCGGGATCGAGGTGCGCGAGCCTGGCGGCGGTATTGACCCGCGCTTGAACGGCGGAGCCGACCAGTCCCGCGGCGATGCCTTTGCCGGAGGCATCACCGAGCAGAAGGCCCCAACGTTCAGGCCCTCTACCAATCGGGAACACGTCGTAAAAATCGCCGCCGACGCCGCGCGCGGCAAGCGATGCCGCGGCGCAATCGAATCCCGGAATATGCGGCAGCGAGCCGGGCCACAGGTGCGATTGCACTTCGGTGGCCGCGACGATGTCGCGTTCGACGGTGAGCGTGGCGAGCCTGGACCGAACGCGATCGAGCGTGACCGCCAGCTTGGCGCGCGACACCGGTTTCAATAAATAGTCCGTGGCCTCGACCGCAATCGCCTCGAGCCCGTAGTGGTCGAACGCCGTCGCAAACACGATGAACGGGCGAGGTTCGGGCAGGGACGCGGCGAGCGCGGTGCCGCGCATTTCCGGCATCTCGATATCGAGAAACAGCAGGTCCGGCCGCGTCTCGCGAATCACTTCGTGCGCCTCAATAGCGCTGCCGGCTTCGCCCACCACCGTGACGTCGCCGATGGCGTCGAGCAATTGCCGCATGCGCACGCGCGCCGGCGGCTCATCGTCCACCAACACCGCGCGGATCATGCGGTGATCCTGACGCGCGGCATCTCGATGCGAGCCAGCGTGATGCCGGCCTGGTCATCGCGGGTCAGGCTGAAGGACGCGCGATCACCGAAGTGGCCCTTGAGGCGTTCCCGCACGCTGTGCAGGCCAAACCCCTCGCCGCTTTGTCCCGAGCGAACGCTACCGGCGTGCACGGCGGCAGGGTGAGTGGACGCGTCTCGCGTCGAGAGGGCCGGGCCGGTATTGCGGACTTCGATGGTGACGAGATCAAGCGTGGTCCGCACGATCACGTCGATGCGGCCGGGGCCGCGCGCCTGCGACACGCCATGCTTCACCGCGTTCTCGAGCAGCGTCTGCAGCAGCATCGACGGCACCATCGGCGCCGGCGCCAGGTGATCCGAATCGATGGTGCAGGTGAGGCGCTGTCCAAAGCGCGCCTGTTCGACATCGAGATAGGCGCGCGCGAAGGTGAGCTCCTGGTCGAGGGGCGCGAACTCGGAATCCGATCGGCGCAGCGTGTAGCGGAACACTTCGGCGAGCTGTTCGACGGCTTCATCCGCACGGGCCGGATCGGTGTGGATCAGCGAGGCGATCGCGTTCAACGCGTTGAACAGGAAGTGTGGATTGATCTGCGCGCGCAGCGCCTTCAGCTCCGACTTGCTCGATTGCAGCCGCAGCTCGCGGGCCAGTTGATCCTGCTCCTGGCGCCGGCGCTGCAACCGGACGTTCTCGAGCATGAAGCCCAGCACTCCGCCGAGCGATCGCAGCATGGCCAGGTCTTCGGACAGCAGGCGGCGGGTGCCGGCCGCGCGCATGACGACGATCCGCAGCCGTTCTCCCGACACCGGGCTGGTCAAGGCGATGTCGTGCTCGACCGGCGCGTCGACGGCCTGATCGCCCCACAGCACCAGGATCGGGGCGCCGAAGATTTCCGAGAGCCGCGCCTGTGCCGCATCCGCCAGCGTTCGCTCGTCGACCGCGGGCTGCATCGCGGCGATCACGTGCTTGACGGCCTCCACCGGCGTGAACTCGCGGCCGAGCCACATGCGATCGAGCCACCGCTCCGTCCGCGACAACAACCACGGCATCACCATCGCCACCGGCGCCAGTGCCACCGCGAACAGCCACGGACGGGCGGCGCCCGCCGGCAGCAACTGCAGCCCCGGCAGCGCCGCCGCGAGGAACAGGCCCAGCACGATGACGCTCAGCAGGATCAGCGTGGCGCGCTTGACGACCAGGTCGTAGAACTCGAAGCGGTTCTCGAAATAGACCGACGCGATCAGGAAATACAGCGGGGAGCTGTAGGCCACGCGATTCAGGATGCCCGACAGCAGCCGCTGCTCGCGCATCACGATCAAGGCGATAAAGGTGACCGTGAGCAGGGCAAAGAGCGCGATCATCACGGTGCGCAGGCGCTGTTGATCCGGTGTGCGGACGCTCTGCTGCCGCCGCAGCATCAGCACCGTGGCGTAGAGACTCGACAGCGTGAACAGGCCGCCAATGGCCACGCCGATCCAGAGGCCGATTGGTTCCGGACGCGGCACCAGGTTGAAGACCGCGGCTACCGTCCACGCGCCGATGAGCGGCGAGATCACGTACATCGTGCCCAGCAACCGGCGATAGAGCGGCGGCGTGGCGCTGCCTTCGCACCGCGACTCTTCGTAGACGGTGTGCATGATTACCGGCGGGAACAGGAACACCAGGCCCAGCATCGCGAGCTCGAGCCAGCTGTTGCCGGAGAGCGCCGTGAAGTTGCGGAACTCGATCAGGATGTGCAGCGCGAACCAGGCGGTGCTGAGCGCGAACAGGGCCAGGTCGACCCGGTGACGGGCGCCGGTGCGTTCGGAGGTGCCGCCCCAGGCCGGCGACAGGTTGCGCAGGCTGTAGACGGTGGCCGCCCCGTAGGCGTACGCGCCGAACAGGTAGACGAACAGGAAGATCAGGCTGACTACGACCATGTGCCGTCGGACTTCAGCCTTCTGCCTTCAGCCATGCCTTGTTATACGCGAACCGTGTGCCTGAGGACGGCTTCGCGGCGTCGAGCGGCGGATTTCAGAGGTCGAACGGCGCCCGGGATATCCTGATCGGCGCGTGTTGACCCGTTTTGCGCCGGCCCCGACCGGTCACCTTCACCTCGGCCACGTCGTCAATGCCCTGCATGTCTGGGGCGCGGCGCGCGATCGCGACGGGCAGGTGCTGCTCAGGATCGAGGATCACGATCGCCAGCGCTCGCGTCCGGAGTTCGAGCAGTCGATCCTCGAGGACCTCGCGTGGCTTGGCTTTGCGCACGACGGGCCGATGGTCCGGCAGAGCGAGCGGGAGGCGATCTATCGCAAGGCGCTTCAGCCGTTGATCGATCGCGAGCTGGTGTACGGCTGCACCTGCTCGCGGAGCGACATCAGCGGTGAGCGCTACGGCAACACCTGCCGCGAGAAAGACATCGCGCTGACAGACGATGTGAGCTGGCGCGTGCGCATGGAGCCGGGCGCGGAGCGATTCTTCGACGAGCTGCTGGGACCGCAGGAGCAGGACCCCAGCCTGCAGTGCGGTGACCTGATGGTGCGCGATCGGCTCGGCAACTGGACCTACCAGTTCGCCGTGACGGTTGACGATCACCTGCAGAAGATCACCGACGTGATTCGCGGCGAGGATTTACTGGCATCGACCGGCCGCCAGATCCGACTGGCGCGGCTCCTGGGCCGTGGGACGCCGCCGCGCTTCTGGCATCACCGGCTCGTGATGCGAGCGCCCGGGCAGAAGCTCAGCAAATCCGACGGAGATACCGGCATTCGCGACCTCCGCGCCGCCGGCTGGACGGCGGAACGGGTCCTCGCAAAAGCCCGTGGCCTTTCTGGTAACCTACCGCTATGAAACACATTCTCTTCGCCGTGCTCGCGATCAGTCTGCTCGTCCCGGCCGTGTCGATGGCGCACCCCGGCCACGAACACAAGACCATGGGCACCGTCTCCTCGATCGACAAGGTCAAGTTGGTGGTGAAGTCCACCGAAGGGAAGGACGTCACGTTCGACGTCACGCCGACGACCATCTTCAAGAGCGGCAACAAGAAGGGCACCCAGGCCGACCTCAAGGCCGGCATGCGCGTCGTCGTGCTGACGGCCGGCGAGACCGAGCACGCGGCCAAGGAAGTCCAGTACTCGGCGGCCGCCACGACCGCGAAGAAGTAGCGCCTGACGCCGGCGCCACCGAGGTGGAAACTACTTCGGTGGGATCGGCGCAATCGCGTCTGTGAGCGGGCCCGTCAGCTCGTCATAGACGCGATGTAAGAACCAATCCACCAACTGCATTTCGAACGCGCGATTCACCGCCGGCACGTCGGCGGTGATCGGCGTGATCAGATCCTTGATCTGCGGCATGATCTCCGCCCGCGCGGCGTCGGGATCGAGGCCGCGGGCCTTCGCGTCCGCGCCACGCTTCATCAGATCGCGAAACACCGCGAGCGTGGCCTTCAACAGCTTCTCGTCATGCAACGGCTCGCCGTGGCCGGGAACAATCGTCGTGGCATCGAGCGCGTCGATGTACTCGAGCGTCTTGATCCAGCCGGTGGGGTAGGAGCTCAGCGCGTACGACACCGGGTTCACCAGCAGGTCGCCGGTGATGACGATCTTCTCTTTCGGGAGATAGAGGAACGTGTCGCCCGGCGTCACCGCGCGATCGATGTGCAGCAACTGCACCTCGCGATCGCCCAGCTGCAGCGTCAACTTGTCGGTGAAGGTGCGCGTCGGCAACATGTGGTGCACGTTGACCTTCTGGTCGAGGAAGAACTTCGCGTCGGCCACTGACTGTTTCAACTGCGGCAGGTTTGCGGGCTTTTCGGTCGCGGCCTCGCCCGCCGCGATGCGCTGCTCGAGTTGCGCGATGTAGCCAGGCAGTTGCGAGTCGAGTCCCGGCTTGTTGAATTCGATTGCCGGCCCCGCCATCATCATCCGGGTCTTCTCGTGCGCGATCACCGTCACGCGCGGGAACGCGCGGGTGTAGACCTCGGTGCCGTACCAGTGATCCCAATGCCAATGCGAATTGACGACGTAGCGGATGGGCTGGTTGGTGAGCGTCCTGATGTCGGCGAGGACCATGGCCGCGGCCGACGGGGTGCCGTTGGTGTCAAATACCAACACGCCGTCGTTCGAGATGATGGCGATCGAATTGCCGTCGAGGCCGACCTCGCCGTACGGCGCCGTGCGATAGAGGTAGATGCCGTCGGCGATTTGCTGGCGAACCGGCGCCGGTCGTTGGGCAGAGAGCGACGCGGTCAACAGGATGACCAGCGCCGCTACGGCGAGCTTCATTTCGAGAAGTTAATCATCCACTCGCTCTTGCCGCTCATGAAAAATCGCGCGGACGCGCCCGCGAACTTGTCTGTCCCGGTACCAGTGGACGAACCGATGACCTGCGGGTACCAACGCCCGCCATTCAGGATCTTCTGCGGCGTCGTCCAGGCGCCCGGATTGTCCAGGCTCGGCGCGAACGACACGTAGATGCCTTCCTGCGTATAGCTCTCGTCCTTGGCGCGATTGAGCAGCATGACGTATTGCTCGATCGCCGTATTCCAGTGGACCGACGGCCCCCAGAACGCATCAACCTTGTCGTCGCCGTCGTGCCAGGGCTGGGCCGGGGCGACGAGCGGGGTGGCGGCGTTGTAGGTCCACTCCAGTATTCGCCGCTCGGTGCCGGGAAGGCCGGGCAGCAATTCGCGGCGCCGCGCGCCGTCCCAGATGCCGTCGCGCCATAGCTCCATTCGACCCGATGGTTGATCGCGATCCGCCCACAGCATCCGCGCAATCGCCACGCCCTGCGACTGCGGATTCCGCTGGTACTGGCTGTAGAAGAAATACAGGTAGGTCTTGTTGGCATCGAGCATCACGCTCACGTCGCCGACGCCGCCGATCACGTACTGATTCGTCGAATCGCACGCGGTCGTGGCTTGCCGCGCCTGGATGACGATGCCGAGGTCTTCCCAGGTGCGCCCGTGATCGGTCGAACGCGCACTGCCGATGCGCGGCACCGCGCGATCCTCGCGGCCGCATCGCGAGGCCGGCCACTCGTTGTGGTAGTAGCCGTACCACGTCTCCACGTCATCGCCGACCACGGCCTCCATCCACACGCCGTATCCGGGGTGCGGGACCAGCGAGATCGGAGAGACACCGCCCAGGCGATCGAGTGCCAGGCCCGCGGCCACCGACGGCACGCCCGAGTGCGACGTCATGACGAACATCTGCCGCTGCCCGTTTTCGAGGTCCCACATGACGGGGCTGTTCGAATCCACTGCGCCGGGCAGCGAGAGCGTGGGCGCGGATGAGAGCGTGGCCCGCGGGGCCGTAACGGCCGCGAAGGGTGTTGCCAGCGCGGCTGTGGACGCGATCAACACGATCGCGCTTCGAATTAATCGCACACTTCTTACTACGCCTGTGAGCGGCACTTCGTTTCAGTTATTCTGGGCGACATGTCTCCGGTTGTCACATCGGTCGTAGATGATGTGCTCGACATCGAAACGTTGGAGCGTGCGTGGCACGGTCCGGACGATGCCACCCGCAAGGAAATTTCCAAGATCAATCAGGCGCAACTCACCGTCACTCGCAACAGCGCGGGCGATTTCCAGGATCGACAGGTCTACCTGTATGTCGACGGCGAGTTGTGGGGGAAAGTGAAATACAACCGCCCGATGACGCGGGAGATCCCGCCCGGACATCACAAGGTCCGGGCGTTCAACACGCTGTTCTCGCACACCATCGAGATCGACGCGGTGCCGGGCGAGCACGTGCGCCTGAAGTGCACGAACGGCCTGGCGCGCGGCGGCTGGATCATGATGGTGATCTGGCAGGTCGCCGCGCTCAAGGTCAGACTCGAGCGAGAGTAGTTATTGCCCGGGCTTCAGTCCGGGTCTCTCCACCAACTCGATACGCGTCCCCACGGGACCGCGCACGTACGAGAAGTTGATCGTCGGGCCGTTCGGCAGCGGCAACGCACGCGGTTCGGTTTCCACTTCTACGCTCTTCGCGCGCAGGCCGTCGATGGTGTCCTTGAGCGGACCGACCGATCGCCAGCCGATGTGATCGATCGCGCGGCCGGTGCTCGGCGCGGCTTCGCCCTTGGTGATCAGGATCCACACGCTGCTGAAGCCGTCGAAGTCGTAGCGAATGCCGTCGAGGCGGCCCTTCATCTGCGTTTTCTTGCCGCCGAACTTGTCGAGCAGCCACGCAAAGCCTTCATCGGGATTCGGATTGCGCAGGTGCAGGTGGTGCAAGCCGAGGAGCTCGGGATCCTGGACGATCTCGAGACGCGTGCCCCACGGGTCCTCGATGAAGGCCAGCTTGAACAGTCCGGGCACGTCGCGCGCGGGCGAGGTGATCTTGATGCCGGCCGCCTCCCACTCCTTCATCTTCGCATCGAGGTCGGCGACCGAGAACCCGATGTGATCGATGGCGCCGCCGGCGCTCGGCAACGCGTCCGCCTTGCGCAGGAACATCAGGCGCGTGCTGCCGTACATGATGCGATCGGGCGCCTCGGTAATGCGGCGGCCGCCGGGAATGTTCTTCTCGTACCACGCCGACGCGGCCGCGGTGTCCGGCACGTTCAGGTGGATGTGATCGTACGGAAAGGTCGGGGTCTGGGCGCTCGGCGTGCCGACCAGGAGCGCCACCACGACGCAGGGAAGTGCCAGGTGAAGTGTTCTCATGGCCGCTAACTATACGCCGCCCTCCGCCTGGAATCGAGCCGCGAGCGCCGCTGCCATCAGCCGCCCAACCGCCGCGGCTCCGTCGTTGCTGAAATGGATCAAGTCGATGAACAATCGCGAGTCCTTCGGTAGCGTTCTCGCCAGATCGACCAGTGCCACGCCGTGTGACGCAGCCAGGGCACGCGTGACATCGTTGTAGCGCTCCAACATGCGCCAGGTCCCCGCACCGTTCAGTTCGTCGCCTGGGTCCCAAATCGTCGCCAGGCTCGCCCCCGTCGCCGGATCGTTGACGTTGCCGCCGAGCAGCGGTTGGGTCGCAAGGATCGGCTCGATGCCCGCCGCCCGCGTCCGCTCCACCAGGGTGGTCAGGCGCACGCGATAGCCGTCGAGGGACGGAGCGTCTTTGGCCATGGCCGCGGCGATCTCGCTCTCGCTCGACAGCCGTGTTTCGGCGGTGAGCGGATCAATCCCGTGACCATCAAAGCGCAGATGTCGGGCGCGCCACAGGCCTTCGATGTTCCACAGCAGGTTGGCGACCTCGGAGTACTTGGCCAGCCGGGCCCGCCATCCGAAAAACGGATTGGCCACTGGGTTGCCGACATCATTGGCGCCGGTGAGGTACACCACCACGCGCGGATGCAACTGCCGGAGGTACGAATCGAACAACACCTGGTGACCCACCGTCGAGTGTCCGGACAACCCCGCGTTATTCACCCAGACATCGGGTCGTGCACGCGCCAGGATCGATTCCATGACGGCCGGCCAGGTCCTGTCGTCCGGTAACCGCAGGCACTCAGTCGTGCTGCCGCCGACGGTCACGATCGAGAGTCTCGAGGCGAAATCGACAGGCACCTCCGGGCCCCGGAACCCAAGCGCATTGCGGTGCTGGACGACGACCCGATCCAGCCGTGGATCGTCAGGATTGGTGATGTGGAAGGTGGCGCGCGCCGGTAGCAGGATGCGGTCGCCTCTGAGCCGAAGGCCGGCCGGATTGTGGATCCGCAGCGCGGCTTCGAAGAGCAGGACGGCGATGAGCGCCTGCATCGAAAGAATCTTCGCACGCCGCATCTCTCCGGCATTCTACCCGCCGGCGGTGACTGATGTTCATCAACCGCCGGGCCGTACCAGATACGGCTCCAGCCCCGCCGCGACGATGGCGGCGACGGCGCGCGCACCGGCATTGCTGAAGTGAATGAAGTCGCAGTAGAGGCGCGAGTCCTTGGGCAGCTGTCGCGCGAGATCGATCAGCGGCACGCCCTGCGCGGCGGCGTTGCGCCGCATCACGTCGTTATAGGTTTCGAGCAGCCGCCATAGCGCCAGCCCGTTGAGGTTGCCATCGTCCTCCTGCACCAGGCGCCTCAGATCGAGCCCCGTGGCGGGATCGATCGCGTCGCCGACCAGCGTCGGCTGGGTCAGGAAGACCGGGGCGATGCCGGCGCGGCGCGCCTCGGTGGCCAGGGCGGTCAAGCGGGCGTCGTAATCGCCAAGGTGCGTGGTCAACGGCGCAGTGCGCGCCGCAATCTCCTCGTCGGTCAGGTCGCGTTGCGCGAGCGAAGAAAAATCCAGCAGGTCAATTCTTGGAAACGCCATCTGCGACGCCCGCCAGACGCGGAACAGGTTGAGGAACGTGCTGGCGGCCTCCGAGTGCCGGGCGAGGCGTTGCCACGGCCGGCCCTCGCCGGGCATGTCGAACTCGTTGGTGGTGGGATCGCTGGCCAGGCCGATATCGTTCACGCCGGCCAGCAGCAGCAGCATCGACGGTTTCAGCGTGACCAGCACCGACCGCAGGAGCACGAGGTGTCCCGTCGTGGAGTGGCCATTGAAGCCGGCGTTGTTGACCCAGGTCTCCGGGTGATCGGACGACAGGATGGTCCCCAGGACTTCGGGCCAGGACTTGCCGTCGGTCAGCGCGGCGTCTTCGGTGGTGCTGCCGCCGACGGCGATGATCGACAGTCGTGAGCGAAAGTCGGCGGGTGGCTCGGGGCCGCGGAAGCCGAGGCTGTTCCTGGTTTCAATGGTGATCGGATCGAGGCGAGGATCAGGCGGGTTGTGCCGCCGGAACCTCACGCCGAGGGGCAGGGAGATCCGATCGCCGTGGAGAACGGACGGCAATGGATTGAACGCGCGCAGCAGGCCTTCAAGCAGCAGGGTGGCGATGACCGCCTGCACCGCGACAATCTTCACCACACGCATCGGCACGACATGATACTTGGCCTCGGTGTATCCTGAGCGTTCACGGAGATCCTGTTGAAGAAGTTCAGCGTCCTTTTTCTCGCGCTGGTGATGGCCGGTATCGTCACGCTCTCGGCGCAGGCCAGGCGGGTGTTCACGAATCCGCGCCCGGAGCCGTATTTCAAGTCCCTGTTCCCGAACGCGGGCGGGTTCTCGACCTTCGGCGGCACGCCGCTGCATTACAAGGTCTACGACGTCGATCCGAAAGTGAACCCGTCGGCGCCGCCGGTCGGCTATATCTTCTGGACCACCGACGTGATGCCGAACGATTTCGGTTATCACGGCCCGGTGCACTTCCTGGTCGGCATGGACACCCACGGCATCATCCAGGGCGTGGTGATGGACTACAACTCCGAGCCCTACGGCTACTTCTCGGTGGACCCGCCGAAGTTCGTCGAGCAGTTCAAGAACAAGAGCGTCCGCGATCCGTTTCAGCTCGGCAAAGACATCGCCGCGGTGTCGCGCGCGTCGATCACCATGAACCACGCCGCGCGCGTGCTGCGTGACGCGACGCGGACCATGGCCAAGACGTTCCTGAATCCGGCAGACCTCAAGTAGTGATGCAGCCGCCCGATCCCTGGGGCTTCGACGACGCCCCGGTTGAAACCTGGGCGTCGATTCTCGCGCCGCAGTATCTCGACCTCGCCATCCTCGCGGCCTTCTTCATCCTCGCGCTGGTCAGCTTCAAGCGGAAGAGCGTGCCGCTGAAGTTCGTGACCTTCGCCGCGGCGATCGGTTACATGGGCTTCGCGAAGAGCTACCTGATCTCGATCACCAACATCTTCAGCGTGCTCGACTGGAACTGGCCGATCTTCAGGTACAACCTCGCCTGGTACCTGTTCTTCGGCTTCACGGTGGTGTCGACGATCCTGTGGGGGCGGCTGTATTGCGGCCGCATCTGCGCCTACGGCGCGCTGACGCAGACGCTCGATGCGATCCTGCCCGCCGCCTGGCGCGTCAATGTGCCGCGCCCGATCGAGAAGCGCGCCTCGCTGATCAAGTTCGGCGTGCTCGCGGGCGTGATCGCCTATTACCTGGTCACGCACAACCTGCTGATCTACCAGTACACCGAGCCGTTCTGGATGTTCGGGATGTTCGGCACGCCGATCATGTGGACGCTGCTGGCGATCCTGCTGACGGCGACGCTGTTCGTCCGCAACCTGTATTGCCGCTTTCTGTGCCCGGTCGGCGCCACGCTCGGCCTGATCTCGTATGCGACGGTGTTTCGCATCAAGCGCTGGTCGGAGTGCAACACCTGCCGGCTTTGCGAGAAGACCTGCCAGTGGGGCGCGATCGAAGGCCCGAAGATCCTGGTGACCGAGTGCGTGCGTTGCGACGACTGCGAACGCCTGTATCTCGACACCCAGAAGTGCCCGCACTGGCGAATCATCGAATATAACGAACGGAAGCTGCGGATTTTACCGCTGCAACCCATTCGTTAAAGGCGGGTCTGAAGACCCGCCTCTACAAGGTAGAATCCCAACCGAATGACGACAACCGCGAAAGCACGCATTTCCCCGACCACGCAGATCATGATCGGCCTGGTCCTCGGCCTCATCGCCGGGGTGCTGATCAACAACTACAACCGCGAACTGGTCGACGTGATCCGTCCGTTCAGCGCCATCTTCATCCGGATGATCCGGATGATCATCGCGCCGTTGCTGTTCGGCACGCTGGTCGCCGGCATTGCCGGCGCCGGCCACTTCAAGGACGTCGGCCGGATGGGGCTGCGCGCGATCGTCTATTTTGAAGTCGTCACGACGCTGGCGTTGTTGATCGGGTTGTTCATGGTCAACGTCATGAAACCGGGCGTCGGCATGGTCCTGCCGATCGGCGCCAATCCCGGCATCACCGCCCATCCGCAGACCTGGCAGGAGATTCTCCTGCACACCGTGCCGACGTCGGTGATCGACGCGATGGCCACCGGCGACGTGCTGCAGATCGTCGTGTTCAGCATCGTCTTTGCGATCGGCCTGGGCATGGTGGGCGAGAAGGGCCGCCCGATGGTCGAGTTCTGCGAATCGTTGACCGAGGCGATGTTCAAGGTGACGAACATCATCATGCTCTACGCCCCGATTGGCGTCGGCGCGGCGATCGCCGTGACGATCGGCACCAGCGGCCTGTCGGTGCTGCAGAACCTCGCCTACCTGGTGTTCACGCTCTACCTGGCGCTGGTGGTGTTCTTCGGCCTGGTGCTGGTCCCGGTGATGCTGCTGTTCCGCATTCCGATCATGGGGTTCTTCAGGGCGATCAAGGAACCGGCGCTGATCGCGTTCTCGACGACGTCGAGCGAAGCGGCGTTGCCGCGCGCGATGGAATCCGTGGAAGCGTTCGGCGTGCCGCGCAAGATCGTGTCGTTCATCCTGCCGCTCGGCTACAGCTTCAACCTCGATGGCAGCACGCTGTACCTGTCGCTGGCCGCGGTGTTCGTGGCGCAGGCCGCGGGTGTGGACCTGACCATCGGCCAGCAGATCACGATGATGCTGACGCTGATGCTGACGAGCAAGGGTGTGGCCGGTGTGCCGCGCGCGTCGCTGGTCATTCTCGCCGGCACCCTGGCGAGCTACAACCTGCCGCTCGAAGGCATCACCCTGATCCTCGGCGTTGACGCGCTGATGGACATGGGCCGCACGATGACCAATGTGATCGGCAACTGCCTCGCGTCCGTCGTGGTCGCGAAGTGGGAAGGCGAGTTCCGTCCTGCGACTGAGCAGGCGGCTTAAGGAGGATCGTTGATGATTCGGAAGTCTCTGATTGTTGCCGCGTTCGCCCTGGCGGCGGTTCCGGCATTCGCGCAAACGCCGGCGCCGGCCGCGGCGCGTCCGCCGGCCGGCCCGGGTCTGACGCTGACGACCACCGCGTTCGAAGACGGCGGTGTGATCCCCGTGAAGTACACCTCGGCGGATCCCAAGGGGGTGTCACCGAAGCTCGAATGGACCAACGTGCCGGCCGGCACCGTGACGTTCGCGCTGATCTTCCACGATCCCGACGTCTCGATTCAGAAGAAGCTCGGCGATGTGCTCCACGGCATGTGGTTCAACATTCCCGGCACGTCGAAGGGGTTCGAGGAAGGTCTCGCCGCGGGTCCTGCGCTGCCCGACGGCACGGTGCAGGCGAAGAACCTGCGCGGCCAGAACGCCTACATGGGTCCCGGCGCCGGCGCGGCCGGCCCGATGCATCACTACACGTTCGAGCTCTACGCGCTCGATACCAAGCTCGAACTCACCGCCGATGCGTCGCGCGATGACGTGTTGAAGGCGATGGACGGCCACATCATCGGCAAGGCCGTCTTGATGGGCCGCTTCAAGCGCCCGCAATAAATTAAGACCCTAGGCCCCTAAGACCCTAGGCCCCTAAGACCCTAGGCCCCTAAGACCCTAGGACCTCCAGATCTTTACGGCGCGTCGGTTGGCTGTCTCAGCAAACTGACGCGCCCTTTCAATCCGCTCGAGACCAGCACCTGGTTGGTCGCCGTCACGATCACCCCTTCCACATCCGGCAGCTTTTCAATCAACGCCATGCCTGCGTCCGGGCCGAGGATGAACACGCCCGTCGACAGCACGTCCGCGATCGTCGCGCGGTTGGTGACAATGGTGACGCTGCGGCAGCCGCGCGCGGGCTCGCCGCGATCGGGATCGATCAGGTGGTGATAGCGCACGCCGTCCTTCATGAACGAGCGCTCGTAGTCGCCTGAGGTGCTGAACGTGCCGTCGCCTATCTGCACGGTCGCAAACGGCTGGTGATCGCCGCGCGGATCGGCGATGCCGAGCTTCCAGGGCTGGCCGCCGTTGCTGCCGGCCACGTAGAGATCCCCACCGAACTGGATCATGAAATTGTCGAGGCCGCGCTGCTTCAGCATGGCGATCGCGCGATCGACGGCGTAGCCCTTGCCGATGCCGCCCAGGTGCACGCGCACGCCGGCTGTGCGGATAAACGCGGTGCCGGCGGCCCGATCGGTCACCACCTGCTCGAAGTCCACGAGCGGCAGGCGCTTCTCGATCGCCGCTCGATCGGGCACGGTGTGGTCCATGTCGTGATCGAACCGCCAGATGTCGGCCAGCGCGCCGAAGGTGATGTCGAACTTGCCGCTGGTCCAGACGCTGGCTTGATGCGCGGCATCGAGCACGTCGAGCGTGTCGCGGCTCACCGGCACGGGCGCCTTGCCGGCGGCCTGATTGAGGCGCACCACGTCGCTGCCGTCTCTCCAGACGCTGAGCAGCGCCTCGAGTCGATCGAACTCCCGGAAGATGTGCTCGTAGGTCTCAACCGCCGCCGCTTCATCGGTCGTCCAGGCGGCGATTTGAATTTGCGATCCCATCGAAGCGCGCGAGCGCTCGATAAGGCGCGGCCGCGGCGGGGGCGCCGACGTGCTGCACCCCGTGACCGTGATCAGCAACCCAAGTATGCTGAAGAGGTGAGCGAGCCCGCCCGCCTGACCATTACGCGAAATCATCCCGAAGATATTCAAGACCGGCCAGTGTATCTCTGGATCGACGGCGTGAAATGGGACGGCGTGTTGAAGTACGGAAAAACGTTCGAACGGGAACTGCCGCCGGGGCCACACACCGTCAAGGCCAGCAACACGTTATTCTCGACGACGGAACAGTTCGAGCTGGCGCCGGGCGAAACCGTTCGCTATCGCTGCGAGAACGGCCTCACCGGCGGCGGCATGGTGATGGTGTTGATGATGGGCGTCGCCTACTTACGCGTCCGCCTGAAACGCATCTAGGCCATCGGGCCCATCGGGCCTATCAGGCCCAACGGTAGCCGCTCTTCGACAGCGGCAGCGTGCGAATGCGCTGGCCGTTGATCGTGAAGATGGCATTGCACACCGCCGGCAGGATCGGCGGCAGCGCCGGTTCGCCGAGGCCCGTCGGGCTGTTGTCGGTGATGACGAAGTTCACGTCGATGACCGGCGGCGCATTGCGCATCCGGATCAACTGGAACTGGTTGAAGTTGCTCTGCACGGTGCGGCCGTTCTCGATGGTGATTTCCTGCGCCATCAGTTCCGCGAGGCCGTCGATCACCGCGCCTTGCACCTGGTTCACCGCCATGCTCGGGTTGACGATCTGCCGGCCGACGTCGGCCGACACCCACACCTTGTTCACCTTCAACGCGTTGTCTGTGGTCAGCGTGATCTCCGCGACTTCCGCGAAGTAGCCGCGGTGGCTGTAGTGGCACGCAATGCCCATCGCCGTCTGCGCTTTCGTTTGGAGAGCGGCGCCTTTAGGCGCCGCTGATCGCCTCGCCCATCCCGATCTTTCCGCCACGTCCTTCAACACGCCGGTCATGCGCGCCGCGTCGAAGCCGTCACCGGCGGGCTTGATGCGCGGCGTGGCGAGCAGGTCGAGACGGAACTGCAGCGGATCCTTGCCGGCGGCGTGCGCGAGTTCATCGATGAACGACTGATAGACCCATGCCACCGCGTTGCTGCGAGGCGCGCGCATCGCGCCGGTCGGCACGCCGAGCGGCATCAGCGACGCTTCGATGGCGAAGTTCGGCACGAAGCCGCTCGGGAACTCGGTGTTGGGGATGTTCGCCGACTGCGCGAACGTATTCGGCGCATTGGGTGGCGGATGCATCGGACCATAGCTGATGAAGTGGCCGTGCCACGCGGTGATCTTGCCGGCGGCATCGACGTCGCCCTTCAAGTAGTGGAAGCCGCCCGGTCGATAGAAGTCGTGGCGCATGTCGTCTTCCCGCGTCCACAACAGCTTCACCGGCGTGCCGCCGATCTGCTTCGAGATGTAGGCGACCTCCACCGCGTAATCGTTCGACAGCCGCCGCCCGAAGCCGCCGCCCGCCTGCACCATGTGCTGCGTGATGTCTTCGTCGCGCAGGTTGAACAACTGCTTGACCATGTTGCGGCCCTGCTGCGGCGTCTGGCTCGGCGACCAGATCTCGACCTTGTTGCCGTCCCACCGCGCGGTGCAGTTCTCGGGCTCGAGCTGCGCGTGCGAAATGAACGGATACGAATACGCGCCCTCGACGACCTTGGCCGCGCTCGCCAGCGCCGCCAGCGGATCGCCGTCCTTGCCGACGACGAACTGCGCGGGCAGCTTCGAGAGTTCATCGGCGCGCTTGGCAAATCCCATCGAGCTCTGCGCCGCGGTCGGCCCTTCGTTCCACGTCACCTGCAGCTTGCGGCGCGCGCTTTCGGCCTGCCACCAGCTATCGGCGACGATCGCGACGCCGCCGAGGAGGCCCGTGAGATCCGCTCCGCCCTCGACCACGAACGCGTGTTTCACGCCCGGCTGGGCCTTGAGCGCATCGAGATTCGCGGTCGCCACCTTGCCGCCGAACACCGGGCACTTCTCGAACACCGCGTAGAGCATGCCGGGCACGGTGAAGTCGATCGAGAAGATCGGCTTGCCCATCGTGATCGCCTTGACGTCGACGCCCGGCGTGGCCTTGCCGATGATCGCGTAGTCCTTCGGATCCTTCAGCGCCACGGTGCGAAGATCCGGCGGTGTGATCGCCGCGGCCCTGGTCGCGAGCTCGCCGTAGGTCAGCGATCGATTCGACGCGGCATGATGCACGCGTCCCGCGGACGCGGTGAGTTCGCTGGCCGGCACGCTCCAGGTTTGCGCGGCGGCGGCGATCAACATGTGACGGCCCGCGGCGCCTGCACGGCGCAGCGGTTCCCAGTTGGTCGGCGTGCCGGTGCTGCCGCCGGCGTTCTGCGGTCCGTACTTCGCGGCATCGACGTCGGCCTGCTGCAGCCGCACGTTCTTCCATTCGACGCCGAGCTCCTCGGCGATCAACATCGGCATCGACGTCTTCACGCCCTGCCCGACCTCCGGATTCTTGGCGATGATCGTGACGATGTTGTCGGGGGTGATGGTGATGAACGCGTTGGGCGTGAAGTCGGCGCCCGCTTGCGCGAAGACATCGACGCCATCGAGCGACGTGGCCAGCATCAATCCGCCACCAGCAATGGCGCTGACGCGCAGGAAGTCGCGGCGGGAAAGGGCTTGGGGCCTGGAGCTTGGGACTTGGGGCGTGGTCATGATTACTCCTCGCCCTTTGGCGCGGCCAGCTGCGTGGCAGTTGTGGTCATCGACGCGGCCTTGTGAATCGCCTGGCGGATGCGCGTGTATGTGGCGCAGCGGCAGATGTTGCCCGTCATCGCCGTATCAATGTCGTCGTCTGTTGGCGCCGGCTTCTGCTTGAGCAGCGCGACCGCCGACATGATCTGGCCGGCCTGGCAGTAGCCGCACTGCGGCACGTCGATCTCCTGCCACGCGAGCTGCACGGGATGCGTGCCGTCGGTGGAGAGGCCCTCGATCGTCGTGATGGTCCGGCCGGCTGCAGCCGAGACGCGGGTCTGGCAGGCGCGGGCCGGTTTGCCGTCGATATGCACGGTGCACGCGCCGCAGGCGCCGATGCCGCAGCCGTATTTCGTCCCCTTCAGGTTGAGAATGTCGCGAAGGGCCCATAAAAGGGGCATATCGGCCGGCGCGTCGACGCTGGCCGGCTTGCCGTTGACCGTCAGGGTGTAGGCCATAACACCCATGAGAATACGCCAGAATTCCGCCATCGCTCAGGCAACGATGACGGCCCGACTGCCGGACAGCCTGGCTACCTGCCGAAGATAATTCGCTCGCGGTGGAGCAGTCCGGAGGTTGCCCGGAGCATCGTCACCGCAAGCGTCACGTTGACGACCCCCACCACCACGAACACGAGCGGGTTGATCGGCTTGTTGCCGAGCACGTCGGTGAGCAGCGTCTGCTGCCCGATCCACGGCACGTAATACATCCACGCCTTGCTGGGCATCGAGTTCATCGTCGCCATCATGCCGGGGATCATCTGCGCCATCATCAGGAAGCTCAAGTAGCTCTGCGCTTCCTTGAATGATTTCGCGAACGTTGCGACATACATCTGGATCGCGACAATCAGCGGGCAGAGCGGCAGCACGGTGATGAGCGTCCGGATCAGTTGCTCCGGTCCGAGGCGGAAGCGGATGCCGAGATCCTGCAGCGGGATGTACTTGAACAGCGCGAACAGCAGCGACCCGGTGACCAGCACCCCGAGCATCGCCGTCGCCGTGCCGGCCAGCCATTTGCCGCCCGCGATGGCTTCGCGAGGCGCCGGATTGACGAGCAGTGCCTCGATCGATCCACGCTCACGTTCGCCGGCGGTGGAATCGGTGGCGATCGACATCGCGCCGGTAAACGCGGCGATCATCACGAACAGCGGAATGAACCCCAGGATCTGTGCCGCGCGCTGCTGCGCGCTCGACACCTCGACGTCTTCGATCTGCATCGGCGAGGCAACGATCGGGCTGACTCCGCGCGCGATCAGCCGCAGGCTGCCGATCTCCGACGAGTAGCGCTGCAACAACCCGCGGATGCGCTGCACCTTCGGGCGGGCATTCTGGCTCGAGCTGTCGTTGACCAGGCGGATCTGCGCCGGCTTCGAGGCCTTGAAGTTCTTGGTGAAGTCCTCGGGAATGATGACGACGACGTCTTCGCGGCGGGTGCGGACCGCCTCCTGGGGATCGGCGGGCCCGTCCACCACTTCCACCCCGCTCTGCTGCTTGAGCCAGTCGATCATTGCCGGCGCGTTCGCGGCGCCGACCACGGGGATCGTGACGTCTTCGACCTGCCGCTGCCGGCTGGCGAGTTGCGTGAACATCACGCCGATGATGACCGGCGCCAGCAGCGAACTGGCCAGCACCGTCATGATCGAGCGGCGATCGCGCGACCAGTCCATCAGTTCCTTGCGGAACACGACCAGCGCCTGCGTGACGGGGCTCGATCTCATGATCGGTGAGCCTCCACCTTCGCGCTCAGCGCTACGGTGGACAAGTCGGCCTCAAGACCGCTCAGCGTCACGAACGCATCTTCGAGATTGTCCTGGCCGGTCTGGCGGCGCAGATCGTCCGAGGTGCCGCTGCCGACGATCCGGCCGCGCGCGATCACCACGATGGTGTCGCAGAGCGCGGAGACTTCCTGCATCACGTGGCTCGAGAACAGCACGGTGTGTCCTTCGCTCTTGAGGCGGCGGATGATCTCGCGGACCGCGCGCGTGCTCATCACGTCGAGGCCGTTGGTCGGTTCATCGAGCAGCACGTTCTTCGGGTTGTGGACGATGGCGCGCGCCAGCGCGGTCTTGGTGCGCTCGCCGTGCGAGAAGCCGGCGACGCGGCGGTCGGCGATCGCCGTCATGTCGAGCATCGTCAGCAGGTGATCGGTGCGGCTGCGCAAGTCCGCGCCGGTGATGCCTTGCAGCTCGCCGAAGTATTCAATGTGCTCGCGGGCGGTCAGGCGGGGATAGAGGCCCGACTGATCGGGCAGCACGCCGAGCGCGAATCGCGCGCCCTGCGGGTCGACCACCGGATCGATGCCATCGACCAGGATCTGGCCGCCGTCCGGGCGCATCAACGTGTACAGCATGCGCAGCGTGGTCGTCTTGCCCGCGCCGTTGGGCCCGAGCAGGCCGGTGACCTGGCCATCCGCCGCGGTGAAGGTGACGCCATCCACCGCGCGGACCTCGCCGAAATGTTTGCGAAGATCGGTGACGCTGATCATTGCGGAGCCTGTCTCGCCGAAGCCTGCGGCGAAGGCGGACGATTCGGGTCAGGTCCTGCTGGCGTGAGGAAGAACGGCGGCCGCTTCACCTTCGCGGTGCAGGAGGTGTCGATGCTGTTGATCGAGCCGGAGTCGATGAAGCTCTTGATGATGCGCTGGCCGCAGCCCGTGCCACCGGGCGTGTGGCCGGTGCCGGGAATCACGACGTGCTTCGAGTTCGGCAGGCTGTCGGCGACCTGCTGGCCCCACATTGGCGGCGTGACCGGATCGATCTCGCCGGACATCACCAGCGTTGCCACCGGCGACTTCACGGGTTCGTAGAACGACGCATCCACCGCACCGCGCGGCCAGAACGTGCAGGCGTCGGTTTGAATCTGCATCACGTATTTACCGAACAGCGTGGCGTCGGCTTCCTTCTTCAACTCGTCGGGCGTGTTGCGGGGCGCGTCCTCGGCGCAGATCACCGACAGCTGCATGCCGATGCTCATGTTCGGGTCGCCGCCGGTCTCGCCGAGCGCCGCCAGGGCCAGCATGCTTTGAAAGTCGTTGTGTTCGGCGCTGTTGATGATCGCCGGCACGAGCGCGGAGGCGATCGGCGAATAGAGCGCCGTGACCACGACGCCGGCGAGCAGTCGCGCATCGATGCGGACATCGCCGGTTTCGCCGGTGCGCGGATGCGTGGCCTTCACGGTTGGCGGATTCTTTTCCAGCCGTGCCATCAGCGCTTTCATCCGGTTGCCGAGATCCGGATAGGCCGTGTGGCAGCCGGCGTCCGTTTCGCAATCCTTGACGAGGAGATCGAAGGCGCGCTGCGTGTCGCGCGGGAAATACAACGGCAGCCGCATGTTGGTGGGGGCGACGCCGTCGAGGATCGCGGTGCGGATGCGATCGCCGTGCTGGCGCATGTAGACGAGGGCGGCACGCGTGCCGTACGAACCGCCGTAGACGTTGACCTTGTCGTAGCCCAGGAACGCGCGGACGTCGTCGAGATCGTCCATGGCGATAGTGGTCGTGTACTGCGTGAGGTCGGCGTCGTATTTCGACATGCACGTCTTGAGGCGGGCCAGCGACTGCTCGGGCGTTTCCATGATCGCCGAGAGCGAATCGTCCTCCGAATCACAGTTGAGCGGGTTGGACTTGCCGGTGCCGCGCTGATCGACGAGGACGATGTCGCGATCGTTCTGCACGCGCCGGAACATCTCCCGCACCAGCCGCGCGAGTTTCGCGGCGCCCTGGCCGGGGCCGCCGGCGAGGAAGAACAACGGGTCGGGTTGCGAGTCGGTCCGCAGCGCCGGCAACACGACGATGTTCAGGTCGATCTGGCGGCCTTGTTTGGTGGCGCGGTTTTCGTAGACCTTGAGCGTGCCGCAGTACGCATCGCTCGGCGCGTCATCGCCGGTGCACGGCTTGAGCCGATCGATCGCCTGGGTGGACTGTGCCTGATTGCAGCCGCTAAGGACGAAAGTGGCAAGAACTGCGACGAGGACCCGCCTCAACATCGCAAGGATTGTATCGAAACCAGTCGCGGTTGGTGCCAGGCACCAACGGAGCCGGTGTTGGTTGGTGCCAGGCACCAATTACGGGCGCCAGTCGGGGGCGCGGTCGTTGCCGGGGCCGGTCGTCAGCTTTTGCAAGGGACGGGAACCGTCGGCCGGGACGATGGCGAGGTCCCAGTCTTCACCCTCGTGATGCTGCGGGCTGACCGAGAGGGCGATCAGCTTCCCGTCTTTCGAGAAGTCCGGGTAGTAGGCCCACAGCTTCGGATCCGCGGCGAGCGCGCGCGAGTGGGTGCCGTCGGCATTGCGGATCTGAATCGATGTCGGTTCGTTCGCGAGCGAGACGTTGGCGATCAATCGGCCGTCCGGCGACCAGGTCGGCCAGCACGTGCCGCCGGTTTGATCCAGGGCGCGGATCTTCCCGGTCGCGAGATCGAGCACGTGGATCTGGAACTCCCAGAACTGGAGCCGCTGGAGCGTCTGGGCGGCGTAGGTGATCGAACGGCCATCGGGCGAGACGCTCGGCATGATGGCGCGGCCGACGGTGTGGCGCGTCAGGCGCTCGACGCGGCGATCGGCCAGCCACACGCGATACAGATCCTCTCGGCTGTCGCGATCCGAACTGATCACCACGCTCTGCCCGTCGGGCATCCACACCGGATCGTGATCGTTGGCGGGGGAGTCGGTGACCCGCACGACATTGGTGCCGTCGGCGTTCATGACGTAGATGTCCCAGTTGCCGCTGCGGCTGGACTTGAACGCGATGCGCCGGCCGTCGGGCGACCAGCGCGGGCTCATGTCGTGATGATTACGGCCCGACGACAGCTGGCGGATCGATCCCGATGCGAGATCGATGGAGAAGATGTGCGAGCGGCTGTCGGGATTGTCGGGCGCGCGCAGATCCGACTGGAAGACCAGTGTGCCACCGAGACCGGCGGGGAAGGGCTTGACCGCCGCCGGAACAGGGGACGTTTGCCCGACCAGCGTTGCCGAACTGAACAGCAGAGCTAATGCGAGCAAACGTCCGATCATCACGCCATATTAGACGTGCGCGGGAACGGGCGTGGTCTTGCGGATCGCGAGGTTGCCGAATCCGCCGATCACGCCGATGCCCAGCGTGGACCAGATCACCGGTTCCGGCCAGGTGAGCCCGAGCGCCGCGTCCGCAGAGAACGCGCCGTACCCGGTCAACGCCAGCGTCACTGCGGCGACGCCGTAGAGCAGCGGCACCTCGATGCCGTTGTTCTGGGCGAACACGCCACCCTTCCAGTGCACCGTCACCGCGGCGACGATCATCACCGAGACGATCAACGCCGGACCGAGGGGGCCGAGCAGGCCGGCGGCGACCAGCAGGCCGGCCACCAGTTCCGTGCCGGCGGCCGCGCCGGCGAACACCTTGCCGGGCCGGAAGCCCAGCTGTTCGAAGAAGCCCGCGGTCCCGGCCAATCCGTAGCCGCCGAACCAGCCGAACAACTTCTGCGTGCCGTGCGCGGCCATCAATAGTCCAAACACCACCCGAGCAATCAACAAGCCAGCATCCATGACCATCACTCCTTCTTAATTTTCATCAACTATACAAAATATAGCGACTATATGTCAAATAGTTAATGAGATGCCGTGCTATCCTGAAGGTGTCACCGGCATGAAATCGCCTGCCACCCACCCGCCCGCCCTGTGCACGAAGTTTCACCACGCCAGCGAGCTGATCGGCCGCCGCTGGAACGGGGCGATCATCTACGTGCTGCTGCAGCAGACCTGCCGGTTTGCGACGCTGCGCGATGCCATTCCCGACATCACCGATCGCATGCTGAGCGAGCGGCTGCAGGAGCTGGAAGAAGAAGGGCTGGTCGAGCGGACGGTGGTGCCCGAGACGCCGGTGCGGGTGGAATACTCGCTGACCCGGAAAGGCAAGAGCCTGACCGAGGCGATGGACGCGATTGCACACTGGGCTGAAAAGAATGTCATGCTTCCCGACGACCGGCCGAAGCCCCGCCGCCGCGCCGCGCGTTGATATGGTCCGCACCATCGCCGCATTTGTGGCCCTCTTACTGGGCGCGTCCGGCGCCGCCGCGCAGCCGGGTCCCACCGCGGTGTCGCCATTTCCGCGCGGACTGACGGGCACGCTGGCCTTCCAGTCCGATGCGCGCAGCGAAGCCAATCCCAACGCGCGCGTGCGCCTCTACACCCTCAATCTCGAGAACGGATCGATCGCCGCCATCGGCGGCGGCGGCGACTGGAGCGACGAGCAGCCGCGCTGGTCGCCGGACGGCACGCGCCTCGCGTTCGTGTCGAATCGCGGCGGCAGCTACAACATCTACACGATGGATGCGGACGGCCGGAACGTGATCCGGCATACCAGTCACGCCGGCAACGATCGCGATCCCTCGTGGCTGCCGGATGGCCAGAGCCTGGTGTTCAGTTCCGATCGCGATCGCGGCGTGGGCCGATCAGATCTGTATCGCCTGTGGATCGGTGACGGCGCGGTCGAACGCCTGACGAATTTCTTCGAGGGCTACGCGTTCATGCCGAGCGTCTCGCCCGACGGCAACTGGGTGGCGTTCGTGGCGACGACGTTTCCGACGTCCGATGGATTCGTGAACCAGGTGCACGTGCTGGAGCTGGCGACGCGCATGACGTGGCCGTTCGACGTCAGCGCCGCGGGCTGCTGGCCGAGTTGGTCGCCGGACGGCTCGAAGATCGCGCACGTCTCGCTCGCCAGCGAGCCATCGGTGATCCAGGTGATTTCCTCGTTCGGGGATACGCCGCAGCCACTGCCGGGCGAGCCCGGGCGATGGTTTTACTATCCCGATTGGTCACCCGACAACCGGCTGCTGGCCGTCTCGATCAGCCCTCAACATCACGACGGCGAGGACTGGGACCTGGCCATCGTCGATCCTTCCCGCACCCTTCCACTCCAGCGGCTGACGACCGGCGCCGGCAATGACCGCGTGCCCGACTGGCGGCCTCGCTGATATCATTGAGGTTTCCTAGGAGCCTCCGTGAGCAAGATTAAGGTCAAGAATCCCGTCGTCGAGATGGATGGCGACGAGATGACGCGCATCATCTGGCAGAAGATCCGCGAAACACTCATCCTCCCGTATCTCGATATCGACCTGAAGTACTTCGACCTCGGCGTCGAAGCGCGCGACAAGACCAACGATCAGATCACGATCGATTCCGCGAACGCGACGCGCCAGTACGGCGTGGCGGTCAAGTGCGCGACGATCACGCCTGACGAAGCGCGGGTCAAGGAATTCAACCTGAAACAGATGTGGAAGTCCCCGAACGGGACCATCCGCAACATCCTCGACGGCACCATCTTCCGCGAGCCGATCATCTGCAAGAACGTGCCGCGCCTGATCCCGCACTGGGACAAGCCCGTCGTCGTGGCCCGCCACGGCTTTGGCGATCAGTACCGCGCGCAGGACTTCACGTTCCCCGGCGCCGGCACGCTCTCGATCAGCTGGACCCCCGAGGGCGGTGGTGAGGCGATCTCGCGAGAGATCATCAAGACCAAGGGCAGCGGCATTGCGCTGGGCATGTTCAACCTCGATTCGTCGATCGAGGGCTTCGCGCGCGCCTGCTTCACGTATGCGCTGGGCCGCAACTATCCGGTCTACCTGTCGTCGAAGAACACCATCCTCAAGGTCTACGACGGCACGTTCAAGAACACCTTCGAGCGCGTCTTCAACGCGGAATTCAAGTCGCAGTTCGATACCAAGGGCCTGACCTACGAGCATCGCCTGATCGACGACATGGTCGCGTCGAACCTGAAGTGGAACGGCGGCTACCTGTGGGCGTGCAAGAACTACGACGGCGACGTGCAGTCGGACACCGTCGCGCAGGGCTACGGATCCCTCGGCCTGATGACGTCGGTATTGATGTCGCCTGACGGCAAGTCGGTGGAAGCGGAAGCGGCGCACGGCACCGTGACGCGTCACTACCGCATGCATCAGCAGGGCAAGCCGACGTCGACGAATCCGATTGCCTCGATCTACGCGTGGACGCGCGGCCTGCAGTATCGCGGCCGCTTTGACGGCACGCCGGATGTCGTCGCGTTCGCCGAGAAGCTCGAGAAGGTCTGCGTGGATGTGGTCGAATCTGGCCGCATGACGAAGGACCTGGCGATCCTGATCCGCGCGGATCATCCCTACCTGACGACGGAAGAGTTCCTCAACGCGATCGATTCTGAACTTCGCGCTCGGATGTAACAGAGGCGGTGCGTATGCCGTCGATCAAGCCATCAAACACTGGTTTGTGGAACGGCAGCACCAGATACCAATAGAGCAAACCAGCCAGGCCGCGCGGACGAAACCGCGCGGTCTGCACTAATCGCGTCGCCGAAGGGTTCCCCTCGATCGGCGTCAGATCAAAATCCAGCACCGCCACACCGGGCACTTTCATCTCGGCGCGTAGCGTCAACCGCCGGTCCGTCTCGATCTCCACGACTCGCCAGAAATCCACCGCCTCCCCCCACGACAGCCGTTGCGGGTCGCGTCGTCCGCGACCGGTGCCGGGACCGCCGACGAAGCGATCGAGGACGCCGCGCAGACGCCAGAGCCGGTTGTAGCGAAACCAGCCTTGCTTGCCACCGAGCCGCATCAACACTTCGAACACCTGCGCAGGCGCCGCGGGGATCACCATGTCGCGCGAGTCCTGGAACACATCGCCACCCGCCCAACCCGGATCGCCCGGCATCGGACCCGCCGCCGACCACGAACTCTCGACGTCGAAGCGCGCCTCTGCATCGAGCGCGATGCGAATCGATTCCTTGACGCTCAACAACTCCTGCGGCATCAGCCTCGCAGCGGCATCGTCGGTGACGACGACGCGGTTGCGGAGTCCTTCGGCGAGCGGACGAGCGACGTGCGCGCTGATCGGCGTGACGAGGTGAATCCACAGCGAGCTGACGAATGGCGTCAGGACCGGCACGGGGATGATGATGCGTTTCGGCAGCCCTCGCGCCGCGGCCATCACCTGCAATAGCTCGTCGTAGCGGATGACATCGGGGCCGCCGATCGGCAACGTGCGGCCGGTCGTTTCGGGCACGGCGATCGCCTGGACCAGGTAGTGGAGGACGTTACGAATCGAGATCGGCTGGCTCTCGGTGCTGACCCAGCGCGGCGCGATCATGATCGGCAGTCGTTCCGCGAGGTAGCGCAGGATCTCGAACGAGGCCGATCCCGATCCGATGATCATCGCGGCGCGAAAGGTGGTGACCGGGACGGGGCCGGCGGCGAGGACCTGTTCGACTTCGCGGCGCGAGGCGAGGTGTTCGCTGAGGTGCTCGCCCGATTCGCCGAGGCCGCCAAGATAGAAGATGCGCTTCACGCCGGCGGCGGCGCATGCTGCGGCGAAGGTTGTTGCCAGCGTGCGATCCTGTTCGGCGAACTGCTTGCCGGCCTGCATCGAGTGCACCAGGAAATAGGCGACGTCGCAGCCGGCCAGCTGCTGAGTCAGCGCCGACTGATCCTCGAGATTGGCCTCAACGACTTCAATCGCGGCATCGCCGTACCAGTCGCGATCGCGCAGCTTGCGCGGGGAGCGCACCAGGCAGCGGACGCGATATCCCGCCGCGGCCAGCCGGGGGACCAGCCGCGTGCCCACGTAGCCCGTGGCCCCGGTCACGGCGATTCTCGCCCCTGCCTCGATCACAACATCCATATCGCCCTATAACCTGCCAGGCCGGTGCTCGTTGATAATGTGAAGACCATGAGAGCGAATAGCGTCCGACGCACGGCCCTGGCCGTTGCCGTTGTCACCCTCACCAGTATTGCGGCATTTGCGCAGGATGACCCGCGCTGGATTGCCCTCGATCAGCAGATTGGCCGCATTTACGGCACCAACGAGTATTCGTTGCCGCGATTCGGGCCCGCCCGATGGCTGGGTGATGGCACGGCGTACACGATCGTCGAACGCGGCACCGGCGCGGCAGGTGGCAGCGAGATCATTCGTTACGACGCGGCGACCGGCACGCGCAGCGTTCTAATCTCCAACACGCAGTTGACGCCGCCAGGCGCGGCGAAGGCCCTCGACATCGCCGACTACGAGTGGTCGGACGATGGGTCGAAGCTCCTCATCTTTACCAACACGAAGAAAGTCTGGCGTCAGAACACGCGTGGCGATTACTGGGTGTTGAATGTGAAGAGCGGGGGCCTTAAGCAGGTCGGCACCACGCATCCGGCCTCCTCTTTGATGTTCGCGAAGTTCTCGCCCGAGGCAAGCCGCATCGGCTACGTGCGCGGCAACAACATCTATGTCGAGCGGCTCGATGACGGCAAGGTGACGCAGCTGACGAACGATGGATCGGACACGACCATCAACGGCACGTCGGACTGGGTTTACGAAGAAGAGTTCGGCGTGCGCGACGGATTCCGCTTCAGCCCGGACGGCAAGTCGATCGTCTACTGGCAGTTCGACACCACGGGTGTCGGCATCTTCTCGTTGATCAACGATACCGATTCGCTGTATCCGGTGGTGACGAAGATTCCGTATCCGAAAGCGGGCACGCCGAATTCATCGGCCCGGGTCGGCGTGGTCAGCGCGGATGGTGGATCGACGACGTGGATGAAGACGGAAGGCGATCCGCGCAACACCTATCTGGCGCGCATCGGTTGGATCGATTCGAACACCGTCTCCATTCAGCAGCTGAATCGTCAGCAGAATCGCAACGATTTCCTGACCGCCGACATCAAGACCGGCGCGGTGAAGCGCGTGTTCCGCGATGAATCGAAATCGTGGGTCGAAGTGGTCGAGGAAGTGCCGTGGGTCGATGGCGGCAAGACGTTCCTGTGGCTGAGCGAGCGCGATGGATTTCAGCATGTGTATCGCGTGCCCCGCGAGGGCGGCGACGGTCAGCTGATCACCAAGTTCGAAGGCGACGTCACCGACATTGCTGGCTTCGACGAAAAGGCCGGCTTCATGTATTTCCGCGCCTCACCGGACAACGCCGGGCAGCGCTACCTGTATCGCGCGCGCCTCGACGGCAGCGGCACGCCGGAACGCGTGACGCCGGCCGATCAGCCAGGCACGCATCGTTACGACGTCTCGCCGAACGGCAAGCTCGCGTTTCACACTTACTCGCGGTTCGAGACCGTGCCGATCACCGAAGTGATCGAGCTGCCAAGTCACAAGGCGGTCCGCCAGCTGACCGATCCATCGGCGGTGGCGGCGAAGGTCAAACCGCTGTTGAATCCGCCGGCGGAGTTCTTCCGCATCGACATCGGCGATGGCGTGCAGCTCGATGGCTACATGCTGAAGCCGTCGACGTTCGATCCGACGAAGAAGTATCCGTTCATCACGCACGTCTATGGCGAGCCAGCCGCGCAGACGGTGACTGATTCGTGGGGCGGCGCGCAGTTGCTGTTTCATCGCGCGCTCGCGGAAGCGGGCTACATCATCATCAGCATCGACAATCGCGGCACTCCGGCTCCGCGTGGGACTGAGTGGCGCAAGATCATCTACGGCACGGTTGGTGATCTGTCGTCGAAGGATCAAGCGGCAGCGGTGCGCGCGTTGCTCGCGAAGCATTCGTTCCTCGACAAGGAGCGCGTCGGCGTGTGGGGATGGAGCGGCGGCGGCACCAACACGCTCAACGCGATG